>Ga0172364_10001520_pt1 | contig 17926 bp, 19 predicted proteins | sample LakKivSesite10cm_FD_114545 | JGI IMG/M metagenome (GOLD analysis project Ga0172364, IMG submission 114545) | Sediment microbial communities from Lake Kivu, Rwanda - Sediment site 10cm | ecosystem: Environmental > Aquatic > Freshwater > Lake > Sediment | place: Rwanda: Western Province, Lake... | reverse complement strand
GACATCAAATACAAATCTTATTTCAAGTTTTTCTTTTAATGAATCAATATTTCCGCTGAAAAACACTTTTCCGTCTTTAAGAATGACAAGCCGGTCTGCATGCTCTTGGGTCTCTGAAAGCAAATGAGAAGTAAGAATGACAGAAAATCCTTTTTTCTTTATTGATTCAAGGAAGTGCCACAACAGCCTCCTATTGGAAAAATCAAGGCCAACAAATGGCTCATCAAGAATCACAACTTTTGGATTATGCAAAAGAGAAAGAATGATGTTAAGCCTTACTTTTTGCCCGCCTGAAAGCTCTGTTGGCTTTTTCTTTATACTCTCATCAAGCCTTAGGAGTTTCATCAAATCAAAGGCTTTTTCCAGTGCCTCTTTTTCAGAAATACCCAAATTAAGACCTGCAATTTTTATGTTGTCTTCTATAGAAAGGTCCGGGATTATGGCAAGCTCCTGCGGGACAAAGCCTATAGAATGCTTTTCCAATATTTTTGGCTTGCCGAATATTTTTATACTTCCGAAATGTCTTTTTGCTATTATGCCTGCTGCAAGCTTCAAGAAAGTGGATTTTCCAGAGCCGGATTTGCCTATTATTGCGGTTATGGTGCCTTCTTTGACATGCAGAGTAACATCTTTCAAGACTTCCTGCTCGCTGTAAGAAAATCTTACTGACTCGGCTGACAAGGGGATCTTATCACCTCTTTTGAAATAATCGAAAGGCCACATGCCTTTAATAGATTTGCAGAATTTATAAATATTCGCTGAAAAGAAAAAACCAGAAACATAAGATTTAAAACTCCTTTTTCCATTTTTTATACATGAAAGTTTCTGAAATAATGCATGAAGTAAAAGTCATAAGTCCAAACATAAGCCTAAAAGAAGCAGCAAATATGATGTCTAAAGAACATATAGGAAGCTTGGTTATAGTTGATAAAAATGAGGAGATTATAGGGATTCTTACAGAAAGGGATGTTCTTAAAAACATAGGGAAGATAAGCGAGAAAATCGAGAAAGTGATGAGCAAGGATGTTGTAACAATCGAGGAAGACAAAAACATAGATAAGGCAGTAGAGGTTATGAACGAGAACAAGATAAAAAGACTGCCTGTGACAAGAAATGAAAAGCTTGTTGGAATAATAACAGTAACAGACCTTCTTGCAAATTCAGAAAACATCAATGAAGAGTTTTTGTTTGAATAAGTTACTTTATCTTTTCGGTGCGAATTGCCTAAATATTATGCTTTTCCAAAAGCGAAATGATGTTTTTTCTTTGCTCTGAATCAATAATACTTTCTCAGTAAATTTTTTGGGAATAATCTAATTCAGGCTTCAACTTAATTCTTTCGTTCTTTGAACACGCTTTGCTGAAAGAAATAAGAAAGCCTTCATTTTTACCAATTATGAAAAAAATTTTAATAGTTCAAAAGCTTAATAAAAAAGGGTTAAATCAACAAGAGAGTAATATAAAAAGAGGTATAAATATGAAAATAAATTTATTAGACTTTGTTCCAAAATACATAAGGGAAAAAGAGATTATCCCGGGCTTGCCTGGAGAAAAACTTTGCCTTGGAAGAAAAATAATAAATTATAATGGAAAAATAGACAAAATAGAAGTTAGAGAAGTAAATGAATTAGAAAATCCAAAAACAAAGATATTAAATGTCCTTTCAAAAAAGAGCATGAGTTTAAACGAATTAATGAAAAAGACAAAATTAAGCTATGATAATTTAAGGTGGCATATAATAAGAAGCAAGAATTCTTTGCTAAGAAAAGGATTTGTAAAGACAAAAGGAAGAGTATTTTATCCTTGTAAAGAGATTAACCGCAAAATCTCAGGAATTACTTTGAGTGCAACTAATAAATTTAATGAAACAAAATTAGAGAATAATCAAAAGAATCCTAGAAGAAAGGAACTTATTTTAATAAATTCTAAAAAGAAAAAATTTATCTTATCAAGCTGGTGGACTTCTTTATTAAAACCTGATGCGGGAAATTTAGAATTTGATGACTCTAAAAAGAAATTTTTGTATAAAATTCCAAAAACTCAAATTTTAATTCAATATGAAAAGTCTAAGGATAGCTTATATTCTACAATTCTTCCTAAGGAGATTAACATTAATGATGAACAGTTTATTACTACTCTAGGACTTTTACTTGGAGAAATGAGAGTTCGAGAGGGCGATATATCCTTCTCCAATACTGAATCATATTTGGCGAATTATGTCTTAAATTCCTTAAAATGTTTAGGTTTAGCTAAAAAGAATTTTAAATTTAGTATACAAGTTAATACTAAAAATTTTAAACCAAAACATGAAGAACTAATTAAGTATTGGCCAAAAGAACTTGATATAAATAAAGATAGAATCTCAAACATTTTTGAATATGAAAAGCATGGTACTAATCGGGCAGATATTGGAAGAATAGACTTTATCTATTAGAATATTATACTTAAAGAGATAATTAATAATTTAATTCGTTACTTCCTTATCAATACTGAAAAAAATAAAGATTATGCAATTTATATGTTAAGAGGGCTTTTCGCTGCTGAAGGATATATTGAAAAATCCAAAAGCGGTGCAATTGGCAGAGTAGGTATCAGCTCATGTTCTGCTCATAATAAGAAATTAATAATAAGTTTGTTAAAATTGCTGGGCATTACTTCTTCAATACAAGACAATGCTATAAAGATATATTCTAAACTAAATTTCAATAAAATTATCGAATATGATCTGTTAAAGATATCAAAAGATAAAGAAGAATTTAATAAGCTTTATAATAATCTCAAATATAAAAAAGAGAATTTAATAAAAATTTAACAAGATATAGTTTAAACTCTTTCATATTTCAAATTCCTTTCCTCTAACAATTGGATAATTTCTTTTTTATAGCTTCCCAATCCCTTCCAATCTAATAAGATAATGGCCGGATGAGGAATAGTTTTATTTATAGCTTCATTTAACATATTAAGGGTTAATGGAAATTGGTATTTAGGGATGATATGTCCTATCGCATAATCTGTGTTTAACATTATTTTGTTTCCTGTTTGATTATAATGCCCCCCACCGATAAGGATTACGGATTTCCAGTTCTCTTTTAATTTTTCTTTATCAAAGCCGAACATTGCATCGTTAATTGTTTCTGCAATTACTTTTGCAGCTTTTTCATCTTTCCATTCCTGCTCGCTTGAGCCTATTTCAATAAAACAACAAGGATTTTCCAAGTAAGGGCCGTGATGTGTTACTTCTAATGAAACTTGATAGTCTAAGCCGGAAGCTTTTGCCTTTTTATTTAGGATTTGAAAAATATGTTTGAGAAAAAATGCTGATGTCTTGCATACTTTGCCTGGCTTTCCGCCCAAATCTGCACTATGCCAGTTGCCAGGGGCATGAACTGTCAAGGACTTGAGGTTTTTTTCTGACTTATGTTTTGAGACAAAAATGTAAAACTTGCCACTTATTTGTTTATCAATGTTCTCAGAGTAAATAGAATCTTGCTCAAGATAATTTACCTTGATGCCAAGTTTTTCTAACTCTTTGGAAATGTTTAAAGCAGCAGGGTCTTTTTTGCTTGCGAGGATTGCAAAATCATCAAGTTTCATAATGCTTAAAAAGAGGTTTTGGTTAAAAATGTTATGCTAACCTTAATCCTTTCAATTTTGGTTTTATTAACCTCAATTCCTGCAGGCTTGCTTATAGCATGGCTAACTAAAGAAGAGTTGAAGGCAGGAAAGAAGTGGTTTAAAATCCTTGTTTTAGCAGGGGTTTTAGGTATGATAATAGGGATTTTCTATAAAAACTGGGCTGTTGCCTTGACATTTGCGTATATGGCTATAGTAGCCGGGCTTTCGTGGAAAAAGGCAGAGTAATGTAACTCTTAAGTAGTTACAAAACGAAAGGTTTATATATTGTTTTTGGTTTAAAAAGATATGAAATTAAGATCAATAATCAAAAAAACAGGGCTAGTGCTTGGAGGGCTTTTGCTTGCTTGCAACATTGGATGTAATGCCAGAGTACAAGAAACAAGAGCAAGCCCGGGTTTGGAGCGGGCAGTTTCAGCTTCATTTCTAGAAACGCCTTTGGAAAAACCTTTTGAAAAACATTGTAAAGATAAACAAAGGCCGAAATACTGGCAGTATCCGCTTAATGTCTTAGGGGGAATTTATGTAAGGGCTTTAACTCATGAAAATGCTCACGCATTAGCCGCCTTAGCAATGGGAGAAGAAATAACAGAATATCACCCATTTCCATTCATCCCTAATAAATGGGGGATGAATTTTGGCTATATAATTGTTCCAGGAATAACAGAAATGAGCAATGAAGAAAAAGCCATTTATGCAGGAGCTGGACCTTTAGCAGACATTGTTTTGATTGAAGGAATAAGTAAAAATCTAAGAAATGGACGGATATCAAGAAATCATCAGCCATTCTGGGCAACAACCTCTTTAGCAACAAGAACATTACTTTTAGCAAATGCTATTCAGGGGGGAAATGGATGGAAATATGATAATGATTTTGAAATTCTTGAGGAAGCAACAGGAGTTTCTACAAAAGAGAGTCTTGCATTGGTGTCTCTTTACACCTTGCTTAGTCTAGGAAGGATAAAAGATGAATTCCTGGCTGCTACTGGAAGAAAATATTACCCTGAAAGCAGGAAGAAAAAAGCATGCATAGAAGCAGTTCCAGTCGATAGAGGCATAGCATTGCAGTATAGGAGGCATTTCTAAATTAAAATGAATAAAATATGGGACTTAATAGAAAAAACCTCGCTTGCAATAGTCATATTTTTGTCAGGATTTGTAGCTTCTGCTGTAGTTCAGAATTCTGGCTTGGGGATAGAGTTCCCTAAAGGGCTTTTGCAGTATAATTCTAATGTTATTCCGGGTGACAGAATTTCTGAGAGCAATATAGAAATTTATCCTGACAAGGTTATTATAAGGCTTGAAAATGCAAGCATTTCAGAATATGCTGACACTAACAGCATGCTGCCTATAATTGATGAGGGGGCAAATGGCATAAGAATACACCCTGAAAGCGAAGAAGATATTAAAGTCGGAGACATTATAAGCTTTGAGTCTGAATATGGGCTGATTGTGCATAGGGTTGTCGAAATCGGGCAAGATGAGCAAGGAAAATATTTTATAACAAAAGGAGACGGCAATTTATTTTCAGACGGAAAAGCAAGATTCAGCCAGATAAAATATTTGACTGTCGGGGTTTTGTATTAAACCTAAAATGAGCAGGAAGAAAAAAGAAAGGAAGAAGCAAGAATCGAGTGAGATGTCTAGAAGAAGATTTTTGAAGATAGGATTGGCAGCTGCTGCAGGGCTTGCTTTAACTTATTTGGGGAGTCATAATTTTAGGAGAGGAGGTAGATGGGAGTTTTTAGCGAGAGAAATAGACATAAGTTTGCCTTATGGATGGAAACATGCAGTAGATAATTATGTTCCGCTCGAGCCTGAAAGGGAATTTGACAAAGATGATCCTGAATTGCAAGAATTAATTGGCTTAAAAATGCCGGCCGTACAAGAAGAATGTGCGAGAAGAGGATGGAAACAAGTAGCACTTTTAGGAACAGAGCAGCATTATGGCAGGCCAGAAGAAGCAAGTTTTGCAGAGCCTTACAAAGGATACTTAGAAAGCGGTATAGACTATGTTCATTCAAAGTTGTCTCAGTTGAAAAGAGTTCCTTTGGAAATCATTGTTTTGAGAAGAGGGCAGGATTTTTCAGATGTGGTGAGGGGCAAGGGATTTGTTGGGCAGAGCCTACATAGTATACAAAGAGTTTATGTTGATAATGAAAATACTGGAGAAAAATTTGTTGTGGGACTAAGCAAAAATAGAAGCGGAGCTATAACAAAAATAGAATATAATGAAAAATTGGGCGAAATAGAAGATTATTTTGTATTTTTTGGAACAGGAAATGATGCCATACTTGCACCGATAAGCGAAGCTTTGCATCTTTCGCTCACTAAATTCACGCAAAGGCATTTTGATAGATTGGGATTTAAGGGGAGCCAGACAGCAGAAGAATCATTAGTAGAAGGAATTTCTTATATAATCGGGCAGGGTTTTATAAGAGAAATTGGCATTCCTGGATGGGAAGAGAAATTAAAAAAAATGCTCCAAGATATGAAAAAAGAGCCAAGATACAGATTTGTTCCTGCTTCAATAGAATGGCTGAGAAGAAATGGAATTGAGCAAGGGCTTGCACTTTATATGGAAGATCCTGGAAAATATCTTGAGGCAATAACAAGATAAGATTCAAAATATTTATAACAACCTTTATCCAATGTAGGTTATGCCAGAAACGTCTGAGAGGTTTAATGAAAAGGGGATGTTTACTTACAATAAATATAAGAAATTAGGCACGGCTATTGCGATTTATACTTTGATTGTTATAGGAGTTTTGTTTTCTGCTTATTATTTCTTTTTCCTTAAGACTTCTGATATTCTTTTTGTAAGAATACTTAACTCTATTTTTGGGCATGTAAGCTCGAACATAAAAAGCTTTACACTTCTTGGAGGATTTTATTCTACTCTTTTTGGGGGGTTGTTTTTCATTCCAGTGCCTATTGAAGCAATTTATGTTGGATTTTTGAAGGCAGGGCAGAATGTTTTTTTTATAACTCTGATGTTCTTAACAGGACTTGTAATTGCATATTGGGTGAATTATCATATTGGATTTTGGCTCAGCGGCATGTCAAAGAAATTAATAGGGGTAAAGACATTTTACAAGACAAAAATAGTGTTTAATAAATACGGTCCTTTTGGCATATTTGTGTTCAATGCATTGCCCCTGCCTTCACAGCCATTATGTGCAATACTTGGAGTGTTTAATTACAATAGGAAAAAATTTTGGTTTTATACAATGCTTGGCCAAGTGATGAAGTATCTTGCAATGATAATGGGATATTTTTATATAACCTAAAATACTTGAAATAAGATGTTTAACATATTTAAAAAGAATGTAGAGATAATATCAAATAGTTTAAAGAATATTGAAAGCATAGAGCTTTATAGCAAATATTTTGGAAGAAAGGTTTATTCTAAGTCTGGCGAGTTTGTCGGCAAGGTTTATGATATTGGAATGAGGGCAGGGTGTTTCTTCGGGATTTTTGTAAAAGGAAAAAGAAAAGTGCTTATTGAAAAGAACTTTATCAGCTCGGATGCTGATGGCGTGATAATGTTAAGCATAGGGCCTGTGACAAACCTTATCGGGAAACAGGTATTTGACTCAAAAGGAAAGATAATAGGAAAAGTCAAGGACTTGGAAAGAAAGACCAACGCAAATAATTATGAAGGGATAGTTGTGAAAAAGTCTTTTTTCAGAAGGGCGTTTTCAGTGCCTAAAAAAGACATTGAAGCTGCAAAGCAAAACATAATGTTAAAAAAAGCATATTAAAAAGTATCAAAACAATAGAACATGCAAGAAATAACAACAAGCGACGATATTCTTGGAAAAGAGGCAGTTGACCCTGACGGGACTATTTTAGGTGTTGTGACAAAGATACACATTGGCAAAGATGACAAGAAAGTTGTTGGAATAACAATAGATATGGGCTTCACAAAGCCAGACTTGTATATTGGAGTGGACTATATAAAGCAGTTCGGAGTTGATGCAATACTCCTCAGCAAAGTGCCTTCTGAAAAATTTAAAGGGCTTAAGGTAGTTACAAGCGAGGGCAAGCCAGTAGGAAAAATAAAATCAGTCATTCTTGGAAGAACAAATGTAAAAGAGTTTGTTGTATCGAGCAACAAAGTATTTGGAAAAAACAAAACAATTTCCCTAAAACAGATAAAGCAAATAGGCGACAGGATAATACTGAAAGAAGGCGTGGGGATATAAAGAAAAAGTGTTAACTATAAAAACCCTTTTTTCTTTTTTTGGAGATGTTATACTTGATTGGACTTGGGCTGAATGAGAAAGGCATTTCTTTAGAGGGCATTGAGGCATGCAAGAAATGCGAGGAGGTTTTTCTTGAAGGTTATACTGTTGATTTTCCGTATAATATTAAAGAGTTAAAGAATGTCATTAATAAAGAAATCAAAATTTTGAAGAGGGAAAAAGTTGAAAGCGATGAAATTGTCAAGCTTGCCGGAAAGAAAGATATTGCACTGCTGATTTATGGAAGCCCTTTATTTGCAACAACCCATATTTCGCTTGTGCAGATGTGCATTGAAAAGAAAGTAAAGCACAAAGTTATACATGCAGGAAGCATTTTCGAGGCAATTGCAGAGACTGGCTTGCAGCTTTATAAGTTCGGCAAGACGACAAGCCTGCCAAAATGGAGTAAAAAGCATAAGCCAACAAGTTTTGTCGATGTTATCGAGGAAAATAAAAGAATTAATGCACATACTTTAGTTTTGGTTGATATTGGGCTTGAATTTCAAGAGGCATTGAAACAGCTTGAAGAAAGCGATGACGGAGAAATCGGGCTGAAAGAGATTGTGGTATGCTCTAACATGGGAACTGAAAAAGCAAAAATAATTTACGGAAATGTTGAAAAGCTAAAGAAGAAAAATGTCGAGAAGCCATTCTGCTTTATTATTCCGGGAGAAATGCATTTTCTTGAATTAGAATTCTTGAATAACTATAGATTATAAAGGAGTCAAGCAAGCATCTTTTTTTAGATAAAGAGGGTGGCATGGCTCTTTAGATTTATTTAGCTTGAAGCAGAGTAATTTATAACCTTTGGATTTCAGAATTTTGATAATCTCTTCAGACCTATTTAAATGCTTTCCGTCGTTGCCCCAGCCGGCAATTATAGAGTCAACTTTTTCAGCAAATTGCAATATAATTTTATCGTTAATTTTTCCAACAGGCTCGCCTGCCTTTTTTAATACGCTACTATCGGTTGCTCTGAAAGCAAATAAGTTTACAACAAACATTGAGCCATAGCCGAGTTTTTTAGCATAAAATATACATTTTTTTATTGTAGGATCGTCTATTTTGTCATCTGCGGTACTTGGATTTAACATTATGAACATACAAGATTTCTTACTTTTATCCCAGCATCTTGACAGCCAATACCTATATTTTTGACAATTAGAAATTAATGCATCTTTTTCCATACTTTGTATAACATAAAACGATATTTATACTTTGAGGAGTTATGTTTTGCAAGTGTGGAGTAGGGAATTGTCAAGAACCAACAGTCAAAGACTGGTAGCAGGAAAATGCCACACTTTGTATGGTTCTTGAGCACTGTCAGAATTCCATGAGTGGCTCAAACCACTCATCAAAGATGAGTGGGATTCTGAAGTTTAAAGACTTTTAAGTAGATTACAGGGTTAAATAAGTTTTAAAAAGAGGTAAGGTATTAAATAAAGATGGCTGAGCCAAAAACTGTAACAAACAAATCTTCTGACACAGAAGAAAGCATTCTAGGATTTTGGAAAAAAGAGAAGATTTACGAGAAAAGCGTAAAGAAAAATGCAAGGGGAAAGAAATTCTATTTGATGGATGGGCCGCCTTATGCAACAGGGCATATCCATATGGGGACTGCCTTAAACAAGATTTTGAAAGATATTGCAATGCGTTCTCGAAGATTGCAGGGATTTGATGTTTTTGACAGGGCGGGTTATGATACTCATGGAGTTCCTATAGAATATCAAATAGAAAAAGAGATTGGCTCAAAAAGCAAACAGGACATAGAAAAATTTGGAATAAAGAAATTTATTGATAAATGCAAAGAATTTGCTACAAAATATATTGATGCCATGAACTCTGAGTTCATTAATCTGGGGGTATGGATGAATTTCAAAGAGCCATACTTGACATTAACAGACGACTATATTGAAACAATATGGGATACATTTAAAGTGGCTGACAAGAAAAGTTTGCTTTATCTTGGCAAATATCCTGTACATATATGCCCAAGATGTGAGACTGCTGTAGCATATAATGAGATTGAATATTCAAAACAAGAAGATACTTCTGTTTTTGTAAAATTTCCTCTGGCAAACAAAGAAAAAGAATTCTTAATAATTTGGACAACAACTCCATGGACACTGCCAGGAAATACTGGAATAATGGTCCATCCTGAAATAGATTACCAGGAAGTAGAACTTTCTTCTGGAGAAAAGTGGATTATGGCAAAAGAACTTGTGCCAAAAATAATGACACAATTAGAGCTTGGTTTCAATATCATAAAGGAGTTCAAGGGAAAGGAGATGAAGGGCTGGCAATATAAAAATCCGCTTTCAAAGTACCTTGACCTAAAAACAAAAAATGCATACAAAGTGATATTATCGGCAAGATATGTAAATCTAGAAGAGGGTACTGGCCTAGTACATTGCGCACCTGGACATGGAAAAGAGGACTATGAAGTTGGTAAAGAATTTGGAATTGACATGCCTTCTCCTGTTGATATTAATGGAAATCTCACAAAAGAAGCAGGAAAATATGCTGGGAAAAAGGCAAGAGTAGTAGATGAAGAAATAATAAAAGATTTAGAAAATGATGGATTTTTGGTATATAAGATGAGGTATTCACATGATTATCCGTTATGCTGGAGATGCAAAAGTCCTTTGCTTATGGTTTCGCAACCACAATGGTTCTTAAAAATCTTAGATATACATAAGAAACTTCTTGAAGAAAACGAGAAGACAAACTGGGTGCCTAGCTGGATGAAGCAAAGGATGAAAGCATGGCTTGAAGGAATTTCAGACTGGCCTATTTCAAGAAAAAGGTATTGGGGAACTCCTTTGCCGATATGGGTTTGTGAAAAATGCAAGGAAAAAATTGTTGTGGGAAGCATAGAAGAACTAAAAAAACTTTCAAAAGAAAAGAAAATAGATATACACAAGCCTGGAATAGATAAAATAATTATCCCCTGCAAATGTGGGGATAAGATGAAAAGAGTACCCGAGGTACTTGATGTCTGGTTTGATTCAGGGGTTTCAAGTTGGGCTGCTTTGAAAACACAAGACAATATAAAAAAATACTGGCCTGCGGACATAAATATAGAAGGAAAAGACCAGATAAGAGGATGGTGGAACTCGCAGCTTATACTTTCTATGATAAAGTTTGACAAAAAACCGTTTGATATCATTTCTGTACATGGCATGGTTTTGGACATAGGAAAAAGAAAAATGTCAAAATCCCTAGGAAATATAATCTCGCCGCCAGATATTATCAAGAAATATGGAAGAGACTACTTAAGATATTATTTTGCAAAAATCTCAAGAGGTGAAGACTTCTCATTTGATGAGAAAGAATTTTCAGAGATTCAAATGGTCTTCAGGACATTTATGAATGTAAATAATTTTATAAATCAATTAGAAAGAGGCAAAGCAAAAAAAGAGGCAGAAGATAAATGGATTATCTCAAAGTTCAATTCTTTAGTAAACAAAGTAAGGGAAAGTTATAATAATTATAAGTTTTATGAAGCAGTCCAACTGTTAGAAAAATTCTTAGTCTTTGATTTAAGCAGGGCTTATATAAAATTAGTAAGAGAAAGATCAAATGAAGTTTATGAAATATTAAATGAAATCAGACAGGGGTTGTTGAAATTTATCGCTCCCGTCTGCCCGTTTGTAACAGAAAGTATGTGGCAAGAGTTTAGGAAAAATAAAGTTGTCAAGGAAGAGAGTATACATTTGTCAGAATGGCCCGAAGTTGACGAGAAAAAAATAGACAAAAAGCTCGAAGAAAATTTTGAAAAAGTTTTTGAGATTATAGAGAAAGGGCTTGCAGAAAGAGACAAGCTTAAGATTGGATTAAGATGGCCGTTGAAAAAGGCAATAATTACGTTGACAGAAGAAAAAGACATCACAAGATTTAAAAAGATTTTATTGGGCCAATTAAATGTCAAGGAGCTTGAACTCCAGGTAGGTAGTGAATTTTCCGTCGAATTTGATACAGCCATGACTCCTGAACTTGAGGCAGAAGGTTACGCAAGAGAGATTTCCCGAGGGATTCAGGCAGAAAGAAAGAAAAAAGGGCTCATAAAAATAAATAAGATAATGCTGTCAATTTCTGGAAATAAAGGAATAATAGAAAAATTAAAAAATCAGGAGAGGCTTCTCAAAGAAAGAACGAATGCTCAAAAAGTGGTATTTACGACGGAAAAGATTAATGGAGAAAGGTTGAAAGTGAAAGATTATGAAGTAGAGATACTATTTGATAAGATATAATAGAGTGGATATAATAGAGTAAAGAAAGATTTAAATATCACTCAAACATAATAAAAACATAAATTAAAATGATAGTGAAAGAAGAATTTTTGAGTAGACTGAGAAAAATTTTTGATTTGAACTTGTATGAAGCAAAAGTATGGACGGCATTGTTGTCGAGAGGGGTTTCTACAGCTGGCGAATTAAGTAATATAAGTGATGTACCTAGAAGCAGAACTTATGACATCCTGGAAAGCCTTGAGAAAAAGGGCTTTATTGTGATGAAGCTTGGAAAGCCAATAAAATTCATGGCTTTGAAACCTGAAGAAGTAATTGAAAGAGTCAAAAAGAATTTGGTTGTAGAGGCACATGAGAAAAGCAAAAGGCTTGAACAGCTTAAGGGAGAAGACGTTATAAGTGAATTAACAACTTTGTTTACACAAGGAATCAAATATGTCGAGCCGAGTGATTTGAGTGGAAGCTTGAGAGGAAGGCAAAACATGTACAATCATCTTGATATGATGGTTAGAAATGCTAGCAAGTCAGTGAATATTGTAACAACAGCAGAGGGTCTTAACAGAAAGATGGAGGCTCTAATGCCTGCATTAAAACTAGCAAAAAAAAGAGGAGTGAAAGTAAAGATTTCATCGCCTATAAATTCTAGCAATGAGAAAATTGCAAAAGAATTAGGAAAAGTTGCTGAGGTAAAGAGTATGCCAGACATAAAGGCAAGGTTCGCAGTAATTGACGGAAAAGAGGTAATGATGATGCTATTAGATGATGAAAAAATACACCCCAACTATGATACTGGTGTATGGCTCAATACAGAGTTTTTGGCAAGAGCATTAGAACAAATGCTAGATTCTGTAAAAAAAGGCAAGAAATAACAAGAAAAGTCTGCTTAAAATAAAAAGAGGTTGAAACGGCAGAAAGCCAGTAATTTCTTATTTATTTTTATCTTTTTTATTTATTAAGTTTTATTAATTAATTTTATCTCCTATCAGGTAGTTCTTATTAGTTTCCTTAATTATTACTTCAAGAAACTTGCCGGAAAGATTTTCTTTAGATTTAATAAGAACCCTTTTGTAAAACAAATTTCTTGCAAAGAATCCTTTTTTGGATTTTTTATTAACAAGAACTTTTCCTTGCCAGCCTTGCCATTTTGAGTTGTTTTGCAAAGATTTGTATATATTTTGGGTTTCTGTTACTCTTTTTATTACAATTTCTCTTGGAACTTGTTTTAACTTAGAAGCAGGCGTGCCTTTCATTGGCCAGTATTTGCTTAAGTTCAAGATTTCTGGCTTGACTTCTTTTAATAAATCAAGAGTTTCTTTGAAGTCTTGCTCCGCCTCGCCTGGAAATCCTACTATGATGTCTGTTGATATTACTATGTTCGGAACTTCTTTCCTGAATTCATTAACAAGCTCTAGAAAATCTTCGTGGGTGTAAAACCTATTCATTTCTTTGAGAATTCTATTTGAGCCTGATTGGACAGGAATATGTAGGAATTTGTAAACTTTTTCATTCTTGAAAATTTTAATTAAATCTTTTTTTATTTTCGTAACATTGTTTGGATTCATCATTCCAAGCCTTAAATAAAAGTCGAAGGGCAGACAAAGAATCTTATTTAAAAGTTCTGGAAGTTTTGGATTTCCTGAATCGAGGCCGTAAGAAGCAAGATCCTGGCTTGTGAGCCAAATTTCTTTGCAGCCTTTTTCCAAGTCTGACTTGACAGAATTAAGAATATCTTCCTGAGGAAAAGAGTAAAGCGAGCCTTTTGCAAGTTTTGTTGCACAAAAAGCACAGTTTCCAAGACAGCCTTCTGATATCTGTGTTATTCCAATAACAGGATTTTTAGGGATTTTTTCAGTGCTTATCTTTATCTCAGCTTGATTGGCAAGATAATTTTGGTTTAAAGAAGAGAGAAGCTTGGGCAAATCTTTAATGTGCTTTACTCCAAGAAGATAGACATTTTTTAACTTAAGATCTTGGCTTCTTACATCGGGCATGCAACCAGCAAGTATTATTGGCTTGTTGAGTTTCTGAAAGTCTTGAGTTCTTCTTCGTATTCTAGTTTCTGTAGGGCCTTTGACAATGCAAGTATTAATGATAATTGCATCTGACTCGCCCGGCTTTTCAACAAGCTTATGACCTTGCCTGACAACAAGGCCTTGCATGATTTCTGTATTATTTTGATTGGCTGAGCAGCCATAAGTCTCAAAGTAAAGCTTCATAAGGTGATTGAAAAATTCGCATATAAAAAGATTTACATTTCCTCGAGAACATCAATGCCAAGCAAGCTTAATGCTTGCTTTTGAACTATCATAAAAGCCTTTACAATCGCAAGCCTCTGGCTTTCTTCTTTGCTTCCTACTACTTGGCATTCATGGTAAAACTCGTTGAAAACCTGGCAAAGCTGGAAAGAATAGTTTGCAAGAAGGCTTGGGTTTAATTGAGAATATGCATGCTTGACTGCTTCTGGAAATTCTGCAAGTTTCTTTGCAAGTTCAATTTCTTTTTCAGCCAGAGAAAGAATCTTGATTTTTACAGGAGGTTTTGCCTTTGCTTTTTTCATGATTGAATTTGCCCTTGCATAACTGTATTGCAAATAAGGGCCTGAATTGCCCTCAAAATTCAGGGCCTGCTGCCAGTTGAAAACAATGTTTTTATTTGGCTCATTTTTTAGGATAGAGTATTTTACTGCTCCATATCCTACTTTTTCTGCATTGCCTTTTGTCTTTCTTTTTGCGATTTCTTCTTCAGCTTTTTTTCTTGCTTCTTCCATAAAATCCTCTAACAAAACAAGCTCGCCTTTTCGTGTTGACATCCTCTCTGCGCCTTCTCCTGTTTGGATTAATACATAAGAATAATGAATTACCTCAGGAGAGGGTTTGCCTAAAAGTTTTAATGCTGTTTTGATCTGATCAAAATAAAGCTTCTGATCTTCGCCAAGCACAATATATGTTTTCTTGCATCTCTTCAGCTTGTCAAGAGTATAAGCAATATCTCTTAATGGATATAGCCCTGTACCGTTGCTTCTCGCAAGAACGAGAACAGGAGATTTCATCTTTGCCTCGAGCCCAAAACCTTCCTGATTCAATACAAGCCGGCCTTCTTCATCTTTGAAAAGCTTACCTGTTTTTTCAAAATCTTTCAAAATATTTTTTTCTGACTTGATATATTTTGACTCGTAATCAAACTTGTCAAACTTAATCCCCAGCTCTTCAAGAATTTTCTTTTGGCCTTTTACTGCTATATCAACTATTTTTTTGAATAATTCTGTTGTTTGCTTGTCGCCTGACTCAAACTTGCTAAGTAATTCGAAAACCCGCTTTTCAGTTTCAGGGTTTTGCTCAAGCTTTTTGTTTGCTTTTACGTATAAGTCAAGAAGCTGCTCGAAGGTTTCTTTGCCCCCGAAGTCAAGAGCCATTATGGCAATCTGCTTGCTTACATCATTGACATAATAATAAGTCTCTACTTTAAGGCCCATAAATTCCAGTATTCTTTTCAGACTATCTCCTAGGAAAGAGTTTCTTGCTCTGCCGACATGGGGGCTTGAGTTTGGATTCAAGCTTGTATGCTCTAGAGCAATATTGCCTTTTTCTTTTCCTTTTCCAAATTTTTCTTTTTCTTTTAAAACATTATTTATTATATTTTCTACAAGAAATTTCCTGTCTATGAAGAAGTTGAGGTAGCCGTTAATCGCTTTTGCTCCTGAAATTTCTTTTGGAAGGGCTTTTGATACTTTTCCAGCAAGTTCTTCTGCTATTTCTGAAGGATTTTTTTTGAAGTCTTTTGCAAGAATAAAGCACGGGAAAGCGTAATCTCCAAGGCTTGGGTCTGGGGGGATTTCTATTAAAGATGCGATTTTATCCTTTTTTAGGTTTTTAAGATGGACGTTCTTCGCCAGAAGTTCAGAAACCTTATTCTTCAGATGATTTGCCATTTTGCTTTTCCACTTTCTCGCCGCATTCTGGACAGAATTTTTCGTCGCCGTTAAGAATCAAGTCGCAGTTCTTGCACTTTTGTGGCTTTCTCTTTATTTCTATGACTGTTTTATAGTCAGACTTGCCAGAGATCACTTTTGCGAAGATAGAATTTACCTCGTCAGTGTTCTGCAATCCCAGCACTCTTTTTTGCAACTCATGAACTTCTGCCATTTATGGCAGAAGAAGGTTTAGTTTTTAAATTTTCGTTTTCGCAGCGATAATCTAACTTTTTGAACCTATAAAGAATTAATAGAAGGACAACTTAATACCTGTAAAACAATTATTTGCAAGGATAATGAATTCAGTTTAATCCGATATTGTTCCTTACTCGAGGTATTTGCATTAATGCTTTTTTACCTCTTGTGCTTTAAGGGTTTTTTCTGAAAAAACAAAAGGTAGATTATAGGCAAAATGCCTGCTGTATTAATTAATAGAATCAAGATAAACCAAACCAATTGGTCGTTTCTTCCGCATTTCCATAGGGCAATGCCTTTCCACAACACTTCCCATAATATCAACAGGATTATCAGGGGGGTAAATATAAGACTAAACATATAACTTTGAGCTTGATAGAGTTTATAAATTTATTTCAGAACCTTGCCTGTTTCTAAATACCATAAATATAAGTCCAGTTCTGCAAGATTTAGATTTAGTTTTCCGGCGAGTTCCTTGAGCTTGATTTCTATTTCTAGATAATTTGATTTAGAAAGCGACTTTGGCTTTTTTATCAATCTATTTGCTTCAAGAATATCAAGAATGTGGAAGTCTATTATCGCAAGATTTCTCTTGCCTATATTCCTCAAAAAATGGCTGGCTTCTTTATAACCCAAGCCTTTGACATTTTCTACCAGAAATTCTCTTGCCTTGCCCCCATTATTATTTATAATCTCTTTCAGCTTGTCTTTAATTTTTCTCGCCTCGATTATATAATTTGCCCTTGCATTTGGAAATCTGTGGCCAAGATCTTTCAGCTTTAATGCAAGTTTTTCTTTTGGTAAACTGCAAAAGCCCTCATTAATCTTTTCTTGAATTTTAATTCCCCGTTCTGCATTGAAATTTGCTGTTAGAATGCAAAAGCACAGTTCCGAAAAGATTCTGCTGAAGGAACTTTTGCCAGCCTGTTCAAATTCGGCTATACGATTATTTATGATTTCCTTAATTTTTGTTTTCTTTAATTCTTTGACTTGATTGACAAGATTTTGCATTTTTAGATTTAATAAAAAAGGTATTTATTATTATCTGATGTAAGATTTATAACTTTATATTTATTGTTTATTATAGTTAAATAGTTAAGCCTCCATAGCTCAGTTGGTTAGAGCACCAGTTTCGTAAACTGGGGGTCGCCGGTTCAACTCCGGCTGGAGGCTTAAGGCAAAAGAGGGAAAAATGGTGCAGATAAAAGGACACAGAAAAGCGAGAGAACAAAAAAGAGGAGAGCCCTGGCCAAGAAAATTTATTCTTATACATACAGAAGGAAAATGCCCTTACTGCCACAGGCATGTAAAAAATGTGGAAAAACACATTAAAATAAAGCATAAATTCGAGAAAGAAAAAGCAATAAAAGGCAAAATACATGGAAGAGATTAATAATCACAAAAGTAAGAGTGATATTTTTATATTATAGAATGTTTGGAAATAAAAAGAGGAAAAAGAAATGATTGAAACAATGTTATTTATTTTGCTGGTAGCAGGCAGAAAGAAGGACAAAAAAGGGTGGATGAAGATATTCGAGGCAAGCATTGCCATTACTCTTGTGATGGGTTTTATGGTTTTGGTTTACTCGCAGACAATAGAAAGGCCGCCTGCAGGTGAAAGCCTTGTAAGG
>Ga0172364_10001518_pt1 | contig 17928 bp, 13 predicted proteins | sample LakKivSesite10cm_FD_114545 | JGI IMG/M metagenome (GOLD analysis project Ga0172364, IMG submission 114545) | Sediment microbial communities from Lake Kivu, Rwanda - Sediment site 10cm | ecosystem: Environmental > Aquatic > Freshwater > Lake > Sediment | place: Rwanda: Western Province, Lake... | reverse complement strand
GTATGGTTTCTGTATCACTGATATATAGCGCTTAAATTAGCGCGTTGGTAATCGTCACATAAATAATATCAGTGAAATCAAAATTGTCAAGCGTTTTTGGGCAAGACGGGACATCTGCCCACCTGGGACGGGACATATGTCCCGGTTCCAAATGAACTCAAAAGCCAAAAATGTGCAAATAACCAATTGCTTTATTTGCACTTTTGGTATAAAATGACTATAGATTGCATCCTAATTTGCGGATTTTATCCTGATGGATCCCAGTGATTTTTCCAGCATCGCGCCTGGACGCGTCTTACGCACACCCAAAGGGTATTGGTCGTTCGTACCAAATCCACTACCTCCTACTATTGACTGGTCTGTTTTGTTAATTTCTGCCCTGGGTGAGGCGGAGCGTAATCTGGGCAGACTGGCCAGCCTGGCAGATACGCTGCCTTTGCCACACATTCTGGTACGTCCATTCATGCGACAGGAGGCGGTGCTATCTTCCCGCATCGAAGGGACGCGCGCTTCGTTGGTAGACTTGTATAATTATGAATCCGCTCAATTATCCTTTTTCGAAGACACCTCGGATGTGCGTGAGGTCCATAATTATGTACGCGCCATGGATTTTGGCCTGGAACGCCTAAAGACACTGCCGGTTAGCCTGCGCCTGATCCGGGAGATGCACGGGATATTGATGGAAGGTGTGCGCGGAGAACATCTCACTCCGGGCGAGTTTCGCCGCAGCCAGAATTGGATTGGTCCATCTGGTAGCACCATCGAGAGCGCCACCGTCGTCCCGCCGCCCCTTGACGAGATGAACCAATCTCTGGATGCTTTGGATAAATTTATACATGCTCCATCGGACACCCCGCAGCTGGTCCGTGCCGGTTTGATCCACTACCAGTTCGAGGCTATCCATCCATTTCTGGATGGGAATGGTCGAGTGGGTCGCTTGTTGGTGATCTTGCTGTTGATCGAATGGAGGTTGATCTCCCAACCCTTGATCTACCTGAGTGCCTTCTTCGAAACCCACCGGTTGGATTATTATGAACGCCTGCTGGCGGTCAGCCAGCGCGGCGCGTGGGAGAATTGGCTGCTCTTTTTTCTGAAAGGGATCAGCAGCCAGTCTCAAGATGCCATCACCCGCATCGAGCGACTAGGGCGATTGCGGAATGCTTACCAGGAGCGACTAAGCACAGAGCGGGCAGCAGCGCGTTTGCTGCAAACCCTGGATGTGCTCTTTGAGCGCCCGATATTAAATATTCGTCAGCTTGAGGCTGCGCTGGATGTACCATACCGGACAGCACAACGTTATGTGGAAAGGCTGGAAGAAATCGGTATCCTGAGAGAAGTCACTGGCCAGGCGCGTAATCGCCTATATCGGGCAGACGAAATTTTACCGGTGCTGCATGGGTCGTTACATCAATCAGGAACCTAATATCTATTAGATATGAAATAAATAACCAATCGCATACGAAGTTTGAATCATAGATCAAACCTGATGCTTTTCATGCATGATATAATCTAATCAGCTTATAATAATCTGCTTAGAAAGTATCGTATATGAATAAATTTATCGGACGTTACCGAGAACTCGAAGAACTCAATCGTATCATCTCCAACGGTGGTGCGCAATTCATCCTGGTTTACGGTCGCCGGCGAGTGGGCAAGACCACTCTACTGCTCAATTGGGTCGAGCAAACCACTAAGCCATATATCTATTGGGTGGCTAATCGAGATACGCCAGCCCAGTTGCGCCTGGGGTTCATGCGTGCTGTGTGGCGCTGGGCGCACCCTGAGAGCCAGGCCGTGCCTCGCTTCGAAACCTGGGAAGACGCCTTTGAAACTACCGTTCAATTGATCGGAGACCAGCCCATGATACTGATCATGGATGAGTTTTCCTATGCAAACGAATCGGATTCCTCCCTGGCTTCCCACCTTCAAGCCGCGTGGGACCACCTGTTCAAGGATAGCAACATCACCATCGTACTTTCCGGCTCCCACATTGGTATGATGGTTGACTTGATGGGATACCAATCGCCGCTTTATGGACGCTTCACAGCACAGCTTCCAGTTGATCCGCTTCCCTTTTCTGCATTGAGTGATTTCTTACCCCGCTATACGGCAGCCGAACGGGTAGCTGTTTATGCAGTGACGGGCGGAGTGCCAGCCTACCTGGAGCGCTTTGACGGACAGCGATCCCTCACTGAGAATATCCGTGAGCTCTTCATGCGGCGCACGAGCATTTTCCGCACCGAGCCTTTCTACTTGATCGGTGACGTGATCCGCCGCGAGACGCAGACTTACGAGGCTGTATTGAAGAGTATCGCAGTTGGAAATAAGACACCTCAAGAAATCGGCAACACCTTAGGTGTTTCTTCGTCTTATCTTAGCCCTTATCTCAAGCAATTAGAAGAGCTGCATCTCGTCAAACGTCACATTCCGGCTACCACGCCTCCGGAGCGACGCGAGAGCACTAAAACTAGCCAATACAATTTGATCGATCCATACTTGCGCTTTTACTTCCGATTCATAGCTCCAAATGCTGAACTGGTTGAACAGGAACTAAGCCAAATTCTCTGGGACCGAATTTCTGAGCAGTTCCGCGCCTTCGTGGGAATGACCACCTTCGAAGATCTGTGTCGAGAATGGGTGTTAGTGCAGGCCCGGGCCGGCAAACTGACGATGTTACCAGAGGTGGTCGGCAGCCACTGGTCTGCGGATTCCCAGGTGGACGTAGTAGCCGTCAACTGGCACGACAAAGCCATCTTGCTAGGCGAGTGTAAGTGGGGAGTAGATGCGGTCGGACGCTCGGTGATCCGTGAGCTGGAGGACAAAGCACCGAAGGTGGTGCCGAGCAATGGATGGCAGGTATACTATATTTACTTTGCTAGAGCGGGATTCACTGACGCAGCGCGCAGGGAGGCTCAAGCGGTGGGTTCGATGCTTATTGATCTGAAAACGCTAGATAACGATTTGAGGAAAGCATAATGTCACAAATTTTCCCTCGATATTACTCTGCAAAGTGAAAGGCGGTTTACATCATTATGGGAGGTATTCAGCCTGCTCTGAAAACGCCTGGTTTAGGTGCTAAAACAAAATCGATTTATGGTAAACTTTATTAAGAGTTCTAAATAAACCATCGCCTGGCCTGTTTTAATCGTCCATCGCCGGGCCAGGCTAAAATGACTAGCCTGTAGATCGAAAGTTGGCGAACTAGGACGTTAGCTCATAACCCGGAGGTCCTTGGTTCGAATCCAAGCCCCGCTACTCATCTGAAACCATAGCTCGTCGGGCTATGGTTTTTGCTTAGCCCGACGGTGGGAGATTGGCAAAATCTCAGAAACGGAGGATTTTGACATGAACCACCCACCATCGGGCTTGTTATTTTTAAGTAAGGCAATTCCAGGCTTCATCAACTACAAAACGGCCGAAGGATTAGCTCTTCGCACCAGCTTTCGCGCCCGCTCGGGCAATTCCATCCTGTCAACGAAAAGGTGCCCCTTGGAGGGGATCGGTTAACAAGCTTTTCGTCCCCAGAAAACAGACCCCTTCAATCCTGCTTCTTATATTTGATCTCCACCAAAAACGCAATATAATTACGTGCCACCTAAAAACCCGGCCATCCAAATAAAAAAGAGAAAGGTCCTGATGAACGCATCAATCCCAACCAAAAATATCGCCCACAACTGGCTGAATGTGTCAATCATTGTACTGATCGCGCTAGCGCTTCAGTTTTTTACATGGTTTGTCCTCTATCCAATAGCAGGCTATTCGGATACGACGTTGACCATTGCTCAATCAATATTCTTGCTTTTTGGCTTGGGATCTGTTTTGGCGCTTCGCCTCAATTTCATCCGCATTGGCGTTGGACCCGCCAACCTGCTTCGCGCTGGCGTTGGTATTTTGTTTTCTTACGGTATATTGTTGATGTTCCTGGTTCTACTAAATATCCTGGGATTGCGGGTCGCTCTTTTTCGCCAGGTATACAGTCCGTACGCTTTGGTTAACAATTGGCTGTTAACCGGGTTTGGCGAAGAGTTGGTTTTTGCTGGTGTCTTGTTCAATTTGGTCAGGTTGGCGCTTTACCAGCCGCGTCGCCCCTGGATGGCTATCTTGATCACATCATCTGCGTTTGCATTGTGGCACCTGCCTGGATACCTGGCTGTAGGCATAAATATGGGTACCTTGGGTCCTGGCCTGATTTTTGATCTTCTCATAAATATAATATCATGGGTATTTTTAGGCATGATCTATTGGTTGAGCGGTAACCTCTGGTTAACTGCTTTTGCCCACGCCTCCACCGATTACAGCCTTTTACCTGCTGTCACCAACTCGCCGGTATACGGTTTGATTCTTATGCTTTTCATCATTGCCTTTGCGTTTTGGTCTGGCCGGCGTTGGAAGTCTGAACCCTGAGACGAAGACAATTTTAGGTGTCCACGGGTTATGGTAGTCCCATAGCACTTAATTTAATTGGCTGTCTTCTTCCCCGCCAACTCCTCCACAATCCCTTGAAACTGTTCCAATGCCACCTTCAATTCTTCCACAATCTCCCGCGCCATTACGCCCGCTTCAGGGAGATTGTTCCGTTCACCAGGTCGATATCCTGAGCTTGCAGATAGACCGCTTCGCTGATGCGCAACCCGCTTGCCCACATGATCGTAAGTAGCCTGACGACAACCGGATCCAGCAGAGTGAGCTGGTCTATGATCGCCTGCGCTTCTTCTTCGGTGTAGGGGATAGGCCTCGGTTTTGAATGGAAGCCTCCCGGGCCGCCCTCATCCATGTGGGGCAGCAACGGAGGCGCATCTGGTGGAAGGATGCCAGCCTTGCGGCAGGCGATATCCAGCTTGCGTAAGGAAGCGCAGACGCGTGCAATCCTCCCACCTGACCTCTCTCGGTCCCCCAGCTCTTCGATATAGGCAATCGCCATCTCTTGCCTGACCTCCGGCAGTTGTTTCACCTCGGGCCAGTTGGATCGAACGAACCGGGCGAATTGGTATACGTCTGCCGACATGCAGCGCATGGTGTTGATGCCGGTGATCAATTCTGTATCCCGGTGATATCGCTTGGCTTTGTGCCGGCTGGCGCCCGGTCGAAAGATGCCCTGCAGAGCTTTCATCATCTGGTAGCCCAGGCTGCCTTGACTATTATTGCTCATAGTTCACCTCCTCAAATCCAGGATCATTGGTTCTTGACCCAGTACCGCTTTTCCCTTAGTTTCCTATCGATCATTCTCGCCAACCTCGCTAAGACAACGCCGGCTCATCGCCTTGAGTTGCAACTCCCCTTTTTGGGGGGAGCCTGCTGATCTCGCAGGTTGATCGCTTGAGTGAGGCCCACGCTGAAGTTGAGCGATCCAACAGCTTCGGCGCGCTGCCCAACCGCCCGGCAAATGTGCGGCTGGGGATGGGAGAACTGGAATAAATATTTAGTCGGGTCACCTCCTTATGAACTACTAAATTCTGCCAATTGCTACTCTCGTGCATGAGTCAATCCCAGCTATCGTTGAAAATTCTCCTACTTGAATAGGTGTGGTATTAAACAAAAAGCCACACGCTATTCCAGTAGGTAAATGCTGCTCACGTGTGGGGATTGGTTCTCTGACGTACAATCCGGCGCTAAAGAGCGCACGGCATTATTCATTTGTATAGATCTTACAATTTTTATAATACCAGCGAAAAACTTTTTGTCAAGCGTTTTGGAGAAATTGGGACATGTGCCTACCTATGAACGGGACATTTGTCCCGATTCGAGGTGCGATCATGGTGAAACATGTAAATGACTAAAATAATTGGAAGATATACAAATCCTCTTGCCAGAATCATAAATATATCGGATAATATACATATTTTGTATATTATCCGATATAATCTATGAAATACACACTTCTTTCTGCCTTTGAGCGCTTGCCTTACTTCACCATAGAAGGCTTCCGGCAAATTGCCGGAGACGCTGCTATCGATGATGCCCATGCACGCATAGCCCTATCTCGTTGGATCAAAGCCGGGCACCTGATCACCCTCAAAAAGGGGGTGTACATGCACCGCCGCTTCTACGAGCAGCATCGCCAGGAGCCAACCTTTGCACCCGTAGTTAGCAGTATCCTGTTACCCCAGTCTTACCTCTCGCTGGAATATTTACTCCAACAAGCAGGTATCCTGACGGAAATCACATACCCGGTCACTGCAATCACAATTAAAAACACTCGTACCATCGTCAATCATCTGGGAACCTTCGTTTACCGTCACATCCAGCCTGATCTTTACTTTGGTTTCCAGATCATGGAGGCGTATGGTGTGCCCTATACGCAGGCATCGGTAGCCAAAGCCTTGTTTGACTATCTCTACCTGCGAACGCTGCCTGCTGATCTGGACCCATCGCACTATAACCTGGCTGAAGAGCTGCGCCTGAATTTGGATGGGTTCACCCATGACGAGCGTGATGAATTCGCCGGGTATGTTCTTAAGAGCGAAACGACCAGATGGGGCGGCGTGAAAATGCGGCACATCCTGAATAACCTGGAGGCCCACGTATGGCGACGTTGATCCAGACATTGCAGAACGTCCTGGCTGGCAAAGACCCGCTGCTTCCTCCCGAAACCAAGCGTATTATCTTGAAGGAAGTGCTGCAGGCTTATGTATTGGATTACCTCTATAACCATCCTAGCTACCGCCACTTAAATTTCTACGGCGGCACTTGCCTGCACGTGGTTTATGGTCTGAACCGATTGTCAGAAGACCTTGATTTCGATAACCAAACACACCTGGATTTGAACGACCTTACGGAAAATCTGGCTCAATATTTCCAGAAATCATTCGGGTACGCTGACGCATCAGCAAAGACGCAGCGAGGCGAAGGCGGAATTCTACGGGTTACAGTCAAGTTCCCAGTATTGAATGCCCTGGGTTTATCTCCACATGCGAGCGAAGGGCTGCATCTCAAGGTGGAAGTCAGCCAGCATGAACAGGTGGCGATAATCCAGCATACCCCAATATTGGTATATGGGCGCAGCCTGGTTGCTGCCCATTTTTCGCTCGAAACCATGATGGCTGGAAAAATGCTGGCGTGCTTGGAGCGCAATTTCGAACGCGGCCGCGGTGCCGTACAAATTAAAGGGCGCGACTTCTATGATTTGCTGTGGTTTATGCAGCAGCGGATCCAGCCGCTCGCAGAGAAGCTGGCTCGCGATGGCCGGCAGCCCTACACTGTCGCGTCTGCAATGTCTGCTCTGCAGGAGAAAGTAGCTCGAATTACACCTCGAGACTTGGCGATTGACCTGCTGCCGATGTTTGAGTCTCATCAGTACATCGCAGCCTGGCTGGATACCTTTCATGATAATTTCCAGGTATATGTGAAAGATTATCTCGAAAAGATGTGATTCTATGCTAATTAAAAAGTGTGTGAATTATATATCGCGGCCACGAAGAGATCTTATCCTGTCACTCTTAGCTATTGTGTACACTCTGATAATTAATATAATTATTAACACAATGTGCTATAATGCAATTCATCTGAAATTGGAGGAATGGCATGACCATTGTTATTGGAGCACGTGAAGCTCGCCAGAGGTTTGCAGATCTACTCGGTCGAGTAGGATATGGCGGAGAGGTTGCCATCGTTGAACGGTCAGGCAAGCCAATGGTGGCACTCATCCCTATAGAAGTCTATGAACAGTTAGTCGCTGAGCGTGAGGCGCGTTTTCAAGTGTTGGATCGCATCCGCAGCAAGTTGCCAGAAATCTCAGAAAAAGAGGTTGAAAAGGACGTCAGCCAGGTGATTGACGCGGTAAGGAAGTCAGCGCCCAAAAAACAAGCAAAAGTTGATTAACCGATTATGCTGCGTATCGCCATCGACACCAATGGTATCGTGAGTGGCATCTTAAGCCAGAAAGGTGCACCAGCTGAATTATTGAATGCCTGGCGCGAGCGGCGGTTTTTATTGCTCACTTCTTCGGCGATCAATGCAGAAGTACGTATGGTTTTGCTATATCCACGGATTCGTAAAAAATACCCCCTGAAGGACGATGAGATTGAACGGGTGATTACACTGTTGGAGCATGATGCCTTGGTAGTAGCAGGTGAAGCTGATGTCGCTGGAAGCATGCAGGATGATCCGGATGATGAGATCGTTTTGGCTTGCGCTATAGATGGAGAGGCGGATGGTATCGTGAGCGGAGATCATCACCTGATAGATTTGGAGAGCTTTCGGGATATCCCTATTATGACCGCCCGTCAATTCCTGGATCAGTTGAGACAAGATTAAATACGAGGTTATAACCCAAAAGGATACCAAATCATCATAATCAAGATATCCATTCAATATTTCAGGTATAAAATCACTAATCGTGCTACAATTTACCCACCAAATAACCCATTTCTCCCCGTCAGGTCTGCAAGAACCTCTCATCGTCGGGCTGGGTCAAAAGTACGGGCTTGAAGGTCGGAGGTAGCGGAAGCGGGTTTCTCGCTCATAACCCGGAGGTCCTTGCAGGAGAGCACTGGAATCCAAGCCCCGCTACTCTTCTGAAACCATAGAACGCCAGGCTACTCAAAATTGAGAAGCCCGGCGATTCACGTTACAAACATGGATGACAACACTGAGAAAAATTATGATCCGTACATCGCCAGGCTTGTAAATTTCCACAAAGTCAAAAAACTATTCTCAGAAGCACGATCCAAGACTTTTGACCACTTCAGCAATTCCCGGTTTTATCCAGTTCAAAGGCGCCGAAAGTCTTAGCCGGCGAACACTGGAATGCTACGAGCACGACCTGAAGCTTTGGTTGAAAATCCGTAGAGACCAGAATATTCGGGAGATTACCGCCATTGATCATTGATTTATAATATTGTTATCGGCATGATCACCAATTAAGTAAGGGAATTACAGATGAAGAATTTCACCGGATTAACCACTACTGAGGTAAGTGAACGTAGTGATAAATACGGACCTAACGCATTACCAGTTCCCAAACATCGCCTGTTACAGCTCATACTTCGCCAGTTCAGTGGAATCTTCAATCTGCTATTGATTGCGGCATCCGCTATCACATTTATCCTTAATGAACCGATTGATGCGTTGTTTATACTGTTTTTTGTTTTCTTAGGCACTGGACTTAATGTTTACCAGGAATATAAAGCGAATGACGCAGCAGACAAGTTGAAATCTTACCTGGTACGAACAGCCACTGTGATAAGAGACGCACGCGAACAAGAAATATCTGTTGAGGGAATTGTCCCTGGAGACATCCTGAAGCTTGAATCCGGCGATGTTGTACCGGCAGATGCAGTTATTCGGCAAGCTCACAATTTTTTAGTGGATGAAACCACTTTTACCGGTGAAAGTATCCCGGTTATTAAACAAGCTCCTGATGATCCGGATAGTACTGAAGAAGAAAAAAGTCGATTATTACAAGGTGTTATTGTAATCAGTGGGAATGCTTTAGCAGAAGTAACCGCAATTGGCATTCACACTCGCCTCGCTAATATTGCCAAAACTGCTTCATCCGTTCAAGCGGAGAGCGACCTTGTAAAAGGGATTGACCGCATCAGCAAATTTATTCTAAGAACAACTATCCTGACGCTTGTTTTTGTGATCCTTGCGAATTTATTAATAGAAGGGAAAGATTCTGATATACCCAGTTTGCTGATATTCGCGATCGCGTTAGCAGTATCCGTGATCCCCGAAGCACTACCCCTGGTGTTGACTTTCTCCCTCTCACGTGGCGCGCTGCAGTTCGCCCAAAAAGATGTCATTGTGAAGCGGATTTCGTCAGTACAAGATTTGGGTACAGTAAACCTGCTTTGTACCGATAAAACTGGAACCATCACGGAAAATCGTCTGACATATCAAAATGTATGGATTAATCCTGGTACTAAGTTCCACCCGCTAATTCTTGCCCGGCTGGCATCCCATAATTTGGATAAAACGAATCCCGAGCCGTTTGATCGAGCCAGCGATGAGGCCCTTAGCGAAGAACAAAGAGCATTGGTAAATTCCTTTACGATCTTACAAGAAGAAGCATTTGATCCGGCAATTCGAAGCAATGGCGCGGTTGTCACAACCAAAGAAGGAAACCGGTACCATATTCGCCGGGGAAGTCCAGAATACTTTATCGGACAGGGTTGGGTAGAGAATGATAAGGCTGATGTTTGGCTGAATGAGGAAGAACAAGAAGGTCACCGCGTTCTCGGTACAAGTTACGATGATGGTAGCGGGCATAAATTTGCTGGTTTTGTTTCATATGAAGACCGTTTAAAGCCTACAACAATCGACACAATCGCCGAAGCTAGAAAACTGAACGTTTTAATCACAATTATTACTGGTGATGCATTAGTCGTTGCTGAAGCGGTTGGAAGAGATGCTGGATTGGTCACCCAGAAAAGCGAGATAATTGAAGCGCAGACTTTTCTATCAATGCCGCTGCAAGATCAACACAAATTGGTCGGATCCATTCGGGTATTTGCTCGAACTACACCAGAACAAAAACTGGAGCTCATTGAATTATTAAAAGAACAATACACAGTCGGCTTCCTCGGGGAAGGAATCAACGACGCGCCAGCATTAAAAGCCGCCAATGTTTCAATGGTTGTCCAATCTGCAGCTGATGTAGCCCGCGAAACCGCTGATATTTTACTTTTGAAAAATGATTTGCGCGTTATTGTTGATGGCATTCGAGTAGGACGCGAAACCCACGCCAACACATTGAAATACATTCGTGCCACACTGGTTTCTAACTTTGGTAATTTCTATGCTGTGGCAATCGGCTCACTGTTTATCAGTTTTCTGCCTATGCTCCCGAAGCAACTACTGCTTTTAAATTTACTTTCAGATTTTCCAATGATGGCAATTGCATTTGATCGAGTCTCTGCCAAAGAAGTGGCTCACCCACAACGTTATGATTTCCGTTCGTTATATATAATCTTTATCACCCTTGGACTGGTCAGCACGGTTTTTGACTTCATCTATTTCGGATTGTTTTATCGTATCTCACCTGAAGTTCTTCAAACCAATTGGTATATTGCCAGCGTCATTACAGAGCTTTTGTTGTTACTTTCAATCCGCTCTATGCTGCCATTTGAAAAAGCTGGAATGCCAGCCCCACTGATAATCACACTCTCCATTGTCGCCTTTATCGTAACCCTTGCTCTGCCAATGATCTCCTGGACGGCGAATTTCTTTGAATTTACCAGGCCTACCTGGGGCCATCTAGGATTGATTGTGGGTTTGGCAGTGATGTATCTAATTATTACGGAATTTATAAAGCGACCACTTTCTCTTTTCTTGAAGTTAAACCAATGATGTCACTGCAATAACGGCACTTTTTCAGTCCAAACATGGCCTTGGAAGCGCTGCGGAGGAAGAAAACCCCCGTTGCAGCCCAATTGATGAGTTATTAATCCGCACCGGTTTCGACGATCAATGGCCTTAGATCCTAACTGGTTTACACTAATTTCTATAGATTAAGTCTTACAATTCTCGATGGCCGGTTGATTCGTTGGCAATCGATAATAGGGGAAGTTCCATTTCACTGTGGATTTCATGATCCTTTATAACCTAGCAACCTGAGCGCGTTAACTACTACCATCAGGGTGCTACTCTCGTGGAAGACAATCGCCAAACCGATGTTGATCACTCCCGTCAGGGATGCTGCAACGAGCAAGATGATCACACTGAAGGCAATGGCCAGGTTTTGCAGGATAATGCCGCGCGTGCGGCGCCCCAGACCAACCGCGAAGGGCAATTTGGAGAGCTCATCACTCATCAGGGCCACATCCGCGGTTTCCAATGCCACATCCGTGCCAGCCCCACCCATGGCGATGCCCACGGTGGCGCTGGCCAGTGCCGGCGCATCGTTTACCCCATCGCCGATCATGGCTACCTGGCCGTACTTCCGCACCAGCTGCTGGATCACCGTCTGCTTATCACCGGGCATCAGGTCAGCTTGATATTCACTCACACTCGCTTCTCCGGCAATTGCCGATGCGGATCGGGCATTGTCGCCGGTGAGTATGATCGTGTTCGCTACCCCCATCTCTTTCAGCGCTTCCATCGTTTGCCTGGCTTCGCGACGCATCGTATCTGCCAGAGCAAGCATGCCCAATCCGCAGTTTCCCCTGGCTACCCATATCACGGTTTTACCTGCTTGCTCGAGTGCTTCTGCGTTTTCCAGGGCTTTAGCGGTGGGCACCACACCCGCCGCTTCGAGCAATTTTTTATTGCCGACCCAGATCGTTTCACCGTTCGAGATCGCTCTCAAGCCCTGCCCGGTGATTGCCTCAACCTCACTCATGGTTGATAGTGAAACCTGCCTCTTCTGGGCAGCACGCACGATTGCCTGTGCAAGCGGATGAGCCGAGCGTGACTCTGCTCCGGCCGCCAGGGCTAGCACTTCAGATTTTTCCTCAACGTCCTGGAAAGCGACAATATCGGTCACTTCTGGCTGGCCGTGTGTGATTGTACCTGTTTTATCGAAGGCGATAGCTTTCAGCCGGCCGAGGTTTTCCAGGTGCACACCGCCTTTGACCAGCACTCCATTGCGTGCTGCCTGGGCCACCCCGGCCAAGATGCTCGCAGGTGTCCCCAGAGCCAGTGCACAGGGCGAGGCAGCCACCAGCACGGTCATGGCGCGCAAGAACGAATCCTTAAATTGAAAGCCCAAGAGCGGAGGAACGATGATTACCAGCCCAGTCAAGATCAGCACCACCGGCACATAATAGCGTTCGAATTTTTCGATGGTTTGCTGAGTGGGTGATTTTTGCGCCTGAGCCTCCTCGACTATCCTCATCACGCGCACCAGAGTAGAATCCTTGGCAAGTCGTGTGACCCTGACCTCCAACACTCCTTCGCCGTTGACCGACCCTGCGAAGACCTGGTCTCCAGGCACCTTATCCACCGGTAGCGATTCGCCGGTAACTGGCGACTGGTTAACCCCCGAATTTCCCGCTTGGATGATGCCATCGACCGGGATTCTAACCCCTGGGCGGACGATCACAGTGTCTTCCAGCTCGAGCGATTCGACCGGAAGCTCCTGTTCCTCTCCGCTGCGCTGAACGACCGCTGTCTTGGGCGCCAGGTCTGATAAGGCACGCACCGCGGTTCGGGCGCGATTTAAGGCGCGATCCTCCAGCGCATGCCCCAGGCTGAACAGGAAAAGCAGCAGCGCGCCCTCGACGAACTCGCCCAATAACGCCGCACCCACCGCCGCCAAGATCATCAGCAGGTCGATATCGAAATGACGCTCGCGCAGAGCTGCCCAGGCATTGCGCGACACATCCCAGCCGCCTGAAAGGTATGCTGCCAGGTAAAATCCGTTATTCAGGATTGCAGGGAACCCCAATATCCAACCACCCAACCAGCCAGCAAACAAAAAGGCGCCGGATAACAGGCTGAAGATCAGCTTGCGGTTCTCTTGAAGGCGCCTTTGCGCTGGGCTGAGCGGGATGGCGTAGCCCATCGAGCGGATGCGCTTCTCAATCGCCCCGTGGTTCACCACCGTATTGTCATATTCCACCCACATCTTTTCAGCGGGGTAATTGACATTGACGGTTACGACGCCCTGCAGGCGTTTGATGCTGTGCTCTAGCACCAGGCTACAGTCTGAACAGTCCATGCCCTCGATCGGGATCGAGTCATGGTGATATCGATTCACGATTCTTGCGCCGGCACGCTCGGCTATTCCCTGCACCTCTGTGATGGTCAGCAGGTTGGGGTCGTAATGCAAACAAATATCCACCGGTGATTTCTCGCGTTCCAGGTGGGCGCGCAGGATACCCTTTCGATTTTGTAATGCGCTTTCCAGGCGAGCCAGGCACTCGTCCTTTTCGTCTTTTATGCCTGGGAGCAGCAGTTGAATTTCGATTTCGATCGTTCTTTCCATAAATAATTCCTGTACTTGCGTGCCTCGTTCAGCATTAGGTCACTCAATGATGAAATAATAAAACGTGACCCCATGCGCTTCATATCAGTCGTGTGACACGTGATCCAATCCGCGCTTAAAAAGCTCGATCACGTGCTCATCATCCATGCACACGAATACATGCCGTCCTTGCTTGCGCATACGGATCAAACGCCGGTCACGCATTCCGTGCAGCTGGTGCGAGATCGCTGAGGTGCTCAGCCCGACGGTTCTAGCCAGCTCGCCGACACTCATTTCGCACTCGAGCAATGCCGCGATAATGCGCAGCCGCGTGGGATCCGATAGCTCATCGAATAAATCGGCCAGCTGCTCCACGGTACTTTCATTCATCAGTTTTAATTGATTCTCTGCCATCATGTTCGTAATATTTGAATAGTTGATCAACAATTAAATTATACCTCAAAATTACCATCATGCAGGATAGTATTTCGAGCATTCGATAGGCCACATCATATTCTCAAACATGAGTCGTGTTCCACAGGCAGCCTGGCATTCGAATCTAATTAGGCTATTCGAGGGGGTCTTTGCCTCATAACACAGCTATCGTTTTGTACCCGTGCTAATCAATGAAAATCCATCCAAACAATGGACGGATTTATCCGCAGAATCCGCTCATTCCTTATCGAGGTAATACCCTTGATTAATCTTGCAAGCCAAAATCAGTCGGAATTACCTTGAGAAAATCTCACATTTTTAGCAACCACCTATTTTTTATAACCGATGAGATGTAACTTGCTGGTCATCAGGTATACCACTCCGGCCAACAGTACAATGACCCCTGCGCCCACTACCACACTTAATGGCCCGCCCAATGCCAAACCGGGTTGCTCAACCACGAAAACAGCCGTAGTAATGGCTGGGACGGTGAATGAGCCGCTCGACGGATCATTCTTGGCTTGCTGTAAGGCTATATCTACAGATGCTTGCTGAACCGGGTGAAGCGTATAGGCGATACCACCCAATGATGCATCGCTGAATTGGATTGGTTTATGGTTCGCATTAACCAGCACCAGCACCTCGCTATATTTCGAGTCCAAATTTTCCGTATCTTGGATGCGCATCACGATCAAGCCAGGGATGGCCTCCGGCCCATTATTTAAGAAGGTCAGCATGCTCATTACCTGATCAGCCGTCTGCAAGCGGAACATGGCCGAGCTTTTGCGGATTTGCAGAAACTCATTGAACACTGCAGATGCAAATGATATATCACCTGCATTTGGTTTGAGTGCTGCATTTGCCAGTAATGGTTTATAAATTTCCCAATTGCCACTGCCCTCGATCGGCAAGCCAATTCCCCAATGATTGGTGGCATAGCTCCAATCGATGGCATTGTACCAATCACCCGAATCGTACGAGTTGCGATCCAGCGACTTAGAGCGCAGGATATCATCGCCGGCGTGGAAGAAAGGCACCCCCTGGCTGAGCATGGGGATGCTCAACGCCAGGTTATTCATCCTGATGCGGTCTGCTAGGCTATCGCTACTGGCGGCTTTCTCCTGCACTGCGTCGAATATTGTCTCATTGTCATGCGCGGATACATAGATGATGTTCTCTTGCGGGTCAAGCGTATACCCGGCAGATTTACCGCCGTATAAGACCTGAGTGGCGCTCACCACATCACCGTCTGACCGCATGATCTGATAATCCTTCAGGTTACCCGCCATTCCGATCCGTATCCAGTCGGTGTAATCCTGCAGCTTGCTCAATTGGTCTTCTTCATAACGCACCTCAGAGTCGTTCGGATCGATGTACAAACCAGTGCTGAAACCCTGGAGGCGCGGGTCATCGAAGGGATTCCCGCCTCTCACCCCGTCTCGCAGCCGGTCATTGAACACGCCAATCCCCGTACCACCCATGTTCAGCTGGGTGGCATTTATACCATATCCGTTGTTGGCCACCTCACCAAAATCCCAACCTTCTCCGTAAATATAGATCGATTTTCCATCCACGCCATCCATTTTCAATGTCAGGCTATCCAGCGCTGCACGCACGGCCTGCATATTGCGCAACATGTGGTGTCCCATCAGATCAAATCGGAACCCATCCACCTTGTATTCTTTCGCCCAAATGATGACTGAATCAATCATCAGCTTCTCCATCATGGCGTTCTCGGTGGCGGTATTCTGACAGCAAGTGCTGGTGGTCACATTCCCTTCCGCATCCAGCCGGTAGTAATATCCCGGCACGATTTTATCCAGCACCGACTTGGCATCCTGGCCGCTTTGGGAAGTGTGGTTGTAAACCACATCCATCACTACCCGCAAGCCGCTATCATTCAGCGCCTGTACCATCTGGCGGAACTCCAAGATGCGCGCCGGGCCGTCTGGATTGGTGGCATAACTGCCTTCAGGTGTTGAATAGTGATACGGGTCATAACCCCAATTGAATCCATCGCTGCCCTTGATCAGCGAGACTGCCTGTGCTTGCTGGTCGGAATCAGGCGCATAGGAAGCTAATTGCCCATCATCCACGCTGAGCCAACTGGATTTATCCTCGTTCACGCTGGCGATATCGAACGCTGGCAGCAGGTGTACCGTGGTCAATCCCGCCTGTGCCAGGCTCGCCAGGTGCTGCATCCCCTGGGAATCCCTGACCGTGAATGCCAGGTATGTACCTTGCAAGTTTTCGGGCACCGTGCTGTCCTTGATGCTGAAATCGCGGATGTGCAGCTCGTAAATAACGGTTTCTTCAGGTGCTGCCAGCGCTGGTTTGGATAGCTTGTCCCAGCCATCAGGTTTGAGTGCCGGATCTTTCAGGTCGACAATTTGGCTACGCAGGCTGTTCATCGATAGGCTGGTTGAATACGGGTCTGTCACCAGGTTAGTCTCGAGTTTGCCTGTTTTAGGGACGAATACTTTTACCTCATACAGGTAGTACTTGTTCATCCATGAAGCATCCCCAGTTATATACCACACCCCGTTTGCGTCGTCCCTATTCATTACAAAACCCTGTTCGGTTTCATCAGTAGAGGTATCAAAAAGCTTGAGGCTTACCAATTTTGCGGTCGGTGCCCACACCCGCAAGGTCGGTACGCCTTTCTCCACACTTACTCCCAACGGCCCATCGTACTTGTACAACGCATCCAGCACTCCGGCGATCTGCACGCCGGTTGAATCGACCACTTTTCCCCGGTCATCTCTTACGATCACTGCCAGTTGTGACTGCACAGCCTCGGGAATTTTATCGAAATCTGCCGCCTCGATTTTAAAAGCCGAATACCCCGCCAGGTTGGGGTGCATTTCGAATACATCGCCTCCCGGCCCTGATTTGCTGTAGGTAAGCGGAATCTCGATCCCGGCGCTGATTCCATCCGCCGTCAACACCAGGTTTGCATCTGGCGAATAATACAATGAATATGAATAACGCGGTGACCCCACAATATTCCACAACAACGTGTCCTGGTTCACCCACACTGCTTTTTGTTTGGCCAGGCTGCCCCTTGGCGCTCCTGTAGTGCTAAGCACGAGCTCCTTTTTCACCATGTCATATCCAAAATAAATTTCATCATTGTCATTTTCCACCGTAAAAGCCACCGGATCAGTGCTAGTGATCACTGCTTTTTGGCTGATGCTGAGTGTAACCGAATAATCGCCTGCCTTCAATGCATTGGTGACAAACCCATAACTCCCGCTGCCGTCCGAGTCTTGCAGCCACCCACGCAGGCAGGCGGGGTCATTGCCTGCACTGCAACCCAATTGCGTCTGGAAATCTCCCACCGCCACGATGATCGGGGTATTGTAGTCATCGGTAATATTGTGTGTTTTGTTATCATAATAAAAAGACACATCGATTGGCCCATCCACCACCAATGGGATATCTGCCCCACCCTGGCTGGCATTCTTTCCGTAATTCCAATCCCAGCTGCCATTGAGAGCCAGCTTGTAGCGCGGCCCCATTTTATCCTGGTCATTCCCGGGTGTGACGTTAAATGTGCCCTTCCACACATCCGAGTTAGCGTCGTAGGTCAGGTTGGTGGCCTCACATCCCGGCATCCAATCCCCGCTACATCCCAGCTCCGACTG
>Ga0172364_10001513_pt1 | contig 17966 bp, 9 predicted proteins | sample LakKivSesite10cm_FD_114545 | JGI IMG/M metagenome (GOLD analysis project Ga0172364, IMG submission 114545) | Sediment microbial communities from Lake Kivu, Rwanda - Sediment site 10cm | ecosystem: Environmental > Aquatic > Freshwater > Lake > Sediment | place: Rwanda: Western Province, Lake Kivu... | reverse complement strand
CTTTTTTAATTTTTAAAAGCTATAAAAAAGTTTTTATATAGCAAATGCATAAGAGTAAACAGTAAATAAAAATTTTATAAATGGGAGGTAATTAAAAAATGAAAAAGCTATCGTATCTTGTAGTAGGACTGCTAATCTTCAGTAGTTTTGCTGCAGTAGGAATTGGAAAAGACGCTAGTGTTCTAATGGGGATGTCCGAACGTTTAAAACCCGTTACTGACGGTGATAATATAGATAGTGCAGGTCTAACTTTTTCAGTACCCACTATTACATATATAAATATAGACGGGACTAACTATGCAGAGTTAGAAGTTGCAGGTGCAAACCAATATATACCCTATCCAGGAGAACCGTTACTACCTGCTTATACTACAACGAAGACTTATCCGCTAGGTACTAAGATAATAAGTGTTGAACTAAACTTTAATGTGGGTCAAGTCAAAACAATGCAACTAGTACATAAAATAAAACCCATGTCGCAACCTTTACCTGTAGCATATGCCGTTGAAGACGAAGCGCAATACTTGGAATCTGAGCAGATCTACAACTCAGTAGACTTATATCCAAGTAGTTGGGTTAGCTATGTTGCTAATATAGGACTGGATGAAAACAGCGAGCTGAAGACTTTCTTAAATATAAGGAGTTATCCAGTTAGATATAGCCCTGCGACAGATACCATAAAATATATCGATGGATCTGCTACATTGAAAATAACATATAAACTACCCACTAATCCAATGACTTTTGGTGACGCTTACGATTTGGTGATTATCACTCCATCTGCGTTCACTGACGAACTACAGCCGTTGGTTACCCATAAAATCGGAAAAGGCATTAGTACAACAGTTAAAACGACCGAGGCTATATATAACGAGTACACCGGTGTAGATAAACCAGAGCAGATAAAATATTTCATAAAAGATGCTTTGGAAACCTGGGGTATAAAATATGTTATGCTTGTAGGTGGTATGAAATCACATCTAAATGGTGTTCGTAGAGATGATGCAAATCAGGGTTCAGCGGATTGGTGGTTACCAGTTCGTTATAGTAATTTTGTAGATGATGATAAGCCGTCGAACCCAGATCCAAATGATCCTATGGATTGGGTATGGGATCCTGGATATATCAGCGACCTCTACTATGCTGATATCTACAAATATGAGAATGGCAACCCTGTATTCGATGATTGGGATTCAGATAATGATGGTATCATCGCAGAATGGACAAAACTTGTTGGTGGTAAAGACATTCTAGATCTATATCCAGATGTAATGGTTGGTCGTCTACCATGCCGTAACGCGAACGAAGTCACAACCGTGGTTAACAAGATCATCAACTACGAAAAAACTGACAAAACCGGTACCGACTGGTATAAAAAAATAGTATGCGTCGCTGGTGATTCTCATGATGATACTGATGGGTATAACTTCAAAGAGGGGGAAATAACAACCGAAAAAGTATTGACTAATAACAACGACCAATGGTGTCCTTCACAGGATCCTTCTATGCCTTCTCCTCCATGGACACACGTACGACTATATGGATCCAACAAAGATACAGATCCATCTCATACATTCATGACTTGGAATATCCTACGAGAGTGGGGCAATCGTTTCGTCGGTGGATGTGGCCACCTTTTCTTTGAGGGACATGGAAACCCTACAGTATGGAGTTCATACTACCCAAATCATGAGAATCCAGGATATTTCGGGGGTTTATACATCTATTTCATGTTCAGACTCAATAACGGCGAGAGGCTTCCAGTACAGGTCATCGGTGGATGTCACACCAACATGTTTAATATCACTTTGAAGGATTCACTAACGCGGGGAAATGGTGCTTGGACTCGCCACATATGGACTTATACTTTTCCTGCCTGGGAGACCTGGGGTGTTATACCTTTAACTATGACAGGTGGTGGATGTATTGCTTCCATTGGTAACACTGGTCTAGGCTACGGATGGGTAGGCGGAATTGATGATTTAAACGGAGATGGCTGCGCAGAACCAGTGACCCTTGAAGGACTAGGTGGATATATAGGAATTCTATTCTACAGAGCACTTAGCGAGAGTTCAACCAAAATACTTGGAGAAATATACAACAAGGCAGTAAAAGACTACATCGACGTTTTCCATCCATATAACCATGGAACATCAGGTAACGGTGCAAAGATCGACTGTAAAACAGTTCAACAATGGCCTCTATTTGGCGACCCGACTTTGAAGATCGGTGGGTACCCCAGCGGCGGCGGTGGTAACGTACAGGCTGAGATCGTTGAGGCAGGCGCTGGCATGGTAGCACTTCCTAGTGAAACCATAACATTTAACGGTATGGCATCCTATGGAACTGGGGAATGCACCTATTCTTGGGACCTTGACAACGATGGTGTATACACTGACGCCTTCGGAGCAACTGTATCCAACGCTTGGGATGAACCTGGTGTATACTCTGTAAGTCTAAAAGTTACAGATAGCACCGGTAAGACAGATGTCTACAATACAATTGTAAGTGTAGAACCTCTTGTCTCAACACCAGATGCACCAAATGGTGAGACAAACATCGTAGCAGGAAAAACATATACATACACTACTGATATAGACCGAGCAGATGGATATTGGAACGAAGTATACTACATGTACGACTGGGGCGACGGAACCCTCAGCGAAGGTTATGGACCATACACAATTGGTGAGCAAGCAGAAGTGTCTCACAGCTGGGATAACGAAGGAAACTATGCTGTCAGAGTCATAGCGATACTAGTACATAATGTACCAGGTGACACCGAAGCTGTCCAGTGTACAGAGTGGTCAACATCAGCTGAGATAACTGCGAGTGCTCAGCAGTTAAACAATCAACAAACCATGATTCCTTTGTTCCTTAAAATCTCGCAGAAAATGTTGCCAAATTTAAAATAATTAAACTGGCAACCCCTCTCTTTTTCTTTTTTTTTTATTTCAATTTCAGATTGTAATTTAGAAACAGAGCCGATATAAAACAAAGTTATTTCTGTAGTAAAACTTTTTAAACAATTCTTATAAACTATTAGATGAATTAAAACTAGCAAGCAAACATAGAAAAATATTTAAGAAGATATATAATATAAAAAAATAAAATAATGGTTTATGGAGGTAGGAAAAAATGAAAAAAATAATAGTTGTTGGAATAATAGGCATGTTTTTACTAACATCAATTTCTGTCTTCGCAATTGAAAATAAAAAAACCACATATAATAAGATTATCACCAGTTATTCATTTGAGTTACCAGTTATTGAGAATATAGACATAGATGGTAGTGTCTATGATCGAATAAATATGAGTGATGCTCCTTGTAGTGGTAATCCTGGTGAACCAAGTTTACCTGCAAGAGGCACATATATCTTGATTCCTCAAGGTGAAACAGTTAGCGACATTACAGTATCTTATAGTAAAAAAATTTGTTTAGGATCAGGTTATGTTGTAGAACCTGTTGAGGAGTCTGTTCCATTGCCAGAGATAGAGATGAATTCGGCTTCTCCACTTGTCCCTAATAAAGTGGTTTATAAATCAGAGGAATCGTTTCCTGGGAGGTTGTTTACAAAGGTCGGTGTATATGGTTTTCGAGGGTATAATATTCTCGTTTTGAAGCTACATCCTGTGCAATATATTCCAAGTACTGGTGAACTTTTTTACTATCCTGACCTATCGGTTTCTGTAGAGACGGTTGAAGATGATAATGTTAATGGTTTGTTTCGTGGGTTAGAAAAAGATAAACTTGAGGTTATGAGAATCGTTGATAACCCGGTTGTGGTCGATACTTATTTAGAATCAAATTCAAACTCTTTTTCTATTCACCCGGAGAGTTATGATCTTCTCATTATTACCACAGATTCTTTAAAAGATGGTTTTGAACCTTTAGCTCAAGTACACAACAATTCTGGTGTAAAGACGATTATTAAAACACTTTCTGAAATCGGCTGTAACACCCCAGAAGACATACGGGATTTTATCAAGAACGCATATAATAACTGTGGCATTGAATATGTTTTAATTGGCGGCGATCACGATTTAGTTCCTGCAAGAATGTTTTATTTTGGAGATTGGATGGACGAATATGAACAACTTCAAAAAGAATGGGGTCCTTCTGATCTTTATTATAGCGGTCTCGACGGCCCCTCCACCCCTCCAGGTGATTTATGCGAACCTAATGGTTTTGGATACTATTATGCAGAAGCTGATCCAGAATCCTACGGTAATGCTTTTGTTGTTGGTTTATTTACACCGCCTCTGAATCTAACAGGATACTCTGCTGTGAACTTATCTTTTGAATATAGTTTCGATAGAAATCGTTTGTATTATCCTCGCAATTTTGGAAAAGTCAATGTATATTCAGGCGGAGCATCATTGGATAACTTCGAGGAGAATTTGCTATTAGAAATGAATTATAATTATTATGAAAATATTACTCTAACGTTCAACCCATCTGAATACGATGACCCAAGTAATGTTTTCATAGAGTTCTACTACAACGATACCTATAACGTGGGTTCGTTTAATATCGATGATATCTGTATTAAAGCAGGATCCAAAGGAATCAATGAAAAACTTATTTTACAGGAGACTTTTGAAGGAGATGTTTTCCCACCAGCTGGTTGGACACAGGTTAAGTATAGCGAGGAAGGCGAGTGGACGCGGGAATATTATAGATTCAAGGCGGATTTCTTAGCCGATGTCTATGTAGGAAGAGCATGTGTTGGTAATGCCGCAGAAGTTGAAAATTTTGTAGATAAAACCATAGCATATATGAATACAAATACCTCAGATCCATATTTGAAGAAAATCCTAATGGCAGGTGAATATCTTGGTTTCTTATGCATCCCTGGAGGAAGACGCTTAAACGAGCTTATCGGTACGTGCAGAGAAGGTTATAAAACAGTTGGTTTTCCATCTTTGAAATATGATATTCAAAAACTGTATGATCGCAATATACTTTTCGAAAATAAGCTTTTACAGTGGAAAACGTTTCAAATCATCAATCGTATAAACAAGAACGTTCACATCATAAATCACGACGGACATTCAGATTATCATTATAACATGAGAATATATATTCCAGATGTGGATAAACTTACAAATGATAAGTATTTTTTTGTTTATTCTCAAGGATGTAACGCTGGAGGATTTGATAACGGTGATTGTGTTGCAGAGCACCTAACAGTAAAAACCAGTCACGGAGCATTTGCAGGTATTTGGAATGCTAGATTTGGATGGTTTTTATCACGTTATACTGATGGGGAATCACAACGGTACCATAGGGAATTCTGGGATGCAGTTTTCGGTGAGAACATAACTGTGATTAGTAAAGCCAACGAAGATTCCAAAATAGATAACTTATGGCGCATAAACGACGGTTACATGAAATGGGTTTGCTATGGTTTAAATCTGTTTGGAGACCCAGTTATTCAATTTAAACAGTTCGGATCTAGTAACAATCAAAATCCTCAGAGCAATCCACAGAGTAACCCAAGTAATCAACGGAGCGGTTACGGTAGCCAACAGATTAGTCAATTCCTTCAACTTCATCAATTACTCAAAAAATCAATAGTTAGATAAAAACCATTACCTTAGCTATAAACCCTCCTTTTCTCTTTTTTTAATTTCAAATTGTAAATGTTGAAACAGAATTAATATAAAGCAAGGCTATCTTTCTGATAAAAACTGTTGAACAAGTCTTATAACCCATCTGATGGATTAACACCAGCAGTTAAGCATAGAAAAATATTTAAGAATAAATATAATACAAAAAATAAAATAATGTTTATAAGAGGGAAAAAATGAAGAAAATAATTGTATCAATAATCATTATAGGCGTTTTATTGAATACAATACCTATAAGTATAGGCGAATTAGGGAAACATCCTATTTTAAATTCATCTACCATTTTAGAAGACACACAAAAAATAGGCTTATTTGTAAAAAATCAGGTGATGCAACTAGATGGTGAAGACGAAATCATGCTTACTTTCTCATTTAACCCACCGATTTTAACCGAGTTTATCCAGAATGGTAAAACGTATACTAAAGTTATGATAGAAGGACTCCCGATTAGCAATGACATTGGTGTACCATTGTTGCCTGTTAAACCAGTAAATATATTACTTCCTCAACAAACAAAGGTTGAATCAATAACTATTACAAAAGGTGAAGCTATCGTATTAGGAGGCAGATATAATTTGGAATTGGGGACTGAACCTGTGACTATAAATACAGCACACGAAAATGAACTATGCGAAGATATCAAATTTAACCCCTTGTTAACCTACCCAATTGCAGATTTTGAGAATGTTGGTACGTATAATTTTCGAGGATATTCTATTTTAACATTCGTTCTTTATCCTGTTCGTTATATTGGTCAGAATAAAGAGATATATTACTATGATGACATGACTGTGACTATTAAAACAACTGAAACTTTTTCTGTTAATCCACTTTTCAGAAATTCCCCAGTTGATGAGATGATGATACGGGAAATGGTAAATGATTACAGCCGCAGTAGTACATACATGTTTTTTGATCCACAAGTATTCCGGAACTCTTTGACTACCTCCGGGGACTCCTATGAGTATGTTGTTATTACAAGCGAAGAATTAAAAAATTCAACTGGAGAATACACCTTCCAAGATTTGATACAATATAAAAATGATAATGGTATTTCAGCTACTATTGTCACCCTTGAAGACATCTATGCTACCTACGAGGGCGTGGATACTCCCGAGAAGATCAGGAATTTTATCACGGATGCTTACTTAAATTGTGTTACAGAGTATGTGTTACTTGGTGGCGATATTGATGTTGTTCCGGCACGAATTCTTTATGTGGAAGCCTATGAAGGTGAAACAACTAATATGCCTGCTGATCTGTATTATGGGTGTCTGGATGGAACCTATAATTATGATGGCGATGAGTACTGGGGCGAACCACATGATGGTGAAAATGGTGGTGATGTTGATCTCAGAGCAGAGGTTTACGTCGGTCGTGCCTGTGTAGGAAATGAGAGCGAGGTTTCTAATTTTGTGATGAAAACATTGGCATATGAACAAGCCCCTATAGATGAGAGTTATACTTATCTTAGAAAAGCATTGATGGTTGGTGAAAATTTAGGCTGGGCGTGGGGTGGTGACTATAAAGATGAGATAATCAACGGTTCAAATAACTATGGGTATTCAACTGTTGGTGTCCCAGATAGTAAATATAATGTTAGTAAGTTGTATGATCGTGATTGGGGGAATATGTATGACGACTGGCCGAAATTGGAGATTATCAATCGACTAAATGCTGGTTTTAATATAATCAATCATCTTGGTCATTCTGGGTACGATTATAACATGAAAATGAATAACTCGGATGTCGATGCTCTTATCAATGACAAGTATTGTTTTATTTACTCCCAGGGATGCATGGCTGGAGGGTTTGATAATGGCGACTGTATTGCAGAACATTTTACTTTAAAAACCAATCACGGAGCATTTGCAGGCATATGGAACGCTCGATACGGCTGGGGTACGCGGGGCAGTACCGATGGCCCTTCGCAGCGATTTGACCGAGAGTTTTTCGACGCGATCTTTAATGAAGGTGTAAGATATCCAAAGAAGACCAGTCTAGGAGCTGCAAATCAAGATTCAAAAGAAGACAATCTATGGCGCATAAATCAATCATGTATGCGATGGTGTTACTATGAACTGAATTTGTTCGGTGATCCACAGATTTCACTTAAACCAGTTCCCAAATATGAGCATGATCTAGCGGTTGATTCGATAGAGTTCTCAAAACCTGTTAACCCAGATGAACCATTTGAAATATCGACGAGAATCGTTAACCAAGGGTTGAGTAATGAAACCAATGTCTTGGGTAATATTTCGATAATGGAGATTCTTGATACTGTGAATATCGAAGAAACTCAGGTGTATGAGTATAACTGGATTATCGATTCCCTGACATCAGGGGATGATGCTGTGATCAAGTTGACGTGTACATTGCCTCGAGGTTTCTACCGGATACGCTCAAACGTCTACATTATCCCTGGGGAAGAAGTTATCTTTAATAACAATATGAACGTTGTTATCTTCATTGGAGATAATACGCCACCTAATACACCAAATAGACCATCCGGCCCTAGATGGGTAATACATGGGAAGAGTTATAAGTTTTCAACAAGCACTACTGATCCTGAAGAAGATCGTGTATATTATCAGTGGTCCTGGGGTTATGATCAATTTTCTCAACCTCTGTATAGTGGCTGGCTTGGCCCATATGAGTCTGGTGAGACTATTACAACATACAACACATGGCATAAATATGACTTAGGGATGTATCGGGTCGGAGTGATAGCTAAAGATGTTTACGGTGCTATGAGTGGTTGGTCTGAGTATTTATCATCATCAATTAACGTGCCTGTAAACCAACAAAGTAGCAACCAGCAACTTCAAAGTAGCTCCAACAGTCAGCAACTAATCAATTACTTCAACTTCTATCAGGTGAAACAACAAGTATATAATTAACGTCAATAATAAAAATCTCTTCTTTCTTTTTCTTATATAAGCAGCCCAAGGACCAACCATCATAAAGAAAAGACAATTAGTTTAAAGAGAAAAAATATTCTATAGAGATATCTATCTATAACAGCAGGAATATTTATATATAGAAATTTATATATTATAATGAAAAAATTTAGAAAAAAGTGAGATAAACATGATAAAAACAAAGAAGGTTGGAAGATTAACAAATGTTGTTTTTGTAGTAGTGCTGTTCCTAGTCTCTTCTATAGCAACCGCGAGTGAAAGATATATTCAGGAAAAAGCAGATGTGAGCGTACAAAATATTCAACATTGTCCTTTACAGCAATATGTATCTCTTGGTTCTGAACATGAACAAGGACATACAGTATGGGATGTTGAGTATAGTAATGCCCTTATGGCGAATAGGGTTGCAACTGACTCTAATAATAATGTTATATTGGTAGGCATTGGTGGTGCTGGAGTTGATGAACTTCCTTATGCAGTTATTGCTAAGTATGGGGTAGATGGTAAACTCAAATGGAGTGACGAACGATATGCACTCATAATACCTGGTTTAATATCTCAAGTGCCCATAATAAAAGCTTCAGCATCTCAGGCGTCTCAATCTACTGAAACTATCTTCATGGAACAATCATACAAAGTTTGCGAGAATATAGCTAGTAAGCAATCTTCAATGGACCTTGAAACATCAGATGATAAAGAATTATCTAATGTGATTAATGAATACATAATGAAGGGACATCAATACGTTGAACCTATTTTTTCTAAAGATCAAGGTTTATTGAAAGGAAGATGGGTTCGATTCTATGATGTTGCTATAGACTCCAATGATAATATTATAGTGGTAGGTGAAATTCAACATCGCAATACAGAAGACATTCGTACTATCTATGTTATAAAATATGATCCTGATGGAAATGTGCTTTGGGACAGGATATATAAACGATATTTATTGAATCCTAGAGATCTTTGTACTGGTGTAGCAATAGATTCAAATGACAATATCTTTATATCTGTCCGAAGCCAAGAAAAAGACTCTAACGACTATAGGGGCTGGGTATTGAAACTTTCATCAAACAACGGGGCAAAGATCAGCGAGTCTATTCATCCTGGAAAATCACTTGTCTTTTATGATTTAGCAGTAGATTTAGATGATAATTTGTATATTGTAGGGTATTACCCAAGTTCAGGTGCGATGAAAGTGATGAAATATTCCAATGACTTAACCCTTCTTGATGAATGGGGGCCCATGATTAGACCTATTGAACCTTATGCAATAGATGTAGATCAAAATAGCAACGTAATCGTAGCAGGGAGTATAGGATTTGATGGAAAAGAAAGACAGTACCTCGCAAAATTTAGTTCAAATGGAAACCTTTTATGGATTAATAAGTCAAACAATCTAGGGGCATGGCGCGATGTAGTGGCATTAAGTCCTGATGTAACAGTGGTAACTGGTAGTAATTCTGGAAATGAAACAGCAGGGAGATTCTACGTAGGACTATATGATGAGAATGGAATGGAATTCAAGCGTTTTTTAGGTGGAAAAATCACGTATCTACAGATGTTCTTTTCATATGGGTTAGATGTAGATAACAACGGCGATATCGTAGTAGCTGGACTTAGATGGTATGCCAAATATCAATTCTATATGCATGCCATGAAGTTTTATCAATAAAAAAGCAACAAGTCAACAAACAAACTCTTTGGCTCACAATTCAAGTTATTTCAATTGTTACAACGATCCCTAGGCTGCAAAAGTGTTTCTTCTATTATTCAACGGTCTGCGAAAAGGACAGCAAGTCTAAACTAAAACCTCTCTTTTTATTTATGTCTCATATGACCCAAAACATTATTTTTATGCAGGAATAGATAATACATTCGAATAACAGATTTGCAGGTTGATATGGTTGAAAGCCGATTATGTAAAATCAAAAGTTAACATTCCTTGATAGTTGTATTAGACAGTATTAATAAATCATATAAACAAAGGATTTCGTGTTGATTTTATGTATATTTCAAAGTAGGTAAAATATTGTTATCCTTGTTAAACGTTAATAATATTTTAGTTGTTAGACAAGAGACGAAGTCTGTCTTTAATTAGTTATTTTGCTGTAATTTTTTGTTGGTAAATAGAAATATTAATAAAGAGAAAAATATTATTATATCTAGATATTCTTGTTACGCCGCCGGTTGCAATTGTATCCACTATGCAAACGACAGGCGGAGGAGGTGAAACTGGAAAGGATGAAGAGGATATTGTCTTTGTTATTTTTAGGGGTTCTGGTATTAATATGTATAAACAGTTGTTTTGCCTCTGGTGCAAATGTTGCTATGAATGGTAATGATCTTTCTCCTCATAGCAAAGAGATACTTCCCCCAAATCATGGTACAGTACATATAATCTTGACTGGTTGTAGAGCTGGAATGGAAGGTGCGAAGATAAAGATCGATTGGTGCAACAGGCCATATGACGGCGGATATGAGGTGACTGTATCGGTTAATAGCTTGGGTCTATATGAGGCTGTTCTTAGTGGTGCTGCTGGTGATCATACTTTTACTTTGACTCCTGTAGTTAGCGGTTATCATGGTGAGACTAGGATTTTTTTTATTCGACCTGTAACTGAAATCTGGAGGACTATGAGGATTTATCGTAGTAATCCGGTGCCTCAGAATTACGAGAATAATGGTGTGGCTCAGTGGTCTAGTCCTCTTTTGATGAAGTTTTTTAGTAGTGTAATGCAGAGCCGATAGGTTATTACTATGTTATTTTGCAAAAACTTCTGCAATCTGTAACAACACAAAAAGCTAAAAAACCTCTTTTTTTCTTTTGTAATTCTTAATGCAGTTATTAAAATAACTAAAATAGTATTTTTGTATCAATTTATAACATTTTGTTATATATTTTATAGAAGAAATTATATAAATGATTAAATATATTAAATATTATAGAAGAGTTGAAAAGCATGAAAGAAACTACTAAAAAGAAAATCATAGCGATTGGGATAGTATTATTACTCTTGATTTCTTCAGTAGCAATTTATGTTGCTCTGGGAGGACTAGAAATCTTCAAACCATCTAAACCATCGATACATGAAGAACCACCAGAAGAAAAGATGTTAGATCCTATTTCTATAAAAGTCATGGAGATGATGGGGCAGGTAGACGAATCAATGATAAGTGGATATATAGAAAAAATTACTTCCTTTGGGCCTCATCCTACTGCCCACAGGCTTCTATATAAGCTCTCTAATCGGCCTATCATTGGTAGATTTTTTGATCTACCAATTGAAAAAGTAGCCAACTATCTCTATAACGAGTTTGAAAGTATGGGCTTAGAAGTTAGATACCATCATTGGGCGCAGAATCCTACGATAAAGAACCTACGGGTCCCATCGTGGTTTTTCGGATGGGCCGTAGGAGATAACGTAGTTGCCACTTTACCTGGCGCGGATAAAAGTAGCGATGAGATATACCTTTTGGTTGCTCATTATGATACTATGAATAGGCTTGGGTCAAATGATTTTTCAAATAAAATTGTTGGGGCGAATGATGATACTTCCGGTGTAGCATTATTACTCTCAACTGCAAAGGTTATGAGCCAGTATTCCTTTAACCATACTGTACGTTTTTTGGCAGTTTCTGGAGAAGAACAATGGCTTATGGGGTCTCGTGCTTATGCTGAAGAGGCTGCAAAAAACAACGATAACATTGTAGCAGTAATCAATATTGATATGATAGGAAACCGTGGCCCTGGTATTAGAAATACTGAAGTTTTAGTCGCTGGAGTTAACAACTCTGGTTGGTGGATAGCTAATTACACCATCAACGTCAATCAACGTTACCCCGAGTTACTGAATTTCACAATAATCCAGGAAGATCCTTTTAAAGAAGGAAGTGATCATCAATCGTTTTTAGAAAACGGTTTTGATGCAATACACATTGCTGAGGCTACACAAGATTATGATTGGCATAGAAAGTCAGATACCCTTAAGAATATGGATGTTTCATATACCAAAGAAGTAGCTCGGCTTGTTTTAGCGACTGTTGCTCAGATGGCTTGGGATTTTAACTACAGTTGATCAGATTCTTCTTTAATTAGTATTACCTTTCCAGGGATAATCAGCTAGTATTGGTTTTATAAAAGAAAATGATTATTGCTTCCACCTAGTTTTGTTGATTAGACAAACCAATATCACGTCCATATTTATGTATCAATATTATGTGATGTCAATATAAACAGTTTTCGTTTATTTTTCTTTCCTTTTATAGTAGAGATGAATGAATAACAGGATCAGTAGAAAAGTAATAACTAAACGAATCAGAAAAATAACCGCATAATATGGACTGAGCGGGATTTGAACCCGCGGCCTCCGCCTTGCGAAGGCGGCGATCTTCCGCTGATCTATCAGCCCCTAATAAAAAACTTAGAATAAAAAGGGTTATTTCACTGTTTCTCTTATTAGCACGTTACAATCGGTTTATCCTTGGCTTTCTTTAATGCTTCAACCACTGCAAGTTTATCGCCCATCATAAATTTTTCTAGTGCGCCACCACCTGTACTAACATGAGAGATATTATTTTTGATTTTTAGTTGTTCTATTGCTGCAACTGTATGCCCACCACCAGCGATAGAAAACGCTTTCGAATGAGCAATAAAACTAAATATCTCCTCTGTACCCTTTCTAAACAGGGGGTTTTCAAAAACACCACACGGCCCTGATAAAAACACGGTTTTCGCATTCTCTAAAACTTTTTCGTAGTTTTTCATGGTTTTTTCACCGATATCAAAAAGGCTGTTAGAAGCTGGTAAATCTTGGAGACCAATTTCTTTTCTTTTTCCATTTTCTTCTATCGCAAAATCAACTGGTAGATAGATATCGTTTTTATATTTAGAAAAAACCTTTTCTATCTCATTAAATACATCAGGGGTTCCCTCTTCGCCAAATGCTGCCTCGTTTTTCTCACCAAGATTTACACCTTGTGCTTTTAGGAACGCATTTGCTGTGAGGCCGGTTAGGATTACTTTATCAGCAATTTTGTTTGAAAGAACACGGTCGATTGTAACTATAACATCAGCAAATTTTGCTCCACCAAAAAGAAAAACAGATGGCTTAGCTGGGTTGTTAACCGCTTTTTCAAGAGTAGTCAACTCTTTTTCCATCAGCCGACCTGCGCATGATGGTAGAACTGCGGTAAAGCCAGTGAGAGAACACTGGGCACGATGTGCAGCCGCAAAAGCATCATTTACATAAAGATCTGTTAATGGAGCAAGTGCTTTTACGAGATCTGATTTTGCATGTTCCTCTGGTGTTTTTTTGTCTGTTTCTCCAGGGAATTTCCTTACGTTATCCAAAAACAAGATTTCTCCTGGTTTTAGGTTTTTAATAGAATTTTTTGCTTTCTCACCAAAAATATCATCAACAAACATAACATTTTTATTAAGCAGTTTCTGCAACGTTTTAGCATGTTTCTCCATTGATGTGAAATCCCAGCTTCCTTGTTTGCCTTGATGCGCTAGGATTACAATTTTTGCTTTTTTCTTAACAAGTTCTTGTATTGTTGGTAATGCAAGCCTGATTCTGGTATCATCAATGATATCCAGTGTTTTTTTATCCAAAGGCATGTTAAAATCTACTCTTAGCAAAACCGTCTTGTTTTCTACATCAAAATCATCCAATGTGTTGTATTCTTTCATAAATAATAGCCTCCTCTCTAAAACCTACATCGTTCGTATTTATTTAAAACTATAACATTTTTTAAAATAAACCGTTTAATTTTACATTATAAATCAGAGTTGTTTTACTGATTCCATTTCTAATACGTGTTCATTGAACATATAACTTATAAGATCGACGATTCTACATGAATAACCCCATTCATTATCATACCAGGAGAATATCTTAGCAAGATTGCCTTTTTCACCAATAACCTTTGTGCTAAGACCATCTATAATAGCTGAATGAGGATCACCTATAATATCAATAGATACAATTGGTTCTTCCGTGTACTGCATAATACCCCTCAGGCTGTTTTCAGATGCCTTTCTTAATGCTTTGTTTATATCTTCTGCTGTTACAACCTTTTTAAGAACACATGTGAAATCAGTTAATGAACCATCAGGCGTAGGCACCCTCAGTGCTACCCCATCTATCTTTCCTTTGAGATCTGGTATAACAAGCGACACAGCTTTAGCAGCCCCTGTCGTAGTTGGAATAATGGAGACAGCAGCAGCCCTCGCACGTCTAAGATCCTTATGAGGGAAATCCAGTATACGTTGATCACCAGTATAGGAGTGTACAGTTGTCATAAAACCCTGCTCAATACCAAACTCGTCATGTAAAACCTTGACAGGTGGGGCTAGACTATTTGTTGTACATGATGCCATTGAAATAATATGATGTTTACTGGCATCGTATGTTTTCTCGTTAACACCCAAAACAATTGTTGCATCAGGCTCCTTGCCAGGTGCGGATATAACAACCTTTTTTGCACCAGCCTCCAGGTGCTTTGATGCCCCCTTCCGGTTACGGAATACGCCAGTTGATTCCACAACAACATCAACGTTTAGTTTTTTCCATGGTAGATTCGCTGGGTTTATCTCAGAAAAAAACTCAATCATCTTACCATTTACTTCTATACCATTATTCTTGGCGGTAACCTCTCCATTGAATTTCCCATAAATAGAATCATATTTCAAAAGATGAGCAAGGATCTCTGTGTTACCTAGGTCGTTAATAGCAACGACCTCAAACTTTTTTCCATACTGAGAATGTTGCAATGCAGCTCTTAAAACATTTCGTCCTATTCTACCAAAACCGTTAATTGATATCCTAATCATCCTCAACCACTTGTACGCCATTATCTGCATTCTATATAAGTTTTCCTAAAAGATATGTGTCAGCTGAATCAACAATTTTTACTTTTAAGAAATCACCTAATCCAACTTTTTCCTTTATTACAACCTGTTTATAGTTCTCAGCTCTGCCAGTAAAAGTCTGGTTTTTACCTTTCTCAGTAACAAGAACATTATAGGTTTTTCCAACGTGTTCCCTGTTTTTTTCATTTGATATTTTTCTGCATAAATCTGTTAAAAACTTAGAGCGCTCTTTTACTTTCTCAGTTGGTATTCGTCCTTTCATAGTTTTTGCTTTTGTTAATGGACGAGCAGAAAACCTTGTTATGTTCGTAATGTCTGGTCTAATGTTTTTTATAAGCTCAACTGTTTTGTTAAACTGTTCATTTGTTTCAGTTGGGAAACCTACTATAACATCTGTTGAAACTGTTATATCTGGATATTTTTCACGGAATCTATTCAATATATCAATAAACTGATCTACCGTGTATTTTCTATCCATTTTTTTTAGTATTTCATTATCACCTGACTGTACAGGTAGATGAATAAACTTGTAGATTTTCTGATCGTTATAACCAGATAATATTGTTGGAAGAATCTTTAGAGCTTCAGAGGGGTTCATCATACCAACTCGCACTCTGAAATCGCCATCTATCTTATGCACCTCTTTTAGTAATTCACCAAGGTTTGTACCTATGTCCAAGCCATAGGATGCTGTGTCTTGTGCTGTTAACTGAATTTCTTTGCAACCTTGGTCAAGCGCAGAATGAATATCTGAAATAACTGATTCTATCGGGAAACTTTTTAGTTTTCCTCTGGCAAAATGTGTAATACAATAAGAACAAGACAGTAAACAACCCTCAGCAATAGAGATAGTCGCTATTACGTCAGTAAAATATTTTTGTGTTTGTATTTTCTGTGTTAAAACTGGTTCTTTACCTGCAATCAAATAGTTAATATGGTGCACATTTTGTGGTGTTAATAACAACGCATCTGGTACAACTGATTTAACTAAATCTGGTTGTACAGAAGGCATGCATCCAGCGACAACTATCTTTTTATTTGTTTTCTTGAAAATCTTTAACCTTGATAGCATACGTTGTTCTGTTGTTCCAATTACTGTGCAGGTTAGTAAAACCAGAACATCAGCGTCATAGATGTTTTTGACGATTTCATGGTTGTCTTTTTTTAGAATACCTAGTATTAGGCTTTCGTCGCTTTTGTTTGCAGTACAACCGTATGTTTCTAAATAAATTTTCATAGATGTTGTTTGCTAAAAATAAGGAGTTCTATTTAACTGCTTCTGTAAGCCTTTTTAGCACAAATTTTTTGTCAAGATTAGATAAAAAGTAGCCTGCCCTTGGGCCTTGTTCCTGCCCAAGTATAATCTGGTATATAGCCTGGAAAGCGTTTTTGATTTGGAGCTTGTTTTGCTCTGATATCTCATAGATTTTGTTGTGTATAGCCTCCGGCTCCCATCTCAGATCAGGTATCTCTTCTTTTAATTTTGATAGGAACATGTTTTGTTCTTTTGTTAGTGTTATCTTTGGTAATTTTTCTTTCACCTCAAATTTTACGTTGTCAGGTGCAAAAGTCTCTAACCAATATTGGACGTTTTCTATCCTCTGTTTAAGATGCTCTTCATCATTTTTCTTTAAATTCTTAGGTATTTGTCCTGTTCTTATTAAAGTGTTTTTTATGTTACCCCAGTTTTTACCTATTTGTATAAGTGTTACTAGATGTCTGTATGGTAGCTGGAAAGGTGGTGTCTTTGGTATGCTGTGTGGTTGGGAAAGATCATATGTTTTCTTCAGATCTTTCATACCTTTAGTTTCCTCTTCCTTTCCAAAATACACTCGTTCCTCTCTGTCGTATTCATCTACCAGATCAAGTATTCCAAGACCAGGGTCAAAAACAATGTGTTTGTTAGGCTGGTTTTTAACTATAAGGAACCTCAAAACTTCTGGCGGGGTCATCCTTAGCATTTCTTCAGCGCTTAAAGCAGTACCCTTTGAACTATGCATAGCCCCCTGTCCCTTGAGCATTATAAACTCATATACCAGCAACGCAGGGTGGGGGTAGTTGTAGACCTCTTCTACAATTTTAGCACCGGTCTCTCTAGCACCACCAACAGTTGCTAGATCCTTTCCACATGGCTCAAAGGTTACACCTAGAATCTTCCACCGCGCAGGCCAGTCAACCCTCCAAGGTAGTTTACCAATGCCACCTTTTTTTATGTCTACATCGCCACTATGGCCACACTCACATGTGTACTCAATGATTGGATACTCATACAGAATTGGTTTTGTAGTTGATATTCGACCGCATTTCTCGCATTTTACATTAAAAGGCAGCCATTCCTTAGGTATTTTTCTAGTAGAAATCTTCTCAAGTATATCTTTTATCTTTTTTGTGTTATCCAAAGCAATTTGAATGGATTCGTTGTAAAGCCCTTTTTTGTACATTTCGTTTGCACGATAAACTTTGGGTTTAACACCCACTTCTTTCAAAGAGTTTAGAAAAGATAACAAAAAATGATCTGCGTAGCTCTTATGTTT
>Ga0172364_10001512_pt1 | contig 17972 bp, 20 predicted proteins | sample LakKivSesite10cm_FD_114545 | JGI IMG/M metagenome (GOLD analysis project Ga0172364, IMG submission 114545) | Sediment microbial communities from Lake Kivu, Rwanda - Sediment site 10cm | ecosystem: Environmental > Aquatic > Freshwater > Lake > Sediment | place: Rwanda: Western Province, Lake... | reverse complement strand
TCCTCGTAGGTTTTGCTCCAGGTCAGGAGCTGGTACAGGAGCCGCGCGGCCGTTTTCCGCTGCAGTCCGGGGAAGTGCGCCTCTGCGCCGAGCCACAGGAGCTCGACTTGCGCCGGGGTGGCGTTCGCCCCGGCGGGGGTGTCGTCACACGGGGCGCCCGGCGTCGGGTCCGGGGGGCCGTCGTCGAGGATCGTGAGTCCGGGGCCCGTGGGCTCCTCGTCTCCCGGAAAACTCAAAAAATCCTCGTCGTTCGTCTCGTTCTCGTCGTTCTCCTCGTCGTTCTCCGCTGCCGCCGGCTCCGGCTCGTGCGCGCTCGCGGGGGGTTCCGAGCCTTCAGACGAACGATCCGAGAGAATTTTAGAAATTTCTCCCTGAGTAGAATAGGGGGGCCCCTGGAGTCCCCCTGCGGCGTGCATATCAGTCCCCCCTGGACCTACAAAAACAGGCTCAAAAACCTCCATCGAAACCCAGTCGATCAGCACCGCGGGCAGCGCGACCATCCGGTGCGCCGGCTCCGGGGTCTCCAGGGGCGCCGACGGGGGCGGCCGCAGCGGGTTTTCTGCGGGCTCCGGGGCCGGAGGGGGGGGCGGTTCAGGGGGGACTGATTGAGCACCCCCCGGGAGGACCGTCAGGAGCGGCCGGTCCTGGCCGCCGCCGCCGCCCTTTCCGCCGCCTTTCCCGCCGCCCTTGCGGGGCTTCCGGGGGGACTGGGGGAGGGGAGGGGGAGGCGTCAGGCGCAGCTCCCCCGAGTCCCCCCCGGCGGTGGCCCGCGCCGCCTTGCGCCGGCCGCGCCCGCGCCCCTTCCGCTCGGCGACCAGCTTCTCTCGGATCGCCCAGAGCTGGTCGCTAGGGGCCGGGGTGAGCCGGTACGACCCCAGCTTGCCCGAGGCCTCGACGGTGAACAACCCCAGCGCCGCCAGGGCCCGCAGTCCGCGCCGCACCTGCGCCGGATCCCGCTGCAGCCGCTTGGCCAGGGAGGACAGGACGATCGGGGTCCGCTCCCAGCGGTCCTGTCCGAGCTCCCAGGCACCCCAGAGCACCTGTGATTCAGTCTGGCGCAACCAAGGAACGATCCAGCTCAGAAGGGGGGCGGGGACGCGGATAAACCGCTCTTTTTTGGCTTGCATTGGTTGACTTTTGCTCATGATTCGCTAGGTTTCCCCGTGGATTTGGTAGATCCACGAGGCCGATTGTCGCTCATGCAGTCGCGCTCAGGAAGACCCCCGGCAACCCCGGGGGTTTTTTTATGCTTTCTCGGCTGCAATCCGGGGGGAGGCGGGGGGAGGGGGCCCTTTTCTGTTGACGGCTTGCGTTTTTTGCTACGCAAAAAAACGCTTCCCAAGTCAACCGGGGAGGGGGTACCCCGTGGTCCATGTCCGACGAAGCCCCCGCCCCCTCCGATCTCCCCCCCACCGAACCCCCCCCGCCGGAGCTCCCCCAGGTGGTCCTTCTGGTGACCTCGCTGGGCACGACGTATGCCCTCGGGGAGCCCTACCCGGACCTCCCGGAGAGCGTGGCCACCCCGGTCCCGGCCACCGTTGCGGGGATCCAGGAGGACACCGACGAGGACGATCCGACCTGCGCCGTGTACCTCGTGCGCGGCGAGGGAGGCCTGCCCCCGGGCTACGTCTGGCGCGATCGGGTGTGGGGCTCCGCCGTGGCCACGGTGGGTTACAGGGTGCCGGAGGCGAACGCGGACGAGGAAGACGCCGAGGACGAGGGCGACCCCAACGCGGGGATCGACGTGCGCCGCGTGGTGCAGCGGGTCGGGGGCGTCGCGATCGTGTACGAGGTGAACCGCACGATCCCCGAGATCCCCGGGGTGCCGTCCTGGCTCCGGGGCAGGATCAAGCAGATCTTCCGCACCACCGACGGGATCTATCGGGCCCGCGTCGTGCTGGATCCCAGCCCGATCTTTCCCCCGGGGAGTGTGTTCACGCTGCACCTCTCGGCGCTGGTTTCGGCGCTGGAGGTGCTCACCAGCGAAGAGGCCGACAAGGAGGAGAGCGAGGCCCGCCAGGTGCAAGCGGCCTTCCTGGACGACTCGGTCGGCGAGGACGACGACGACGAAGGCGAGGACGACGACGACGAGGAAGGCGCGTGAGGACCGGCGTTACCGTTGTGCCCTCGAAGGCCTACGCAAAGCAGAAGGTCGTGGAGAAGATCCGCTTCCACCGGGCGGATCTCGAAACCCTGGATCGGATCATCGGGATCCGGGGATTCACGTCCCGATCGGACGCCGTGCGCCGCCTCGTGTTGGCAGAGTGGAAGCGCGTGGTGCGGCGTGAGAAGATGGCCCAAAAGAAGCTAGAACTTCTAGCTTCTCCGCCCCCGGAGCCCCCCACCCCATGACCTCGATCCATCTTCGTTACCGCGTGCTGCCTGGCGTGCTGTCCAGTGCCGAGACGATCGCCTTCCTGGATCAAGCTCTGACGCTCGCCGCCACGATCGGCAGCCCCCCGCAGGCCAACCCGAACCGCTCCGTCCTGGAATTGCTCAAGCTCACCCCGGATCCGCGCTCGCCGGTGACGACGGTCTACGTGCCCCCGGACACGGACTATCCCGCGGGTCATTACCTCGTGACCGTGCTCCTGGAAGGTGGCGCTGAATATGAGGCCCTGGCGCCTACCCCAGAGGCGCGGCTGCCCTTGCTCGTGAACCTGTTTACGCTGCGCCTCCAGGCCGCGACCGGGAGCCTTGTCACCGCCGATCCCCCGGAGGTTGTGACGACGTGACCCAGCCCGCGCCCGATCCTCTGCCGTCGCTGGATCCCCCGGAAGTCTGGGTCAACGAAGGCGTTACCTACTACTTCGGCGGCGCCTCCGTCGTGCCCGCCGGGATGCAACGCGGCAGCGTTCAGCAGTATACGGCGTTTTACAAGGCCGCCATGGAGCGGCGGCGGCTGCAGATCGAGGCCAGCAAGCGCAACCTGGAGGCGCAGATCGCCGAGCGAAAGCAGCGCGAGCAAGAGATCTTCGCGCCGGAGCTGGAGCGCGCCCAGGAGCCCCGAGAGGGCGATCCGAGCCCCTACACCCCAGGCGCCCGGATCTCGTTTTTCACGCCTCGCCCCGTCCTCCCCGATCCTCCCCCCGAGTCCACCCCCGCCCGCCGAAGATCCCTCACCATGAAACCCCGCGCCCCGAGCTACGAAACCACCCTTCTGGAGAACCAGGAAGAGGCGGAGATCTTCCGCCTGCGGATCACGCGGATCGCGCCCGATCCGGGGCTCCTGGAAGAGCTGGATCTTTTCGAGCTGCTGGGGGAGCTGGGCTCCCTCGGCGCCGTCAAGAAGTACCTCGCCGAACACCATTTTGACGGACGCCCGGCGATCTTTTCGATCCATCTCGTGATCGACACCGAAGAAGAGGGCCCCTGGAGGATCACGATCCCCCGGGACCAGTACCGGATCGAGCTCGCGAAGATCGAGCAAGAGGCCCAGATCGCGCGGCTCCGGGCTGAGCGCGGGCTGCCCCCCCTGGCCCCCTCGGCGCTCGCCGGAGGGCCCGCCCCGCAGGTGCTGCCCCCCGCGCCCCTGCCCCCCGCGCCGGCCCCCCAGGGCGGGGTCTTCACCCCGGCGGACGTGGACGCGGCGATCACTCGGGCCCTGGCCGGGCTCCTGGAGCGCATGCCCCACCTGGCGAGCTCGCCGCCGCAGGCCTCGCCGCCGCCAGCTCCCGCGCCGGCTCCGGCCCCCCAGGCGCCCCCCGCTCCCGCCTCACCCACCCCGGCCCCGATCCAGGGGTTCAGCAAGGCGGAAGTCGAGATCATGATCGCCGAAGCGCTGGCGAAGGTGGCGCCCAAGCCCGCGGAAGAGCCCACGCCCACGCCATCCGAGCGGCTCAAGTCGGTCACGCAAGAGGCGAAGGATGCGATCACGACGCTGCAAGAGGCCAAGACCGAGATCACGCAAGCCCTGGGGATCGACCCCACCGCGGCGGAGGCCGCGAAGGACGCCGCCGACGAGATCGACCCCACCATTGAAAAAAACGGGTTCAACATCCCGCGCGCCTTGTTCAAGAGCGATCCAAAAACGGCCCTCGTAATGAGTAACCTCCCGGTCGTGCAAGCGGTGATCGGGGGCCTGAAAGAAGCCACCAAGGAGATCATCCAAGAGACAACGAAGGCCCGAAAAGAGAACCTGGAAGCCGACGCCTTGGAACTGCGGAACCAGGAACGGAAGCTCGCCATTATCGAGCGGCAGAAGGCCCTCTCTGGCCAGGGGGAGGCCACGGGCGAGGCCCCCGTGGTAACCTCCGGGGACTGGGAACCCCCCAGGAACCGGAGGACTGGAAATGCAAGCTGATTTCGTGAGGGAAGAGCAACCCCCGGGACACCGGGGGGTGCAGTATTCGGTGGAAAAGATGGTCGATCTGATCCGCCAGGACCGCACCGATCCGCAGATCGTTGCCTTCGCTCGCCGGGCGCTCCGGGACGCGGGCCTTGTGGGCGCCGACAACCAGCCCCCCGTCAAGGTGGCCCGGGCGATCTGGGATGCGATGAAACGGCAGGGGATCGAGTGGGTGCCGGACCCGGTGAAGTCCGAGTTTTTGGCGGCGCCGCGGCACTTTATCCCCTCCGCCGAGGGCCGGGATGACGCGCTCATGGTGTGCGGGGACTGCGACGAACTCTCCATGCTCCAGGCCGCGGTCGGCCTCGCGGCGCTGGGCGCCGTGGGCGTCGAGACCTCGGCGCTGTGCTTGCACAGCTACTCGCAGGACCGCTCCATCGCGCACGTCCTGAATGCTGTGTACGACCCCGAGGCCCGCCAGTGGATCCGCGTCGATCACACCTACCCGGGCGGCTTCGGCGACTTCAGGACCCCTACCCACGAGATCCTGATCTCCATGCCCAGCGGTAAAACGATCTGCAACGGGCGGAGCTGCAGCACCGCCCGCCCCGCCCCCGTCGAGGACGGTACGCCCTGGGTCCATGGGCGCCTGAACGGGCTCCCCGCGAACGCTGGGGGCGCCCTGGGCGTTTTGCTCCCGGAGACAGAAGAGACGCTTGGCGTGTTCTCGGAAGTCCTCGACCTGAACTCGTGGGATCTGCTCGGCGCCGTCGAGAATTTCGACAGCGCCCGCACGTCCCTGGAAGACCTGTTTTTTACCCTCGGGTTCAGCGCCGAGGAGCGGGCCCGCTACTGGGATCCACAGTTTGACGTGGATGCGGTCGGGCTCCTCGACGCCGCCGCGCTCACGCAAAACGCCCTGAAAGACGTTCAGACGGGGATGCGTGCCTGGGCGATCGATGATCAGGGCGGATGGGTCATCGCGCGCAACGAGGGCGAGGACAAGGCGATCGCGTCCACCGGCGCCATGATCAGCGTGCTCGCGGGGCTCCTCGACGAGCCGGAGCCGCCGCCCGCGCTGGGCAAGGCGCTGCCGATCCCTCCGCCGCTGATCGGCGTGCTGGCGATCGGCGCCGTGCTGGTGACGCTGGCGGGCTTTTACGCGCTGGTCGAAGCCCTGAATAGCCTGGCAGATATCGCCCGGAGCGCCGAGATCCGCGCCGCGAACGACACGATCCAGGCCTGCCTCAAGAACAACGACGCCGAGCGCTGCACGAAACTCACGGGCGCCGTCGCCAAGGTGCGAAGCTCGCGAGAAGAGCAGGACGCGAACAAGGCGAAAGCCGAGGCCGAAAAAGCCCAGGCGCAAGCCCGGATGCTCGGGATCCTCGCCACGCTCACCACGGCCGCCGCGGGCGCCGGGGCGTTCGTCTACTTCGGGGGGCCCGCGCTCGTGTCGGGCTGGCTCGCCTCCCGGAAGAAAGCGGCGGCGTGATCCTCGTCGCCGGCACCACCCCGCCCCGCGAGCTCGACGGCGAGCCCTGGGCGCCCCTGCCGGCGCCTGGCAAGCGCCGCCGGGCGGGCCCGGGCCCCTACACCCTGATCGCCGTGGGGGACGGGGCGCGGGAGCTCTTGCCGTGGCTCCGGGAGCCGGCGGCGCTCGTGGACGTGGACGCCGTGTTGCTGGTCAACCCCGCCACGGGGAGCCAGGCCCCGGCGTCGATCGAGCTCTGGCAGGGGCTGGCGCGGCGTGCGGCCGCGGGTGACCTAGCGCTGGGGGTGTGGGCGAGCTACCAGGCCCCCCAGCGGCCGCGGCTCCGGCACCCCTACGACGCCGTCTGGCTCCTGCATGGCGCGACGACGATCGCGGGGGTGGACCTCCAGGTGGATACCCGGGCGCTGGTGGACTGGCCCGCGGGGGAGGTGCTCTGCGGGCCCGGGGGGGAGGCCTGGGACCGGCCCCCGAGCGTCAAGATCCACACCCGGGGGGCGTTTGTCGCGGTGGTGGACACCAGCACCCCGCCGGAGGCCTCGCCCGCGCTCCTGGCGGCCCTGTACGGGCCCGGGGCGCTGGTGAGGGGGGTGCTGGCCCCGTGGAAGGCCACGGCGGCCCGTGCTGCCCCCGCCGCGGCCCCGCCGCCCGCTCCTCGCCAGCCCCGCCCCTCCGCCGCTCGACGGCGCCGCGCGGGCGAGGAGGCCCGCCAGGCCGCCGCCGAGCTCGACGACGTGATCGACGGCGCCGAGGCCCTGGGCCGCTCCGTCGTCCGGGGCGTCCATGCCGGCGCGGGCCTCGTGGGGGAGGCCCGGGCGCTGTGGCAGCGTCTGAAGGTGCAGCGGCTCAGGGGGTAAGCAGCCGCTGCGCCCGCACATGTTCGCGGGCGAGCAACACCTCGGCTTCGGTCTTGCTCAGCGTCCAGTCGACCAGCGACTCGGCGGGGTAGAGCTGCGAGAAGGCCGCCTTGATCGCCTTGCACCACGCGACCGCCTGGCCCGGGGTGAGCTCGCACCGGATCACGTATTCGGGGCACGTCCGCAGGTACACCACCACGAGCCCGCCCTCGTCGATCGCCTCCTCGTGGCCGTGGAGGTAGAGGAAACTGCTGATCGTGCCGGCGTCCTGGGCCTCCCCGACCAGCTCCTCGCCGATCGGCTCCGGCCTGGGGAGGGCCCCGCCGTTGGCGGCGCGGGCGGCGTAGATCGAGGCCTGGGCCAGATCGCAGGCCTGCCCGTAGATCGCTCGCACCTGTAGCGGGGGGATCTCGGCGGGCTCGCCATCGAGGACCAGCACCACGGCCCCGTCCCGGGCCTCGACGGCCAGGCCCTTCAAGCGGCCCAGGTCCACCGGCTCCGGATCGCCGTCGAGGGCTGCCCCGTGGTTGAGGCGCATGCGCCTCGCCCCGGTGATCATGCGGCGCTCGATAGGGAGCACCGGATCAAGTCCGTAATTGTCGGGAATCTTCTCGTCCTTCATGCGAAGATCCTAGCATGGTCGCCCCCTCTCGCTTCGCTGAACTCACCGGCTCCGATCCTCTCGTGCTCCTGCCCTCGGCGCTGGGCCATTCGGCGGACGTTCACCGCTGGGCCCGGGGCGTGCTCGAAAGGGCCTGGCAAGACGTTTTCCCCGGTGACGATCCCTCGCTGGAAGAGCTGCAGAGCATCCAGGCGCTTGCCGCGCATGATGGCCAGTATGGGCGCGGCTGGCCCAACAAGATCAGCCCCGTGTCAGGCCTCCCCACGTCCATGCAACACTGCAACAACTGGGGGGCGATCCAGTGCAAGTGCAAGGCGGTCGATGGCCAGTGCTGCGACGGCTGCGGCTACTGGTACGACTCGACGCCGACGGCGCAGGGGCAGCGGTATTTCGAGCAGTGTTTCCGCTGCTACCCCACCCCCGAGGCCGGCGCCGCGGACGTGATCCGGTTCCTGGCGCAAGGGTACCCCGCGGTCATGGAGGCCCTGCCGTCGGGGAACCTCGACGAGATCGCCTGGCAGATGCGACTCGGAAACTATTTTCACGGGTTCACCACCGACAAGCGGGAGGCGGCGCGGCAGTACGCCGAAGCCATGCGAAAGCAGGCCGAGGCCATCGCCGAAGCCCTCGACGAGCCCCAGGTCGCCGACCGCAAGGGGGAGGGGGTGATCGCCGGGGTGCCGTGGGTGCCCGTCGCCGCAGGCCTCGCGGTGGGTGCCCTTGCGCTCGCTTTTGTGGCACCCTCGCTCCTCATGGCCCCCCTGGTGCTGGTAGGTGACGGCGCGCGGAGCGTTGCAGACGGGGCCCGCAAGGCCGCGCGGAGGGTGATCGGATGACGAGCAAGAAGACCACGATGACGAAGGCGAAGGCGCCTCCCACGAAGGGCGCCAAGATCAAGAAGCCGGCCCCCGAGGGCACGACAACCAAGGTCGTGACGAGGAAGCGGCGCGTGACCAGCTCGCTGGACTGGAAGACCGCGAAGGATCAGCTCTTCTGGAGGCTGGTGTGGATCTTCGATGCCTCGACGGAGCTTCACAGGGATCTGGAGCTTTTCAAGAAGGCGAAGAAGACGGAGTTCTTGGACTTCCGCGAGGGGAAGATCAGCAAGAAAAAGATCTTCCGCGAGCTGACGTGCAAGCGTCCCCAGGAGACGCCGAAAAGCCTGCGGAAGCGGGCGGCGCAGTGGAAGAAGATCGTTGATCGACTCGAGGAGAGGGCCGCGAAGCTGGAGGCGGCGAAGCCGTGATCCAGCCGGAGGTCGTGGACGTTTTCTATCGCTGGAACGGCCAGTACGAGGGCGTTGCGTTCTGCATGTACGCCGATATTCTGGGCCTGGCTACGACCGGCGTGGGGAACCTGATCCCGCTCGCCGTGGCGCTGGTGCTGCCCTGGAAACACCCCGACGGCAGCCCCGCCAGCGAGGGGGAGATCGAGGACGCATGGAACAAGATCCAGGGCAACATGGAGGCCGCGAAGCGCGGCGCCGACTACGCTTGCACGCTCACCGATCTGCGCCTGTCGCGGGAAGGCGTGGAGGCGCTGGTGCAGGACCGCCTCGATCAAAACGCCGTGATCCTGGCGGGCCGCTTCCCCCAGTTCCCGGACTGGCCCGCAGACGCCCAGCTCGCGGTCCTGAGCATGGCCTGGGCCATGGGCGCGGGGTTCAAGTTCCCCAAGTTCGAGGCCTCGATCAAGGCCGGGGACTTCCGCGCCGCCGCCGAGGAGAGCGCGATCAACGCCACCGGAAACCCCGGCGTGATCCCCCGCAACAAAGAGAACAAGCGGCTCCTCGTGGCCGCCGCGGATCTCTGGGATAACGGCGGGGACTTCTCGCGCCTGAGCTTCGATTATTCGCGCCTGCCGGAGCCCCGCACCTTCGGCGAGCCAGCGCCCGGGGGCGACGGCGGGAGTGACACCCGGATCCCCTGGACGGAGATCGCGATCGGGGCCGCCCTCGGCGCCGCCGCCCTGGCCGTCGTGGCGCCCGGGGTGCTGGTGCAGATCGTGGCCCCGGCGGTGGCCGGCGTGGACGCGGTGCGGGACGCGGTAAAAAACCTCTTGCTCGGGGGCCGCCGTGGACGTTTACAGCCTGGGAAACGCCGTTTCCTTCGAGCTGAAGTCCGGGAGCATGGTCGAGCTCCCCGCGTCGTTCTGGATCTCCGTCGATAAGGGGGGCGAGCTCTGGCCGCGCTGTGACGTGATGATCCTCGACGCGGGCCCTATGCGCGCCGGCCGGCTGCTGTACGTGGGGCACCTCGGGGGGAAGGGCCCCGTGGCGTTCTCGCCACCGCCTCCGGGGGGCTGGACCCGGGTGGGGAACGTGCGCCAGGTGCTCTACACGCGCCACGATCAGGGGGACAAATACCACCTGTTTGAGCCCGGGCAAAAAGTGGAGCTCCACAGCCATCCGAGCCGCAAGGCCTGGAAGCTGGTCTTGCCCGACGGTTGCAAGGTGAATCGCCTGGGATTCGAGTGGCCTTGACTTTTCCGCGCTGGCTCGTGCTACCCTTACAGGGCCTTCCGAGGGTCACCGCGGCAACGCGGACGGGGCAGATCGGGAAAGATCTACCCCGGGAGACCCCATGAAAAAGAAGAGCAAGAAGAAGAGCGGCGGGAAGGGGAAGCGCAGGGCCACGAAGTCCCAGCTCCTCGGGCTGGCGAAAGCTCAGGCCAAGCTCGGCAACGCCGCCGCCGCCACGAAGCTGCGCGCCAGGGCAAACGCCATGGGCGGTGGCACCGCGAAGGGCAAGGGCAAGGGCCGCAGCAAGAACCCCGCGAAGACCCGCGCCGCCGCGCCGGCCGCCGCTCCGAAGAAGAAGGCCAAGCGCCGGCCGAAGGTGACCAAGACCGAGACGGTCACGACGCGCACCGTCAACCCCAGCAAGGGCAAGGGCGGGCGCAGCAAGCCGATCGGGATCTCCCTCACCACCACCGGCAAGGGGAACAAGAAGCAGGTCCGCGCGACGATCGGCAACCTGCGCCGGCACTCCGCCACCAAGGGATATCGGTACCTCGACCTGAGCACCGGCCAGCTCAAGAAGGCCGCCCAGGTGAAGGGCCGCACGAGCAATCCCAGCGTGGGCACCGGCGGCCTCGTCGCCATCGGCGCGGGCGTCGTGATCGGCGCTCCGATCGCCGAAGCGCTCTACCGATTCGCCGCCACGCGCCCCGGGGCCTTCGGCGACACAAAGCGCGAGGCGGGCTGGGTCGGCGCCAACGCCATGATGCGGATCAACCACGCCTCGCCCTCGTGCTCGCTGTTCGTGGGCGGGCTCGGCTTGCTGGTGGGCGGCGGCGGCTTCGCGCTCCTCGGCTCCATGCCGATCCTCGGCGGGCTCCTCTTCGGCGTCGGCGCGGCGCATGTCGGCGTCGCTGCGATCCGCGGCTTCCTGTCCGTCGTGGGCAAGACCGGGGACAAGATCGTGACCGGCGAGGAAGACACCTTCGCCAACCGGATCGCCCCCGAGTTCACGGACAAGATGCAGGCCGATTACAAGGCCGCGATCGAGGCGATCAACGCTGCCGCGACGGCCCCCGACGCCGCCGGCAACGGCGGCACCGTGGACGGGCTTGGCTCCGTCGAGGCCACCCGCCGCCGCATCCAAGAGGCCCGCCAGCGCCAGGCAGACCGCACCCCGGCCGCCTCCCCCCGCGAGCCCCGCAACGTGGACGGGCTCCGCAAGGCGGCCCTCGCCGGCCTGCCCGCCGACCCCCCCGCCGTCGCCGGCTGCAACGGCTCCTGCAAGGCGGGCGAGACGTGCGGCCCCGATTGCTGCAACCACAAGGCCTCCCCCGCCGTCAACGGCACCCCGGCCCCCGCCCCGAAGGCCGCGCCCCCCGCGCTGCCCCCGGCCAACCCCGTGCGCGTTCCCGCGCCCTCTCCCGCTCGCGCTCCTGTGGCCTTCGGGCCTTGGGGCAACCTGTCCAAGTACCCCAACCGCTACGCGGCCTGATCGGCCACAGCCCCACGAGAAATCATGTCCAACGTTCCCGCTGTTGCCCGTCCCTTCCGAGCCGCGACCCGGCTTGATTCCGCGGCGCTCCACAAGGTCAACCTGGCCCGCCGCACGCTGCGCGCCCAGATCCAGAACGCCCGGGATTACAACTCCATGGGCGGTGGTGCCCTCGGCGAGATCGCCGGAGCCCCGCTCGCGTGCCTGCCGTCCTCGATCCCCGCGACGCGCACCCGCGAGATCCCCATGAGCCCCGACGAGTTCGATCTGGACTTCGGGCCGGAGTTCTCACTCATCCCGGACAACGCTTCCCAGCAGTCCACCGGCCTGATCTCCAAGCTCACCACCGGCGGGACGCCGCTGGCGCCGTTCTTCCTGCGCGCCGTGTGCCTGCTGATCCGCGTCGACCCCAACGCCTTCGCCCAGGTGGGCTCCAGCGTGGCCCGGCCCACCACCAGCGGCACCGCGCCGATCCGGACCCCCCGCGTGATCCCCGTCGGCGGCGTCCCCGACGACCCCACCGCGCGGCCGGCGGTGTTCGAGTACAATCACCAGCTTCTGCAAGGCGTCCAGGATCTGCTCCTGGCCTATCAGTTCCAGTATCTGCTCCAGGGCAGGTTCCTGATGATCAACGAGCGCGCCATGGATGTCGGCCTCGTGGACAGCCACACCTGCATGCAAGGGTTCGGCACCGCCAACGCCGATCCCGGGCTCGCGATCGCGCAGCTCAACGCCTACCTGGCCGCGGCCAACGAGGCGCAGATCTTCCAGAGCCCCAACGTGTCAGCGGTGGGCGTGGACGGGCAGCCGCTGGAGCCCAACCTGGTCCAGATCCAGTATGCGACCCCCGTCGCGCCGGGCGTCTTCGGGGTGTGTTACCCCGTCAAGCCCCACGTCCTGTTTCCCGGGCAAAACTACCAGTTCTTGCTGACCCGCGTGAACGAGTCGATCTACTTCAACCGGCTGCGCGAGCGCTGGACGAAGGATGGCCAGCTCACCAAGCCCGACCCGCTCTTCGCCGACAGCCGCCCCGCGGACCTGGACGGCCCCGCGATCTGGGGTGGGTACGACGCCTACCGTTACGGCGTGCTGCAGTACGGCACGCTCCTGCGCGGCGCCGAGCTCCTCCCCGAGTCGTGCATGCAGTGGTTGCTCGCCTTCGGGCAGCCGTACCAGTCGGTAATCTCGCAGCCGGAGGTCTGGGCTCAGGTGGATGCGCTGGCCCGCCAGTGCGGCCTGAACGGCGTTCCGAAGCCGCTGGGCGCCCGGGGCGTGGATCCCCGCTGGGAGAAGACCCGCGCGATCACGGCGCTCTTCCAGGACAAGATCGACGCGAACGGCGTTCTTGCCGGCCTCGACGTGAGCGAGCAGCGGATCGACAAGGCCGATCTGATCTCGTGCCTGCACGAGCTTGACGTGCCCGCGCAGCCGATCACGGTCTGACGCCCTCCGCCCGCCTGCCCTGAACGGGCGGGCGGGCCTCGCCCCCTCCCCCTCCTTTCCTCCGCCCCTGCCCCCGGACTCTCATGGACTTTCTACCCGAAACGTTGCAGCGCGAAGTCGTGCGCCTCGGGCACCTCGACCCCCGCCTCGCCTTCGGCCTCGCCCAGTGCGGGAGCGATGAGCAGAGTTTCGGGGGAGAGGTCAACCTGACGAACGCCGAGATCAATCGGCCCGTGCCGATCACGTTTCAGCAGATCCCGAATAACTGCTTTATCCGGGATTTTACCTACGACGTGGAGTTTCCCAACCTGGCCCCGGGGAACCTCCTCGGCCCCCCCGCCGCCGCCGCCCTGGCGATCCGTCCTGGGGTCGATCTGAAGATCCAGATCAATCAGGGCTGGGGGCCGCTGAATCAGGTCTTGAACCAAGACTTTCAACCCATTCAGCACCTTGTCCGGAACGCCAACTCGCTAAGCACCCTGGGGTGCTGCGAGTGGCTCCGGGGCAAATTCGTCTGGGCCTGGCAGAGCTTCACCTCCAGCGTGATCCTCAAGCGCACGCTGGCCCAGGGGGAGGATCCCATGCGGCTCACCTTCGGCTTGAAGGTGGTCACCATGCCGTTTCCTCCACAGCAAATGGATTTTGACGAGGCGGTCGCCGGCCTCGCCGGCCTCGGGGTGGTGATTCCGGAGGCGCGCGTCAAGGTGCTGAGGGGGCAACTCGTCGGGGCCCGCCGGTGAGCTGGCTTGCTCGCCTGCGGCGTGCGCTCACGGGGGATCGCCTCGACCGCGAGCCCACGCTGATCCAGGTCGCTTCGGCGGGCTATAACCAGGAGCTCGCGTTCACGGGATCCAGCCCCTTCGGCTCCCCGATCGATTCCTTTTCAACGTTCCTCGACGTGCCCCCCCGGCCCACGGTGCCCAACCTGCTCACGGGCGACTCGGGGCGCTACCTCTTCCGGCTCTGCGGCTGGTCGATCCCCGTAGGGCACGCCGCGCGGCTGATCGCCGTCGGGGAGTACACGGAGATCGGCTACACGCAGATCGATCCGGACACGGCGGCGCGGTACCCCGTGCGGCGCCCCGTCACCACCCCGGGGTGGTCGTTCGTGGATGGCAACGTGTCCCGCGCGATTACCTGCCTCGCGCCGGTGCAGAACCCGTCGATCCTGCCCTTCTCCGCCGTCCCTTCCACCTCGCAAAATATCAGCGGCCTGACGCCCGCGCTCATCTTCCAGGCGCCGCTTGTGCCCTACACGCCGCCGGCTGGCGGCCGCTTCCCGGGCTCTCCCCTGCCCGGCCTGGGCCTCTGGCGTGACGGGCGCTTTCGCTGGTCGTTCTCGTCGTCGCCGATGGATTACGCCGTGGAGGGCCCCTGCGATCTCGTCTACTGGGCGAGCGTGCGGCAGACGAGCACAGCGACCCGAACGGTGATCGATCTCCCCCCCGGCGCGGACCTCGGCGCGCTGGTGGAAGAGGATCGCTTTGTGCGTCAGTTCCCCGAGGCGCTTTACAGCCGGATCGGCGGGTTTCTCGTGCTGGAAGTGGGCCCCTCGGAGCGCTTCGCCAACCGCCGTTTCCTCGACCCCCCGGAGGCCCCGCCGTGCCCCTGAAGATCAACCCCAACGCGATCCAGAAGAGCCTGAACGCCCAGGGCGTGTTGCCCAACCTCGACCCCGTGGCGATGGCCCTGACGCCCTACGTACAAGGGCTCATGCAGGACGGGGACGGCACCTTCCCGGAGAGCTGGCGCCCGGGGCTGGTGAACGCCCTCGTGGGGTTCTGGAAGCGGAACCGCGGGGACGTGCTCCCCAAGGGCCCGGCGGACGTGGCGGAGCTCGGCGCGGGGGCGCGAAACTTCATGCTCGCGATCGGGGGGAACCTCAAGGGCTCCCGCCGGATCCCCTGGCAGGTGGTCGACCTGATCAATACGGGCACCTACCCGCAGCTCCTGGCCGTGGTGGACTGGCCCACGGTGGCCGCCTTCCTGGACATGATCCCCGCCGGGAAGTTCGCGGCCGTCGATCCCCCGGATCCGATCCCCTTCTGGCTCGCCGCCAGCGTGGACACCTGGATCGCCCTGGACAAGCAATTTGACTGGCCCGGTACCCCCTGGGATGGCGTGCCCTGGAGTCGCGTTCCTTGGGCCGGCGTGGCGGTTTCTTCCGCGCTTCCCGCGGCGAACGAGGCGGCCGCCGCCGGGCAGACCCAAGCCGCGACGGTGGCGTTTATCGAGGCGCTGCTCGAGGCCTTCGGGCTCACGGATGCGGATTTCATGGACGAGGGGGAGAACCTCACGATCAAGAATCCCGATCCCCCGAAGCCTCCCCCCGAGCCGTCCCCGAAGAAGCGCGACGGGATCGATCTGTTGCTGGTGGGTGCCAGCCTTGCCAGCGCGGCGGCGATCACCCTCGGCGCCGTGCTGGCCTACAAGCGAAGCAAGAGGAACAAAAAGTCATGACGATCAAGACCGAGCCTTACGCCCTCGTGCTGCGCCCTGAAGTGGCCGCCGCGCTGGGGAAAACCCCTGACAAGACCTCGATCCGGCGCCAGGGCCGGAGCACGTTTTACCGCGTGGCTCAGGGCGATACGCTGGCGAAGATCGCCCAGCGCTTCGGCCGCACCGCTCGCGAGGGCGGGAACCTGGCCACGATCAACAGGATCCCCCAGGGGCGCCCGCTCCGGGTGGGGAGCTGGATCGAGATCCCGCCGGTGTGGGCGGAGCCGGGGAAGCTCCGCCAGCGGGCCCGCGCCGCCCGGACCCTCATGGGATGCATCGCCTGCAAGGCGAAGGGCGAGCGCGACAAGAACGGCAACGCCCTCGCGGGCTACTGGTGGGAAACTTACGACGAGTGCCCCGCCGGCATGACCCCGGTCTTCGATGACGAAGGCGACATTATCGACTGTGTTTGCCCCAACGGCGTCGCCTACGAGGATTTCTGGGGGAACCCGGAGGGGTGTGTTCCCAACAACGGCGGAGGCGGGGGCGGCGGCGGCGGTGGTGGTGGTGGCGTGAGCCCCGCAGAGCGGTTTGCCCCTGCCGGCGCCCAGCTTGAGCCGGGGATTTACGAGGGTTATTACGATGACCTCGACGCAACCACAAACATGTGCGGGCCCGGGTTCGCCTATTTCGAGTCCGTCTACGCCTGCCTCCCCTACACGAAGAAGCCCGCAGGTGGGTCCGGTGGTGGCGGCGGTGGCGGCGGCGGCGGTGGCGGCGGCGGTGGCGGCGGCGGTGGCGGCGGTGGTGGTGGCAGCACCACGCCCACCACGGAGAAGAAGGAGAAGGGATTTTTCACCAAGGTCGGGGAAGTCCTGCGCAAGCCCGTCGTGATCGGCGGGATCTTCGCCGTGGGCGTCGTCGGGGCCGGCGTCGTCGCCAGCAAGAAGAAGAAAAAGAGCTCCTTACCCAGACCACGCCACGACCGCACAGAAGGAGCGGTGCCTACGCCATGAAAAAGGGGATCATTTGAGCACGCACCTTGCTACCATGAACGGCGGTGACTGCGCCGTCCAAATCGCTCAGGTGCTGGAGGCCATGGACGCCGAAGCCCGGGCGCTGGTGGGGCCTCACTTTCTTTTCGAGGTGAGGACCGACGGTGGCCCCTGGCAGAAGTACGACCTGATCGATCACGATGATATTTTTGATATCGCCGTGAACATCTGCAGCGGGAAACACACGCCGCAGGGTGAAGTTTACGAGCTGCAGGCCTTCGATACGGTCACCCCCGCGGGCCTGCCCCGTGTGCTCTTGTCCTCGGGCAGAATCGACGGCGGGAAGAAGCTCGCGCCCTGGTACCGGAGGCACGCGGTCCCTCTGATCGTGGGATCATTGTCGCTGGTGGCGGGGGCCGTTGGGGCCGCGGCGGTCCTCAAGAAAAAGAGGCGGTGATGGTCGAGTGCCCCCCAGAGGACCAGGATTGCGAGAACCTGAACGCCTACCTGGCGACGGTGGCGAGCCTGCCCGGGGGGGACGTGCCGGTCGGTCTTTTCGAGGCCGGCGCGGGCCTGATCAACGATTTTACTTCGTGGTGGACCGACAAATACGCCAAGGGCCATGGCTTTGCGGACGCCGACGGAAACCCCGCCCTGGTGTTCCTCGCCGACCCCAGTTTCAACGTTCCTTTTCCCAAAGATCCGGCCAACCGAGCCGAGATCGAGGGGACGCTTCTTGCCTATTCGATTTGGCAGGCAGGCCTCCAGACAAAGGAGCCAGTCGGATTCGGAAAGATCCGGGACAAGGCCCTTGTAGACGCCCTGATCGAGCGCATGAAGTCCGGGAAGATGCCTCCGGATCTGTACGTTCGGATCGCGGCCGCCTTGCTCGCGGGGCCTCCAGGGCTCGAGTACCTGAACAAACTCGGCGAGGCGAGCCAGGGCCCCTCGCCGGCTGACCGCGAGATCCGCGCCTGGATCCGGGAGGTGCCCACGCTCACCCCCAACAGCTACGCGGCCGCCGGGGCCCTGTACCTCGACGAGCAATTCCCCCCGAAGCCCCCCCCCTCCGGCAAGCCCCCCCCTTCCGGGCTGGGCCTCGGGGCCCGGCTCTTCCTCGGCGCCCTCACCCTCTCCGCGGCGGCCGCCGGTGGACTCGCCTTCGTGCGGCACCGGCGCGGCCTCCGTCCGATCCCCCGTTCCCTCCGCTACCCGCTGAGGTAAGATCACGCCATGCCTTTCAACCCTGCCCAGTCCTGCAATTCCTACCTCGCCACCTGCGCCACCGGCGAGCCCATGGCCGACGTGGTCCGTCAGATCGGGGCCTTCGGTGCCAGCTCTAACCAGGCCGCCCAACTGAACTTCACCGCAGCGACCCCGGCAAACTGGGTTGCGCCCCTCCCCACCACGATCGACGAGGCGATCAACCGGATCGCGGATTTTCTTGCGGTCACCGTCGGGCAAACCCCGATCCCCTGATCCCACCCCATGAGCGCCCCTGCCCTTGTCCGAGCTTGCGCGAGTTACCTGCGGGCCTGCGCCACGGGCGACGCGCAGAGCGACGTGATCCGCGCCCTGGAGGCCTTCGCCGCGGGCACGCCGGGGTCGTTCGTGACGAGCTGGAACGCGCGGGTCGGCGCCGTGGTGCCCCTGCCTGGCGACTACACCGCGGCGGACGTGGGGGCCGACCCCGCAGGAGCTGCCGCGGCGGCCTTCGCGGCGGTCCTGGCGAGCGTGGGCGTTGCCAACGGGATCGCAGGCCTCAACGGCGCGGCGGAGATCAGCGACGCGACGCACGGGGCCCGCTCCGGCGGCGCCTTGCACGCCCTCGCCACGCCCGACCCCGGCGGCGTCGCGGGGTTCATCTCACCGGCCGACCTGGC
>Ga0172364_10001510_pt1 | contig 17974 bp, 19 predicted proteins | sample LakKivSesite10cm_FD_114545 | JGI IMG/M metagenome (GOLD analysis project Ga0172364, IMG submission 114545) | Sediment microbial communities from Lake Kivu, Rwanda - Sediment site 10cm | ecosystem: Environmental > Aquatic > Freshwater > Lake > Sediment | place: Rwanda: Western Province, Lake... | reverse complement strand
TTTTCTGTAACCAAGTCCCAAACATTACTTTTCCATTCACGACCAATAAGGTCACTTGCTGAATAAGGTTCCCAATAATCATCATCACATAGAACATTTTTAGCCAAATACCTATTTACACGACTATAACCACCACTATTATCATCAAATAAATTTACAAAATCACACCAACCATCGGCAATAAAATATAATTTACCGTTTCTATATTCTACATCCCTAAACTGACCAGCAATATAAGGACCAACAACTTCAACAGGGAATGATTCATATCTAAGTAAAATTTGTGCTGGAGTTAAATCTGATTCAATTTCCAAGTCTCTAACCCAACCAAAACCATCTTCTTCTGACTCATTTAAATTGTCTAAATCCACAACTTCATCTCTATGGTACCATCCATTATGTTTATCTGACCATCTATAACCCTCATTTATAGCTAACTCATACATAGTACTCAAGTCCATGTCCTCAACAACATAACCTAATTGGTCTAGAGTATAATACATCTCATCATCAGACCTAAAAAAAACATCTGGTGATATAGAAAGTTCATCAGGGACAACATCTCTAATCCAATCTAATGAATCTTTTTTTGATTCATTTATTGTTTTAGGTTGAAGAGGTGGATTTAATAAAAACTTCTGATTAATCCATTTACGTAATTCATTTTCAACAAAGTATTCAGGTACGGGTTCTGAATCAGGTTTAGATGCTGCCAATTCAGATATATATCTAGTAAATTTAAGTTTAACTTTTCTATCCATCATGTGTAATAAACCATCTGAAATAAAGAATATCTTTGATATAGGATCACCCAAAGGAAGGTCACCCTCAACAGTATCCATTATCATCATCATAGTCTTACCCCACCAACTTTTATAACCTCTAGTATCTTCTAAACCTGGTCTTACTATTTTATTAAAAGCTCTTATTGAACTACCAATAAAACCTGCAATAGCTATTTGTGGAAAAAACCACGGAATTAATCTTATTGAAGCTTTATAAAATCCCTCACCAATATCAAAAGCCAAATTTTTTGATTGAGCAGTCTCTATAAGTTTTCTTAATTGACCAAAAGTAATTGGTCCTTGTTTTTTACAAAACTTTTCTTTTTCACAAACATCAGAAATTACTTTTTGTGAAGGAGCAACAGCACCTTTAGAAGGGTCTGTTTCTTTTGGTAACTCTTCTAAGTTTTGATTTTCTAATTCTTCTTCAGATTCTTTTAATATTTTTCTAATGAGTTCTTTCATTCTTTTAATAAATATCTCTATTTTTGTAAAAATGATTAATTATGCCTGAATTAGCAGAAGTAAAAATAATGTCTGAATATATTAACTGGGTTAATGTTGATGAAACTTTTGTTGCTGTAGAAAAATCAAAAGAAAACAAAAACCCGGACATAAAAATACCTTATAAAAGTTTTAAGGTGTCATCAAAAAGTCGTGGTAAAGAATTAATGTTAATTATTTCAGACATCACCACAAAAGAATCTAAAACAATTTTAATGGGGATGGGAATGTCAGGTAATTGGATTTTTATAGAAAAAGGTCCAACACCTAAACACGCTCATTTAATTTTTCACACTGATTGGGGTGGTAGACTTTGTATGGTTGACTTTAGAAGGTTTTCCAGGTGGAAAGAGTCTGATACATGGTCAGATAATCGTGGTCCTTGTATGTTAACGGAATGGGAAGAATTTGTAACAAATTTAGAAAATAATTGTTATAAAAAAATATTTGATAAACCCATTTACGAATTGATGATGGACCAAAAGTATTTTGGGGGTTTGGGTAATTATTTGCGTGCAGAGATATTAGACCGATCCAACCAAAACCCATTTGTATCTTCTAGAGAGGCTATTGAAAATAAATTAATGTTAAAACTTTGTAGAGAAGTTGTTATGGAAGCTTATCAATTAGGTGGGGGTCAGTTATCACAATGGACTAATCCTTATTTTAATGATAAGGTAACTTTTAGAGAGTGGTTACAATGTTACGGTAAAAAAGAAAAAATAGTCGATTCTAAAGGTAGGACTTTTTGGTTTGATTCTAAATGGAATTAATTATTTTCAGAATAGTTAAGTGCTACAGCTAACCAAACAAACCCAAAAACAAAAAGTTTAAAAAACGATATAAAATCATTTTTATATAAAAGAATTAAAATAAAAGGACAAACTAACCAAATAAATAAACTAGTTAAAACAGATTTTATTTCTTTATCTCTTTTTATTTGTTTTTGGGTATTCTGATAATTCTCCCAGGAACCATATTTATCTTTAATTTCTTGATTCCTTCTTCTAGATTCTATGGCAGCTTCTTTAGGTGTATAACCATTATTATCTACTTGGGTTAAATCAGTGTTTTCTTTGAAGTAAAATTTACAAGCAGTAGAACAAAAATTATAAGACCTATAGACACCATTGTTATTTCTATAGTAATCATAGTTAAATCTTTCTTCGTGGTATTTACCACACCAATCACATTTACGAGACATAAATTTAAATTATGATTTTAATTTTTATTGTAAAGAATATTCCCATCTTATGTTACCACAATCCCAAATACGATTATAACCTCGTTCAAACATTATTTCTTTTTCAGTTTTATTTGGATCAAACCCGTTTTTAACCAAAACATCTTTTCTGAATTTATAACGATTATATTTAGTGTGGTTCATGGTATAATAATAATTTGGTTTTGTCTCACCACCCATGATAAACCCAAGTGATTTATACAACTCACCATTAAAATATCTTTTATCAGAATAAGAAATAACTTTTTTAGGTTTATGAGATTTAACAAAATATTTAAATAATTTTGAAGCTCCACCAACAACTTTGGTGTTTAATTTATTACAAAATCTTAACATTTCATATGAACCTTCTTCAGATGTATACCCCAAAGATTTACGTAAACCACCAAAACTCATTATAGAAAGTAGTTCATTTTCAAAATAAAGACCATACACTGTATTTGAACCAACAAATCCTTGTATATGATTTTCATTTAAAAACTTTTTCTCTTCTTCAAGTGAAACTTCTTTTATTATACATTTTCTGGCATAAAAAGTTTTATCAACAATACCGAGTTTATTTTTTATAATTGATTTAACAATGTCAGATTTTTGTAACCATTCATCCTCAAATACGTGTATTAGTTCATAACCTTTTGAGCTAGCTAAAATAGTTTTATTTAAATGATAATTTTTGTCTAAATATAAATCTGAATGCCAATGTAAACCGTTAAACTCAATACCCAATCTTTGTTTAGGTACTAAAATATCTATTTCTTTACCATTGAGTATTGTTCTATTTTTTGTTTCTATTTCTTCTAATGATGAAACAAAAAGAGATAAACTTTTTTCTAAACCCGAAGTTTGTTTGTCGTCAGTTGAATTACATTTTGTACATAATACTGATTTTTGTTTAGTTCTGTAATTAAATAAATTATTATATATTTCATAATTTTTACCACAGATTGAACATTCTAAAATTATATTTTCATCTTCTAAATTATATGAAATAAATTTATCACTAGTTTTTTCTTTTACATTGTTAATAAAAGTTTCTCTCCTACTAATTTTATTTTTATCTGAATTATTATAATTAGAATTCCCATATAATAATTCTTTAGTGGTTTTCATTTTTTTAACGTTATTAAAGTTTTCATCCCCATAACGTTCTTTTTTTGTTTTTTTCTGTTTTGAAATAAAGTCTTTATGTTGTGAATAATAATCCACACCCCACTTTTTTTGATTAGACTCTTTAATTCTTTTACTTAGAATTTCTTGATTATTATTTGCACAATCTAATGAACAAAAATCTAGATAACCACCTTTGTCAAACCTATTTGAAAATTTCACCAAGTTATCACAACCACAACATTTTGGTCTTGATTCTAATTTATGGAAATAAACCCATATTTTTTCTTTAAATGTTGAATCTTGGGGTAGTTTACCTTCTGAGTATTTGATTATTTCAGAATATTCTTTTGGATGGTTTTTGGAAAACCATGTTTCTTTTGTTTTGTAACCTGATTTATTATCTGTTATAAAAAAAGAAAAATCCATACATCTATAGTTTTATTACTATAAATATATGGATAATCTTTTTGGAAGTCAAGGTTATGTTGTAACCTATATATCAGAATACGTGAATAGCTCTATCAAAACGTAAAGTTGCACTGATATCAGCTACATCAGAAGAACTATAATCTAAATCATTAAAATTAGCGTTAGTTAACATAGTTCCTTGTAAAATCCATTTCTCAATTACAACACCTGTTGGGTCTAACAATTCTAACTCAACGTCTTTTTTATAACCAGCAGCGTAACCCATTCTACCGGTTACAGATTCAGCATGTAAACGAACCCATTCCATTAGAGCTTGTGCAGCTGAAGGACCAATAGGATCACGGAATGTAACATCAATTGTTTCCCAGTTAAATCTACCAGCAACATAAGTTGATGTGTTTAAGAATGGGATTTCAACTTCTTCAATTGTAATAGAAGGTCTTGAACCTGAAGATACAAACCACTCCTGAATACCAAGAGGTGTAGGGAATCTAAATATAAACCTATTTTTCTTTTTTGGCTCGTAGGGTACGGGCATCCTCATTAACAAATCTGCCATAATTTATTGTTTTTGTTTTTTTATTGTTATCTTTAATTATAAATATGCTGATAAAATAATTTTTTTTTATTTCATCAAATTTTTTATTCTACTAACTTCTTCATATAAGAAATTATCACCTCTATCGTAATGTGCTAATTGAGGTGGTTTAGTTCTAGGAGCGGAGCCACCAAAAGTACCCTCAACACCTTTCTCACCCCCTCTACCTTCTTCAGGTTCTTTAGGTGTTGTTTTTTCTACTTTACCTTTAACCATGTCAGGTAGTTTATTTAACTGACTTAAAAAGTTTGAAAAATTACCCGTTAATTTTCTCCATAACTCATCCCTTTTCTTTTGATCGGAGAAACTACCTTTACCTTGTGATGCAATACTAAATAACTGTTTAAAGAAATTTTTAATTACTTGGAATGTTTGACTAGTTTTTTTACATGCTTTATAAACTGCTGCAAATAATTTCATTAAACTATTTAAGAAATTTTGTAAATCTTGGTAGGTTAGTTTAAGGTATTTTCTGCGACTACCAGAAATACTACCACCACTAGATTCACCATATTCTAATAAACCATTTTCTTTTAATTTCTTTAAAGTTTGTAAAAGAGGTTCTTGATTAATTTTTATAGGTCTTGTTGAACTAATAAAAGCTTCTATAAATAATTTTCTAAACTCAGGATCTTTTTGATATTTGTTAATATCTTTAAGTGGTTGTGATAATCTTTTTGTTTCAGCCAATAATTGATTTAATTCTTTTAAATTTGGTGCATTACAGATATTTTTACCACCAGCCTCTTCTTTATCTTCAGGTTCAGGAAGAACCGTAACTCCCTCTACATATTGTAAAGTTTGTAGTAAATCATTAAGTGTTGCTGCTCTAGATTGTCTTTTTCCTTTTTCTCTAAAAAGTTTAACAGTTACCCCCGCCCCTAATAAACCAATCCCTAAAGTTTTAAGTATTGGTCCGGCAAATAAAGCTATAGCACTTTTCTTAGCAACTGTTTTTGCCGTCCATGTAACAAAAGATTTAAGTATCATTTGTGTCAATGTTCCACCATTAACTGTGACTAAAGTATCACCAGCTTGTTTTCCTGTTCCGGCCCAATCACCTTGAAAGACTTCTTTTAGTGTGTCACCATGAGCAGTAGGGTTTTTTACTAATTCAGATAAAGTATTATGTGCTAATTCTGGGTCTCTAAAGATACCACCTTGTTGTGTTATGATGTCAACGCCAGTTTGTGGGTTACCACCACCTAATTTAGATAAAGTTTCAACAACTTCAGTTGGGTTAGAGGATGATGATAAATCAGAACCTAAAAGTCGGTTCATTATTTGAGTCATACCTTCACCAGATTTAATATCACCTAATTTTTCTGAAGATAATTTTTCTACTATTTCTGGTGTATAAGTTGTTATTTTTTCAGCTGGAAATAGATATTCTATAACCCAAGACAAAGCTCCAAAAGAAGCTCCCGCACCTAATAAAGCTAAAGGTAATCTCCATGATTTAAGAGTTTTCATTCTCTCAGAATCTATTTTTTCTTTACCTTTTTTAGATTGTAATTGTGCTCTAATGTCAGCGGCTCTGTCCTCCTCAAGTGGTTCTTCAGAATCAGTAATCAATACATCATTCTCTTCAGAATCAACTTTTTCTTCTTCAGAATCCATCACAGAATAAACAGCCTCCAAATCAACGTCTAAATATTTTTTAACATATTCACGTAAATCAGATATAATACCATTTGCTATATCAGGGGCTAAATAACCTTTTTCTTCAGGGTTTAATTTTGTTGCTGCAACAATTGAATCATATACTTGTGAAATACTTAATATAATATTTAAAAAGTTTTCTGAATCAGTGTTATTTGGGAAATCCCTACCATCTTTTTCGTTAACTGATTTTATTCCTTGGTGAAGAACTTTAATAACTTCATTACCTTTTTTATCTATAATTGTTTGAATTTTAGCTCCAGCTTCTTGGTCTATTTTACCTTTACCGAAAATCTTACCACCTGCCTTATATCTACCTAAAATTCTAGACATATAAGATTTTGCTGTATCCCATAAACCAGCTTCAAGTAATATTTTCTTATCTTCAGTTAAAAGTTTGTTTTCTTCTAAAGAGTTTAATTGATCTATACTCTCTAATAAACCTTTAACAAGTAATTTAATATCGTTTTCTTTTTCTAAATTGGTTAAAGCGTTATCGTAATTAATCTTTTTCATTTGACAAATTGTTTTATTATAAATATTCTTGTTTTAAGAAAAAAAATCATTAAAAAATTTAAACATGACAGAATTTGATAAATATGCTTTAAAGCACATGGGTATTGGTTCACTTACCCTACATGACTACCAAAAATCACAAGAACTAATGTTTGAGACATCAAACTCAATTACACCTAACATTGTAGAGGAAAGACAGATGAACATAGCCTTACTTTCTGTTTTTGATAGGTTGATGGCTGACCGTATTATTTGGTGTGCTGGACCAGTAAATGAAAGAATGGCTATAACAGTACAAGCACAATTACTTTTCTTGTCCCAACAAGATCCTAAGAAAACTATTACACTCCATGTAGATACTCCTGGCGGAAGTGTTGCTAATGGGTTATCTATCGTTGATGTCATGAATTACATACCAAATCCAATCCAAACTATTAATACTGGCATGGCCGCTTCAATGGGTTCAGTTCTTTTAGGGGCTGGTACAAAAGGTATGAGAAGTTCTTTACCATTTTCAAGAGTTATGATTCACCAAGTATCTTCAGGTACTAGAGGTCATGTGGCTGATAATAGAATTAATCATCTTGAAAGTGAAAAGTATAATTATGTTCTATTTAATATGTTAGCAGAATTTTGTGGTAAAACTTTTGATGAAGTTATATCAAGTGCTAATAGAGATAAATGGTTTAACGCGGAAGAAATATTAAAATTTGGTTTGATAGATGAGGTTCTTTACCCTAATGGTAAAGCTGTTAAAGGTATGGATAAATACTTGGTAGGCTTTGATAAACATTACCAAAAATTAATTAAAAGTTAATTATTTTTAGCCAACTAACATCTTTAGTGGTTGGGTAGTTCACTATTCATATGTTCTTTTAATAATAAAAATCATTAAAACCAGTTAAAGTCCGGGTGGTATTAAAAAAATACTAAATCGTTGATGAGGTTATTGGTAAGGAAGCCAAGAAATAAAAAAAGGGTCTTCGGACCCTTTTTTTATATTTTATTAATTTTTGTATTAAACTCTATACCGTTTTCATCAAAGTAAGTTATTTTCCACCTTTCTAATGTGGCATTACCGGCTAAAATACCTAAATCATTTAAATCTTCTTCTAACATTTCAGCTAATTTTGCCTGTTTGTCCTCTTCTACATAGTCAGACATATTAGAAAGTTGACCCTTCATCCAATCGGTAGCAATGTAATCATGTCCACCTTTAAGATATAAATCTACCAATAAATAAAAATCAAATTCATTACCTCTCTCATTTAAACCGTTTTCTACTATTTTAATATATCTTGTTAATTTATTAATACCGTCAGAATTATTTTTAAAATTAACCCAATCCTCAGACCAAACACCATAATCACCTGTGTAATGTTCATTGGTCCAATATAATCTAAAAACGTCTTTAGGATTATTTTGGGCAACTGGTTCTGTGATTTCAATAAATGACGGTATATCACTTATCCAATCAAAGTCTTCTTTTAATATTTTAAGAATTGTCTTTCTCATTTTTTGTTTCTATTTTACCATAAGCGTCACAATGACCACCACTACTAGATTTACAAGATAATAAAACAATCATCCCTATAAGTACTAAAACTAATTTCATTTTAATTTTTATTGTGTAAAGGTCTACCTTCATTTTTCATTTTATCTAACCACTCCTCAAAAATTACTAGAGTTTCTAAAATAGTTAAATTATTTTTTTCACTAAATGTGCCAAGAAGTTCATAAGCTGAATAAATTGTGGATGATATATCTTGTAAAATATTTTTACCCCCCAAAATTTGTGTGGGTGAAAGATAAGAATAAACATCTTTAGCTAATATTCTATATTTTTCTGAACCATCGGTTGGATTTACCAAGTCATGTACCATATCATTTAACTCCTCAACATCTTCTAAAAAAGTGGCATGTGCCATTTCTACCTCATGAATCCAATTATACCACCATTGAATGTCTCTTTTAATATAAATTCCTGGTACAACACTACGATATCCTTGATAATTGTTTTTCCCATAAAAGAAATCCTCAAAATCTTTTATTGGGTCTATCTCATTAGTCCAATTAAAATCCTCTAATTCTTCTTTGATTATTTTTTTGATTAAATTTTTCATTCCTTTTCAATAACCAATTTTCTTTTTCCACCTTCAGATGTGTCATAAATAACAAAATGGATTTCAGGATATACTCTAGATAATTCTTCCTCAACAAACTCTATCATCGCGTTAACATTTCTAACATCATCATCAGAAAAACCTAAAGAAACTCTACTATATTCACCACTTTGAATTAATTTACCTACATTATCAAAAACTTTATCAATAAAGTTAGCTAAAGCCATTTTCTTATTGTGTTCAGGATTGGCAGCTCCACCACTTACAGGTAAACCCATTTTTTCACCAAACTCTTTTGAAGATACTGGGTGGTATTCACCTTTATCATCTAAGTAGATATCTATAATAGTTTGATCATCTAATTGTTCAGGTTTGTAAAAACCACCCGTTTTTTCAAAGTTTATGACATCTTTAATGTTTTCAACCATTCTTTTCTTTTCTTCAGGTGTTAATACAATATCGATAAATAATCTAACACCTTTCTTAATAACTTCAGGACTGTGACCTCTAGCAGTAATTATTGAAAATGGATTAGCGTATATTAAAGTTTCTTTAAATTTATCAAAACTGGGTGAAGTTCTGTTCGATTTAATAGCTTTTTCAGCGTCTTGTAAAAAAGTTTCAGGATGTGTAAAATCTCTAAAAGCATCCTCATCAAAGCCAACTATTGTATTTCCTTCATATTCAAAAGGTTCTTTACCAATTGAATTTCTATATTCAGCAAAATCATCTGTAGACATACCAACAACTTCACCATCATCTGTTTTAAGGTATATTTTTGTTGGCATTCTTAATATGTTGTCGTCCCAATCAAGAGCATACATTCTAAGTTCTCTTTCAGATATAAGTTTTTTATTTTTGAGTTTATTTAACTCAGCTATGATTATTTTTTTCATATCTTATTAAAATATTTATATTATATAGATAAATATTATTATATTGGTAAAAAATTAAAAAATGAAAGATGTTTACGATATTTTAATGGGTGAAAAAATAAAAGAAGAAAAAGAAGTTTTTGAGTTATTAGAAAAAACAGTTGGGGAAATAAATTATTATACCGATTCTGTTACAAATTTATTAAGACACTCAAGGATGTTATTTTTATTGGGGATTTTATTTTTATTTTTTGACTATTCAAAATTTATATGGGGAGGTTTTTTTTCTCTATGGTTTATTATTTTTTTGGTCGCATCCAATAGAAACCAAAAAAGAAATGAAATGATGACTAATTTTAAAAATTGGATCCTATTTTTTGAAGTTAGGAAATTAATAAACGATGAAAATAGACATTTATTGAAAAATTTTAAGATAAAAAGACTTTGGTTTGAAAATTAATCTATATATTTGTTAAACAAACATTAATTAAATATGAAAGTTAAAGATACCTATGTTGGTACTCATTACGTTAATTTGACTGAAGAACAATTTAATAGTATGAGTAAAATTGAAATGATAAATAAAATTTTATCAGATGATGTTGATGACATAATCAAGTATCACAATAAATTTTTGTTTATGAAAAAAAATCTTTTTGGTAGTTTATTTTTATCCACTATTTCTATTTTTACTTTTGGTGTTTTGGGTTTGTTTAGCATTATACCTGTGATTTTCTTTTATTACATGACTAAAAAAAGAAAAGACAACATTACATGGTCTATCAGAACTTTAAAAGTTAATGTAGCAATGTTTCGTGGTAATGGTAAATTTTTATTAGAAAATGATTTTATTTTTGAAAATCATTTGGGTAGATTGGATGGTATTGATATTGGTGAACTTTACGATGCTATTTCACAAAAATAAAAAAGGGGTTTAAAACCCCTTTTTTATTTATTAATTATTTTTTCTTATTTACCGGAAGTTAAATCTCTACCACCAAGACGTTGCCACCATGGTAGTTTAGACGCTTTACCCGTAACATCACCTTTAGGGACATAAACCAACATATATTCACCACCAGATTTATTAATTTTAACATCACCATCAAAGTTATCAGCTTTAGCTTGATTATACAAATCATCTATTTCTTCTTGTGAAGCTCTTTTACCTGATAATTTAGGGTAAGAATTTTTAACAACGATGTTAAACTTTTGCATAAAAGCTTTCTCATCAAATTCTCTAAGAAGTTCTAATCTTCTTTCTACCTCACTCTCAGTTAAATTATAATGTTGAGCTACTTTTTTAATTTGAGCTTCAGAAACTTTACCGTGAATATTTTTTTTAACTTCAGGTGCTTGTTTCATTTTAGCTTTTTTAACTTCTTTAGCTTTTTCCATTCCTTCACCCATGTCATCTGATTGTTCAGCTCCCATAGTCATTTTATGTTTTTTGGCAGCGTTCTTTTCAATCATAGCTGATTCCATAACGAAATGTTCTACAACTCTTTCTAGTTGTTCTCTTCTGATTTTATATCTTACTTTACTCATTTTAAATTTTATTTGTTTTTGTAATTAATTAATTTTTTAAAGTTGTCCATTTCTTCTGTTAAGAATGATGGGTTAAAAGTTTTGTTAACAGATTCAGCTAAGTCTTTAACAGATTCCTCAACAGAGTCAGATTCCTCAACAGGGTAAGTTTTTCCGTTAAATTCAAACTCTTTTTTACCTTCTTCTCTAGCTTTTTCTAAAGCCGCTGTAAAGGCGTTACCCTCCTCAAGTTCACCTTCTTCCATGTAACTACCTTCTTCCATGTAACTACCTTCTTCCATGTAACTATCTTCTTCCATGTAACTATCTTCTTCCATATAAGAAGAACCACATCCAGATTCACAAATACCTTCATACATCATACTACCACACTCATTACATGTGTCAGCCTCCATTTTCATTCCAGCTTCTTTCATTGTGGTTTCGATTAAGAAATCCAATTGTTTTTTATTAATAATTTTTGACATATCTTTATTTTATTAAATAAATATGCCTATTTTTTATAAAAATTTATGTTTCATAAACAAATTTAATATTGCCACAATCCCATATTCTATCAAAACCACGTTCTTGCATAATCTCCCATTCTGTTTTATTTGGGTCAAAACCTTCTTTAACCAATAAATCTTTTCTAAATGTAAAACGATGATATTTTTTATTGTTTTGAGATTTAAAAAAATACCAATAAGAGGGTGATGTATGTGATTCATAAATGAACCCATTTTTATTATAAACCGTTTCTAAATGATTATAAGAAGACCAACGTAAATCAGCAAAAGTTACTATTCTCTTATGGTCATAATTTTTAACAAAATATTTAAATAGTTTTGAAAAACCACCTACTACTTGGTGACCTATTTTTGAAACAAATCTAGTTATTTCCCATGTAGATTTACCTTTAGTTATTTTACGGCTGGCAAATGTTATTAAAGAAACTAATTCATCTTTATGATATAAACCTAATCTGATTTTATCTTTTGTATCTCCTTGGATATGGTTATTTATTAGAAATTCTTTTTTTGTTTTATTATCTACTTCTTTAATAACACAATTTCTTGCATAAATTTTATTAGAAATTAAACCTAGTACATTTGATAATTTTGATAATACTATTTGTGGTTTTGTCTCTATCTCCTCATCAAAGATATGTAATAGTCTAATACCTTGTTCATAACATTCTTTGGTTTTATTCAAATGGTATTTCCTATCTTTACCGTTTAATTCACCATGCCAATACATACCATTTAATTCTATAGCTAAATTATGTGTCGGGATATAAATGTCTAATTCTTTAGATATAACTTTTCTAGTATTTGTAACATATTTTATATTATTTTATATTATTTTTATCTAAGAAATCAGTTATAAATAACTCTAAAGAATTGTTTTTAGTATTTGGGAAACACTTTGGACATTTTGGTATTCTACCACAACCTAATAAAGTTGATTGAAAATTTTTACCACAGGTTAAACAGGAAAAATTATAAGATAAAGAAGTGTTGCCATTTTTATTAGTAGTATATTCATCCATTAACATTAATTTTTGATCAGATAAATTTTTAAGTAAATTAACTAAATGTTTTTCTCTTACGGTATTTTTTTGTCGTTCTACGGATAACGGTCTATCACGATTTATCATAGTTTTTTCATGTATTTCTTTTACTTGCCAAACATGTTCTACACCATATTTTTTTAAAACCCCCTCTTTAATTGATTCAATTAATTTAATTTTATTTTCTGGTCTACTACCCCACTCAATCCTACATTCATCTGAACACATAGTTCTAATTTCTTTTTTTCTAACCTCAAACTCAGTATTACAAACTTTACAGTTTCTTACCTCCCTAACATTAGAATCTTTACTTCTACCCATTTTTGTTTTTCCTTGACGAGCAGAATTAAAGTAACAATCTCTTGAACAAAATTTTTTATCCCTAAATTTATATTCAGTTTCAAACTCTTTATTACAACATTGACAAGTTAGTTTTATTTTCATGGTATAATATTTATATAAGTTATTCCTTTATATATAAATATAATGGTTTATACTAAAAAAGTATATATAAAAAAAATGGGTAACAGGAATTACCTGTTACCCACTTAATATTTAAAGTTTATCTAATTATAGATTATCAAAACTTGCTCCCGTAGGTGTTACATTAAACTCTAGAATTATGTATTCTAAAGATGGTATTGGTTTAATAAATATTTTACCACGTAACTCATTTCTATCTATTTCTTCAGGGTCATTTGATAATTGAACTCTAAAGTCTGTTAAACCTCTTTCTTTTCTAATGTTATCCAAGATTGGGTTAACAAGTGATAAGAACTGATTTCTAACAATTTGATCGTTTTGTTCAAACAACAATCTGATAGCTACAGCTGAAATTAATTTTCTTGTTTGTAGTAACAATCTTCTGATATTCAATCTATCAAGAGCTGAATCTCTAACTTGTAGGTTTTTGTTACCCCAAATTAATACACCCTCATCAGAGAAATATGCCATTGGGTTAATTCTTCCTTCGTATAGAGTATCTCTCATATCCTCAGTCAATTTGATTCTTGGTTGGATAGCTTCAGTTCTACCTCTTGTATAACCAGCCGTTGCGAACCAAGGGAAAGAAATATTATCAGTTAATGCGATATCTTTTACAACTTCTAATGTTGGTGGTAAGAAGATATTAACACTGTTTTCTCTATCTCTCATTTGAATCCATGGCCAATAAGTGGCTGTATAGTTAGAATCTAAATCAGCGTTATCTAATATATCAACAATTTCATCAGCTGATATAATATCTGGTGTCGCGAAACCTAAACCTGAAAGGTCAAAAGTTGGGTTATCACTAGGATATCTATCAGGTGAAGTTACGATATAAATAGAGTCTGCTCTTTCCTCTTCCACCATATCAACAGTCTCATCAACCAAACCTAAGTTGTCTTGGTAATCAATACCTGGTGTAACTAATACGTTAATGTTAACACTTTCAGGGTTAGAGAATGTTCTAATTGCTGATAAGTAAGCGTAGTAATCAGATGTACCTTCAGTAGCACTTAGTTGATCAAATTCATTTGTTATTAAACCTGCACTAAATCCTGCTCTACCAACTCTATAGGTATCTGTATTTGTTCTAGGTACACGAGTGTTTTCTCTGTTACAGTTCCAACCATCAAAACCTAAGTAAGGTACTAATGTGAATTTACAAGCGTTTATATTTTGATAAGTAGTACCTTCAATACTAAAAGTATCTCTGAAAGCAAATTCACCCACAACAAAATCACCAGCTATTGTAGCTCCACTATCCATGTGATAACCTTGTGTTACTGCTGTCCACATAACACCATTAGGTTTTTCACCATTATAACCTTTCCAGTTAAACATATTTTGGTCAATACCTTTAACATTTGATATCCCTAAATAAGTTTTTCTAAGTTTATCATTTGTTAAATCATATGATTGTTTGTAGAAAATGCTTGGGGGTAATAAATCTGGCTGACCAATATTTGTGGGTTCATAATCTCTAACTCTATAACCTTCGAATCCAGCAGGGAAAGCGTCAGTTGGTGCATTAGGGTTAATAACCAACATAATGTATCTACTTCTTAATACGTACTCACCGTCAGCAGTACCTATTCTTTGTGCCACAAAACTACTATCATTAGGATCCATTGAACATTTAGAGAATCTTTCTAATATTTGTGGATTAGCATCTGTATCATAGAATTGTCTTACAATAATATCAAAAGTTTTTGTCTCAACGTCAATTCTTGATATAGATATTTTAATTTCTTGGTTTGCCATATCACCATCAGAAATAGAGACAAACTTAAATAATTTATCAACCTTATTACCACGAAGTTCAGAAACAATCCAAGGAGTTTCAGGGGTTTGGTAACTTTGTTGGTAATTGTTAAATGTATCAAAGTGTAATAACTGTGGTTTAAGACCTAAGATATATCCGTTATTAATCATGTTTGCTAACATGTTAGGATAAATTTCCTCAACCCAAACTTCAGTATCTTTATCACTACAAGAAGAACCAACAACTCTAGGTAAATAATTTCTTTGTGTTGAATCTAACGAAGCGTCATAAACAACACTACTTGTAAACCCTGATGTGTAAGCTGTTAATACAAATGAACCTAAAGGATTTGTTAAAGCGTTTGTGAAGTCTCCTTGAATTCCATTTTCAGATTGGTCAACATTAAAGAATAATTGATTACTAACTACTGTAGCTCTTGACCTAACCATAGCTAGAACTTTATTTTCATATGCTGTATAAGCAGATGCTACATAAGTTATAACTGTACCTGATACTGTACCTGATATAGGTGTTGCCGTTAAATCAAGACCTGTAACGATACCAGTTAAAGACCCACCAGTAAAGTAAGTACCTACCTTATCAAAAATTGTTGGTATAGAGAATGTAGTACCTGTAGTAGCTGGAAGTGGTGTGTCAAAACCACCATAAGTATTGTAAAGATATTCAGCCTCAGTGTTACTAAATCCATAAGCCGTAGCACCTGAATAAGATGCGGTAAAAGTTGAAGTCCCAGCAGTTGTAACTGTTGATGGGTCGTAATTAGCTTCAGAAGCGATAACCCACGCACTACCTGCTTCGTAACCAGTTAAACCAAGAATTCTTGTTACAAATAATTGGTTTGACTCAGTTAAATACTGTTTAGCGATGTACGAAGCCTCATACTGAGGTTTATCATTACCAAGTAATTTAGGGCTAAGACCGCCAAAAATAGCAACATACTCATCGTAGTTACTAATGAAGATTGGTTCAAAAGCCGGACCTTTAAGTGTTTCACCAACAACACCTAAAGTTGTTACACCCACTTGTTGGGAAATAAACGTTAAATCTTTTTCTGATGTAAAGACACCTGGTGATACAAATATTTTATTATCAGCCATTTAATTTTGTTTTTTTTTTATCTAGTTATTTCTAAATAAATATTGTAGAAATTATGAAAAGATTTTTTTTGTTGTTTTACAACAAAAAATAGTATGACAGAAGTATGATTTTTGTAATATTTATAATTAAAAACTAATGAAAAGAGATAAAAACCTAAAAATTACGGCAAATACTCATAAAATATTAAAAGAATATTGTGAAAAAAATGGACTTAAAATGTTTGCCTTTGTTGAAAAACTTATTAAAGAAAAGTGTAAAACAAACACAGACATCTATGGTGAAGAATTAAGTTAATAACAAGTAATCACTACAAAACCATCACCACCTTTTCCACCCGTACCACCTGTACCTAAAAAACATCCGCCGCCACCACCTCCACCAGAACCAAATCTAGCAAAACCTCCAGCACCTCCAGCAGTAAAACTTGAACCGTTACCACCTCCACCACCAATAGATGTAAAAGGATATCTTGAAATCGAATTTGATGTTGATGGTAATGTTGGTGCAAATCCATTACCACCATTAGCAGGTGCTGTCCCAGCTGTACCACCATTAGATGCAGGAATAAACCCAAGAGTATTAACACTACCCCCGTTACTTGGTGTGCCACCAGCAGTTGATCCACCTCCACCAGCACCTCCAGTAAAAAGATTGGCTGGTGTTACGTTTGTTACTGCACCACCAATAGATGAACCAGCAGTTCCAGCTTGTCCAGCGAATGATTGAAATATACCTAAAAAAGTTAAAAAGTTTGTTGCTGATTGTGTGAATATAGTACTTGCCCCTCCAGCAGTACCAGCACCACCACCTGACGCCCCAGCACCTGCAGCGGTTGCTGCTGCGGCACCACTTCGTAATATAATATTACCGGCAGTTGTATCTGGTTGTACTGATATGTAAGATAATGAACCTGCTTGAGCAGCAGCTCCACCAGCAATACCCCCATCACCACCTTTACCAACTAAAATATACAATCTATCAGGAAGTGTTGATGCCATAAATAATCCTTTTGTGATTGCAGAGGATCCACCTCCACCACCACCACCCGCAGCGTTTACTACGGCAGTAGCACCAGCACCACCACCACCTCCCCCACCAACAACTAAAAAATTAACCATACGGGCATTTTTAGGTTTTTCCCAAATTTGCCAATCAAGTGTTGCAGTAGGTGAAGTACCATTTGTATAAAATACTTGTTGTTGTATACTACTATCTGTTACATTAAAAACATCTATCATAATTTAAAATTTTTACCACGCAGTTATTATGACAATACCATTACCACCGTTACCACCATTACCACCATTACCAGCTGTCGCGGCTCCACCACCACCACCACCACATCCAAATGCACCGTAACCACCATTTCCTGCGACACCACCTGTCCTAAAACCACCACCACCAGCACCACCAGTGAAAAATATTGGACCTAATATTGATGAATTAGTGGATGGTGTTATTGGTTGAAATCCTGAACTACCTGGGTTTGTACCCCCACCAGCACCACCTGTTATTGTAGGTACCACCCCTAAACCTGTTATATTACCTCCAGCAAACTTGCGGCACCTGAAGCACCACCACCACCAGCTCCTCCTGTAGTGATGTTAGCAATTGTTATTGAGTTACCTATACCAGCAGAAACACCACTAGCACCTGCCTGAC
>Ga0172364_10001508_pt1 | contig 17983 bp, 18 predicted proteins | sample LakKivSesite10cm_FD_114545 | JGI IMG/M metagenome (GOLD analysis project Ga0172364, IMG submission 114545) | Sediment microbial communities from Lake Kivu, Rwanda - Sediment site 10cm | ecosystem: Environmental > Aquatic > Freshwater > Lake > Sediment | place: Rwanda: Western Province, Lake... | reverse complement strand
GCTGGAGGCGAAAAAGCGGGATGGCATCAAGATAACGGAAAAACTCGACAGGGAGATCGGAGCCAAGGAAAAGGTGAACGAGGGGCTGAACGCTGCTTTGGAGAAGACTAGGGGCGACCTCAACGAAACTGTGGAGAAGTTGTCAGGGGCCACCACGGATCTGGTCAAAATCAGGGGGAAATCGGATGAGGAGGTAGAGGTTTCACGAATCCGAGTTCAAGCCATCCTGACATCTGCCTCCCTCCAAGCCGAAGAAATTCTGAAGAGTTCGAAGGTCCAAGGGGAAGAAATCCTAACGGGCACGGTCGCGAAGAAGGGAGAGCTGGAGCGAGAGGTCTCCGAGCTCGAGGGGGAAATCGCCGAGCTTCAAAAGAAGAGGGAAGACCTTGAGGCCGAATACGAAAAGAGGATGAAAACCGTAGAGCACAGGCTGAACGAGATCAGGGAAGCTTGGGCACAGATGGTGCGGGCAACCGAAACAAGAGGTATTGTGTTGCCGAGTCTAGGATTCTAAAGCAGCGCTGGTTGGTCGGGGCGTTTGAACCGTCCGCTCCAGCTCTCCGCGGGCTTGGCGGACTCGACCTCGATCGGAGGGACTTCAACCTTCGGCTTCGGCCTTGTTGAAATCAGGTCGAAAAGATTCGGAAAAATCGGTCGTGGCTTAGCGGGCTTGGACTCGGCTTCAACGGGTTGGGCTTCCTTAGCATGTTTTGGTTGTAGGGGAATTTTCTCCAAAATTTCCAGACCGATCGGATTCGGGCGGGTTTCTTGCCATTGAGCGATTGTTGGTTTAATCACCATTTCTCGCGCCAGCTGGGCCCGACTTCTAAGCGTTCGTCGGACGAGGTTGACCCGTGCCGCGAGGTCTCTCAATCCCCTTCCAACGTGTTGAACTTGTTCGTTAAACGTTTCGTCATTCCGCATCTGATCGCAGATCATTTCGGCTTTCGCTTCTAAAAAGTTAATGTTGATAGCCGGAAGGGCACGTAGCTCTTTTCTGTTGTGTTCCCGGGAGTGGCACGCCCGTTAGAACCCTTGGACAAGCCCGAGGGGATCGAAAAACACATGGCCAGGAGGTGGAATTCGTTGCGGCCCTGCCCAACGGGAAAGCCGTGATAAAGCTTCCGGCTTAGGCCGTGCTGTTTTCGATCAGTCGTATTTCCCCTCAGCCACGGCTCTGGTGGTGGGGCTCCAAGGCTACTCGGTTTTCCCGCCATTTGTTTTTGAGGAATAAGCCAATAAGTCCACTGGCTACTTGAGCCAGCCCCTGAGCACATGAACAATTTTTCCTTCCTTGTCGATCCTATACCCGAACCTGTGCCTTCCTACCCTGAGGCGATAGTGAAACCCCGCCCCACTCCAACGCCGGATATCCGCCCCCGACCTGCCTCTGAATGGATCCTCCTCGAGCTTTTCAAGGGCATCGGCGCATCGCTCCGCCTCTTTTTGGCTGACCGCCTTCAGCTTCTCCAGGTATTTCTGGGGCTGCGGGTAAACCACGACTTCATATCCCGAGCCTTTTCCTGAGTTCTGCGATTGGGACGTAGTCTTCCTCCTTCATCGAGCGCTCAATCTCTTCGGGGGTCCCAGGAGTCCGGGGAAGGGAGAGTTCCATCTCTCGCTCACGCAACAGCCGATTGATCAGCTCGTCGTATGTCTCATCTTTCATCCCGAACCGCTTCAGCTTCTTGACGGTATCGGGCTTCAAGGGAATTGTGGTAAGGGATGTTCTTGCCATTCTCTCCACTAGTTATAATCAGTTTATAACTACTAATAACACTTTCGATTGTCTTGAAAAAGGTGGTGCGACCGAAAAAGGGGCCATAGCCGTGGTGGTGGGGTTTCAGAGTTACTCGGTTTTCCTGCCAATTTTTTGCTTTAGAAAATGTTGCGTTCACTATAAGCTCGCGCTCTCTGTCCTCGCACCGATCTGTCCACCCCGCAAGACGCGTTAGTTAATCATTTCCGTCATTGGGGCACCTAATGCTGGGATTACCACGCACTGCTTCTTTTTTAAACATCTGGAGGCTGGGTGGTGAAACTTCAAAGTTGCTCAGTTTCCCCAACATTTGTTTTTGAGGAATCATTTCGTAGTCCCTAATTTTCACTTAGCTCCATCAATTGTTGTTTTATATTACATAAATTCTATAGCCCTTTTAGCACCGATTAGCATTGTTTGCACTTAATCGGGTGTACTAGGTACAGCAAAGACTAGATTCGAAGGAGTCCCCTTGCCATTTCTTTTGGGAGAAGTTGTCCCCTGAATTAAGTATAGTTGATTTCTAATCTTGGCGAGTATAATCCTTCTCTCGAGTAAAAGCTCATGTAAATGTACCTGTATTGCGTAATTCCCTCTAAATTCATCTCTAACACTAAACTCAATTTTCCTTTTGAAATGGCTTGGGTCACGATTTGTGTTGCCTCCCAACTATGCCAGCCGCTACTACCGACTGTAACAGTATCAATCAAAGTTCCCTTCGAAGGTGCATTCTTCCATGTGATTCCAGTTTCTGTCCATGTATCATCTGCACAATAATAGGCTCTAATCTCTCTTGTTTCGCTTTGGATTAAGCAGTATAATCCAAGTTTCGCCGAGTTTATTGTCACGCCAGATGGAATAGATGTCAAGTCGAATTTCATGTAGGCTTTGGTGCTTGGACCCATGTACTGGGTCCACCCGATGTAATAGTAAGTTGAGTCTAACTCAAGATAGTCGTTACCCCCAAAATTACTATTTTCGTAAGTTCCTAGCTCAACATGGGCATCTGCAATTGGATTCAGAGCTTTAGAACCACCAACAAGTTCCAATTCCCATGTCACAAGCTCCGGGTTCAGATATGTTCCAAAATTGGCTTGAGCTTTTAACCCCTCTGTTCCTTCTGGGACTTCAAACAGAATTTTGCCATTTCCTATTAGATTTGGATATAAAGTTATGCTTCCAAATGGTGTGTTGCACAAATAGGAGATAAAATCTTTGGGTCCCCTCTCAAATTAGCTCGACGAGCTGATCCCACGAACTGATTCACCTACCGGCGCTCAAATTCATCACCATGTTGTAAGTAAACGCTTTCAGCATCATCTCTTGGATCATGTCTTTGAACTTGCGCGCTGTAGCAAACTCACCAAAGGTGCGCTTTAGGTTGGAGAACGTGCCTTCGGCCCTCCACCTTCCGCCATAGCCAACCCTTCGCTTCCGCCTCTTCTCATCCTTCATAAATTCTCTTGTGGCGCGCCGTCGCGCCCAACTGCCCCGGGCCTTACCAGAAGCCCCAAGCTTCGGCCTGATACCCGGCTCGATACCATTGCTTTCTAGAAAATTGAAGTTCTCACGCGAGTCGTACGCCGAGTCGGCAAGAGCGAGCTTGACATTCGCTCTTTCAGAAGCCCGCTCGACGAGCGGTTTGAGCATTTTGCCGTCGCCTGTTCGCTCATCCGTGACCTCCATCGCCAAAATCTGGCCGCTTTTCACATCAACCGCAACGTGAATTTTCAGAAACCCACGTTTGCTCTTGCCTCCCCAGAGTTCCCGCCTCCATTCGCCATGATTCGTCACTTTCATCCCAGACGCATCGATGGCGATGACAACATCATCGCCCAGCCCCCGAAGGCTGCGCTCGAGCTTGGGCTGGAGGCAGTTTATCCTCCGACAAATCGTGCTGTAGTCCGGTATCCTGAGTTCTGGAACGAGCTTCGCGAGGGCTTCGACGAAGCCTTCCTCCTGCCTAAAAGGCAGCCTAAAGAAGTACCGCGGGAAGGCCAAGAATTCGATCAAGCTCCACGGGTAATCAAAGGGCTTCCCACGCTTGCCCCGGTTCATCTCCTCAAGTTCTTTCTCCCAATTCTCAACGAAGTCGAGATCGATCAGCAGCTCGCCGCGCTTGACGAGCTGGTCGTTGTAGCTTTTCCAATCCCTCTTAACTTTCTTCGGCATGTTGGATCACCTCGGTGGTTTTTGTCACCTGCCTCATCGGCCCGGCCTCCAACGCGCCAAGTTCAGATTAGCGGCCGATTTTTAAAGATTAATGCAACACACGACTGAGGTGAAAAAATATATTTTCAGCGTAGCCACGTACTGGATGGAAAAAGCTAAGGTAGATGGATGGCGCTTGGATGTCGCGAATGAAATCGGCCACGAGTTTTGGAAGGAATTTAGAAAACTGATTAAAAAAGTGAATCCAGAAGCGATTATCTTGGGGGAGATTTGGCATATAGCCTCTCCGTGGCTTCAAGGCGACGAATTCGATTCGGTCATGAATTAGTGGTCGATTTCTTTGCCAAAAATAGAATCAACGTGAAAGAGTTTGACGAAGGGCTCGCGTGGATAAGAAAGTCCTATAAGGCTCCCGTAAACCACATTCTTTATCAGAACCCCCAGCCGTGCAGAAAAAGCCCTCCTTCTTGCCGTCCAAGTTTTTGTTTGTCAGATATGTCCTCACCGCAGGCGTCATTTTTCCTTCCCAGATAGGGGTCCCGATAATTATCATGTCATATCTTTCGGGTTTCCTCTGAGTCTTGATCTTCGTCAGTTTTTTCCGCCAAGCGTCCATCCCAGCGATGAGCCAGCAAATCGGCCTCAGCCCGGTTCTCTTTTTCAAATCGATTATCTCTTCACAGCTGGCTCCCAATTCCTTCGCGATGGCTTTACCGACGGCCTTTGTTGTGCCGGTTCTTGAGTAGTAGACGACGAGGGTCTTCATCGTTTCAACTTAAAAAGTCGAATGTTTTTCAATAATTTATAGATTAGGAGTGTGCAAAATTCCCTTGTTTTTTGCCACTAATGGTTGTTCATGCAGGAAGCAGTCGAATTGGCAAGGACAGCCGTCAATAAGACCATCGTAACCGAGCGCAAAGGAAGGGGTAGAAAGGGCTACGGCCGCCTGGCGGCACTGAGACTTCTCGTCTACGCGTTGCTGGTGGGCATCGAAAAGGACGAAACGCTGGAAAAGCACCTCAGGAGAAAGCGTGGAGTTGCAAGAGCCCTTGGCTTCAGGCGAAGCATCCCCGATCGGACCACGATAGGCAGGTGGAAGAAGAAGCTCGACAAAATAGCGAGGGAGGCGTTCAAAAAACAGGCGGACATCGTCGAGATGCTTGCACAGGCAAAACTCCTAGTCGTAGACTCCACGCCGCTTGAGGACTGGCGAGACCCTGAGGCGGAGTGGGGCTACTACTCCCGGGGCCCATTCAAGGGCTTTAAGGTGCACGTAAGCGTGGATCAGCTCGGATTGCCGAGAAAAGCCGTTGTAACGCCCGGAAACAGGTACGACTCGCCGTTTCTGCCGGAATTGATCCAGGGGCTCAGACCAAAGGATGTCATCGGCGATGCAGCGTATGATGCCGAGAGCAATCGAAAGGCCTGCCGGGAAATCGGGGCGAAACCGCACATCGCCACGAACCCACGACGGAGCGGAAAGCGCCGCTACACGCCGCCGCTGTGCAAACGCAAGCGCTACATCGTCGAGCAGTTCAACTCGCGGTTCAAGGAGATGCTCGGCGGATGTTGGCTCTGGTTCAAGGGACTGGCGAAGAAAGCGACGATCGTGTACTCCGCGCTGCTCGCGATGAACGCCATCGCGATACAGGCGCTGTTGACAAACAAACCAGAACTACTGCGGAAGGTCGGAGTCTACAGGTATTGACGGTGAAATCTGCGCGCGCAGATGGCGGCAACGCCGCATATGTTCTCCGGACTGAGGAGACATAGTGTTGCGCGGTCGACCGACACCTGCGCAAAATAGTTTAAGCTTTCGGCAACTATTTAATTTTGCACACCTCTATATAGATTATATTTCAAACTTGGAATTGAAATCTCCTCGTTTACCACATGCCAATCTTAGAACTACTCAGACATCCTCGGTGTTCCCCGAGACGCGGTAAGAAAATCAGAGCATGCGGACGGTCAAGCAATCATACGCTGCCACCATAACCACCCGCTCGCCGCTATCTTTCATCTCGCGAATCGTGGCAACCGTAATTTTATCCACCTCATCCCCCTAAATCCCTCACCTGTAGTCATCCATCGGGCTGTCTAATTAGGCTGGTGTTTTTGCAAACTTCCGGGCAAGACCTCGCTAGCCCAAGATCCTCTCCCACTTCACATTTTCCTCGAAAAGTTTCTTCACCAGCTCCAGCCTCACCCTATCTCCCGGCTTTATCTTCCCCACTATCTTCTGGATCTGCTGGAGGGTGGTGTAGGTGTCGTTGGAGACGAGAATTATCGGGACATTCAGTTCATCCGCCCGCGGGAGGACCTTGACGCTGGGGTGGAGGTTTCCGGTTACAATTATCGCCGAGGTGCCTGTCTCAAGCGCCGCTGATATTATATCGGTCCTGTCTCCACCCACTATCACCAGCTTGTCGGTGGATTTCCTGAAGTACCCGATGGCGCTCTCCATCGACATCGCACCCACTAGGAAGGTCCGGACTAGGTTGTCCATTCCACCCTCCCCCGCCAGGACCTTTCCGCCAATCAGCCCGTGGATCTCTCTGACCCTGAGGGCGCTCAGGACATCGCTCTCAGGCACCGACCCGAGGAACTCAATTCCCTCCTTCTCCAGCATGGCCCTGGCAGTTTTTTCCACATCGCGGTAATCCCTTGGAACCCTGTTCAGGATAACTCCCAGCGGAGGCATCCCCAACTTTCTGCAGTAGTCGACGGCGAGGAGGAGTTCGTCCAAGAAGGAGTCATCCCTGACCCTCGACACGAGCAGGATCTCCGCGCCGAACTCCTTGGCGAGGCTAGGAACTGAACAGTTCAGGAAGAGGCCGCCGGAAATTGAGTTGGGTCCGTCGATAAGCATAAGATCCTTACCCTCCGAAACCCTCCGGTAGAACCTCACTATTTTTTCCCTTGCCCCCGAAAGCTCTGCCTCGTCAAATTTCTCCAGGAACCTGAACCTCTCGAGGAGAACGGGACACAGAAGGTCCGGGCTCTCCTCCAGTTTCAGCATCTCCCTCATGTTCTGCACATCCTCGTCGATGAGCTCGCCGGAAGGACCGACCATGGAGCCGAAACCTATGGGCTTGAAGTAGCCGACCCTCTTTTCCACCTCCGCGGCCTTCATCGCGAGGCATATGATCACCGTGGTCTTCCCGGACCACTCGCTGGGGGACACCACATACACAGAGGTAACGGGCATTTGACCCCTTCCCACTATTCTACTACCGTCATTCTTATATCTACTGCAAGGCACCCCTTTCCCTCCTCATACACGCACAGGGGGTTTATCTCCATCTCAACAACCTCCCTGAACCTGCGCATGAGCTGGGAGACCCTGAGTATCACGTCTACGACCGACTCGATGTCCGAGGGAGGTTCTCCTCTCACCCCCCTCAGAAGAGCGTGGGCCTTGGTCTCCCCTATCATCTCCTCCGCCTCCCTCCGGGTGACAGGACAGAGCCTGTGGGAGACATCCCTCAGGAAGTTCACATAGATCCCGCCCAGACCGAACATCATAAGCGGGCCGAACTGCACATCCCTCACCGAGCCCACTATAACCTCCTTCCCCGCAGGGACCATCTGGCAGACAAGCACCCCTAAGATGCTCCCACCGGGGATCGCGGTCCTCACCCTTCTCAGGATGCCATCGTAGTTTCTCCTCACTTCCTCAGGCCCTCCGATGTTGAGTGCCACTCCTCCCACATCTGTCTTATGAATCACCTCTGGGGAAACAATCTTAATGACGACGGGATAGCCTATCTCCTCGGCTATATTCACCGCCTCCTCCCTGCTCCTCGCTATCCTCCCAACCGGCATCGGGATCCTGTAGGCCTTCGCCACAGCCATGCACTCATCTATAGTGAGGTTCACCCTCCTCTCCGACCGGACCTTCGAGATCACGGTCTGAACCGCTTTGTCGTCGACGCCTTCAATTACAGGGGTCTCATCCTCTGGAGAGAGGACGACCAGGGAGTGCTCGTGCATCCTCTTCAGGACCGAGACGGCGGACTCCGGAAATTCATAATTTGGAAGGTTATTTTTTCCCAATATACCGGTGGAACTTTTTCCCACCCCCATGAAGACCGGGAGAAGGGGCTTGTGGGGAAACTTCTTCCTCGCCTCCACAATTTCCATCGCTATCTCCTCCACGGGCGTCATTGCCTGAGGGGTTACTATGACGATCGCCCCGGAGACCTTTTCGCTTGAGAGGCCTATCTCAAGTCCGACCCTGTATCTCCCAGCGCCGGCATCCCCCAAGATGTCAACGGGATTATGGACGCTCGCGTGGGGAGGCACTGAACTCCTAAGCTTCTCTTGGATTTCGTACTCTAAAAGTGGCAGCTCTAGGCCCTCCCTCTCGCAGGCATCAGCCGCCAGTATACCCGGACCGCCCCCGTTGGTGAGGATCAGGACGCCTTTTCCTCTGAAGGGAGGCTGGGTGCCGAACCCCCTGACGAGATCAAACAGTCCCTGAAGGGTTCCAGCCCTTATTATCCCAGCTTTCCTGCAGGCGGCTGTGAAAGCGGCGTCAGAGCCGGCGAGGGAGCCAGTGTGAGACAGGACCGCCCTTACCCCGACCTCTGTTGTGCCCGACTTCAGGGCCACTATGGGCTTCCTGCGCACTACCCGCCTGCAGACCTCCACGAATCTCTCGCCATCCTTTACCCCCTCCACGTAGAGCCCCACCGCCTTCACACTTTCGGCATCCCCCAGCGCATCGATGAAGTCGGTGGATGTTAGATCGGCCTCGTTCCCGACGCTGATGAAACTAGATAGGCCGATATTTTCCTGAAGCGCCCAGTTCAGGATCGCGCTGCCAAGGGCCCCGCTCTGTGAGATGAGCGCTATGTTCCCAGAGAGGGGATTGGCGCTGCCAAATGAAGCGTTGACTTTTGCCACCGTGTTTATTATCCCCATGCAGTTAGGACCGAGCATGCGCATCCCGTAATCCCTACACACCCTGACGAGCTCCCTCTCCAGCCTGAGTCCCTCCGCCCCCGTCTCGCTGAATCCCGTGGATATCACCACCAGCCCCTTCACGCCCTTCCTGCCGCACTCCCTGGCGACATCTGGAACAAACTTTGCCGGCACAACTATTACGGCGAGATCCACATCGCCGGGTATTCTCGCGAGACTCTCATAGCACCTCCTACCGAGGATCTCCTCTGCTCTGGGGTTGACTGGATAGAGCTCGCCTTGAAACCCAGACTCAACCATGTTCCTGAAGACCCTGTGCCCGACCTTTGAGGGCTCCCTGCTTGCCCCTATGACGGCCACCGATCTGGGTTGCAAAAAAGTTTCGAGCTTCATCCAAGCGCCTCTAAGAAGATACTATCCCTCTATTTAATTGACCACCGACATCTTTATCTCTATCTACCAGAAAAATTATGGGAGCCACAAAAATGATGAAAAATATTAACCACGAGAGGACATACGACGAGAAGAAAATGAGCATTGAGGAAGCCCTGGCCTTAATAAAGACAGGTGATCACATCTTCATAGGGTCCGCGTGTGGTGAGCCCCAGTATTTGGTCAGGGGACTTGTGGAGAAGGCCAGTCACCTCTCGGATAACGAGATACTCCATGTGCACACGCTGGGGGTTGCACCCTACGTTGAGCCGCAGTACTCGGAGAGCTTCAGGCTTAACGCCTTTTTCGTGGGCATAAACACAAGGGACGCAGTGGCCGAGGGGAGGGCGGACTACACACCCGTTTTTCTCTCCGAACTACCCCGCCTGATATCAAGGGGTATAGTCCCGATAGACGTGGCCCTGATCCAGGTAACGCCGCCTGACGAGCACGGGTTCTGCAGCCTCGGGGTCTCAGTGGAGATAACAAAGACCGCGGCGAAGATGGCAAAGCTTGTGATTGCCCAAGTGAACAGGTACATGCCAAGGGTCCTCGGCGACAGCTTTGTCCACGTGAGCGAGATCGACGCTTTCGTGGAGCACGATGAACCAATCCTTGAGGCGTCTCCTCCCGAGGAGGACATAGTCTCTGAGAGGATAGCGAGATACGTGGCTGAGCTGGTGGAGGATGGGTCAACGCTCCAGATCGGTATAGGCAGCATACCCAACGCGGTGCTGGAGGCGCTCAGGGAGAAGAAGGACCTCGGGATACACACGGAGCTGCTCACGGAGGGGGTGGTCGACCTGGTGGAGGAGGGGGTGATCACATGCGAGAAGAAGACGATAAATAGGGGAAAGATAATCGCTTCATTTGCGATGGGAACCCGCCGCCTCTACGACTTCATTGACAACAACCCGATGGTGGAATTCTACGAGTCGGATTACGTGAACGATCCATTCGTCATAAGCCAGCATGAGAAGATGGTTGCGATAAATCAGGCGCTTGAGGTCGACCTCACCGGCCAGGTCTGTTCGGACTCCCTGGGCTACCGCTTCTACAGCGGGCTGGGTGGACAGGCCGACTTCATGAGGGGAGCCATGAGGTCTAAAGGAGGGAAGGCCATCACCGTGATCCCGTCGACCGCAAAGGAGGGGGAGATCTCCAGAATCAAACAGGTGCTCAGCGAGGGAGCCGGGGTCGTGCTGACGAGGGGAGATGTGAACTATGTTGTCACAGAGTACGGTGTCGCCTCGCTCATGGGGAAACCCGTGAAGGAGAGAGCGCTGGCCCTCGTAACCATCGCGCACCCGAAATTCAGAAACGAACTTCTGGAGTGGGCAAAGCAAAGGAAGCTCGTCCCCTCTGAGGTGCTGCCTTTCCCCGAGCTGGAGTACCCAGATGAACTCAAGAAGTACGTGAACCTCAAGGATGGGAATAGGGTCCTCCTCCGCCCGATAAAGCCCTCCGACGCAACCATGAAGCAGCACCTCTTCTACGCCCTCTCGAAGGAGAGCGTGAGCAGGAGATTCTTGGGTTCCCTCAAGGCGATGCCGATGAAGAGGGTCTGGCCCTATGTGGTCGTGGACTATGAGAACGAGATGAGCATAGTGGCCACGGTGGAGGAGGGAGGAACGGAGAACCTGATAGGGATAGGAAGCTACGTTAGGACACCCCACACCACCACGGCTGAGGTATCCTTCGCCGTCAGGGACGACTGGCAGAACAGAGGGATCGGCACACTCCTCCTTGACCACCTCATCGAGATAGCGAGAAAAAGGGGACTGACCGGGTTCACCGCGTGGGTCTCCATCAACAACAGCAGGATGATGCACATCTTCAAGAAGTGCGGATACCCGATGAGGTACAAAATAGAGGGCGATCTCTACTACGTGGTCATAGACCTCGAAAAGTGAAGCCGCCAGTGGGCCTCAGGCTTAGCCTAGGTGCTCCTGCCCCTCCACTTCTTTTAGCTTCGCTGGCAGGTACTCCCTGACCACGTAGGCCAGCCCGTACTTCGCGAATGCCTGCTGCTCTGCTTTCTTCCCCAGCTCCAGCATCTTCTTTATCTCCGACTGCCAGAACTCCGTGTTGTAGCGCGGGTCCTTCTGCAGCTGCTTGAGGCGCGCGATGTCTAGCTCGCGCAGCTTGTCGGTGGGGAGCTTGTAGTTGACGATGTCGCTCGCCGTGACCCCTATGTACTTCGCGTCCGGCACGGCAAGCTCATGGTTGATGTAAGCCAGCTTCGCGCTGCCCGAGATGACCACCATGGCTATGTGGAAGCCAAAAGGATCTCCATCGGTGAAAAGGTAAACTGGCAAACCGAGTTCTTCATTTGCTCTTCTCAAAAATCTTCTCGTCGCCCTCGCCGCCTGTCCCTTCAGCCCGACCACCAGTGCGTCAAACTTCCTCCACGCCTCCTCTTGGACAAACCTGTGATACATACCCATTGTCTCTATCGCTATGACGCGCTTGGCCTTGCATTTCAGGAACTCGACATCATCGATCGTCGGCGGGATAGTGTACCCTCCCCTCCCGGCCTTGGTGGCGTCGATCACAGCGTCTTCTTCTCTGACCACGAGCCGCCCGTATACAGCGGCACCGTCCTCCTCAGGCACCAACCCAAGGTCTTCCCGCTTGAGCCCGAAGGTCGCCTCGAGATCTTCCACCATGAGATCGGATTCCCCTTGGTCGTGAAACGGACCAGTGTCCCACCCTTCGGCGGTGTAGTACATCTCCCTGAGCGTCGCGAATTTTCCGTTCTCGATCAACTCCTTCGCGAAATCCGCCGTGCAGAGGAGCTGGGCGAACTTCTTCACCTGTTTCATGCTGGCCGCCGAACGCACACCGTAGCGCGGCCCCAACACAAAGTACCTGTGGGCCTCGTCGTAGAGGATGTTCGAGGTGCTCCGCGACGGTATTTTGAGCTTTGGTGGCTGAGCTTTTTGTATTTTCTAGAGAAGTAAGCACCAAAATTTTTGACTTGATAAAAGTTGTGGAGATAGCAGAATGAATCAAGAAATAAGTTATGGCGGTAAAAAAGAAATTACAGTTAAAGCAATGCTGGACATGCCTAGTGATACAGGCGGAACTGTTACTGTTATGAATGTGACTGATACGGAACGAACACGACAAATTCAAATTTCTCAAGTCTCTCCTCATTATCATCCTGAAATCTCTGAATTGTATAGGAAAATTGGTGAATTGACCGAAGATGTTAATAAAATAAAAGAATTAATAGAGGCTGCACCAGTTAGGTTGAGAATTGTGGAGATAAAGGACGTTTCGGTTGATGAAGCAAAGAAAATGATTCTCGATTATCTCGCGCCCGATAAAATTGTTTATCCTAGCGATGTTGCAGATGAACTTGGCCTCGACCTAAAAATAACTGTTCAAGCACTAGAAGAACTTTCTAAGGAAGGAAAGATTAAGGAGGCTAGATAAATGCCTACTTATTGCAAAGAAGGTGATGCTATTGAAGGACACCGCATTGGATGTCAATTTAGGAAAATCGGAGAGATAAAGATAATACATGGAACATCTAGTCACAGGGCCCGAAGAGCTTCACTTTATGATGCTTATTGTGTTATAGAAATAGGATATACGAAATAGTATTTAGGAAATTGCCTCAGCCCGTATCCTTCGTTTTCCGCCCGCGGCTCAAAAAATGGCGGGAAAACCGAGTAACCCCGATGCCCACCATCAAGACCCGAGAGCTTATCGATGAGGATGTGAGAAGGATAGAGAATCAGGTAGATCTGATGGTAGAGGGGAGGGTAAGCGTAGCGAAGGAAATCTAGCTACTACTCCATCCCGATTCGTGGAGAACACGACTTCGAGTTCTACCTCTGAAAATGTTAAATTGCTGAAAGTAAAGCATTATTTAAATCTACCACTAAACTACTTCGTACCGTTTTGCAATCTCGTTATAACGTACTTGAGGATAGATGCGGGCTACTATGCGGGCGATAATATCTTCATCCAAGATTCCGAGAAGCGCATGTGCCAACTCTTCGAGCCAAATGACTATCCGCATCCGTCGGTCTGGCACCGTCAGGATTTTATCAACATCAAACACCAATACATCCCTCCAATATTCACCACACTTTGGCACAACCAGCTGGACTTCCAGTTTCCCGTGAACCATGAAGATGATCAGCTTCTTTGGCTCTGCATAATCGGCAATTAATCGAGTCGCCTCACAGAACTCCTCTATCAGATTCGCTGGCATCTCCCTATCAAAGTGAATATTTAGAAATGGTTTCAATCGGTCGTCTATCAACCAATCGGCCACTACCAATCCTCGTCACCACCCTAACCTATGCAGGGAACTAAACTTATTTCGTTACCCATTGAACGAATTAGGATTGCATTCGATCAAGTAAGTCCACACGTTTCCCTTAAGAGAAAATGAATAACCGTGCTTCATTCGAAGGTGCAATTTTATGGCTTGAACACTGCCAAACGACTTTTTGCAAATGGGGCATTCTACCATTTTCTCACGGATCCCTAAATTTCCCAAAAAATTAAGCTTTTGCTCTATTTGAATTGTAGAACGCATGCACACTGAGCACCTTTTTTTAGGACTTGCCGGCGGTATAGGAAACTATTCCTCGTCGATGCTTGTGGTTGAAGTTAGGAAGTGGGGAAACTAGTAGTTTTAGGCCTGAATTTTTTCACCCTACGCATCAACTCGGCTACTTCTCCAGCCCCCGCGTGAAACTCCTAAAGGGTCAAGAAAAAATCAGGCGCCTCGCTTGCCTTTGCGGGGTGCCGTTCGCCTGTATCTGCGGGACCCAAGTTCAGATACTCCTCGCATGCACTCGCGAGCACGTAGGACGCTGGGAGCAGTTCTCCTTCGCCATATTTGCCCCTCCTTTCCGCTGGTGCTTCAATCTGCCTTAGGGCAAGTATCCTTTCACGAGGTGCTCCATGTCTTTCCCGCCGTATTTCTTCTCCAGAAACATGAGCAACTCTAGCGCATCTCCCATCCGCTTCCCGCCTATGTCCTGCGTCAGCACATCCATGTTTCGAACCCGCGAGATCGAGATGAAGGGCGCCTGAAGCTTCCTAGCGAGGACGCGGCCCGAGGGCAACGACGACACGAACCCCACGCCTGTCGAGGGTTCTGGGCTTTCTTTAATGTCTCTGGTAAACTTCTTTGTAAAATAAAAAGGAGGGATAGAATGAAACGCCGAACCAAGCTGGAGTCCGTGTTCAAGCGCTTGGAGTCCGAACTCAAGCGCCTGAAGCGGGCCTTGAACCTCGGGCACGAGCTGGGGCTCAAGTGGCTCCCCGGGCACGCTAGACGCTTCATCGGGAAGCAGCTCTCCGGTGAGGTCCTGGACGGCACGATCTGCATCTACGACGAGGACGAGGGGAGGGCGCTGTCCACGCTGAGGCACGAGTTCTTCGACTACGCGGTGTGCCAGGTCATCGAGCCCTACAAGAGCATCGCGAACAAGCTCATCTCGGCCATGAACGAGGAGGCATACCGGAAGAAGGAGAGGCTGATCGAGCGCCTCTTGCGCCTGAGGCTCCCCGACGAGGACGCGGCCGGAGGGCGGAGAGTTTGAAACACGAGAGGCCTGTGACGCACTAAAAGGTGAGCTAAAAAGATGTGTGAGGAGACGAGGAAGTGGTTGGAACTGCCCAAGGAGAAGATCGTAGAACGGCCGAACGCGAGACGATCGAGAATTTTCGTGGGCGAACTCACTGAGCTCGGGGCGGGGCGCAGGGCCAAGCACTTGGTGACGACCCCTCGGGAGATCGCTAGGAGCATGGGGCTCGATGTGGGGATCGTGAGGAAGTGGCTGTCGAGGGCTACGGGAAAGTGGGCGGTGCGTCGATAGTTGTGGTCAGGGTCGGCAGGACGGATTTGGTCGTCGGCCCACTAGTCGCACCCCATGCTCGAAGAAGAGAACTAAAGCAGCCAGCGGGGCTACTTCTCCAGCTCTAGCCTGAACTTCTTGACCGGCTCCTCCAGCCTCTCGACGCCCACGAGGAGCTTCCCTAGTCCGCCTTCCACAGGTTCAGCGTCAATCAAAAAGCTGGTTGCTTTCCGCTAGTAAAACAGAAACTATATCGCATGGGTGGACTCAATGAATAGTGATTGAGGATCTGATTTTTTGGGGTTTTCATTACTTCGGCAGTGCCCCCGCTCACTACGGAGATATAATAACGATCTACGTTCAAATGATCTTGGTCTGCGTTCGGACGGTCCCAGTCCCATCTCACGATTTCGTATGTCATAGTGCTTGTAGTGCTTCCCGGGTGCTCAAAAAATAATCCGCACCAGACTGTTTTTACGCCCAAGTTTGGATTATTGAATAGACATTCGTTTGGCAACTTCGCGAAATACACACTCTCTGCACACAAGCTTGAGCTTTCTGTCGCAACTCTGCGCAACTCGTTGACTTCTGTTGCCGTTATGATTTTTCGTTTCATGCTTGTCTCCTCGACAACATTGTAATGCAAATTCTATAAATTATACCTTAACCTTCCTCGGAACGCATAAGTGTCCTTGTCCCGCTTCTCTCCAGCCCCTCGATGACGCAAACTCCCCTGGCCACCCGCCCGGCTACTTCTCTGGTCTTACCCGTTCAGAGGGGTAGCCTGACAATGGCCTTCTTGCCTGGCAGGGTTGCGACGAACTCCCAGCCCTCGGCGATGTGCTTCTCGACCTCGCTCGACGAAATTACTTTTTGCTTGGCCCCGTTGTTCAGCATCACGCTGGAGGCCTTCTCCCTGAGCTTCGCGTAGAACTCCTCGTCGCTCATCCGTGCGAGGTCCATCCCCTCGATCTCCTCGGGCTTCGCGAAGGCCAGCATGAGCCCGCGCCTGTACTTCTCCTCGCCGGTCGGGGCCTCGGGCGTGGTGGTCATGAGAAACTCTTGGGTCCTCCGGTAGGCCTCGCGCATGTCGTCGATGACCTCCTTGGGTAGCTTCCCCTTGTGGGTCGTGTACCTGTTCTCGATGTCCCCCTTGTGGCCCATCCAGAACGTTCGGTAATCCCTCAACACCAGCCCCCTAGATTCCGCCAGCATCGCCTGCGTGTCGAAAAAGCTCCGCAAGACGTAGGGCCTCCATGGCAGCCCGGCCTTCCTTATCGCGAGCCTTATCGCGTCCCCGATGTTCGCAGTCCTGATGAAGGGCTTCGCTCTCACTTTTGGGGTGATGATTGGCGAGTCCTCCGTGAGTTCCTCGCCTCTCCGCAGGCGCCCCTCCAGGTAGTCCTTGAGGTATCCGCAGCCCTCCTCGCTCAGGAAGCTGAAGTAGCGGTGCCCCGCCTTGCTGAGCTCCTTCCTGACCACGACCATCGCGGGGGTCTCGCCGAACTCGACGGAGCCGTCACCCACCGATAGCTCGGGCAGGTCGCCGATCCTCAGCCCGTCGTCGCCCGCGTAGTTGCCCAGGGTCTCCAGCCTGAGCCCGCTGTGGGCCACCAGCACCGACGCGACCCTCGTCTTCGCTTCTCCCGCCCCGAAGATCTGCCTGAGCTCCGCCTTGGTGGGGACCCGCTCACGCTCGAGCGTGGGCGTGTCGTGGAGTCCCCGGACCTTCACTCCCAGCTTGACCTCCCGGCCGTTGTGGGCCAGCCAGGACTTCAGCGCCTTCAGCACCGAACCCACATAGCTACCGGCATGCCCCCGATCCTCCTCGCTCGTGACGAAGTCCATCAGCATGCTCTTGAGCTTCCGTTCGCTCAGTTTAGCCAGCTCCCCCGGGGTTAGCCCGTGCCCCTCGCAGAAGTTGCCCAAGCGCCTGAGGTAGACCGTCGCCGTTACCTTCGACCCCCTAGCGGTGTTCTCGTACCACCGCCTGACCTCTGCGTCCCTCAACAACCGCTCGGCGTAGGTTCCTTTTCGTCCGGGCATCGTTATACCTTACAATCCCTTTTCTTATAAGGGTTCCGACCCTGAAAATAGTGGGCCCGCTGGGGTTCGAACCCAGGACCTCCACCTTGTGAAGGTGGCGTCATACCACTAGACCACGGGCCCGAGTAAATTTTTGATGCAAGATATTAAACTCTTCCCGCACGTGGTAACTGAGATTCCTGCCTATTCACTCGAAGGATACAACTGAGTATTCGTGGACGCTCGGTACCGTGAAAGTCACTTCGCTGCCTTGAACTGTGTAATTCAACGTCGTTACCTGATCTGTGTCAGGACTCAGCAACCTAAGCGTTTTCCCAGTCAAGTTAACGTTGACCGGAATCGTGATGGTGATTTCTACTTGGGTTTGAGGGATGAAGTCGCGTGTGCTGTTATCGTAGTTGTAGTTTATCAAATGGGCAAGCAATGAGTTCCCTCTTTCGTATATCATTACGCTCAGATCCCTTGGCGCATTCGTTGCCAAGCCGAGATCGACACCGGTGTTTCTTATCTCTGCAATTAAGTCCGAGCCCAGCGGAATGTTATCTGACCACACAACTTTCCCGCCCGCGGACGAGTACTGGTTAAGCACACCGGTGGTTGTTGGGTCAAGCTGGTAATAACTTGGGACCACCACGAGCGAATACTCGCTTAAACTACCCAACGTGATCGGCTTGTCCACGAACTCGTTGTCCCCCACGTAGACTATCTCAAACGGGATGTGCGCCTCCTGAAGCGCGCGCCCGATGTTTTCAAAATTGTCCCACGCCTGCCATGCGCACGCTGGCGCCCAACCATTGAAATGCGATCTGAAATCGAAAAG
>Ga0172364_10001502_pt1 | contig 18010 bp, 18 predicted proteins | sample LakKivSesite10cm_FD_114545 | JGI IMG/M metagenome (GOLD analysis project Ga0172364, IMG submission 114545) | Sediment microbial communities from Lake Kivu, Rwanda - Sediment site 10cm | ecosystem: Environmental > Aquatic > Freshwater > Lake > Sediment | place: Rwanda: Western Province, Lake... | reverse complement strand
TGGCCGCGCGGCGTGGGCGTGAACGGGATGCTGTCGATTGAGGGGCAGAAGATGTCCAAGTCGAAGGGCAACTTCCTGACCCTGATGAACACGCTGGACCAGTACGGGGCGGACGTCACGCGGCTGACGCTGGTCCTAGGCGCAGAGGACATGGACGACCCTGACTGGCGGGAAGAAAACGCAAGAGGCATAGACGTGAGGCTGAAAGCTCTACACAGGTTCGTGGACGACCTTGCCAAGCTCCCTAAAAGGGCGGGGTCCAGAAGCGTTGACAGATGGCTGGTTTCGACGGTTCAGAAACGGGTCAAGACCGTCACGGACGCGCTGGAAATCATGAAGACGAGGACTGCGGCTGAGGTGGCGTTCTTCGAGGTGTGGAACGACATCCGATGGTACATGAGGAGAGCGGAAAAGCCGAATAGTGCTGTTCTGAGGGAAGTTGCAGACGTCTGGGTGCGTTTAGTCGCTCCCTTCACGCCTCATCTGAGCGAAGAGTTATGGCGGCTCCTCGGTAAGAAAGGGTTCGTTTCGCTGGCGGAGTGGCCTGTCTATGATGATTCCGAGGTCGACGTCGGTTCGGAGGAAGCGGAGGACCTCGTCAGAAGCCTGATTGACGACACCCTCAGCATCATGAAGGCCACGAAGATTGCGCCAAAGAGAGTCTGCTATTACGTGGCTTCGGGCTGGAAGTGGAAGGCATACCTTGAAGCTTTGAAGATGTCTCTGGCTGAAAGGCTGGAGATGAAGAATGTCATGAAGCTCCTGATGGTGGTTCCCGAGCTGAGGGGCAAAGCCAAGGACTTGGCGGCTTACGTGGCGAAGTTGGTTCCCGAGTTGGCTGTGACTGCAGAGGACGCGAGGAAGAGGAAGCTTCAAGTTGGGCTGATTGACGAAAAGAATATTCTAATGGAAGCCAAAACTTTCTTGACCAAAGAGTTCAACGCTGAGGTTTCGGTCTTTTCCGAGGACGACCCAGACAGGTATGACCCGAAGAGCCGCGCGTCTCAGGCGAAGCCTTACAGGTCAGCCATCTTCATCGAATAGAAGACCCAAGTGGTCGTCGTTCTGAATACGGTGAATAGGTCATTTGGTCGCTAAGTTGAGCTTGTAGTATATTTTCAGTGACGAAAAGATGACCCACGACGTTGCTGCGGCGACCGAGATTATTTCGGGTACCGCTATTCCTGTTTGGATGAATCCTGCGCCGTACAGTATCCACACGCCTAGCCCGATTACAAAGGACGCTGCTCCCAGGATGGACCGTTTCTCTGCCGCGTAGACGAGGCACGACAGGACGAGGAGCACAAAGAAATCGACCGACACGGTTCCGTGCAGGTGCCCATAAATCTCGTCGAAGACCGCCACGAGCTGCAGGGCGAAGGCCGTCAGCAACAGGAACGGGCTAGTGTACTTCGCGTGTTTCCAGAACGATGTGGCCGTGAAGACAGCGATGAGAAAGCCTGCAAGCAATAGTCCGAAGTTGAAGATTGGCGCGGCGCTGCTGTGGACGGCGTGCCCCAGGTCGCTGAGGGCGTTGCTGTACCAGCTGAACCACGGCGACAGCGAGATGCTGATTCCTATGCAGACATAAGCCACTAGGGGTCCGAGTGCGCCGAACAGCGCCCAGAGCCTTCCGTTCGTCTTCGGGTTCGCCTCCCGCCTTGTTGTTAGAGGGGTCCGATTTATATCGTTTGCCAGTTCCCCTACCTTTCTGGGGGTTCGAGGGACTGGTCTGATTTGTGTGACAATAGATTTTTTGTTTTGGATAACAATTCGGGGGCTTTTAGAAAATGGTCTATTTTACGGTATGTTTGTTTTTTGGCTTCTGAACGTTTTGACCAGATTTGTATGCGGATTCTGCGCTGAACGGGGTCTGTGATGCGGTTTTTTCCCTTTTCAGGGTTTGAATCATTGAGAGAGTTTTGTTGCAGCGTGTCTATCGGGTTTCGACTTCCGCCGCTACGCCCTGTTTTATGAGGGTCTTGGCGTTCTCCTTCGGGACGGAGGCGACGTCTTCGGGCTTGAAGGGTCCGTAGGTCTTCATGTCCGCTCCGACTATCTCGGGGATTTCCTTCAGGAACCTGACCGCCGTCAGCCCAGATTGGTTTCTGCCTGTTTCCTGCGGCAGTCGTCCGAGCTGCACGTCCTTCAGGAACGATTGGATGGAGTCCGCCTGCGCCGAGACGTTTCTGTAGAGGCTTTCCTCCTCCTTTGCCATCGCTGACGTGGGGAGGGTTTCGCCCTTCGCGACCGCTTGAATCATCTTTTGGTGGCGGGTTCTTGCGAGCTCTTCTGCCATGCGTTTGACGTTTTCTTCTTCCTGTTGGAGGAGCCTGCCTTTGACGGTTTTTTCGTCGAGCATCCGCCTTTCTTCCCTGAGCTTTTTTATGTATTCTGCTAGCTCGGCGTAGAAGCCTTTGGGCAGGGGCTGGAACTCGGCGTTGTCTTTCTCTTTTTTCCACGCTTCGTAGACTTGGTCATACATGGTTAGTCCACCAGCTTAGCCGCGTCCTTGCAGAGGAGGAAGACCGCCGCCGCCGTGGGCAGCTCGACCTCCCGGTTCTCGTATCCGCCATACCACTCGTCTCCTATCCTGAACCTGTGCGTCTTCTCCACGTATAATTTGACCTCTCCCCTTTTGAATGCTACTGCGCTCTTGAGCGGGTCGAACGCGTCGATGGTTGACGCTGGGAACGCGACCTTGAGCCAACCCGTCTTCCCGTGGAGGCTGTTGAGCAGGCGGATGAGCCTGTGGATGTCGGTCGTGACCATCGTGTCGATTTTGGCGGATTGTTGCTCAATAACTTGGTTGATGAACATGTTTACTTCCTCTTTTTTTATGATGCCCTCTATTTGCCACCAAGGTCCTCTTTTTTTCCAGCTTTCTAGGATGAGTTGTTTTTTCGATAATAGGTTAGTTGCCCTCTTTTCCTTCATCCCAAGACCAATTAGGTCCTTCGTGGTGGTGGTTCTTAGAAATTCGTACGCACCCTTTGCGATCCTACTTTGCCAGCTGACGCTGTCAGAGGTTAGGGGTGTGGCTTCTGGGCTGAAGAGGGCCACATTGAGTCCTGTTCCCGTGATGTAGTCGACGAGTTCTTTCCGTGCGCCCGCGTCCATCTCCCGCGCGGTTTCGGCTGCGACGTGGACGTGGTATCCCCTGTGCCCGCTGAACGAGACCTCGACTTCGTTCTCTGTGAACCCGAACTCGGCTGTTAACATTTCCACGAGCTTGATCGTCTCCCTCTTCGCCGCGCCTAGGCATTCGTCGCACGGCCAGGTTTTCTGGTCGAACCTTCTGCCGCCGCACGCTGGGCACACGTCGGGCTGCCCCTTGCCGCCGAAGCCGCAGTCCTTGCAGGTCCACTGGTCGTGGGTTTCCTTGCATTTGGTGGCGATGTGGTCGGCGTCGATGTCGAAGTACAGGTCGGCGCCCAGCCAGCCCTTGTTCTCCATCCTCTCCTCGGGCAGCTCATAGTATGCTGTTGAATGGTACGCGTGGGCTGGGGCAGCTTCTTTCATGTACGTTCTTAGTGCCTCAGCGTTTAGGAAGCTTTTGTGCCTGACCATGATGTTCTCTTGGAAGACCATGAAGCCGAACTCCCGCTGCTTGATTAAGGGCGGCGCCTCGATTTTATCGGCGTTTTCCTCGTAGAACTCGGCGAACTTTTGGCGGATAAAAGCTTGGGAGTCCATTTTCGATGCTAGTTAACAGGGCTCACTTCTTAAGCGTTCTCGTCTTCTGCGAGTAGTACCTGAGGGGGCTCCTGATTTTTTTGCATAGCTCGTCGGGTCCTGGGCACAGTGCGTGGGTTTTGAGGGTGTCGCAGGTGGGTGACCTGTACTTGGTTCTTGAGCCTCTGTCTCCGGCGATGTGTTCGACTTGGTACCTTGTCATCCGCTCGTTGAAGTCGGCTGACGCTCTGAAGAGGTTGACGATTTCCTCGGGCTTCATGTTCACGTTTATTAAGAATGAGGTTAGGGTGAAGCGTCCGAGGTGCGAGATGTGCGTCCCCGTCTTGGCTGAGCCGTAGAACAGGTGGATGCACGGCGGGAAGGCTTCGTTCACGACCTCCTTCGGGAACATCGACAGCCGCGCTCTCTCTATTCTGCTGGCGTACTTTTGGCTCAGTCCGTCCACTCTTTGGAGGATGGCCTCGGGGAGCATGGACCGCACGTTCGCGGTGAGCCGTTTTTCGATGCGCCTCCTGATTTCCTCTTGCAGTAAGCGGGCGGCTTCGTGCTTGTTAACATACACTTCGCCTTTGGCAAGGATTTTATTGACGAGCTTCCACTCGTCCTCGTGGAAAACTTCAGCGTTCCGTAAATAATCAACGAAGAAAAGAGCGAAGTCGAATCTTCTGTGTCCGACTGGTATTGTGGGGGTTCTTATTTTCCAATTAAAAATTTTAGCAACCTTGATTATTTTTTCCCTATCCTCTTCTTGTTGGAGGAGCCCGAATGCTCTTATTGCTTCTGCCAGTGCGTAGCGTCTTTTAATGTAGTCACTGTTTGAGGCTGCTGCTATAATTATGGCAATGGGGAAGGATGGAGTTTCAATAGCTTCCTCTTGCGGATGATAGCTTACTTGTGGTGGGTTAGAATTCAGTGCTTCTTCTATTCGGTCAAAAGCTCTATCGACAATTGGTTTGAAGCTTGGATTATCGAGGTTTGAGATATCAATATCTTGCCGTTTTACTTCATCAGCTGCATCTATGACGAACGGGTACTTTGCCTGGTCAGTTATTGTGAGTGCCATCGCTGCCTTCCTTTACAATCCGCGCGTAAACTTGAATTGAGAATTGCGGCTTTACTCGACTTCTATCCTCGGGGCTAAGTAGTAGACTAGTGTTCCGTCGTAGGTTTGTTTGAAGTCGAGGCGGACGGGCATGTCGTTCGAGAACTCGAGGGTGACGATGTCGGAGGTTGCGACGGCCGCCCTGACGATTTCTGAGAGGTAGCTCAGCGGGAACGTGGACTTGGCCGGCTCCGCAGCTTCTACAGACAATAGGGCGTCGCTGCCTTTCTTGAGTTCGATGCTTGCGCCCATGATGTCTCCCTTGGCGTTCATGGTCATGTTTTCGCCGTCGGTTTCGACTCGGACGTGGTCGCTGACGAGGGCGACGTCCTCGAGGGACTGGCGCAGCCCGTCTGTGGTTAACGTGACTTTGGCGTTGAAGGTGATTTTTGGGAGCCCTTGCTCTTCCTCGGTTGCTTCGAGCGTGGGCATCCTGAAGGTGCGGACGTACTTGCCCCTGATGGTCATGACGAACTGGGCGGTGGCTTCGTCGGGCGCGAGCTCGACGGCTTCGTCCTTTCCCGCCCGTTTGAGGAGCTTGAGGAGCTCGCCGAGGTTGAGGCACAACTTGGCTTCCTGGTCCGCGGCGTACTCGTCGAAGGCCGTCTTCTGCATGGTGAAGTCGACCATTGCGACTCGTGACGGGTCCATGGCTCTGAGCTTGATGCCTTCTGCGCCGATGGCGAAGGTGCCCTCGTCGATGAGGGTCGAGATTGCCGTTACGGCGTCCCTGAGGAGCTTCGCGTCGGACATCCTGATCTTGAACATGGCTCATTCTTCTCCGTTTCGATGCTTACTCGTGTTTAGCTTATTTCAACGCGGAATAGTTACTTAAGCGTTTAAGGACGAACCAGAATTTAAGCAATATCGTGGTTTACGGTCCAAGGCGGCTACGATGCACACCCATGAACATGCTGCCAAAAGACTGGTCTGATTCGATCATCAACTTTTTTCAAATTATCATCATCAAATTCACGCCCAGCCTAGACCCGTCTGATTTGCGTGACAAAAAAATTTTTAGTTTGCGTGACAATACGAGAAGAGCCTATCTGATTTGCTCAACATTAGGTTTTTTTGTTTGAACAACATACGCTCGAGCCAAACAGACCCACTCTGACTTGACCATCAACCGACCATCAATTATGACCATCATTCAGGCTTAGCTAAAACCACGTCTGATGTGTGTAACATCGGATTTCAGATTTTGTCTATCAAACCGCAGCCAAGAACCCTCATCTGATTTTTATCTTTAACGTTGTGTTCTCTGTTTTTTTGTTCTGTATACTCGCTATTCTGCTCTCAACATAAAAAATCATCAATTTTGATAAATCTCTGATTCTCTGTTTGGTATGACTTTATCCAAGCATCAATCAATTTATTAGTTGATATTCCTTCAGATATCTTACGTTAACGGGGAAGAGGTGAAAAAAATGACTGAAGAAACTCAAAAAGAGAAAAAATATGTTATCCAATCATCACGCACATTAATAGACGATAAAGAAGTACATGACGAAGTTATTGGAATTCTGAGAAAACGTATAATAGTACACATCAGAAAGAAATTTCCTAATTATATTGCTTATGATGATGAAGAAGCCCTCAATTATCTTATTAGCCAATTAGCGGAGAGAATGATTCAACTGAGCGAATCAGACCTCGAAGATTAAACTCTATTCTTACTCTTTTCTCTTTATTTTTTTTCCATATTTTTTAACAAATTGATGAGTTTTCAGTAATGATAAAAATGCCATAACTGAAAATGACATTAAATGGACGGGGACATTTATATCAGAAGCAGTATTTAGATTTAAAATGATGAAAATAGTAAAAAGGAACGAGCCAATTATAGATTGAATAATTTTTGAACTGCGAACAGGTTCAATATAGGCACTTACATATGCAAGCACTACAACACCACCTAAAAAAGCCGAGACAAGACCAGATGAACCACCGACTCTTGAATAGGGAGATATAAACACATAAGCAAAATTAGCCAATATTGCTGAGAACCAAATTCCCATTGCTAAGAATTTATCATTTCTTATACCTGAGATGGTGCTTGAGACGAAATAGAACAATAATGTTATAAATGCTAGAAGGAAGTTACCGATAAGATACCCAAAATCTTTGTTTACAAAAATTCCCGTAACAACTCCCAGTATGTTCTGGGAAGAAGCCATCAAGTCTATTGCTAAGTTAGGAAGATAAAGCAATGACAAACTAAGACAGAAGACTATAACAAACATTAAACAGATTTTTGACTTGAAAATCCCTAAAGAGTCACGTACAGTGTCTTCTTTTTGAGTTTCTACCAATTTATATTCCCCAAATTGTTTATAATGGAAGAAATCCTTAAAGTTTTTGTTCTTTTTAAGTAACTGCTTAACTGAACCCTAAATTTTAAGTTACTAATTTGCATAGGTCTTTTGTGGTTAAATTGACTACTGATGAGAAGGACGAAGAAAAAATTGATAATTTAATAATGGATATTTGTAGGGCATACTCCGAACTTGAGAGAATTGGAGTAGTTAGAGTAGGGATTATTTTAACAGATTATATTGAGTGGAAAGTTTGTAGAATACTAAATTTAGTTCGAGAAGAAAATCCAATCACGGAAGGTTATGACGCAAAAGATAAACATAATAAAAAGTATCAAATTAAATATAGAACCGATGATGAAAATTCTTCAACCTCTTTTGATAATATTAAATTCGGAAAGTTCGATTTTTTATTATGTGCTTTTGTTAACAAAGAAAACTATAAAATAAAAACTATCTACAAAGTCCCTCATGACACTGTAAAAATATACTCGAAACCATATCATTCCAATAGTTTTAGATGGAATAGAGAGTCAAAATCTGATAAAACATTAGAAAAGGTTTATCCTTAAGGAAAAAGGGAAGGGAATTGACCTCTTTAAATAAGTAACTGCTTAAAATAAACTCGTGAACATAAATAAAGAATTGTAGTTTTAACGGCAAGTGGCTTTATCGACTCGGAATCCGCCACACCATTTTCGTAATGGAATTTTCGCACAACCCCATACTTCAACTAATGTTCGGTTACATTTCTTATCCAAAAAATTTTCACCTCTTTAAAATTAATCCAATAGATCGTTTATCGTATCCATAATATAAATCTAATTTTTGGTATAGGAAAAATTGAGCAATTGCTTAAATTAACGATTTTCTATAGGATATTTGTTTTAAATGAAAGAGATGACAAAAATGGATGAAAGCATAATTGACGAATATCATAGTTTTGTTAACGATATTTTCAAAGATAGAGATGTTTTTAAAAAATATTGGCTTGATTTTTTTCAACTGAAAGATAAAGAAGCACAAAATACCTTGATGAAAGTATGTCAACTCATTCATTTTATGAAACAGCTTGATTCTTGCAACATTCCCTATCATGATTCCATTGATTTCATAATGATAACTTCAATCATTGAATTACTGCAAACAACTAAATACAATAAAACCTCCCATTGCAGGGATAAATTTAGAAGATTCTTTAGGGAGTATCTTAACGATAATGAAAAAATCCGATTGTTGCACAGTATTTCTGTTGCGAAGGGAAATAGATATAGACCGTTTTGTTTTAGAGGCGATGAATGTGTGTCTCAGTATAATAATGAAACATGTAAATTTGAGTTTGGTGAGGATTGTCCAATTAAAAATAATGAGGGAATGAAAGAAAGCCTAGATGGAATATGTAATTTTCTTTATAATATCAGAAGCCAATTTGTTCATTCGGGTAGATTACCTATTTTTTCATCTCCAGAAAAATCACCTATACTAATACATGACGTTTACGATTACTATATCATTAATGGAACCGAATACAGAGTAGGTATTAGCATAAGTGTCAAGTTCCTTTATGACACAATCGTGAAGAATTTTCAGACTATGTTAGATAAATATTTGGAACATTACAGAAATACCCCGAATCCCCCATAACTTACGTCCCTAAAATCTAATCAATAAAACGAAGTGAAAATGAACTGTTTCATCCTCCCTAATCAAATATGCAATTGTATAATTGTAATTCCTGTTTCTTTAAATTTAAGTCCGAAAAATAATTGGTAATTAATAGTTTATGAGTATTCTCTGAATGTGTAGTTGCATTTTGTGCATCTGAAGAACTGGGTTGAGCTTTCGTCTGCTCCGCGGGTCTGGACCTGCCAGACGTAGGCGGTGTTGTTGCCGCACTTGGGGCACTCGATCGACGTGGTGGGCAGCGTCTGGAGCTTCTGCTCCTTCTTGCCTATTACTACTATGTGCTCCTTGGGCTTGGGCGCGGCGACCTTAGTTGTGCAGGCGTCAGCGTCGGCGGGCTTGCGGTAGTTGCACTTGGGGCACGAAAGGTAGCAGCCCTTCCCGTCCTTCTTCCGCTTCGCGACGAGCCGCGTCTCGCACTTCGGACAAAACTCCAAGCAGCAGCCCCCCAAAATCAACTGATACGCCAAATTTGTTAACAACGGTTCTTTTAAGCTTTACTGAATCAGAACAACGTATGACGCCTCCATACCCCGAGACCACGCAGCCCCCAAAAAAGAGGCGCAGATAACGAGATGCACGCAACGAAGAAGCCTCGAACGACTGAGCGCCGAAACGACGGCTGAACCTAGAACCGTTATTTTCCTAGTCTGTTCGTAGGACTTTTCCGGGGTTAAGGATTCCATTCGGGTCAAATATTTTCTTGATTTCCTCCATGAGGCTGAGCTCCTTGCCGTCCGCAGTCGAAGCCAGCTGCCCAACCCTTAAGGCGCCCACGCCGTGCTCGCCCGTCACGACACCCCCCAAGCTGAGCCCAGCATTGTAGACCTCGGTCTTAACCTTAGTAACGTAGTCTGGGGCTTTGCCCTTTTCCTTCATGACGTGGACGTGGAGATTCCCGTCGCCAGCGTGACCATAAACAGGCAAGTGAACGTCGTGCCTCGCAGCGATCTCGCCAACCGCGTCCATCAGGTCGCCCAGCCTCGCCGGAGGCACGGTCACGTCAAGAATGTCGACGAGCTCGGGCTTAAGGGCAGTGTAAATGTTGCTCCTGACCTTGAGAATCCTGTCCTGCTCCTCCCTGGTTTCGGCGAGGACGGGTTCCCCGGCGCCGCCCTCCCCGCATGACGACGAAACCTTCTCGCACGCTCCCAGAAGCTCTTCTTCACCGTCAGCTGTGAGGATGACGACGAGCTGCGCCTTGCCAGCCTGGACGGGCCATTTCTCGCGCAGGTGCTCAGCTGACAGGTTAACTTCAGCGGGCTCAACGTACTCGATTGCCAATGGAACCACACCCGAAAATAAAATCTTCTGGACGGCTCCTAACGCGTCGTGGCGGCTAACGAAGGGCACGATGATCGTCGCGCTGCACGCGCTCTTCGGGTGAAGCTTAATCGTAGCTCTAGTGATGACACACAAAGTCCCCTCGCTCCCGATGACTAATTGGAGAAGATTGTAGCCCGCGTTGTCCTTGATGAGCTTCCCACCCAAATGGAGCACCTCGCCCGTGGCAAGGACGGCTTCGACGCCCTTCACGTAGTTCCGCATCACCCCGTACTTCACCGCCCTCACGCCGCCAGCGTTCGTCGCGATTAGCCCGCCGACCTGAGCCCCCTCGTCGCCCGGGTGCGGAGGAAAGAACAGCCCAGCAGCGTCAGCAGCCTTGAACAAATCGCCTAATATAGCGCCAGCCTCAGCCTCAACCATCAAGTTCTCCCTGTCAACAACGAGTCCGTTCATCCTCTCCAGAGACAGGACTACGCCAGAAACGGTTGGCACAGAGCCGCCAACAAGCCCAGTCCGCCCGCCAACAGGAAAAACGGGAACCTTCTTAGCATTCGCAATTCTCAGGACCCGCGAAACCTCATCTGTTGACGCGGGCTTCACGAGAATCAGATTTTTCGCAGCTGAGGGTCTGACGGGCTCAGGCGTCTCGTCCCTGAGGTAGGCTTCCATGAGCTCGCGGTCAGTGACGACCCATTCCTTGCCGACGACTGCCGCTAATTCCTTTATGAGGCTTTTCTCATCGAACTTCACGGCGCATCCTCCTCTCCTTCAACGCCTTCAATTCCCTAATCAGTAATGGAATGACCTCATAAAGGTCGCCCACGACGCCGTAGTCCGCGACGCCGAAGATCGGAGCCGAAGCGTCCCTATTAATAGCTATGATGACGTCCGAGTCCCGCATCCCGAAAAGGTGCTGAGGCGAACCCGAAACCCCGACGGCAACGTAGACTTTCGGCTTGACCGTCCGCCCGCTGAACCCCACCTGACGGTCCCTGCCAATCCACCCAGCGTCCACAAGGGGCCTGCTCGAACCCACGACCCCGCCCACAACCTCAGCCAGCTCATCAAGTAAACCGAAATCCTCCGGACTTTTCAGTCCTCTGCCACCCGTAACGATGACTTCCGCCTCAACGAGATTAGCCTCGTCCGCCCTAGTCTTCTCGAGAACCCGCAGCCCCGTGTCAGCCAAGACACCGGCCTCTTTCATTACCACTCTTCCCTTCCTGCTCGGGTCCTTCGCACGGGCCTTCATGACCTTGTACCGGACCGTCGCCATCTGCGGACAAGTTTTGGTCTTGACCTGAGCCATGATGTTGCCGCTGAAGGCCGGACGAACCTGAACCAAGCTTCCTTCCTCGTCCAAACCCAAGTCGACGCAGTCAGCCGTAAGCCCCGTCCGCAAGGCAGCAGCCACCCTCGGCGCCAAGCTCCGCCCGAGACGCGTCGCACCGAACAGGAAGACGCTTGGATTGGTTTCCTTAGCAAGCTTGACGATGTTACGAGAATACTGAACCACGTCGAACTCCGCGAGAAACGGGTGGTCAAAAACGTAAACCACGTCAGCGCCGTAATGCACGAGCTCAGCAGCCTCTTCCTGGATATCGTGCCCCAACAGAACGGCTGACAACTCCACGGACAACCTGTCGGCGAGCTCCCTCCCCTTCCCAAGAAGCTCAAAAGCCACGGGATGGACCACACCGCCGTTTTGTTCAGCAAAGACTAAAACGTTGCCCAAAGCCGACATCACCGTTCACCTGAGCCTGTTGAGACTCGCCAAGACTTCTGCCACTTTTCTGGCCTTTTCTTCTGCCGTCCCTTCGACGATTTGCCCTTTCTTTTTACCTGTTGAGGGAGCGTAGACTCTTGCGACCGATGTCGGCGAACCCGAAAGACCGAAAAGCCGCTCGTCAGCCAAGCCCTCCAAGTCGTGTGCGGTCCAAACCGCGACCTCCACTTTTCTGGACTTCAGCTTGTCCCTCAGCGTGGGCAACCGCGGGCTGTTGAGGTCCTTGGTCACGGTAACGAGCCCCGGAAGCCGCATCCGAACCGTGAGGCAGTCCTCGTCTAGTCGGGACCTAACCTCGATTGCTTCCGAATCCACTTTACAAATCTCCTCGACGTAAGCCACGTGCGGGATGCCCAGAAACTCAGCAACCTCGGGTCCGACTTGAGCCGTGTCGCCATCGATGGTTTTCTCCCCGCAGACGACGAGGTCGAACGCCCTGAGCTTCCTGACCGCGCACGAAAGAGTGTAGGACGTGGCTAACGTGTCCGCCCCGCTAAATCTCGTGTCTGAAAGAAGAACGGCTCTGTCTGCGCCCCTTGCCAAAGCGTCCCTGAGAGCCTCCTCGGCCGATGGGGGTCCCATGCTGAGGACGGTCACTGAGCCGCCCGTCTGCTCCTTGAGTTGGACGGCTGCCTCCAGAGCGTTCAGGTCGAACGGGTTGACGACGGCTTCCGCTGAGCTCCTGTCAAGGCGCCCCTTTTCGCTGTCGAACCTCACCTTCTCGATGTCGGGAACCTGCTTCAGAAGAACGACGACGTTGAGGCTTCTTGGCATTGCGCTTCCCGCTTGGCATCTTCCAAATACCTTTCAAATTATGCTTGGGGTGATTTTTTTCGCTTTTGTCAGTATGCCTTCGCCACGTAGGCGACTTTCGCGGCTTTTCCTCTGCAGGCGACGCAGCCGGATTCGGGCTTCTCTTCGACGTCGATTCGGTGCCCCCTGATTTCGCCGCCTGACTTATCTTTAATAGTTTCAGCGCATTCTTTGCTTCCGCACCAGCAGACCCTCGCGATTTTCCTGCCGTCAATCGCCCTTTTCAGCGAAGCCATGTCCCCGACCGTGGCGGTCATCTCCCCAAGAGCTGCTTGACTCCTCTTTCGCAGGTTCTCTGTCAAGGAATCTAGCAGTGCGTTGATTGTGGTGACTATCTTGTCGAATTCGACGGAGCTCCGTTTGAGGCTGACGCGCTCAGAAATCGTCACGCGCCCTTCCTTCAGGTCTCTCGGACCCACTTCGACCCTCACGGGGACCCCGAGCATCTCCCAGTGGTAGAATTTTTCTCCCGGCGTCTTCTCCCCGCTATCCATCTGGACCCTCAAGCCCGACTTTTTGACGGCTTCGTAGACTTTTTTCGCGTAGGCTTCTACCTTGCCCTCGGACTCCTTGTAGTGAATCGGGACCACAACGACCTGGACGGGGGCAACCTCGGGTGGCAGAACCAAGCCGTGGTCGTCGCCGTGCTGACCCACGACGGCGGCTAACACGCGGCTGATGCCGAACCCGTAACACGTCTGCGAAACGTTCTTCTGCGCTCCGTCGGCGTCCTCGTACGTGATTTCGAAGGCTTTGGCGAAGTTCTCGCCCAAGTTGTGGACGGTGCCAATCTGGTTGACCCGTCCGTCCGGGTTCCACGCGTCGAAGGCAATCGAGTAGACTGCCCCGGCGAACTTGTCGAAGTCAGGGCGCATGAGCATGTAGTACGAGAGTCCCAGTCGCCTGAAAACGTCGACATATATCTTTATGGCTTCCTTGACCTGCACCTCAGCCGAGTCGCCGTCTGTGTGCGCCGTGTGGACCTCGTTCCACAAGAACTCGCGCATCCTCAGCAGCGGTCGGGTCGCCTTGGTCTCGTACCTATAGACGCAAACGCTCTGGTAAACCCTCAGCGGGAGGTCGGCGTGGGACCTTACCCACTGGGCGAACATTGGGTACATGGCGGACTCGGAGGTCGGCCTCAGTAGCATCCTCCTTTCGAGGCTCCGTTCCCCCGCTTCCGTTATCCAGAAGACCTCGGCGGTGAAGCCCTTGATGTGCTCTGCCTCTTTGGCGAAGTCGTCCTCCGAGATTGCCACCGGGAAAAGCATCGGGTCGTGGCCCGTCGCGTCGAGCTCGTCCTCGAGCATACTTATTACTTTCCTTGTTACCTTGGCTCCCCACGGCTTGTAGACGGCGAAGCCCTTGACGGCGTACCTGTTGTCCATGATTTCCGCTTTGACCAGCGTGTCGTCGAACCACGTGCTGAAGTCCATGAACTTCCTCATCAAATCAGCCTTCCCTCTTGGAGAACCTTTTTCTTGGCTCGTCCGATTCACTGATTGAGGCGAGACTTTATAAACCTTTTATCCCCATTTGCCACCCCTCTTAAAACAATTGATAAGCAGTTAGGAATGCATATTTACCAGCTTCCAATGATATTAGGGGCGATGGACCATGAGTCTTGATTACGAGAAGATGCTTGACGAAGCCTACGGTAAGCTGCCACAGCAAACCCTGAAGCACGAGCGGTTCGAGGTCCCCCGACCGTTCTGCACAACCTTCGGCGCGAGGACGATTTTCCAGAACTTCAAGGAATCCTGCGACGCGTTGAGGAGGGACCACGCGCACGTGCTGAGGTTCCTGTCTAAGGAGTTGGCGACCGCTGGGATAGTGGACGGCAACCGGGCTATCTTTCAGGGCAAGTTCGGGACCGACACCTTCGGCCACCTGGTGGAAAGGTACGTCAACGAGTTCGTCACGTGCCCCGTGTGCAAGAGGCCCGACACGAAGATAGTCAAGGAGAAGCGGCTGTCCTTCCTCGTGTGCGAGGCGTGCGGGGCCAGGTCGTCCGTCAAGTCCGTCTAGGAAAGAGCCGGGGCGGAAGAGCCGAGCTTGGAAGCCTACGTCAACGTGCGGAAGTGGGGCAGGCAAGTCCTCCTGGCCGTCTGCGACGCCGAGATTCTGGGCAAAACGTTCCGAGAGAAGGACCTGAGCTTCGAGGTCAAGGAGGAATTCTACAAAGGCGTCAAGACGAGCGTCGACGAAGCCCTCAGCCTCGTCCAGCAGTCCACGGTAGTGAACCTCGTCGGAGCCAACGTCGTCAGGAAAGCCGTCGAAAGGGGGCTTGTCCACCCCGAAGCCGTCATCACGATATGCGGCGTCCAGCACGCCCAAATAGTCAAAATGTAGGAGAATCCAAAAAGGATAATAGACGAAACGCAGCCAAAAGGTACGGGAAACCCCGCAACCAAGGCACATCGAAGAGCTGGGGTGGCCGAGCGGTTTAGGCGGCGGGCTGCAGACTCGCTGCACAAGGGTTCAAATCCCTTCCCCAGCTCCTTAATGAATCCAGTGTTTTCCTAGAGACGTGCGAAAAAATTTTCGATATATGCAGCTGCCGAGGAATGAGAACTATATAATGTTGTAATTCCGGTACTCTCACAATTCGTCGGTGTGGAATATTAAAATTGAATTCAACCAACCAAACCAATTTATGGCCGTATTATATTCTCAAAAAAAATTAATTATTTATTTGTTTATCTTTCCATCATATAATAAACTAAGCGAAGCCAGAATAGTAATATAATCGTACATTTCAATAACTACTAGGAGAAGGTAGGATGGCACTTATAGCAAAAAAATCATTCAAAGAAATAATTTATGGACTCTTTCCCATTTGTCCATTATGTGGACTCAAGGAAAGGTATGAAGTTTCAGGCATTTATGGCTACTATTTTAAATGCGAATATTGTGGAGCCAAATGGAAGTATGTCCCTCACCTTGCTCCTGGCTCCTGGGGCTCCCTGGGAGATTTAATACTTCAAAAGCCATCTTCTAATGGTAAAGGTCAAGAATTAATAAACAAAAAGTATCCAGTAAAATTTTGGATTTCCAAAATATCTGAATATGGTCCTATAATAGGTCAATGCCCAGATTGCTCAGAGCCAGGAATAAGGTGGGTCTGTTCGTGTGGAGAAAAAATAAGTATGGATTCAAATTGCCAAAAATGTAGAAAGGAAGCTCCTGTAGCAATAAAATGTCCTCATTGTTCCTGCTTACTACTAAATAATAAAGGTGTTCTCTTCAGATGGACAAAGGAGAATATTATGAAATTACCTCCAACATTATTAGAAAAATTTCCGACATGCAAGTATTGTGGTCATAAGATACTTGATCCTATAAGTTTCCCTTTTAACGATGGATCAGTATCGTGTATTGAATGCTTAAATAATTTTATTAATACTCAACATGGCGTTTGTTTAGGTTGCATGAAGCCTATTAATATACAAAAGGAAAAATTTATTGTGAAAGAGGGGAATGAAGTCATTCATTCTTCTGAGGAATGTTTATGTTTATACTTAAACAAGAAGGGGATGATGACACCTCTACAAGAAGGACTTCTCAATATAGCCATACAAGGCTTATCAACGAAAGATATGCCTACCAAGTCTGAGGCGGTTGATAGGTTGCTTTCAAGTTCATTATTTGGAGGGGACTTATGGGGAGTAAAACGTGAACTTCAAAAACAAAGAGATAGAGAAACGATGGAAAGTGCTTTCAGAAGATTTATTGAGGAATATTACTTTAAATATCCTAAAGAAATCAGTACGAAATTACAGAACGCTGGGTTATATTCCTTGCTAAATTCATTTTCAATTAGATGTCCTAATTGTGGAGAAATGATGCCCACCACAATAAAGATATGTCCATACTGCAATAAGTCAGTTATTGGTCCTGCAAGAGATCAAATTAAAGAAGAACCTTTTACTGCCCTTAGACTACGATATGCTAAGGGAGAAATTACTAAAGAGCAGTATGAAGAAATGAGGAAGGTACTACAATCCTAATTTAACATTCAAAATAGTTAAGCAGTATTAAATTTTAACCTTTTTCTTCTTCTTCTGTTGCGCTCTGCTTCGTTCTGAGCTGTATTCTATTCTGCTGTTCTGTTCCATGTGCTCTCTGCACACTACACTACCTTTGCACATAACAAAAAAAGAAAACTGAAAAAGGATAAATTATAAACTACCCAAAATCCACTTATTTCACGTCTCATTTTCATGACAAAAAGAAGGAATCCTGTAATGATTAAGGGCATTGCGCATGTATGTTACGTTGTTAAGGATCTGGAAAAGGCAATTTATTTCTATTGTGACGCATTGAAGCTCAAGCTGGCATTTGAGTTTTTAAATGAGAAAGGTAAAAGATTCGGGGTCTACATTTACGTCGGTGGACGAAACTTCATAGAGCTTTTTGAAGGCGAATCCACAAGCCTGAAGGAAACTGGATCGTATCGCCATTTGTGCTTGGAGACCGACAATATCGACGTAACTGTTAAGGAGTTACGGGAGCAAAAGGTCGATGTGACCGATCCCGAGATGGGAGGAGATGGAAGTTGGCAAGCTTGGCTTGCAGATACAGATGGTAACCGAATTGAACTCCACCAATATATAACAAAAAGCAAGCAAGAGGCAACATTACGACTCAACCCAGAAAAGAAGAAGAAAAAGGTTAAAATATAAAACCTAAACCCGATGATGCGCTCAAACTATCACTTGACCTTTGAATTTCTCTCGCACACTGGGGAATCAATCAACTGATCAATCAGTTAATTATTAAACCAGCCATCCTTTAGCTACTTTCTGAGCGAGCAACGGTTGAAGGGAGGAGGTTTTAGTATATTACGCAGTTCGGAAAGAATTGGGGAGATTGATGCTCTGAGAGGCCTCGCTATCATTCTTGTCTTGGTCATGCACCTCTACTGGCTGGGACAGTATTTTCCGATAACGCTTTTCGGGGTCCCAATATTCGTCTTCGTCTCCGGTCTCGCCTTGACATACACTTACAAGAACAGGCTGGATTTGGCGAGATATGCGAAGAAACGTGTGCTTTTTGTCGGGTTGCCCTACCTTTTCTGGTCAGCTATGCTGATGGTTGTGCAGAACCCCAACAATTGTCTGAATTCTCCCCTTCAGGCTCTTGAAACGTATCTGGATTACACCTTTAACGGTCGCTGGTTGACGTTGTGGTTCGTTTACATGATTTTCCAGTTCTACATTATTTTCCCTTTCCTGCTAGAATTTTATAAAAGATTGACTGTCCAACTAAGAAATTTTCTAGTACTGGCGACGATGTGTTTTTCTTCAATTTATTTTGTCGTGT
>Ga0172364_10001501_pt1 | contig 18012 bp, 15 predicted proteins | sample LakKivSesite10cm_FD_114545 | JGI IMG/M metagenome (GOLD analysis project Ga0172364, IMG submission 114545) | Sediment microbial communities from Lake Kivu, Rwanda - Sediment site 10cm | ecosystem: Environmental > Aquatic > Freshwater > Lake > Sediment | place: Rwanda: Western Province, Lake... | reverse complement strand
TACCAGGTTTCAATCCACGCGCCCGCATGGGGCGCGACCGCTGAAGTTGCGCCAATCATAAAGTCCGCTCCGAGTTTCAATCCACGCGCCCGCATGGGGCGCGACCCATGCGCAGCGAACGTATAGTTCTTTTCCCACTGTTTCAATCCACGCGCCCGCATGGGGCGCGACTGTATGCCTTTTCAAAATTTGTTTTCAAATGATTTATAGTACATCTAACGCTGGCCTCGCATGATGCTCGCTGAAAATGTCAAAGAACATTTGCATTTTCATCATAACTGATGGTCTTTACTTTATCGCTGATTTTAAGCTCGGTGAAACGCAGCTTCCGGTCAGCGCTCAGTAAATTAGGATTCCTTCCGGATCATACCCAGCTTTAGCCCCATAGTGTTCCACGCGCCGTTGCCAGTTGGCTCCCAAATAGTAAAACCGCAAACTGTCTTTTTCCGGCTTGTAAATATCCAGAAGTCGCGTCTTAAACTTTTCCCATTGATCAGGTGCAACGACGCACTCGAACACAGAATTCTGTACTCGCTGCCCATAATTTTTACAGACTCGGGCAATCCTGGCTAGCCTCTTCTGTCCTGAAGGTTTTACCGTTTCCACATCATAGCACACAAGAACCATCATAGTATTTTCACCTCTTCTGATTTACTTCCAAACAAATGCTGGATACAAATCCAGATCGCCACGAATATAACGAGCCAAAAGCCTTGCCTGCGTTTGAAACACCAGTCCGATTTCCATCTTCTCATCCAGGAACGGATGAACAAGCACTTCCTTCTTTCGGTTCTGATACGCGACAATCAGGGTCTTCCGACAGTCTTCGTTCATCATCACTTCTCCCGTTCCCTGAATCGTGAACTGCTTCTCCAAAACCTGCTTGCGGTTTATAAGACTAAGCACAAGCCGGTCGGCTAGGGGAGCTCGAAATTCTTCCATCACGTCAAGAGCCAAGCTGGGCCGCCCGGGACGGTCGGCATGGAGAAAACCAACGTAAGGATCAAGCCCGACCGTTTCCAAAGCGGATCGAATATCAAAAACCAGCAGGGTGTAAACAAACGAAAGCATCGCGTTCACACGATCCATGGGTGGTCTGCGAGATCGTGTTTTAAACTGAAAACTATCCTTTTGTTGGACGATGAGATGATCGAAGACACCAAAATACATACCCGCCGCTTCACCCTCAATACCACGCAAAGAATCGAGAGATTGACAGGCTTCGACATCGGAAAGTAAAAGAGCAAGTTTATCGACTTGTGTGCGTATTATTTCTTCGAACGAGTACCCAAGTTGATTACGCAAAAATCGTTGAAGGTTCATCCGACTGTTGTTAATCTTGGCAGCCACAACACATCGGGCAATAGAAAGCGCCTTCTCTGAATCGTCAGCCCACCGGTATTGAACACGTCTCAGCAGTACATTGCCCTTGACCGGTCCCTCCACACGTCCCAAGAATTTTCCCGATTCCGAAAGCCACGCAATACTGATCTGGTTTTCCGCACAGAACGCCATCAGCGGCGGCGAAATATAGATGTCGAAGCCAAAACAGACAATCTGTCCGAGTGTATGGACAGGCAGTTGCAATACTTTCTTCTCAAACTGTTTGACAACGACTGTGTCGCCCTCTTTCATCAGATGACTCTTGGGCTGCGTAACGTACAGAGTGTTGAGTGTGTGTTTCATTCTGCCTCTTGAGGTTTGAATAAGATATCCTTATACCGATTCGGCTTGCCCATTTTTTTTGGCAGACAGAGCGATTTCAACGAGCAGGCGCGGCATCGGGCATCTCGAACGGGCGGCGGTGTTCTACCACTTTGGAAAAGCTCATGAAGCTTCAAAGCCGATTCTACAGTCTTGCTCCTTAATCCTTCATCGGTGGTCACTTCTTCTCTCCGTTTGATTCTCTGGTAGAACAGAGCAGCCTCGGGGATGGCGATACCGAGCATTTCCTCAAGACAGAGCGCCTGGGCGCAGAGCTGCACGCGGTCGCAATCACTCTGTTTGGGCTGACCGTGTTTGAATTCGACCGGATAGGCACTCCATATTCCTTTCAGTCCGAAGCTCGGAAGGTTATCCAGACCCTTTTCGTCAAGCAAGTCCAGTTCCAATACATCGATGCGTCCCTGAAGACCGAGCGTTTCCGAACGAACGTGCAGACTGGAAATCTGCTTCCTCCCACGCCTGAAATCACGGTACCCTGAATCCGTGCGTTCATGCTCCAGCCGTCCTTTTGCAGTGAGCACATTTTCCTCCCACTCCCGTTCGATGTGAATCAGTGCGCACTGACGGGGGCAGTAGACGAGGTGCTGCAGGGCCGAAATGGGGAGATAGTCGGTTTCTTGATTGATCATTTCAGATTTCGCTTTCTGTGCACTTGTGATCGGACCGTATAAAGACGCTCCGAGAAACCGCCTTCCTTTAGAAACTGTTGCTCAAGGACACGTAACTGCTGGTCAAGTAGATAATTCGTTTGATGTATCAAGCATATTACAGCGTTGGCTGCGATCTCACGGGAACAGTTTCAAAATATGTCTTATAGGTCAAAAAAGACTTATCCTTTTGATAACATAACCTCCGAACTTGCCTTGCTTGTGGATCTTCTTTTTCCCATAAAAGTAAGTTTCTCTGTCTCAGAAAGTCTTGATAATCAACCAGCAGTTCCTCAAGGCTTGCCCGCGCTACGCCTATCAATTTGATTTCTGTTTTCTTCGAAGTACCAGAAGCCATACTCCCCTCAGCGATGTTCTGCTTGCCGCTTCGCGCCGTCTGCACCATCTGGTCGTGCGTGCGCGACCGGCGGTCGATGAACCGGTTGCAGAACACCACCGTAGCGTCATGCACGATCTCGGCCATTTGGTACGACTTCAGATTCCGGTAGCCGCCGTGGGACAGGATAGCGCGGGTTGTACCCGATTTTTTGTCATCTTGTGGCATTTGTGATCTCTTTTTAAAGTCAACAAATTAACCCACATTGACCACTTTGAACGTCTCCCTGACAGGTGTTCCATCGAGCAAAATCTCAAAATCCGTAAACTCTCTTGCCGGTTTAGTTTTATCATTTTTGCGTTTCCATGTTACCCGTTCAAACAGTTCATGCGCAGGCTTGTTGCCAAGAGCGGTTTGATGTTCGAATACGATGAGCTTCCTTGTGCACATAAGGCCACGCGCGGCGGAGCGGTCGTGCTCGAACATTTCCTGCATTGCTTTCCAAAAGAGATCAAGGTCTTCTTTGGAAAATCCTGTTTGCTCAGCAAGGTGGGCGGAGACAAAACCGTGTGTGCGATATAAACCGTAAGGCACAGTATATTTTCGACCCATTTCTGAGCCACCAGTTTCGGCTCTCTCAGTGGTTGTTTTTGCAACCCTTGTAATACTATGTTCAAGTGCGACGACTGGCTCAACTGATCTGGCAAAAGTTATTTGAATTGGACCACGAACCTGCCCTGCATTTGCGCCAGTGCTCATCACCGCGCCAAATGTTCTAACATCATAGAAGTCTTTACACATTCTATCGCGACCGCGTGTTATTTCTCCTCCTTGTGCCACGCCTTTCTCATTGCGTTTCTTTCCGTCAGCTTCGTCAGTAGGTTCTTTTTCCAAATCAATCTAATTTCTTGTATGCATCGGCAATTAGATCATTGAGCACGATCTTCTCTTTGACAAAAATATCGTAACCAGCTTTGGGCTTGCCATCGGTTCGCTGTGTCATTTGCACATAATTTCTTACTTTTCTTTTCAAACAAACATCTGTGACGATCCCCATTCCTGTCTCTACATCAATACGGGGGAGATTACCGGCGTCAGGGTCGCCGTTCGGATTGCCGTCTTTGACGTCAAAGAAAAAGACGAAATCACATCGTTTAGTTACTTGTGCCATAGTTGACTCCTTTCTCGAAATAATTTATGATTATGATCGTGAGTTTTCTTTTTCAGTTTTCTTGCTTGTGAAAAAATCTTGCCGTTGATGGTAGTAGCCGATTGAAAAATACGCCTGATCATTCAACGAAAGATGCGGCGGAAATTCAGACAACTCAGACATGATTTCACCGATTAGTTTTTCAAAGTTAACCCGTCTTCCTGGATTATCGAGCTTTGCCAAATGATGATTCTTCAGTTTGAGGAGTTGAGAAAAGACCGCGACAGGATTGGTCGAAGCCGCGCCATAAAAACGATCGCGGATTGTCGTGTTGATACCCGGATTTCCCTCCTCCTGAATTTTCTCAAGCACCGCGAAGAGGCGTCCCAAGCGATAGCCGGGATTGTTGTTTTTAAGATCGAGTGCCATCGTGATCTCCTTTTCATTTTGTTTATGAATTCGGTTAAAACGATTGATTGCCGCTTTCAAGATAGCTGCACGAGTTCTGGTAACGTTCTGAATTGATTTGCCATTTTGATCCTTCCTTGCAGCGTCCGCTCTTATACGCCTTATACACTGATGAAGCAACGTCGTCGGATAAGGTGTGCCGTCGAGAATGCTTTCGATCACCGCACCGGCGAGATTGGGGGGAACGTTTTCCATTTTGTATTGAAGAGCCGTCGCTGTGAGAATACGATAGAGCGAGAGATACTCTGGATCGAAAGGGCTTCTTATGATCTCGAAATCATCAAAGTGCCGTATGATCTTTTCGCCGAAGTCTCGAACGGCCCCCTGCCTGAAGAAACGAACCGAGATTCGTGCGGCGTTTGGTGCCAGGCCGAGGACATAGAATCTCTCATCGCTGTATGCAAGTCGTCCTGTATGGATCGCTTCATAAAGACTTTTTACAGCCTGAATACCACGATCAGGATCGTCTTTCTTGTCGGCGATAAACCAAACAAAATTACTTTCAAGGTCGTATGAATCTTTGATTTTTCGTTTTTCGGCCCAGAAAATTACAGTTGCATCACTAATCGTCTGCTTATTTGTTGTTGATGAAAGAAGATATTTCAATGCAGTAGTGTAAGCGGCTTCAGCGCGTATCGATATTGGAGCATTGAAGGCTTGCTCTTTCCCATATGAGTCGTAACCAGAATTCTTCTGGAAAGCCACAAGTGTCGCATTGCTCTTTGAGCCCAAAATAGGTGTCGCAGTATGAAGTCTCGCTATTGGGCCGCGATCACCGGTGATCAAACATCTTCCAATAATTTCTACAGAGTCATTATCCGTCTCTTGTGATTCCGCCAATAGAGAAGATTGATATTTGACAATAGCCGTCCTTTCTGAAACCAATTTCGCATCTCCGACAAGTCGAAATGTGAGATTGCAGCCGGGAATCTTTTCACAATCTTTCCAGTTTGGATGTTTTTTCACAGCAGCCTCTTCACTTCGTTCATAAAAAGCCAAAACAGCATTGACCCCCTTGTCTTTTTTTACTATTGGAGGAAGATTTTTAATCTCATTTATAAAAACTTTATGTTGTTTCTTCGCCATTTCCAATGATTTTTTTTCATTGCTCTTCGGATGTCCAAGAAGATATCCATAATGATCCCAAAGCAGGAAGGTCGTTTGACATGCATTTGAACCCGACCTCTTTTTCGCCTTTGGCAATAAAAATAATTTCCCCTTTCCCTTTTCATTTCTTGTATCATTCAAATCAACAAAGCGACCATTTTCATCGATAATAATTATAAATTTTATCTCTTGCCATTGAAACCCCTCCGGCGCAATATGGCTCTCCGGATCGGCAGCCTTTCGCTGATAATAGTCATACAACGCCTGCAGTATCATCGTCGCACCTCCTCGCTGTCTCGCGGTGGAACATGGACAACGCCTTCTTTCAGTTCGGCCCGAAAAAACATCGGTTGAGGATCATCCGGATTCGTAAAGTCCATATCGTAAAGCATGAATCCGAGATCGCGGCTTTCCGGAATCGGCTTTGCCTCTTCGCGCTCTGGATGTTCGACAAAACAAAAATTGCAGCTAAATTCGCGGCAACCAAGATAAGGCTGATTGAAGCACTGTCCTTTGCGCGCGCGGCGCTCAAAAATGGCCAAATACTTGCCGGGCGGTTCATCGTCTTGAGGCCTGTCCTCTCCGTTTTCATACAGTCTCATCTCTTCTTGCAAGAAATCTCTTTCTTCCGGATCCCAAAGCGCTTCCGGTACTGGCTGAAACTTCAAAAGCTTTCGTTTCTCCAACGGAGTATACTCAAGCGTGGCATAGAAACGATACCTCACATCGCGCAGAAACAGTGCCGCACGCTGCTGCCGTGAATCTTCGATGAAAAGTCCGTCGCTGCGAGGACTCATCACCGCACCCACTTCATTGCGGCGGACTGAAACCCATTTGATGGGTTTCATCACCTCGATTTTGTTCACCTGCCAGCGGATCGCAGGCTTCCAGAAAATCGCTTCAAACACCGCCCGCACCGCCGACGGTGTCGGGACGTCATAGCTGACACGTTCGACCTTCATTTCAGGCCGCGTGAAACAGGCATAGTCTGCCCATACTTCAAGGCAGAAAGGTTTGTATAAATGTACCGCCATAGTGTAGCTCCTTTTTTTGATTCTGTGTTTTTTTTGAGAAGGCGTTCCTCTCTGTTATTAAAATATCAGATTTTCACGCCAAAAGGTATCATTCACCTGTAAACCGATACCGGGTTTATAAAGTCCCGTACTATTTTGAATCCAATAGCCAATTACTTCTTCGACAAAGCCAAGTTTTTGAATATGCGCAAACAACTTCAGCGGTACATTGACCAAAAAACGCTGCAACTTTCGCATAAGCCATCTTTCTGGCCCTTTGCTACGCAACAGATCGATGAGTTGATAGCTGTTATTTCCATTTACCGGATTTTCGTACCACACTACGATGCTTTGATAAAACTGTTCGTCAATAAGACGGAAGTGATGCGCCAACGTCCTAAATTGAAACTTGAATTCCGACGCATCTTTTACGAGTCGATCATAAAACCGAGACTTGTCCACATCGTTCATCAAGGCATAAAAATGCTGAAAGTATTTGGTAAAAAGCTGCGGAGACAAACCGTGAATCGTATGGGTGCGAATCATTTCCTTGCACGCATCTTCCCCTTTTCGAAGCAGTCCCTGGGGTGCCGATTTTGGCGCCACGAAGACCACTATCTTTCCTTTTTTCCCAAGCTGAGCCAGTTTGTCCTCCCGATTGCATCGTCCGGCTGCCTGGGTAATCGAATCGAAGCCGGCCAATGCACGATAGACAACCGGAAAATCAATATCCACTCCCGCTTCCACCAGTTGGGTGCTGATAACGCGGACAGGTTCCTCTTTTCGCAATTTTCCCTTGATCCCCGAAATGACAAGACTGCGCTCTTCGCCGCACATGAGTGCAGAGAGATGTATGGTCCCCTCGGGCATCAATACATGAAGATCGCGGCAATCTTTCCGTGAATTGACGATGCACAAAACCTGTTCATGCTGGATCAATTCATCTCGGATTTGCTCCCATGATGATTTTTCGTTTAGATCACCAGGCAAACAAATCTCGACCCGTTGGAAATCTTTTGCAAGGATCTCTGGATTATCAATAATGTGCCTGACATCCTCAATTCCCTGAACCACATTGGGCGGAGTGCCGATCTTTCCCTCCAAAGCCGGCTGGGTGGCGGTCATAAACACGACCGTCACTCCGAAATGAGCAACAAGACCTCGCAAAACCGAAAGGATCGGTTTGAGATATTCCGGCGGCAGCATTTGTGCTTCATCCAGAATGATAATGCTATTGACAAGGTTGTGGAGCTTCCTGCAAGATGAAGTTCTTGATGCAAAAAGAGACTCGAAAAGCTGAACATTGGTCGTAACAATGATCGGCGCATCCCAATTCTCGGAAGCCAGACGGTTCCGGTTTGTCTCTCGTTCCGGATCGAGGTTGCTGTGGTGTTCTACAACCTGATCTTCGCCAAAAAGAACGTCTCCGTTTTTTTGCCGTTCTTCAATCTCATCTTCGTTATCGGTCCCATACTTAAACACCTTCGCGGTTTGCTCAATGATACTCGTATATGGAATGGCGACGATGATTCTCCGTTTGCCATGTCTAATTGCATGTTCCAGCGCAAAGGCCATCGAAGACAATGTCTTCCCGCCGCCGGTCGGAACATTCAACGAGAAAAAGCCGGGGTTAAGAGAAGCCTTTGTGGCGCATTGCTTGCGGATATCTTTTCGTCTTCGGTTGATCGGTGTATCCGGCGCTGTTTTTTCTTTTACTGCGATAAAAGTATCAAGGCGTCTTTTCAATTCCCCCAGCGAGAAGTATTTTCCGCGTTCGATCGCTTTCTGCGGTTCCATAAATTGTTCGGTGTCGAGGAAGTCAGCGTCCACAAGGCAGGAGAACAGCATCCGTATCCAAAGATGTGAATGCTCCTTGTGCCGTTCAAATTCCTGCGGCTTGGAGATGCTCAGGGGCGGACTTTGGGGAATTGGCTTTTCAATGAACAGAACAGCTTCAGAAATATTCCTTATTTCATCGAGTTCGTCTCTTTGCAACATACCCTTCAATGTGTTATATAGTCGATTGGTCAGGTCCCCTCCTGCATCATCCGGATCCCAATCGGGCAATCCTGCATGGTGACCGGCGATACCATAGGCAAGTATCCGAGAAGGAGGACTTTCGTTAAGACGACTGAGCGAAAGTATCGCTCCGGGAGTGCTGTGATTGATTCTACCTTTCTGGTTTTCAAGATGCGCCTCGACATCATACCCACTTTCTCGGCGAATATATGCCTGCCAAGCGGGGTGAAATTTGCCGAGGTCGTGCCACCAGCCGAGCAATTCACCCCAGTCTCTATTGCCGAAGGCCGAGGCAAACTCGCCAGCGAGGTGTGCAGTTCTATTCAAGTGTTCAGCCATGGACTGTCGCCGCCAAGATCCATCACTCTCCGGTTTGATGTGAGCAATGAATTCGTTGTCATTCATCTGGCGTACTCTTCTTCTTTTACTCCTTAGAAGGTAACCTTCTGAAAGAAGGTTACCTTCTCTAATACATGAGAAACAAAAAAGTCGGAATCGTCCAAAGCAAAGACACGCTTCGGCAGTCCGGCTTTGATGTAAAGCAGGTATCGAGTTGAATCGCCTCGCCCGACTGTATTTTGCCTCTCCCCGAGAAACAGCCTTATTTCCGAATTTGTAAAATTGTAATGATTATATGAATGAAAAGCAAGGAGGAATTCGAAATTCAGACGGTAACTTTCTAACAGAAGGTTACCGTCTGAATTTGTTTTTTTCATCCCCATCTTTATTTTTCGAGTGTGCTACAATCATTTTGTCATTTATCTTTTCAAAAGATTCCCGTCTACCGACAGGAATGGCATCCTTTCCTTTTTGTCGGATTAATATGTGATGTGTCCTATGGTAGTTTAAAAGGATCCCTCAACACGCAAAAGATACTGCATTTGAAGAAACGTTTTTTCTTTCAGAACAAGAACAAAACCCTTTTTCTGAAGACGATCCTCCCAGATTTCTGTGCGGATGCAGTAGAGCCGGTTTCCGGATACATTGCGCAGTTTATTGAAGAATCCTGGTGGAGAGATCGTAACGAGAAAGTAACCTCCCGGCGTCATCACCCGTTTGACTTCATCCAAAAATGTGTGTTTGTCTGGAAGGTACTCCGTCAATCCGAGGGCCGAAACAAAGGGAGCCATGCCCTTTCGCAACGGCAATCGGCAGGCTTCCCCAACGATTACCGAAAGTCGCTCTTTTCTGTGGGCCCGCTTTATCATATTCAAAGAACGATCCACCCCTACAATAAAAGGTGCACCACGAAAAAGACGGAGAGACGACCCAGTTCCTGTTCCCAAATCCAGAACCTTGGCGGGGGGTTGCGGAAGAGAATCAATCACACATGCCAGCTTCGACATCTCCTCATGAAATATTTGCCTCATCCATGGAAGCCTTCGCACAGCATCATAAAATCTTGCTTTCAGATTCCAGAAATTGATACGCATGGTTATTCCGGTTTCCAAATGATTTCCAAACTGTGCGGCAATAGCTCCACTTCCATGCGCTTTCCTTGAGTGCACAGCGTCTCCCCGTCCGAGTGCGCCGGCAGCACGCCCTGAACCGCTTCGATTGTTATGCGCCGGGTTCGATCTGTGGTGATGGGGTCTTTTCCGGCCTGCGTGCCTTTCATGAAGTGGAACATCAGGTTGAAAAGCCGAAGACGATTGGCCTTGCCCGCAATACACAGATCCAGCAAGCCGTCATCCGGTTTGCCGTTCGGAGCCATCCAGAATCCGCCACCCATGCGCTGTCCGTTCATAATGGAGATCATCAAAGCGGCCTGCGTTATGCTTTGCCCGTTGTATTCCATCCGCACCAGAGGAGCCTGATAATAGAAAAGGAGGGTTTTGAGGGCTGCCACAAAATAGGACAGAAATCCGTGCAGATGTTTCATTTTCAGTGCTTCAAAACCCACGACAGCATCAAAGCCGATTCCAATGCCGTTGCCAAAATACCGGCCCGGATGGGTACTGTCCACCACCACCCGACCCAGATCAATTGTACGACGTGTTCCCCGGGCGAGAACACGACACCCTTCGTGCAGATCGCTGGGGATTCCCACACCGTAAGCAAAATCATTGCCTCGGCCAATGCACAACACCTCCAGAGCGCAACGGCGGTATCCTGAGATTTTTGCCTGCATCAGCCCGTTGATCACCTCATTGGCCGTGCCGTCTCCGCCCATGGCTGCAACCACATCCCATCCTTCAGAAGCAGCCTCTTTGGCCAGTTGGCACGCATGCCAGGGGCGTTCGGTTCGTACGATGTGAAAACGGACGTTCATCTCCTTCAACGTTCGCTCGACCAGCGGAATGGCTTTTTCGGCAGCCCCTCGGCCTGCAACGGGATTGGCGATAATTTTGACCTTTGTCATGATAATCCGTTCCTCCTCTTTTTGCGTGGGGGCATTACTCCTTTCTTGGGGAGTGAAAATTTGCATCGCTTTTCTTTGTTTTGCTCAGACGATTCGTCCATACAAAAACAGAACAGAGAAGGACACACTCTATAAAAATAGCGTCAGCTTTTTTCGGAGATTCGCACAACGATTTCTTTCACCAGGGCGATGAATTTTTCTTTCATTTTTTGGGCTGTTTTTTCTACTTTCTGATGCGTCAGTTTTTGGCTCGACAATCCTGTTCCCAGATTGGTGATGCAGGAAATGCCGAGAATACGCAGGCCCATCGCAACACCTGCAATGACTTCAGGCACAGTGGACATGCAAACCGCATCACCACCCAGCGACCGCATCATGCGAATCTCGGCTGCGGTTTCGTAACTTGGTCCTGTGCTGGCAACGAGAATGCCCTTTTTTAAGGGGATGCTCAGATCGTGGCTTGCTATTTCGGCAAGATGGATATATTTCAGATCGTACGGTTGGGACATGTCGGGAAAGCGAATTTGAGAGGAAGTGGGAGGATATCCGATCAGAGGATGGGTGAACATGAAGTTGATGTGGTCGGTGATCAGCATTAGATCTCCAGGAAGGAAGTTGGTGTTTAAACTGCCTGCTGCATTGGACACGATGAGACTTTGTACTCCCATTTGTCCCAGAACTCGAATTGGAAAAACCACCTGCTGAATGGAATATCCCTCGTAAAAATGCACTCTTCCCTGCAGCGCAAGAATCGGAATTCCAGACACACGACCGAAAACAACCCGTCCGCGGTGCCCTTGCACCGTGGGCACCGGCCAGTGCGGTATTTCGGATGTTTCGACAGAGGTCTGTCCCTCGAGCGTATCGGCGAAAGGTCCCAAACCCGATCCTAAGACCACAGCAATCTGCGGACAGGCCCCCGGGATTTTTTTCTGGAGGAATGTTGATGCGTCTGTGATTTGCTCGAAAATATCCATAATGTGATCCAATGTACATAATTCCAAACCCAAATTCAAGTTCTATATCTTGTCTATCGCACGTGTGTCTTCATCGGTTTTGATTTGACATTTGGGGACTTTTCGTGTACATTGGGAGTGCATTTTTTTGATCCGGTGAGCATTCGTTATGAAAATCTTTTTTTCTCCCGAATGTCTGGAATATACGCAACCAGGACATCCTGAGTCTGCCGAAAGGATTCGTTCCATCTACGATTGTTTAAAACAGAACCATTTTAAATTTGTTCTTCCCACGCCCTGCAGCGACGAAGACATTTTGCGGGTTCACACGGAAGCGCTTTTAACCAGTGTAAAATACAACACCTTTTTTGACGTAGACACCCCCAACCTTCCGGATATCTATCAATACGCTTTGCTTTCAGCAGGTTCGGCTATTCTGGCCTGTGAAGCGGCCGCGGAAGGAGAAATCACTTTTTCTCTGATGCGGCCTCCCGGTCATCATGCCACCCGGAATCGCGTGATGGGTTTTTGCTATTTTAACAATATCGCTGTTGCTGTGGCAAAATATCTTGAAAAAAATCCTGAAAAGCAGGTGGCGATTTTGGACATTGACTGCCACCACGGCAATGGCACTCAAGATATTTTCTTCAGAACTGCCAATGTTCTTTATGTCTCTCTCCATCAAGTTCCTCTCTTTCCAGGAACCGGCCTGCGATCTTCTGAAAATGCAATCAACTACCCCTTGCCAGTAGGAACCAGCGGGTCCGATTATCTGAACATCCTTGAAAATGCCTGCCAAACGATCGCTGACAGGGATCCTTCTCTTATCGGAATTTCTGCTGGGTTTGACACCTACAGGGAAGACCCTCTGTCTCAAATGGAATTGGAAACCACAACCTTCGGGAAGATGGGGAGAATGATTGCCAATCTGGCCAAACCTGTCTTCATGGTCATGGAAGGAGGATACAGCGCAAACGTACCCCAATGCGTCTTGGAATTTCTCCAAGGATGCGAGTAAAAAAATTAACGCAATTGCCTTTCCGCTGTCATCCTTCGACTCTGATTTGGATGCCTGAGGTGCGTTTCCGACTGCGTCGGAGACAGACCTCTGGCATGACACCGCAGCGGTTATGGTATTTTACAAAATTTTCCAAAGATTGGTTAGAAAAAGGAATACGAGGTGCATACTGTCGCTATGCGTGGGTTGTACAAAATTTGCTTGCTATTATAGTAGAGGGTTTATATATTAAAAACGCAATTTGTCTGTACCATGGTCACACGATTTCAAAATGTGGGAAGATCGGTTGTATAATTTATTCGAAAGTGAAAATGTAAGGATACCGATTTTACCGTCAATGAAGGGAAAGGATATGCGTAGTGTTCATGATGGAAATGCGTTTGCCATCAAAACGGGGTCTTTCAAACAGAATCAAATCGCCCAATGCGGCGTTTGGGAAGGAGGTCTCCATGAGGAAATATAGACTTTTGCAGCCGATTTTATTTTTGATGGGGACTGTATGTTTACTGGGGAGCCTGTTTCTAACCCGCTGTACATTCGAGGAACCCACGTTACCGAAATGGCAGCCCCGGTTTGTTATCCCTTTGATAGATAAAACCTATACGATGGCTGATCTGTCTGACGAGACAGACATCATTGATACAGTGAACCAGCAAGTCGTATTAAAAATTGAACAAGATATCGAGACCTTTGAGATCGGGGATCAGCTTGCTGTGAAGGGAGCAAACCGGATACTAAACAACCTTCCCGCCGGAAGCATCCAGGATTCTGTGGCATTGCCCGTGGACTCTGTGCTTGTGGAGAGCGCTACAATAAAAAGCGGTACAGTTACATTGAGAGTCAACAATCAAAACAATTTTCAAGTGCGCATCCGGCTTGAGATGCCCGATCTCAAAGCCGCAGACGGCGCCACTGTTTTTACCGTGGACAGAGATGTCCCCGGCAATACCACTCCAAATTTTCCCACTGATCTTGCAGGATATGTTTTCACGCCTCGCGAACACAACGGCATAAATTATGTTCGTTTTAGCGCTGAACTGACCGGAGGAGCCGCGACGGTCACCATCACCATTTCTGATCTTGTGTTTTCATCCGTTACAGGAAAGTTGAAGGACGTGACCGTGGCCATGGAGGATACGGAGACCGAGATCAAGATCCCAGAAGAATACAAAGGTTTCCAGATTCAATCTGCCTATCTGAACCTTACGCTCTACGGTCTGCCGTTTCAGGTGATTGTTCGTGTGGAGATTCAGGCTCTTGAATATTTGATGCACGACCGTCCTGCCCCTGCTCCCATTGTTGTTCAGGATACGATTCCGCCTTCGTCTCAGTACGGGGATCAGGGATATACCATTTCATTGCCGCCGGACGTCGCAGCCAACTTTATCAACAGCCTTCCTACACGGATTCTCATGAGAGGATCCATATCCATCAAGGACAGCGTGCACTCGGCTACGGTGAGTGAAACCACCGCGATTTCCGGCGTTGCTTCGCTTCAGGCTCCTCTGACGTTCACCATACCCTATTTGGAAAATACGAGCGTTATCAATAGTTTTGAGATGGATGAAGATGCGCGGAAAGATATCGGAGATGTCCGGGAAAATTTCGTGCAAGGTGAAATTGGAGGAGAGATTACCAATAATCTCCCCATCGGGATTGACAGCGTGGTTGTCTGCTTTGCAAAGGACAGCCTGACAATTTTTAACAATCCGGATTTATCGTTCGGTTTACGTATAAAGAGCGCCACAGTCAGTGGGGATCCCGGTGTAGCTACTGCGCCCCAAACCAGCGATCTGCACCAAGAGATCTGGCCGGACGATCTCAAACTTTTCGAAGAAAATGCCGTGGTGTATTACGCTACCAAGTTCATCTTTCCAGGAACTCAGGGAATGGTCCGTATCCGGCCGCAGGATTACATCCGTGTTCAGGCCCATGTAGCGGTTCAGATCAAGTCGGATATTATAGAAAAAGACGACGAGGAATAAGGAGGTATCCCATGGGAAAGACGACCTTATTAAAAATCAGAAAAGGATTCGGCAGAGTTGCTGTCTGCGGATTTGGCCTCCTTGTTGTCCTGTTTTTTGTTCCTTCCAATGTTTACAGCCAGATCACGGCACGCGGCTTGGGAATGGGCGGAGCCTATACGGCTCTGGCTCGAGGCGTTCATGCACAATCCTGGAACCCGGCGAATCTGGGTCTGCCGGACAATTCCAAGTTCTCTATGACCTTTATTTCTGTGGAGGCGGGCGTTTGGAATAACAGTTTTTCCAAAGAAATGTACGATAAGTACAACGGGGCGGTATGGGACGAGGACGACATAAAAGACATCCTGGACCATATCCCAAGCAAAGGATTGGATTTGGATGTCCAGGCGTTTGTTCGGAGCATGTCGTTTTCTGTGGGGCGGTTCGCTCTCTCGTTTGGCGTCAGAGCCGGCAGTTATGTCCGGGTGGATAAAACTTTTTTTGAGATTCCTCTGCAAGGGAACGAACTGAACCAAGAGTACAGTTTGAGCGATACAGAAGGAGAGGGATTGGGTTTGGGTGTTGTGGGCCTGTCCTGGGGGCAGCCGGTGAATGTTTCTTTTGCCAAAGCATTTGCGGTTGGCGGGACACTCAATCTTTTGTACGGGGTCGGATACGGACATCTTGACAAGGCGGAGTTCACATTAAATACGGCCACCACAGGATTCAAATTGGATGGAGAATATGAAGTAAAATACGCCTTACCTGTCGAGGATGGAGCGGGAAATATAGGGATGGGTTGGGGCCTTGACCTCGGTGCGGCAGCTCAGATTGGTGACAGGTGGACGGTAAGTTTGGCTCTTGCCAATATATACAGTTCGCTTCCTTGGTCGGAAGGCGTAAAGAAAGAAGCGGGATACGTTCGAGGCGACTCGCTCAATGTTGTCAATCTTACAGAAAAGGAGGATGAAGAGAACGCCATTGAAGATTCATCCTGGACAATTGAGGGAGGCCGTTTTACATCAAAACTTCCCACAATACTTCGATTGGGTTGTGCTTATCAGGAGGGGACGATTCTCCTTTCCGCGGATTACAGTCAGGGTTTTGAAAACGGCGTGCTGGCCAGTACAACGCCTCAATTTGCCTTTGGAGCAGAGTGGAAGGGACTCTCCTGGCTGCCTTTGCGACTCGGACTCGTTATGGGCGGAAAAGTCGGATTTGGAACAGCGTTTGGTCTTGGAATTCGACCCGGCGGATTTGTCCTGGATCTTGGTGTACTGAATCGGGGTTTTGCTTTGCCTAAAAAGAGCAAAGGTGTCATCGCCGCGATAGAGCTGGGCATTGATCTTCAGAGGGAAAAATCAGAAACTCTGAAGGTTGGCGATTTTTGATATCGGTGCTCCATGAAAATGTGAAAACGAATTTTCAAATCCATCATTCAATGGCTGTTTCTTGTGGAATTCCTACCAGTAAATCCTGAAGACATTATAACCAGAGAGAGGGCTTTCCCCAAAGGAAAGCCCTTATGGCAAAGGCTGATACGAACTTTTGGCGCCCTTGTGGATTTTGTTTATCCGCCCACCTGTCTTGTCTGTGGCATCCGATGGGAAGGAACAGAGAAAATTTGTTTGAGTTGTTGGGAGCAGCTTTTGAGTTTTTTGGAGTTGAGGTTCCAGCGGACAAAGGAGGATTTTCAGCATCTGAAAGGAAAACTCTTTTTTGATGGAGTGATTACGTGCTGGGCGTATGCACTCGAAATTGAAAGGTTGATTTTTTGGATGAAATATCAACGGGGGAAAAAGGTGGGTCTTTTTCTGGGGAATACACTGGGTCACATTCTTTTGCCTTACTCGGATACCTGGAAAGAAAGTGTACTGGTGCCGGTGCCTTTGCATTCCGTTCGTGTACGAGAAAGAGGATACAATCAGAGTGAACTTTTGGCTCGTGGTCTTGCCGCGCAAATTCCAATTCGGATTGGTACGAATATTTTAATCCGGCGGCGGCAGACAGCAACTCAGACCAATCTCAATGCGGATCACAGACAGGAGAATGTAAAGGATGCTTTTTGTATTCGCGATCAAAAGGCTGTTTGTGGAAAGGATGTTATTTTAGTGGATGATGTTGTCACGACAGGAGCGACCATGAACAGTTGTGCCCGATCTTTAAAGGAAGCGGGTGCGGAAAGAATCATCGGTGTTGCGTTGGCGCGGCCTGAATTGAGATGATATAATTTAGCGAAAAGGAATTTCTCTTGACATTGGAGATAAAAATTTTTATCATAAAAGACAATTTTCTGGATAAAAGGATAACAGAAGGTTCAGTAACTTCCATGAAGTTCTGAATACTATCCAAAAGGACGATGTTGAACGCAATGGCATCGCCAATTTTTTCTCTGGGCATAAGGATTCTGTTTATTGTGGAGGATGTTTCATGTCTGTGAAAATAGGGATTAATGGATTTGGTCGTATTGGAAGGCTCGTTTTTCGAGCTGCGCACAAACGGAGGGATGTGGAAATTCTTGCTGTGAATGACATCACAGACGCACAAACCCTTGCGCATTTGCTGAAGTACGATTCTGTTCACGGAAAATTTCAAGGGAACGTGGAAACGAAAGGGGACACACTTGTCGTCGCTGGAAAGAAAATTCGGGTCTTGGCAGAGAAAGACCCTGGAAACCTCCCTTGGAAAAAATTGGGCGTGGACGTGGTGGTTGAGTCCACAGGTTTGTTTCGAAAACGAGATCAGATAGCCAAGCATCTTGATGCCGGTGCCCCCAAAGTGCTTCTTTCCGTGCCGGCCAAAGATGAGATTGATGCCACAATCGTGGTGGGTGTCAATGACAACGATTTGAAACCCCAGCATAAAATTGTGTCCAATGCTTCCTGTACAACCAATTGTCTTGCTCCTTTGGCCAAGGTTCTCCAGGAGTCGTTTGGAATCCATCAAGGCCTCATGACCACAATTCATGCCTATACCAACGATCAGAGGATACTGGATTTGCCTCACAAGGATCTGAGGAGAGCCAGAGCAGCGGCCATGTCAATGATTCCAACGACCACAGGAGCAGCAAAGGCTGTGGGAAAAGTAATCCCTGCCCTTCATGGGAAATTGAATGGCATGGCTGTGCGTGTCCCCATCTGGGATGCTTCCATGGTGGATTTGGTGGTGGATCTCAAGAAAAAAGCCAATGTGGAAGAAGTAAATGCCGCGATGAAAAAATATGCGGAAGGTTCCATGAAAGGGATC
>Ga0172364_10001500_pt1 | contig 18014 bp, 21 predicted proteins | sample LakKivSesite10cm_FD_114545 | JGI IMG/M metagenome (GOLD analysis project Ga0172364, IMG submission 114545) | Sediment microbial communities from Lake Kivu, Rwanda - Sediment site 10cm | ecosystem: Environmental > Aquatic > Freshwater > Lake > Sediment | place: Rwanda: Western Province, Lake... | reverse complement strand
TATTTGTTAATATAATACGATAGATAACCTTAAAATCCTTCTTTTTAAATAAAAAATAAATAAAAAAAGAAAAAAGCCCTTCAACAAATGCCAAAGGGCTATAATTTATTAATAAATGGTGGAAGCTATTAGACGATTTTCGCAACTTCTGCTTGAGTGATGACATTATAAATACCCTCCAAAAGTTAGAAGAAGTGATTTGCATATAGTTATTTTATCACAAATTAATAAGATAACAAAAGGTGAATATAGTCCTTTTTGCCAAATATAAAGGAATTATCACTTATAATGAATAATCAAGCTAGAGAGCAAATATGGTTCTTTCGTAAAAAAGTTGCAATAATATTTAAAAGTCATTAATATTCAAATATTTAAGGAATTGAAGAAATTGGCAGTTGGAAGTAAAAATTGATATCATCAAATAAGTAAAACTGGAGTGAAGACGTGGATTTAAATACCCTAACCAAAATATTAAACCTTCCAGAGTATAAAGTTACAGAGATTATTTCTATTACCGATACTGAGATGCACTTAAGGATAGAACCTCGCCAGCACAAACCAGCGCTATGTTCAGGATGTGGAGAGATACACACCCAAGGACATCATAGTGAAAAAGAAGCGGTAGTAGAAGATCTAGCGATCAGTGCCAGGAGAGTATTCCTTCATGTCAAGAAGCGGTTCTATCGTTGTCCTAAAGATAAGAGAATATATACAAAAAAAGGTAGCATGGTTAAATAAAAGGTCCAGGTTCACTTATAGATTTTCTAAGCAGATAAACAGATTAACCGCTATCACCACCGATCAAGAAGCAGGATGGTATTTAGGATTAGATGATGAAGTAGTTTATCGGATAGATAAAGAGAGGTTAGAAGAGCAAGCAAAAGAAAAACTAACCCCCACCCCCTTAAGCGATTCATCTCAGTGGAGATAAAGTAAGTTATAAGAAATATCACCGCTATTTAACCAATGTCATTGATGTAGACCGTAGACTGGTTATAGAGATTTATTTTATTGAAGAATAAAAATAAACTTACCGAAAAACCAAGGGGATATCTGGATAAACTATACCAGATAAATAGACCCATATATGAAGCGATGTTATTAAAAGAGAGTTTTCTAGAAGTTTATAGCTATGGAAAGGTTGAACAAGCCAAAGAATGTTTAGAGAATTGGATTAAACAGGCCTTATCAAATGGTTTAAAGGTTTTTATGGAATTGGGACATAAATTTAGAGAAAAAAAGGAATATATTCTTAACTGATTTAAAAAGAAAATAAGTTCTGCTATTTCAGAAGGATTTAATAACAAAATAAAAAGGTTAAAAAGAATGGCTTATGGGTACAAGGATATAAACTATTTTGGATTAAAAATTCATCAACATTGTGGTCTATTAAATCCAAGAATAAATACTATAAATGCAACTAAAATACGAAAGAACCCTTATTTTGTTAGCATTTCCCCGCGCTTTAAATGCCTGGGTAACCTGCAAATTTTCTAATTTCAAGAATACCTCTTTCCGTCTTATTCTGCTTAAAGGTAAGGAATAGTTGCAGGGCGTTTTATTAATTGATCCTTTAATTCTTTCTCGAGCTTCTTTTATCTTTCTTAGACTAATTTCTAGTTTTTGCATGTACTAAACCTAATGTCCTAAAAATAAAAAATTTATATTCTAATTAACGGTTACTACCCAAAAAGTACCCATATTTTACAGATAATACCAAATAATACTAATCAACCTATTTAATTATTTACCCTATTTTTCTAAGATTTTCTAATAAATTTGCCCCTCATTCCACTCAATATTTTTTAATGTTCCTTTTAAACTATTTTTCCTGCAAAACTCTTCAACCCGTATCCAAGAAATATAACCCCAATCTCTAATAGCCCACTCTTGGAATCCTTCAAGGTCACAATTCTTCAAAGTACTATTATAAAAATGCCTAAGATTAGAGTCATTCTCGGGTAGTAATGCAATAAACAATGCCTCATTATGATAACCCATCAATTGACTTACAGCCTTTAAAACTACTTTATTATCTCCAATTTTTCTGTGGCTCTTCGAAGAACATCGCGGGAACTGCACCCCATTTTGAAGTTGTTTTATGCCACCGGTCTGTAATGTCTTTACGAGACGAACCTTATGATAAAGCTGAATAAACAGATTAGAAGAGCTTACTTTATCTTTTTCTATTCCCCTCTTAAACTCTTCAAACTCTTCAAAAATGTTCCAGCAAGCCCTTTGATAAGTCTTAACCTTCGCTTCAATAAAAATAACCTGTTTGCTCTTAAAATTACTGACCAATAGCACTAAGTCGGCATCTCCAAAGTCAGAAAAAGACTGTTCGATCAATATCTTGGCCTCGGATATCTGAAAATTGACTGTCCGATAGGGAAAAGAAACTAAAGATAAAAAACTATTAAGCAGCTGCAAATTATCCGGTAAATATTTCAGCTCATAGCATAGTGAGCTAATTAGTCCCCTCTCCGAGTATCCCAATATTTCCATTTGCTTTACCCCAAAAGCTAATTGATTTTATTTAAAATCACGATCTATCCTATTTCTTCTTTTATCCATAAGTTTTTACTTTTTACCCAATCTACTACGATATACTTATACTCGTCTTTGATTTCATAGACATAGTCTTGCTCAGCATGATTCCATGAACTTTCGATTATGTCTTCTTTCCCCAAGGGCTTTCTTCTCATCTTTAATCCAGCCCTTGCCCCAGCAATACTTCGACCAGTTATCTTCTTATCTATCCTTTCCGAAGGTTTTCTTTTCGCAATTTCGTTCATTAGAAAAGTCACGGTTTTGCTCGTTGCAGGCACTTTATCCACTTGCACTAGAGCTCCTAAAAGCATTCTCTGATATGGTGTTGTATCTTTGAGATATGAAAGGAGTTCGGTTTTTGTCCATGGTTCATTTTCTTTCTTAGATTCTTCTTCAATTTCCTTTTCCTCATCTTTCTCTTCAACCACTGCTGACCTTGTTGTAGCTATTTCGAGTATAAGCCTAACCACATTTCCAATATTGATGCTTTCAATAGGTAAAAGCAGACTTTGGGTTTTCTCAATAGCATTTTCTTCTCCTATAACGGGCTCTAGCTCTTCTTTTAGATCCAATATTTCTACCAGATCTTCATAGAAAATTAAACGCATACTATCTTTATATTTGCTGCCAAGTATCTGCTCAATCAGCGGTTGAACATCCCCTTTCCCGATGACGTATAAACCGAAAACATTTTTGATATCTTTTTTCTTAGATAGTGCCTCAAGATAATCTCCGAGTTGACTGACACTACCAATTGGCCAAGTACTAGTTTTTACCTCAAGAACAATGGTATCTTTACCCTCTCTTTCCCAAATGCCATCGTAATTCTCCTCTCCTGACTTCCCTGCATATCTCCCATAACAAATTCCAAATCCAAATCTTTTCCCCATAGATATTATCAGATCTTGGAAAGCTCGATTATAAGGGTCATGCGGACCTGAACTATTAGCTATACACTCTTCAAGCCATTTTTTTATTTGCTCGGTCTCCCATTTTTCTTGTTCAATAAATTCCCTAAACCTTTTCGCTTGCTCACCATCATCTTTTAATTCTCTACCCAACAGGTTTAACACATCTTTTATATCTATCACTTTACCACCCCTTTTATATTATTTATTATCATTTACTATATTTAATGTCCTTTTAGCCTTTCTTATTTCAATGTCCTGTAATCCTGATTATCGGAAGTAGAAGGTTGTTTAAGCTTTGGAATAGTCTGAGCCCTGTCTTACTTCTAACAAATATTTATTAATAACTTCGATTATTCTATCTAGACTATCTGGGATTATAACTTCAGGTTCTAATTCTTCAGCGGCCTTAACCCAAATTATTGATTTAGGACTATTCATATATTGATAAAATGCTCCCTTAGCGGCTAAGAAACTCAATATTCCCTTTCTAATTCTCTCCAATTTAAGCAATCTTATTGTTTCCCTGTTAATAAAATCTTTGTTATTATCCTTAAACGCATTTTGTTCTCCTCTGAGCTCTTCCTTGACTAACTCATTTAATATAGTTCCAGCTCTCATTAAATTAGTTTTATGTATATCAGTTGGAAACTTACTTTCATAAATATCTAATAATGTTATAAACAAGGTTTCCAAGATCAGATTTAATCCCCTAATAATGGCATCAGCTTGTTCGCCCTCCTTTCTACTCTTTTTATATCTTAACCCAGTAATACTATCCAATACCTTACCTAAACCAAATAGGCTTGGTTTCCACAAAGCCCCTTTAATTTCTTGAGCAATACTAATGCCAATTTTTTCCTGTAAATAGCGATAGAACTTATTGTTGTCTACCAAGTTATTTACCAACTTGGTAGCTTCTTCTTTTAGACTCGAATCATCTGGTATTTTATTCTCTATGCAATATATAATATATGGAGGTATTGAAACTATGAATTGATTTATAGGTGATAGTTCATGGTATGGAATACCTGCAACCTCAGAAAAATATAGCATTTTTGAAAATATATCTTCCTTCGCTTTTTGTGATATTCCTAGCCTATCTGCAACCTGATTAAAACCTTCCTCATGCTCAATTCCAGCAGATAAAGTAGAGTTATAAGCATTTGCCAACTCATATATCGAATCGTAACAAAATCTTTCTAATTCTTCTGAAATTTTCATATGAATCCTTTTTATTTGCTTTTCTCAATAAAATTTTCTTCAAGTTTTATTCTGATTCCTAAATATGCCTACCATTTATGTTTACAAACAAACTTTTTTCTCTATATTATTAATATCTTCCTGGCTGATGAGTATATATTTTTTTATTTAGGATAATGTTAATAGCTATGAAGATAATTTATTTTTTTATTAAAATACTCAACAATTTCTCTAATTGTAAATCTTTTTTCTTTCAAATTTTTGATCTCTTGAAGCCGTTTCAATGCTTCATCTTTTTTATATTTCCGGAGTAAATACTTTCATTTGATATAAATATGATTTATTTTCTTGCAATAACCCTTAAATAAGCAAAAACAAATAATACTCCAACAATAACATCAAGTGGGACCCATACTTCCCTAGGTAAATGGATAGGAGCTATGGGATTAAATAAGATAGCTATAAAAACAAATAATACTTTGGCCCAATCGATATTCTTGTCAAAAGCATTGAGTGTCACAATAATTGCTCCAGCAGTAACCACCCATCTAAGCAATATGAAATAACCATACGGCCATTGCCCTAAGGCTCCAAATAGCATTATGATTGGGATAAATATAAAATATTTATAAAAATTACTCTGATCGTTTTTTTTCATATTGCCTTTTTATTAAAACCAGTTTATACTACTCAATTTCATAGTTAATTAAAGCTTCCCCTAAGTGCTTAATAAACAACCCAATATGAGCAATCATTTTCATTTGAAAAGACAAGTCTTTTTTTGTTTCTCCAAACAATCTTTTATTGATAACATTTGCTACAACCCATAATGGAGTAGATGGATGGTCGGTTTTCATTGCTTTATCATACTCAATAAACAAAGAAGTTACCAATACTATCCAATCTTTAAATCCATACCTTTCTTTGTCTACATATCTATCATAAACTAATTGGTGAAATAGCTTTTCGCATTCAAATTTCTCTTCTTCGTTGGAAAAGAAATTTTCACATGTATATTCAATTAGCCACATATCAAGGATCAATAGTTCAAAAAATAATTTATTGAAATCTTTAATACTTCTCCATTGCCTTATTCTAAAGCCTAGTTCTTTGGCATTTCTTTTGGTCTCTTTTTCTGTTAGATGACTCGATAGCCAATAAAAAAGTATTTCTGCGAATTGGTTTTTTGTTACCTTTTTCTTACTCATTTATTTCTTAGGTCCATAACAAGGAAGAGTATTTTTTAATACCTATCATAAACAATTATTACCTTTTTATTATTTCAATTTCATTTTGGTATTTTCATGATTTTAAGGTAAACTCCTTAGCACTCTTCCATTTTTATCAAAAATATCTATCATACCACTACCAGTTTCTTCTGTTGCAATGCCAACAACAGGGGAACCTTCTTTATTTCTAACGCTTATTACACCACCATATTTGTCAGTTCCAATAAAAGCTAGAAGATTGCCATCTCTATCAATAATATCCAATGTTCCTCCAGATTCCTCAGCTGCTATACCTATTACAGGATTTCCGTATTTGCTACCAGCGCATATTAACCCACCATAATTTGTAACACTCATAGAAGCAACAGGAATACCATTTTTATTACCGACACGAATCATTCCATCATCTTGGTAAATTTCCATAGCAGCTACAGGTACGCCGTCTTTATTTAGAATCGCTATTGCTCCATTATTTTCAAAATCAGTGAATAACTCGATAACTTCTTTACCTTCATCATTTACAATTATTATATTTTTAGCTCTAATTTCTTCCTGGATTGCCATCTGGCTTTCAACATTTTCATCTACCAAAAATACATGAAAAGCCAATATTGCGAGAATCGAATAAAGAAAAATTCTTTCAAATAGGTTCATTTTTAATCCCCCTAGTTTTATTTACTTTCCCCAATATGCCAAAATAAGCCCGTATTTTAAAAATTTAGTTCTCATGTGATAGTAATATTGTTTTAGCTCTTTGTTAGAGATATATCAATTTTTGCCTATCTTTTTCCCCTTGCGCCGCTTATACCTCGTCACTATAATTTCGTTCTGGAATTTCATCCCAAAAAGACAACAAAACTTTACTGTAATTTTGTAAGGTCTTCTCATCTATGTTTAAGGTTTCCTCTAACAAAGTGGTTTTATATACTTCCATATAATCTGTAGTGTCTTCTTTTTTAAACAGCGCCGGTTTGACTTTTCGCAACTTTTCTGCTGAACAACCATCACCGTGTTTTATAATATTACATAATAAACGCAATTCATTTATTTGAGGCCAGCACGAAAAACTTTCTATATCGATATTATGGAATTTGAATTTTTCCTTTATCTCTGACAAGTTTGTACAGAACGTTTTAAACTGAATTTTACAGACGCGAGACATTTCGCGAAATAAAAATAATCTTGATTGCTGTTCCCATAGCTGATAGAGAGTTGCAAGCCATGTTGCTGTTAAATTATATTTTCCCAATTCAAGATACGAATAATGCTCTATTCCTATTTCTAGGGCTTCCTCAGCAATAGATGAAGGATCGATAGAAGCATCATGGGCTGGTTGGCTCATAAAATTATCGTAAAAATCGTTTGCACGTTTATCTGCTTCACTGTCAATATCTTTAAAAACCGGCAATAGTTTTTCAAAATATATTTTAATATAGTCTGAAATTTCTGATTTTAAATATCTTCTCGTCATTGCCGGTAAATATAATTGACTTTTCATTTTCAGAATCCCCCATTTTACTAAAACTCCATTCCATTTAATCAAACCCATATTTTAAAAAATTTTATGACCAAGATATGCTTTACGGTCAAAATGATATTCCAGGATTCCCTTTTCGTTTTTAACCTTCTCCGGTTTAAGCAATCCTTTTTTATATATCTGGTTATAGTTCTTTTGCTTTTGCCTAATTCCTGGCAAGCTTCATTTAAGGTAAGGTTAATTTTCTGCATCTTTTATAATCCCTTTAACTTTCTGTAAATTTTTTAGTTAATTATGCTTCTAACCTTTAATAAAAATAGTAGTTCCCGATGTAATCCAGGTATATCCAGATACGCTAATGGTTTGAATCCAGGTTCCACTTCCACTAATACCACTGGCATCAATATTGCCCTCAAAATAAATCACTACAGATACTGTTTGCCCATAAATATTTAGGTAACTTCCGCTAATGTTTGCAGTAATAACAGGTTTATAAAATGTTCCGTATCCTGTATTCCAATTGATAAATTGATTAACAATATAAAAATTATAAATAGTGAGTGATCCAGAGCTATCAACGATATTACATTTTGCGGTAGTTGTTGCACCTATATCATGTATAGGATTATTCGTAGCAGTAACAATATTCGTCATTGTCCAATTGCCAGTTAAATTAATTGATGGAGTAATAACCCCGCTACAACCTACTAAAAACATAAATAATACTAAAACTAAAGCTAATAAATAATATCTCTTTTTCATTTCTTAAATACCCCCATTTAATTTTTATAAGGATGTTGTATAGAAACGCCAACAATTTATATACTGCTTACATATTAAATTTAATATCCATATTTGACGTATCGCAGAATATCATAAACATTAGATTTGATACTACTTACATCAAGCTCAATTCTAATTAAATTCCTATTTCCTAATAATATTCTTTATTGGTATTAGAGACTGCCACAGAAAATACAATTAACTCTTTTTAATCTCTATTCAATAATGCATCCAACCAACTGATCACCACTTTCATATCTACTTAACCATTCTTTTTTAAATTCACTTAAATCAGCTTTTTCCAATTTTACCTGTTCTAACCCTACTCCTCCTGTTAATATTGTTTGATAAGTGATGGTTTCAATATATTCCCCGGTCACATTTTTATCGGTTATTTCCTGGATAACGCTTATTACGGGTGTTTTAGAAGGTGTTTTTGTATAGGGGAATTCTATTTGATTTATTTCAATATTATCAACAATAAATCCAGTTTCATATATCGCTGTAAATAGTGCAGTCCACCTTGCTAATTCCTGAATCTCATATAAAACCGGGTAATATTGGCCTAAATAATCCAAATTGGTTTGAAAAAATTGAGTCCATTTATAGGAAGAAGAATCATAATCAGGATCAAAGGTGCTTTCTAATTGTCCATTAATGAGTTCCATTCTTTCAGTTTCAATTGTAAGTGGTCGGCCTTTAAGTAACACTGTTTTTGCTTCGGGATCATACTGGACTGTAGTGTTTTGTGTAGTATACCAGAAGCGATGCCATTCTTCCTCTCCTTCTTTGAGGTTATCTGCTTTGTGATAATCCCATTCTGTTCGGAGGCCTTCTACTGAGGTGACCTTTCCCCCTGTTCGGTTGTCGTAGCCAGATGATAAGCATTTCATTATACGGTCTGCTTCAAACATCACCATACCTACGTGGGTATTTTCAACATCACCACCGTAATACACAACACCATACTTATCCCAATCAGCTTGATTGGGAGGTGGATCAATGGTTTGCCAGATACAAAAATCCGGACTTTGATAAATGCCTCGAAGGATGATATAGATATCTTCCGGAAATCTGGAAAAATCAATTTTTCTTTTTTCTACTATTGCATAGATTTTCCCCTCATTGATAAATATTCCCTTTAGATCTCCCTGATTTCTAATATGTTTGATTCTATCAAAATAGATTGCAACCTCTCTTATTCCGGAGACAGGATCATATTCAATAAAATCACCTTTGATATCGCCAATGATTATTTTGAATTTGGGAAAATGGTCTTCAATCTGTGTTGCATCTCTTCTTTTTATATATTCTTTTAGCCAATACTCATAAGTAATATCATTCCCGAGGGAAATGAAATCAATAGGTTCCTTGTCTAAATATATTTTTGAATATTGGGAAAGGGTGGTGAGCGGTAAAGAAAAAAATAATATGCATAATAATATTAACAAAATAGATATCTTCTTGATATTTGGCATAACCCCTCCTATATTATACACACCGTAATTATTAAGTTAACTATTAAACTATTATAATAGTGGTAGAAAAATATCACATGATATTAAAATTATTAGTGAATACATTTTTATTCATCATACTTATCATTTTACAATTACAATTTTGTTTGTAGAAGCTCTATCTCCTACATTATCTATTATGGTAAGCTCCACTCTATAAATACCTTTTGAGGTAAAAGTATGGCTTATTTCCATTCCAACTCCCGTATTTCCATCTTTAAAATCCCACTGGTAGCTCTTAATATAACCATCAGGATCATAAGAGTCAGAGGCATTAAAGAAAACTTCCAATGGTGCTTCACCTGTTCTTGGATTAGCAGTAAAACTTACAAAAGGTGACCGATTAATATCTTCTGTTAAGATTATTTCTTCTTTAGATGAAGCAGTAGTTCCCTTGACATCTGTAGGACTAAGTACAAGCATATCTTCTTTTATTAGTTCCTTAACAACCTTCTTTGCAAGTGAATTAGCTAAATTACCATAGTCCGCAAAAGCGTTACCTCTAGTCGTTGATGTTACAAGCCATGCAACTTGTCCTGACTCTCTGTCAAATAAACGAGTTTCAAAACTAACATTAGGTTTTGAAATATAATATCCCCCATATTCTTTTGTATAACTTTGATAGTGGAGAGAGCCCCCGTATAATCTTGCACTACCATAAGTTGATGAACTTTTGGGTACATAGGATTGTGATATCCAATAGTTTTTCAAGGCTACTACTAAAATACCGTCTATCCTATTTTGATTTAAAATATTCCATAACTCCTGTTCATCATAATCTTTTATTGGTGGGATTAACTGTAAACTAGAAATTGCACGCATATCAGCAGAAGCAAAATGTGAAATAAAGGCATTTTCACTCTGCCTTCTTAAACCTATATCCGTGAACGGAACGACAACTAGTATATTTTCAAATTTTATTCGGGAAAGTTCTGGATTTCTAACAGTATCAAGTTTGGTTTCTGCACATCCCATAAAAAAGACTGTAAATATTAAAAATAAAATTACATAAAAACATTTCCTTTTCATTTTCTTAAATACCCCCCTTTTTTTATTCTCTCCACGGAGAGAAATTCTTAAAAAATAGCTAAAAGTTATGAGAAATAAGGCTTTTTTATAATTTAGTCAAAAAATAGACCCTCATACGCTTGATTAAAGCAGGGTCTTTTTAAACCCGCTTATGATTTTACCTTCTACTTTTCTTTCTGCTCTCAAACCCATCTCTTATAATTCTCTGTTGACATATTCTAACTCCTTGCTTATAAAGTAAAAGATTTAAAACTCTTTACTAAAAGTATTATCTAAACAATTGCGATAATTATCCCATATCCATTCTCTAAAGCTATCACTCTTAATTTTCCAAATGTCTTTAATTATTTCTTCACACTTCTCTTTGGTTTTTGCTGGTCCGCTTGACTTATACCTAACAATACAAATATCTCTTACTTCACTATAATAAAAATCCTCAACATTACTCCAGTTTTTCTTTTCTTGTAGGTATATGTTATAGCACTCATTTCTTCGTTTTGCTATATACTCTTTTTTGGTTTGCTCTGCTTTAGCTTCCTCTATTCGCCGGTCCTCTTGTAATTTAATCTCTTGTTGTCTCTCAATAGACCTTTGTTTATTTACTTGACTCGCATAGAAAAAGCTCCCTAAAACAATACTCGCTATTAAAATCGTTGCGGGTAGTAATAGCTTGTTTGTTTTATCCATAGTTTTTAAAATTATCTCCTTAAATTTCTACTTCCTGTAATTAGATTTATAGGATGTAAATAAATACTGCTCTGAATCGGTGATGTTTGCTTTTTTGAAATAATACTGAAGTGCTTCTTTGACTGCTTGATTAACTTTAATCTTTTTTCTTTTTTGATCTTCTGTTCTCTAATGTGAATATATTCTACAATATTACCTTGTATATATATGATATCATTTACTTTTAATTTTAACAAATTATTGATACGAAATGCAAGATTAATTTAAATAAAAAAGATTTAAGAAATAACCATATCAAAAGAATCATTTATCATATGCCTAATAACGTACCTCGGAATTGAATCTTTTTATAATATGCTATAAAATTATTTGTATGGATTATGATGTTCTCAAAAGAAAAATTAAATTTAAAAATAGAAAATTCCCGGTAGAAATCTTCTGTAAGGAAATGTACAGAGATTACTACGTTAGAGGGCAAGTGGTTGAATTATCTAGCTTAGATGACCCATTATTGACAATTGGATTCCTTTCGATTTACCATTTAATTCTATTTGTGCTCGTTCATAAAGAATACATCAACAAATCAACCTCCGCTTTGTCTTGGATAACTGAAATTCACAATTCCGAATTTTGCTCATTTACGGAAAGTACTCCTAAAGATTTTAAATACTTCCAAAAGATGGGGGAAGATATGGCTAAGAATGTAGAACGCTTCTTTGGTAAGTTTAAAGGGATTAACAAGAACCCCTTAATCATGATAAAGCTTGAAGATGTTCCAATTTTTGAAAATCAATATCTCGATAATTCTATTGAATCTAGGGATAATATAATTCTTTTAGATTTAAGTATTCATCTATACAAAAAATATCCACTACCAAATTTTCCTGAATTTCTAAAAGACAATAAAGAAGTATATGATTATTATAATAACATAGAATACTCGACAAGAATTCACAGTATCTGCGGGAATCATCTTTTTCACAGAAATGAAAGAAATAAAAATACTGTCTATAGCTGGTTTAACAATTTATACGATACAATTTATTGGAAGTTAGGTTATGAACGCACAGGGAAACGTACGTTTTTTGCTATCTTATCAAGCTACGCAGATTTAAGTCATACAAAACAACTTTCATCAATTGAACCGATAAACATAACTGAATATATTGGCTTGCTTAACGTTTATTACAAACTATGGAAAAAAGATAACATTTATCCTCTCACTAGATTCTGCAACAGCTTTTTGTATGACTTAATAGATGACCTAAAAATAGATAAAATAATTAGTCAATGTCAATTTTGTGGTGATTTCTTCAAATATAAAAAAGGCAAAAAATATTGTTCATTAAAATCTGAAGGAAAAGCTTGTGGGGAAAAGGCAAGAAGAAAACGGTTTTACAAGAAACATAGAGACAATATTTTGCCAAAGGCTCGAAAGGTAACAAGCGAATTAAGAAAATGGTATAAAGAAAAAGGTATTAAAAAATAAAATATACTGAAATCTTCATAAAATCTCCCTGTTTAGGTATACCGAAACACCTCTAATAAACCAAGTGTTTTAAGAACTTTTTTTTATTTAATAAATAAGTTAATCTTACCTCAGCAATAAAACAAATACTGAGGTTTTTTTATTTTGATAAATAAATATTCCAAGGAATTTTTGAATAAGACCATTGAAACTTGGCAGCCATATAGCTTAACTCCCCTATCCTTATATGATGCCAGGGAGATTGCAGACAACATGACGGCTTTATTCAATTTCTTAATTGATAATGATAGGAAAACAGGGGAAATACAAAAAGAATCATTTCAAAATAACTCAGAAAGTGCAATACACGAAGAAAGGGGTAAGTGAACGATATGATGAGTAAATACTTTGACTTATGGGACAATCAAGAAAAAAGAAAAATATCTGTTGAAGCTAGTAAAAAAGAAGGTAAAAATTGGATAGCTTTATGTCCCTTTCACTCAGATCAAAATCGTCCAAATCTATATATCGACGAAGAAAAGGGAGTGTATCACTGCTTTGCCTGTAATAGAAAGGGTCTTCTTTATAATCCTGATTATCGGAAATTAGGAGATAGATTCAAAAAAAAGATCGTTGCTACCTATGATTACCAAGACGAACAAGGTAACTTGCTATACCAAGTAGTCCGCTATTATCCTAAGGATTTTAGACAAAGAAGGCCTGATGGACATGGTGGATGGATCTACAATTTGAAGGGAATAAAGACTGTCCCCTACCGCCTACCGGAATTAATTAACAATAGTGATACTGTATTTATTGTGGAAGGAGAAAAAGATACCGATAACCTTCGCAGATGGGGTTTAACCGCTACCACCTTTCCCATGGGAGCTAATAAGTGGAAAAACCAGTATAATAATTATTTCAAATCTAAAAAGATTGTCCTTTTGCCTGATAACGATGAAGAAGGATTAAGCCATATGAATAGAATTGCCAAAGAGCTTGCTGGTACAACCTTAAGCATCAAACTCTTAAAATTACCAGGCCTGAAATACAAAGAGGATTTCACTGATTGGATGAATAAGGGCGGCACCAAAGAAGAATTGTTGAAATTGGTAGAAGATACGCCAGAGCTAAATCACAAAAATCTTCAAAGCCTAGAACAAAAAACAAAAAAGAAAAAGCTCATCGAAAAGACCAAAACCCTCATTCCGGGCCTCATCCATCTAGTCCAGGACCAAGACCAAGTTAAATATCTCTTAAAAGAAAATAATCAGCTAAAGATGCAGGAATCTTATATGAAGGATGATATCAGGTATACCCCTAAGCAGATCCTGCCATTTAAAATATTGAAGCCAACCATTCTAAAGAGGGAATTCAATATTGACTTACCACAGCTTTTTCGTGAAGTGGACGCCTTTATAAGGAGCTTCTTGGAGATGCCTGATGAAAAAGATTATCTTATATTAGTACTCTGGGTCTTTCACACCTATCTGATTGAAAAGTTTGTTACCAGTCCCATGCTCTACTTTTACGGGGTGAAAGAAACCGGGAAAACCAGAGCCGGTGAAGTCTTAGAGGAATTGGCCTTCCGGGCAGAAAGAATCACCTCTGTCACTGAGGCCTCCTTGTTCCGATCAGCGGAAATATTCAAACCTACTATGATCATTGATGAGATTAAACTATGGAATCATGGAGCCAATCAGGGAATTCTAGATCTCTTAAAAACAGCCTATAAACGAGGCCTTAAGGTAACCAGAATCAATACAGATAAAAAAGGAGAAGACCAGATTGAACTTTTCGATACCTTCTCACCAGTGATTATCTGTACTACCGAAGAATTACCAGATATCATTGCCAATCGCTGCATTTATTTCATAATGCAAAAAAATCAGAATCCGGATATTGAAAGATCTATCGATCAAGAGTGGGCTAATGACTTAAGAGAGAGACTGACCCTGTTCCGGGCAACATTTATAGATCAGATGATACCTGAACTAGAACCAATTGCCAGAAGAAGACTGCAGGAGATCATTTCCCCTCTGCACCAGATACTGAATTTGGTCAATCCAGATAAAGAAAATGAATTGCTTGAAATTGTAGAAAGCATCAATAAAACCAAGGCAAATGAGGAAGGGATGAGTTTGGAAGCAGAAATAGTCTCAGCAGTATATCATGAATATCTTGATAATAAGGAAACCAATATATTAACTAGAACTATTACCGACTATATCAATAAAGATAGAACCGAAAATGATAAAAAATCGGACAGCCTAATCAGTAGAAGACTAAAGAGACTGGGCTTTGAAAAGATCAGATTTAAAGATGGCAAGATGGGATTTCATATCAATGAAAAGCTTCTGGAGAAACTGAAGAAGCAATTCCAGATTGGAGAAGACTCTGAAGGATATGAAGGATATGAAGGAAAATAGAAACACTAACAATATGGATTTTGTTTACAATTACCCAATGATAAGAAAAATAAGGTATATAGAAGACAAGGGTTTCATGGCATGGATAAGAAAGCTCTATTCCCTTTTCTTTTTCAAAACCTTCAGAACCTTCATTTCCTTCAGCAATATATAATAGCTAAGAATAAGGAGTCAATATGAAATCATTGGAAAGTAGGATTAAGAAACTGGAAGAACAACTTAAGGCAGACAATCAAAATGAGAAAATCGTAATGGTATTACATTTTCATGATAGCCCCTGGGCAAAAAAATACCATATGAAATGCCCCCATTTGGAAGATGAAAAAACCTATGGCGAGTGTCCCCTCTATGAGGAAAGATACCAGGAGGCCAAACAAAGAAATCAACCCGGATTTCTTACCTTTACCCTGCCCTGCTTTAAAGAAGGAGAATGTCCCTTATGTCTTGGTAAAAGGCCTACTACCCTTACTGGCAAAAGTAGATCAAGAGACGAAAACTAAAAGAGAAAGGATGATTGTCCATGCAATGTCAAGCAATGACCAAAGAGGGAAAACAATGTCGGGCACATGCCTTGAAGGGGAAACAGTACTGCCTGATGCATGACCCGGAAAGTAAGACCAAACTGAAAGAATATGCCCGTCGTGGTGGACTGGTCAAGAAAAAGGTTCAGACTTCCCTTGCCCCTATTGAATTTAAAGGGGATGTTAAAGAGGTATTGGATCTCCTGGCTGATACCATCAATAGAGTTAGGAATAATACCATACCGGCCAAGACTGCCAATACTATCGGCTACTTGGCCAATGTCATGATCAAGGCCTTAGAGATTTCTGAGATTGATAATCGCTTGAAACAGGTGGAGCGAATCGTTATGGAGAGAAAGACCTATCAATAGAATAAATAATTTGATCATGAGAAAACAATTGACTAAATATATATTATGCTATATTATGTAAATATGGATGAATTAGTTAAGAAATTAGAAGAATATCGTTTGGAAAACCGGATAAGCCAAAAACAATTAGCTATTTTACTTAATACTACATTTCCTACCATTAACCGATGGTTTAACGGTAAGGCTGTACCGAACAAGATTCATCAATACCATATCAAAAAGCTTATCAATAAAATGGATAAGAATGATCTTGATAAAGGAGTATAAATTGAAAAAAGCTGTTCTCTATGCTCGGGTTTCCAGTAAAGAACAAGAGGAAGGTTTTTCTATCCCTGCTCAATTAAAATTGCTTAAACATTATGCTAGGGAAAATAAACTTAAAGTTGTAGATGAATTTATCGATGCAGAAACCGCAAAAAAAGCTGGAAGAAAAAAATTTAATGAAATGGTTAAATTTTTGAAAAATAATCCTGATATAAAAGTTGTTCTTTGTGAAAAAACTGACCGCCTTTACCGAAATTTTAAAGATTATTGCACTATCGATGATCTAGATTTGGAAATGCATTTGGTAAAAGAAAATGAAATTATAAGCAAAGATTCTAAATCGCATCAAAAATTTATTCATGGAATAAAGGTCTTGATGGCCAAAAATTATATTGATAATCTCTCTGAAGAAATCCGCAAAGGTATGAATGAAAAAATCAATCAAGGATACTACCCTTCTATTGCACCTCTCGGTTATTATAATTCAGTTGATCTTCTTAATGGTGAAAGAGTAAAAACTATTAAAGTAGATGATAAATCGAGTTCTATTATAAAGAGGTTATTTGAATTATATGCCACCGGATCCTTTTCTCTGGAAGATCTTACCGAATATGCCAATAAAGAAGGTCTTAGAAGCAGAAAAGGAAATATACTGGTAAAATGCACTATTCATAAAATGCTTAAAAATCCAATTTATTATGGGTATTTTCGCTGGAACAACACTCTTTATAAAGGAAAACATCCTCCAATTATAAGTAAAGAATTATTTGATTCTGTTCAAGTATCCTTTAATGGTCATAACCGACCTAAAAATCCCAAGAAACATAAATTCGCCTTTTCCGGTTTATTAACCTGCGGTAAATGTGGTTGTGCGATAACTTCTGAAATTAAGAAAGGTAAATATATTTATTACCATTGTACTGGTTATAAAGGCAAATGTGGAAATAAACTAATTAGAGAAGAAGCCTTGATAGAGAAATTTGGTGAAATAGTCAGAAAAGTTAAAATTGATTCTAATATATTAGTTTGGCTTAAAGAAGCTTTAAAAGAAAGTCACAAAGATGAAAAAGAATACCATGATAAACAAATAGAAAATTTACAAAAACAATATACTAAATACAATGATCGTTTAGATAGATTATACGAAGATAAACTAGATGGTATCATTACTAAAGAATATTATGAAGAAAAAAGTAAAACCTGGTTAAGAGAGCAAAGTAATATTTTTTCTACAATCGAAAAACATAAAAAAGCTAATACTAATTATTTTGAACAAGGAATTAAAATTTTAGAACTTACCCAAAAGCTTTATTCAGCTTACTTACAAAAAAGTCCTAAAGAAAAAGGTCAACTTGTAAATTTATTATTATCGAACTGCACCTTAGACGACGGAAACCTTTGTCCCACATACAAAAAACCCTTTAACCTGTTAGTTAAAGGGCCTTCTCGTATATTATGGTGGAGGCGGCGAGATTCGAACTCGCGTCCAAAGATATTTCAGTAAAAACCACTACGAGTGTAGTCTATGATTTTTTTCTCGCTCTTTTTACCTCCCATAGACAGGATGTAAATTAAGCC
>Ga0172364_10001499_pt1 | contig 18014 bp, 12 predicted proteins | sample LakKivSesite10cm_FD_114545 | JGI IMG/M metagenome (GOLD analysis project Ga0172364, IMG submission 114545) | Sediment microbial communities from Lake Kivu, Rwanda - Sediment site 10cm | ecosystem: Environmental > Aquatic > Freshwater > Lake > Sediment | place: Rwanda: Western Province, Lake... | reverse complement strand
GGAGCCATAATGCTCAACACGGAGACCCAGATCGGCGCATCCCTCACATGTCCAAGCCTGGTGGAACAGGCCGCGTCCCGGCTTAACCTGACTCTGAAGCTTGACGGCAAGAACGTTGGATGGATCTCCTACATCAACTGGTCCTTCCAGTACAAGGGCAAGGACGGGCAGTGGCAGCCTGCCTGGACCACCAAGACCAGCAGACAGAACCTTTCGGTTCAAAGCACGACTTGGCAGCAGTACGCCATAGACCATGGACAGGCCAAGGACGGCGGCGTGGTGTTGGAGATGCGGGTGGAGGCCCTGTGTTACTATGCCCCTTCCTCGGACATTACGCGGCTCCTAGCCACCTCGAACTCATGCCCCTTCTCCGTGCAGATCGCCCAGCCGGATGTAACCATTGACGGCCCCGGCTTTCTAACCTCGTTCGATGAGAAGGCGACGTTCACCCCGAGGAGCAAGGCGAACCTGACGAAGGCATCGCGGGTTGAATGGCTGTTCTCGTACAGGAACAAGGATGGGGGATGGGTGGATCTTGCCGCGGTGACGCGCACCGGGTTCGAGGCCCTTGTACTGACAGAGTCCACCAAACCTTCTCTGGAGGAATGGTTCGAGCTAGCGCGGCAGCATGCCACTGGGGACTCCGTACTGGGGAGGTACATGACGATGAGGGTTTTCGCGAAGGTCTTTTCGGTTGACGTGCTGCTTGTGGCAACCTCCAAGACAAGCACCTTCACGGTTTACCCCCCTGCCCCGAAGCTTAACCTCACGGTCTCCGGCCCGGACAAGGTGACATCCAAGGATAGCGAGGTCGTCTTCAAGGTTACGGCTGCGGGTGACGGTAAGGATCTCGTCGACAGGGCTGAATGGACCTTCTCCTACATGGATGAAAGGGGTGAGTGGGCTTGGGACTGGGAGATGTACCTGGAGAAGACAGACCTAGCGGATCTGAAGATCCTCAAGGCCACTGGGACGCCCAATCTGACCTATCTTCTGGGACTGGGCATCAAGTACGGGGTCGCCCGGGGAAACGTTCGGGTTCTGAAGATGACTGTCGAGGTCGACGCATACGCTGGCGAGACCCTGATGGCCGCCTCCAACGTCCACAATTTCACGGTCGAGGTCGATATGAATCTCACGGTGAAGGTTGCGCCCTTCGTTGACGTGTACCCCACGCAGCCCAACACGACGACCCTGAACGTCAGCCTTGGGGGAGGGGGGACCGTGCGGCTCAGGATCGAGGGCGCGCTGCCCGCCTACCTCAAGGCGTCCATCAGTCCTGATGTGGTGAACATCCCGCATAACCGGGGGTTCAACACCACCAAGCTGAACGTCACCCTAAATGCCACATTGCTGGGGGCTCGAAAACTGCCCCTGGAGGAGCGGATCAGGATTGTGGCGGAGGCAGGGTTGAATCGCTCGACTGTGGATCTGACGCTGCGCCTGCTTCCTTGCGAGTGGTTGGTGATGCTGTATCTTTGCGCAGACACCGACCCGGATCTCCAGTGGGGAATGCTGTACAACGTGCTGGAGATGTGCAATGTGTCCGAGGCCTTCGGTACGCCCAAGGTGGGCATGGTTGTGCTGGCAGATTTCCGTACCGCCTGGCTTCTGGGGAGCGGCTTCATCGCAATGGGGATAAGTGAAGTAGTTGACAACGACGCCAGGCTGTACCAAGTCGTATACGGAAACCTTTCACTTCTTGAGCCCAGCTGGGGCGCCACCAACATGAGCGCGAAGCCTCCTCTTGAGCGTCTTATCGATGAATCGGTCAAGAGATTTCCCGCAAAGCGTACCCAGCTGATCCTGGCTGATCACGGCGCCGGCATAGAGGGGATTGATTGGGATTTCCACCAGGGGGGCGTGCAGATGAAGATCAAACCTCTTGCGGAGGCTCTGGGTGTACGGAAGTTCGATCTGTTAAGTTTCGATGCTTGTCTGATGGCTCAGCTGGAGGTTCTCTATCAGTTGAGGAACAACGCCGACTATTTCACCTGTTCGGAACGAACGGTTCCCAACAAGGGACATCCGTATGACAAGATGTTGGCCGATCTATGCCAGAAACCGAATATGACTGCTCTGGACTACGCCAAGCTCATTGTAGGGTACTATGCGAAGAGGTACGACGGATCACCCGGGTCACAGGAGAAGGCCAATTTCACGCTCTCCGCGATCGATAGCTCTAAGCTGGGAGATCTTGTCCGCGCTGTGGATGGCCTGGCGGATGCCCTGGTTGCGAACTATAGCCGGCCCACCGCTACGATGAATGCTACGATGGCCCGGGTGGTCTATCGCTCCTGGGAGGCCGACCATAGACCCTACACTGATCTGGGGGACTTTGCAGCCGAACTGCTGATCAACCTGGACATAATGGATCTGGGAATCAAGGCGGCTGCTGTCGAGGTCATCTACAGGCGAGCGGAGGCCGTCGTGGCGAGCAACCAGAGCGTGTTCAACAGCACGGGTGCGCGCATTGCTTCTGATTACACGGGTCTGACGATCTTTCTTTGGAGGAAGGGTTACGACTACGGTCTCGCGCCTGGCACAAGTCCTTCAGCGATTTACCAGCACTTTCTGGGTTTCTATAGGGAGTTGTCCTTTGCCCGGAACGCTTCTTGGGAGGGTTTCATGGAGAATTTCACGCGTTCGCTTCCGGCTGACGTTGTGGCTTTGACCCTTCTGCATCCGGGGCATGAGCTGTATCTCCATGTCTATGACCAGTTGGGAAGGCATGTCGGTTTCAGCCAGGCCTTCATCGAGCAGAGCAGGACCGGGATTGAGCTCGGGATCCCGGGTGCTTTCTACATAGACTTCCATAATGGGACAAAGGCCTTGCTTCTTCCCGGGAATCTGAGCGATTTCAGGGTGGTTGTCGATGGTCGCAGCATGGTGGAGGATGAGGAGCCGTACGCTCTGCACTACACCCTGATCAGGGATGGGCAGGTCAAGGATGCGGAGACGCTCCAATCGGTGATCAAGGCTGGGACCAACCACAGCACTTCGGTTGAGCTGGTGGGTGACGATCTTGTGCGGGGTGAGATGATTGTGGAGGGCGAGGAACAGGAGGGGCAGGCGCCGGGCAAGGAGCTGCCGCTGTGGTTTGAGGAGTTCTTCCCGTTCTTGGTTCCTCTGGTTGAGCCGTTTCTGCCCTATGTGCCTTCCGGCCTGGTGCCTTTCGTCCCCTTCCTGACTTTGGCGGTTCCGGTTCTGTTGGTCCTTGTGGTTGTCGGTGTTGTTCTGAGGTCTAGGAGAGCCAAGGGAACCCGAAAGCCACCCAAGGGTGGATGATGGGACGAAGGCCTTCGTTGATGCCGATGCCTGAGACCCCTCAGAGCAGTGGCAGGTCGCGCAAGAGGTGGTTGCTGGCTCCGGAACCACGGGTTGCGCCAGCGGAGGGTGTCACTTTTCTTTACGTGGGATGCTTCGTGGCTAGGCAGCACGGATAGGGAGTTGTAGCGGGGATCCCGATGGCTACCAAGATCCTCCTCGACACCGACATTGGATCGGACATCGATGACGCGATCTGCCTAGCGTATCTGCTTTCCCAGCCAGAATGCGATCTACTTGGCATAACGACGGTGACGGGGGAGGCGGAGAAGAGGGCGATGCTCGCGAGCGCGGTGTGCAGAGCCTGTGGAAGGGATATCCCGATCTATCCTGGCTACGAGGTGCCCCTTGCGGTTCCTCAGAAACAGACCAAAGCGCCCCAGGCCGCGGCCTTGGGAGGACTGGATCATGCAAAGGAATTCCCCCAGGGGCAAGCCGTGCGCTTCCTCAGACGCACCATCCACGAACACTCGGGCGACGTGGTCCTGCTCACGATCGGGCCACTGACCAACATTGCCACTCTGTTCCGGCTCCATCCCGAGATACCGGCCCTGTTGAAGGGCGTGGTCATGATGTGCGGGCGGTTTGCGGGGCCTGGCGTCGAATGGAACGCTAGCTGCGATCCTGAGGCTACATCGGCCGTCTACGGCGCGAGGGTGAGGATGCATCGTTCCATCGGTCTGGATGTGACAACGAGGGTCACCATGGAGGCGGAGGAGGCTAGAAGGAGGTTTCGATCGGGCGCGCTGCGGCCGGTGCTGGATCTCGCCGAGGTCTGGTTTGCGGAGAGCAAGGTCATCACATTCCACGACCCCTTGGCGGCGGCGACAACATTCAACGACGGAATCTGCAGATTCCGAAAGGGCACAGTTGATGTGGAGCTTCGAAACCAGGAGCTACGCGGGGCGACGCACTTCCAGCCGGGCGGCCCTCATCCAAGGCATGAGGTCGCCACGCACGTCGACCCGCATGCCTTCCTTGACCATTTCTTCTCCACGGTCGGGTGAGGAGTCGCCGGATGAGCCATTGCCCTTCTGCGGCCCTACCCTAGCGCAACCTCGCCTTCGTCTCCTCAACCTCGGCCCGGATGCCTCACCCATCGGTTTCCCGGCGACTGTCGTGTGTGTGAGAGATTGAGAGGGTTCAGCCAAGCTGTCCCCTAGTCATGCTAACGGCCTTGTACAGCCTCCTTCTCACCATGAGAATCCACAGGGCCTCAAGGCAGATCATGAGTGTGGCCGCCACGGTGATCCATTCGATGACGTAGATCCAGAGCATGGCACGGTTCTTCAGATCGATCGCGGATTCTGAGAAACTGCTGTAGCCCTCAGCCGCCTCTTGGAGGGCCTCCTGGGCCTTCGCATATTCTGACTGGATATACGCCCTCTCCGCATCCCTAACTAGGCTATCGAAGCTTCCGAGCATCCTCTCCAGCTTCGCCGTGTTCGCGCCGAACCTGTCGACGAAGTCCACGAGCGCTGTCGCGGATTCCCTTCTCTGCGCCAGCTGGATCAGATCGACCCTGATCATGTGGACCATGGCAAGGTCCTGAGGTGGGGACACCTTGGCGGCGAAGAACAGCTCGTTGAAGATAAGGTCCGGCAGGTACTCGTAGCCCGCAACCGTTTCGGTGGGTATGTTGTCCCAGCCGTGGGATATCTGTATGACCGACGCCTTGCCGTAGTCCCTGGTCACAACGGCCTCCGTCTTTCTCTGGCTCCAGATCGCCTGAACCGTGGCTCCCTCCCTGGCCTTGAGGTCTCCATGGCCTGCCCCGTTCATCGCCCATTTCGAGATGTCGGGGACGTTAAATATCGGGTCGCTTCTCAGGACCTCGTAGAACCTTCGTCCGACATCCGTTGTGCTGCCAAAGACCACGTCAGCAGCAAATACGTCGTAGAAGGTGGACTGCATCCATCTGTCGATTTCGTTGAGGTTTCCGGACCAGTAGACGTACTCGACCAACGTAATCCCCAGGCCTTCCTCCCGTATGCCCCTCTGGAACCTTTCCAGGGTGCCCTCTGGAAGGATCCGTTGGGTGAAGTCCTCGAAGATGATGGCATCATACTGTCCTATGAGGGCGTTGTAGGTCCTGGGCAGATAAAGCCGGGCGAACCTGCGGGCATCGGCCTCCGAGAACCACTCTATGTCGCATGGAACGCGTTGGAGCGTGAACTTGGGCTCAGCCTCCATCCAGGAGGGGAAGGGAAACTGCGCGGGCTTGACCTCGCCCAGAAAGATGACCCGTATCCTGCCCGTATCGGGGTCCGTCCTTGCATCCGCGACTGTAGCTGATGCCAGGACGAGCAGGAGGACGAAAGCTGGTGCGCGTTGAGAAGCACAGGCAAGCCTTGGTTTGGGGCCAAGGTGGGCCGATCGGTCTGCACGCATTCGGATCCTCCCCCTTGCTGGCCGGGACTGGAGAGGTCTTCCCCTTGTTGCATCGTCCCATTTATTTATTTGGTCAAGATGACGCGGAGCTGTACGCGCGTCCGGCGGGCCATACATTTTTTCGGCTTGGAGCTTTCCTGCCGGACATGCCAAAACCGAACATAGTCTTCTTCCTCGCCGAGAGCTGGGACGGCAGGGCGCTTGGCTGTATGGGGCACCCTGCGATGCAACGTGCCACCCCGAACATCGATGGTCTTGCCTCCCGAGGCGTGCTGTTCCGCCAGGCCTACTGCAGCCATCCGATATGCTGTCCCTCCCGGGCCAACATCTGGTCGGGCCGCTATACCCACCACTGCGAAAGCTGGAACAACCACAAGGGGCTGGAGCCGGGCGATCGGACGCTAATGGATCTCCTCCACGAAGCAGGCTACCGCTTCGCGGCCGATGACTACCGTGACATAGGATTGGGCAAGAGCGACTACAGGTCGGGCGGGCACAGCCATCCGGCACGAGTCACGTCGTGGACCGGTGCGGCCGACATCCGCCTGCCGGTCTACGGGCGGGGCGATCAGGACCTCCAGATCATGACCAAGGAGAGGAATGCCTGGAAGGGGGACTGGGAGAAGATATCTAGGGCCAAGGACTTCCTGTGCGCCCACGCTGATCATCAGGAGGACCCCTTCTTCCTCTACATCGCAACCTCGGCCGTTCATCCGTCCTACCGCACAACCTCCTATTGGATGGAGAGGATCGATCGGGACAAGGTTGAGGTGCCCCCCGAGGATGAGGAGCTGCACCCCGTGATGGAGTACCAGCGCATCAACAAGAACTGGAGGCACGGCTTCGCGCCGGAAACTGTGAAGATGTTCCGAGCTGCATACTACGCCATGTGCGCCGAGGCAGACGCCATGGTCGGCGAGGTCATGACGACCATGGATGATCTTGATCTGTGGGATGACACCTATTTCGTCTTCACCAGTGACCATGGCGAGCTTGCGTTGGAACACCGAAGCTGGTACAAGATGAGCATGTACGAGGGCTCCTCGCGGGTGCCGCTGGTGATGGCCGGGCCGGACATCCCGCGCGGTCGCAGGATCGACAACATCGTTTCCTTGATAGACATCTTCCCCACCCTGACCGAGATAACAGAAGTTCCCAGTCCGGGCGATATTGACGGGGAATCGCTCATGCCTCTGGCACGAGGAAGAACAGGAAGGAGCCGCAACTGGGCGCTTGCCCTCCACACCGGTGAATCCACGAACACGACCATGTTCATGCTGCGTAGGGGGGAGTGGAAGTTCGTCGCGTATCCCGGCTTCGAGCCCCAGCTGTTCAACCTGGCCGAAGACCCGAAGGAGATCAGGAATCTGAGCAGGGCAACGAGCGATGTTGCTGGGCGAATGGATCGGGAGCTTAGGGCCATCGTCGACTATGAAAAGGTTCACCAGCGGTGCATGCGCTACAACCGAGAATCGTTCAGGGAGTGGCGCAGGAGGGCCAAGGCGGGCGAGTTTTCCGACTCCAGCTACAGCCGAAGCCCGGACAATCCAGCCACCACCTACGAGGAGATCATGGCCAACTGCTACGTGGGATGGTCGGCGGAGCACGAGGCGAAACTGAACCGATGGTTGGAGGGGGACGAAACCCAACTGCAGAAATGATGGCAATCCGGGCGGCCGCGGTGATCTGGCCCTAAGACAATCCGCTCATCGGCCGTAGTAACATTTGATGTGTCTGGTCAAGCCAGCCAGGCACCCGCGTCAGGGCCGAGGGATGCTTCCCGTGCCGAATGCCCTACGCTCTCAGTCAGGGGACTGCTGCGGCAGCTGGGCTCTGGTTGACGCGACGGCCCTGTAGAGCCTTCTGCGAATCATGAGGATCCAGAGCACTTGGAGGCAGATCATCAGGGTGGCGGCCACCGTCACCCACTCTATGACGTAGATCCAAAGCAGCGCTCGCCTCTTCACGTCTGCAGCGGACTCCGAGAATTGTGCGTAGCCCATGGCTGCGTCCGAAAGCGTGTTCTGGGCTTGCGCATATTCAGACCGTATGTACTGGCCCTCCCCCTGGCGAACCTGCTCATCTAGGGCGCCAAGCATGGTCTCGAGCTTCATCGTGTTGGCACCGAATCTGTCGACGAAGTCTAGGAGCGCGATTGCGGATTCCCTCCTTCGGGCCAGCTGGATCAGGTCGACCCTGAGGGAATGAACCAGCGCCAGGTCCTGGGGCGGCGGGATCTTGGCCACGAAGAATAGCTCGTTGAAGATCAGGTCCGGGAGATACTCGAATCCGATGACGGTTTCGGACGGGATGTTGTCCCAACCGTGGGATATCTGAAGGACCTGCCCCTCTCCATAGCCGCGTGAGATCACGGCCTCAGTCCCCCTTCCCCTCCAGTTGGCTTCTCTCACCGCGCCCTCCCTGGCCTTGAGGTCTCCATGGGGCGCGCCGTTCATCGGCCATTTGGATACTTCAGGAAGCCCGAAGATTGGCTCCGTTCTGAGCACGTCATAGAACACTCGGCCCTCGGTGGTTGCGCTCCCGAAGATCACGTCGGCGGCAAACACGTCGTAGAAGCTCGACTGCATCCACATCTCAATCTGGTTGAGGTCACCGGGCCAGTAGACGAACTCGACCAGAACGATGCCGAGGCTTTGTTCTGCTATGGCTCTCTGGAATCTCTCCAACGTCCCCTCGGGAAGGACCCTGAATGCAAAGTCCTCGAATATGGCCGCATCGTAGGAGCTAGCCAGAGCATCGTAGGTCCTGGGCAGGTAGAGGCGTGCGGATCTGCGCGCATCCGCCTCAGAGTACCATGCCACGCTACACGGGACCGGAAGTAGGGTGAATTTGGGCTCAGCATCTATCCAAGAGGGAAAGGGGAATTGGACGTATCCAACTTCGCCGAGGAAGATCACCCTTGTCCTGCCCGTCTCGGGATCGGTTCTGGCATCGATGGTTGCGGCAGCGAGGGCCAACAGAACCAAGGTTGCCAACTGCACTTGCAGGGCGCAGACGAGCCTAGACTCCCGGTGTGTAGAGTTTGAGTGGGGCGAGGACATACGGAGAGAGATGCCGCTGTATTGGCGACCGTCTATTATCTTTTTGGTCCGAAGGCCGCTCACGCTCGTTGCCGACGCCCTCAACGCTGCTGAATCACGTCCCCTCTACCGAGCTGCACAAGCATGCAGCCATATTGCCTTCCCCGGGATTGGGCTCGTTGCCGGATCCTTGCAGACCCACCGTGCTTGCCGTTCATGCGGCGTCGCCGGCCGCGCAAGACCGGCGGCGAAGAAGCACGACCGCGAGGAGAAGGAGCATTGCACCCGGCTCCCTCACGGCCGCCGACCACTGTCTAAGCCCGTCGAAGAGGTATGCCTCGGCCTCTCTGGATTTGCCGTCCTGGAGTATCCTCTTGGCATCGGAGATGGAGCGAAGGATCGTGATCGGGATCTTGCTTGATCTGGGCGAGGCCAATCCATTCTGAACGGTCGGCCAGATGTCGTTCAGAACTGTCTGGTACAGGGATTCCCTGACCCCGAGCACCAGCGATCTTGCTTGGAGGTACCTGCCGGCTTGGAAGTCCTCCAAGGCGCGGGAGAGGACGTTCTCCGCATCAAGAAGACGGCCCGCCCCGATCCGTCGGTAGAACTGCGTCAAGTCATCAAGCTCTTCTATCAGGGCCCAGGTCTGGGTGGCCAAGAGGTCCTCCTCGCTAAGGCCCGAGAGGATGCAGCCTATGTCGAAGGACCTCAGGGTTGGATCTGGGCCCAACAGCTTGATGCTCAGGTTCTCACCAACGTACCACAGTTCTGAGTCCGAAAGAATGGTGAAGTTGCTCGGAACGATAGCGGCATACGGACGCAAGAGGACCGAGACCGTCCCTCCGGGCCCAAGGTAGGGTCTGGCCTGGACACCAGGGTACAGATCAAAGGCGGGAAGAGGAGTGGGAGACGAGGTGTTGAAGAAGATGAAGGAATTGAAGATCTGGTAGGTCTTGCCGCGCGACTCGAACGGGTAGTTCGGGGCATCATAGTCCCACTCATAGACCCAGAAGGCACCGTTGTCCCTGGTCGCAGCCTCCATTTCCGTAAGGACGCTCCAAGGAACGCCCCCGTGGCCGTATCCGGGAGCCAATCCCCATATCGCAGGGAGAAACATACCATTGAGCTGTTTTTCGGTCCACAGCTCCCGGAAGCTCTGGGGGGAGACCGAAGGCTCGACCATGTAGTATCCGCCGTAGGTCTCCTCGCACCATCCAGTGACTGGCGCCGTTGACGAGTTGAAGGCCCCGAGGACGGTCCAGGGAAACCAGTCATTCGTAAAGCCCAAGAGCCCCAGGGAGAGGTTCGGGTTGATAGCGTGGATCTTCCTCTCGGTTCCCTTGGCCATTGAGTAGAGCTTCCCCTCCTGCCATCTGTGGAACTCCTCAACTAGCCCATGGCTCCACAGCCAGGAATATCTCTCCGTGGGCGGAACGTAGGGAATGGTCCTGTTCGTAGCCCTGGCGAAGGCCTGCACGGCTGCTTCGTCGTAGCTGTATTCCTCACGCTCGAAGGAACGTCCCTCTATGTAGCGCTCCCAGTCCCAGGCAATGCCCCAGATGGGATAGTAGAGGGACAGGTTGGCTATCGCAATCCCGGGTACCTCGACGTAGCGGCTCCACCAAATCTCGTCGACTGGCGAGGGCACCACAGCCTCCGGGGGTTTGTCCTTCCCGACGGCGTGCGAATAGTTACCAGTATCTGGGGCCGGGGGAACGCAGTAGTAGGGACCGGCGATCACCTTTATGCCAAGCGGGGCAAGCTCCAGGCTTCGCTGCTTCAATCTATTCTCCGCCCATTCCCATGCTTTGTCCCAGGTCAGGCTTCCCCAGCTCAGGGGGACGTACACAGCGTCAAATCCTGTTCCGTTCAGGTTCGCGAGGGAGTGGTAGTTGTAGGCCACCCGGCGAAACGCGAACCCGTCGTCACCGATCGCGGCAGAACACGAGGAAGCCGCTATCAAGCACACTGCCACAAGCCTGCTTGCCCACATACGACCGTCGCGCTCATTCACATGGGGCTTTGGGCACCCAAAGAATCTCACCTGTGCGCTCATCGCTGGATAGCTATCCGCCCTGCCTGACTCCTTTTGCCGTCTCCTCGACCTCGGCGGCACCCTCCGCGAGCAACTTCTCCTCGTCCTTGAGCAGGATGTTCAGAAGCTTCTGGAATTCGCCTGCGTGCACCCTTTCTTCGTCGGCTATTTCCTGAAGCACCTTCTTGGCTAGCTTGTCGTCGGTCGCGTCGGCCAGCGCCTCGTACAGGTGGACTGCCTCCTCTTCGGCAGCCCGCGATAAGCGCAGGGCGCGGGACAGTTCCCTTGGCTTCAGTTTCCGGTCCGGGACCACACCGGCAAAGGGATTCAAGAACTCGGGCATCGTCGATACCATCCCCCCTGCCGGTTCACCTGTATAAAATCTATCGTTTGACGTTTAACGGGGAAACCATTCTGCCTGTCGTACAGGGGCCATTCTGAATAATGAGCCATTCCGAGGGAACCGGAAGTCAGAGTAAATAGTCTTGCCCGAACACTCACCTATGGAGGACAATGCCGATCATGATACTTGGCAAGGAAGCCAAGCTCGTCATCCCGAAGGGAGTCAGGGAGAAGGCGGGAATAGGGAGCGGCGATGTTCTTTTAGATCGTCGCCTTGGGCAAGAACGGGATACTTTTACGCAAGGTCGATGACATCGACGCCGTGAGGAAGATGGTGAAGGGGAGATTGTCGCAGTGGGCCAAGCTGGAGGGCAAGGCCGACCGGCTGCTGGATAGGGAGACGCGTCGGTGATGCATGCCCTAATCATTGCCGATAGCTGTCTGCAGCCGCGCGGTGATGGGTTGTGCCCGGCCATGCCAACCATGGCCGAGAAATCCATGTGGAGCTGTCGATCCATCCATGGTCGCACTGCAGATAAGGAACCTATTATAGCGCAAGGTCTCAAGCCCAGACCATGCCCTCGCGGGCTGGCATCTTTCTTCTTGTCCTTCTTGCAGCCGCGACGGTTCGCCCAGCCGAGTGTCGCGCGGACTCGGCCACCGGCCGCATAAGGATTCTATTCCTCGGCGAGTACTACTTCTGGAACACGGTTTTCCTGGACTGGCTGGTTGCCGAGCCAAGGTTTAGCCTGGCGGTAGTGCCCTGCTCGACCCAGCACATCCAGCTTGGCGAGGCAAAGAAGCTGACCCGCCTCTACATCCCTCGGGCCCTCAACGCGTTGGTGACGGGATATGACGCCATGATGTTCGAGGATTTCGGCCCGCTGGCACTTGAGACCTGGCACATAGAGAACTTCAGGCGGGCGGTCGAGGAGGCCGGCCTGGGCCTGGGGCTCATCGAGTTCGCCAACTGGGGGGCCGGCTCCAACTATATGGACATGTGGATGAAGACCACCCTCTACCAGGCCTTCCCGGCGGAGGTGGATATGTCGACCGATATCCCGGCCGACAAGGGCAGGATCTACTACAGGATAATGAGGAGGGATCCGATCTTCAACCTGCCCGGCATCGAGCAGATACCCATAAACTCTGGCCACCAGGGCGATCTCTTTCCCAGGCAGGGGAGCGTTGTGGACGCTGAGTGGAAGGGCAGGGGGACTCCAGCCTTGGTGACCGGGAAGTTCGGTAAAGGGAAGACCCTGCAGATCGACCACGGCTGGGACAACATGCGGAATGAGGTGAGGATCTGGGAGTACGGCCCGGACCTAGTCTACAACCAGGTGCTCTTCGTCGCAGGTGAGCCAGTTGCGGGGGATCTGGACGCGCTCCACCGGGCCAGGAAGCTCTTCGTGGAGATAAGGATCAGGAAGGTTATCACCGTCTCGACCCTCGAATTCATAGAGGAGTTCGGCGGGAAGGTGGGCGTGGCCGAGCGCAAGTTCGCTGCCCTCGAGGAGCAGGTGAAGGATGCCCGGGAGGCCTACGTGATGGGCAACGATCCGCAAACTGCGGCCGATCTGCTGTCGGAGGTGTTCGAACAGTACCCGCTTCTAGAGGTGGAGATGATGAAGATCAAGAAGGACGCCCTCATGTGGGTGTACGTGATAGAGTGGTGCGTCGTCTCTGCCACGTCCACGCTCGCGGGGGTTCTGGTCTGGACCTTGATGGTGAGGAGGACCCTCTACAGAGAGGTCACGACGACGAGGGCCGGCCAGTCATGAGCTTGGAGCTCGCGAAGCGTACAGGTCCCTATCCCAGGGAGTTATGAAGCAGGAACCTCTCATGCTCAGGCTACCTAGGGCTTGGTGAATGCCGGATTCGGGTGAGAGCCCAGGGATGGACGAGAACGGTTGCCGAGTGTTCGTGATCTGGGGGCGTTGGTCTAGGCATCGTGATGCCTCGATTGCCAGCTCCAGCTGCACAATCTTCATAGGTCTGTCGTCACTACTCGACGCCTCCACAATCTGATACTGGTCGCCCGAGGAGGGGGCCCAGGGGGCAAGAAATATTAGCCGGAGCCAACTCGCCGCCTTGGAGGCTGACCGATCATTCCCGATGACGGTAATGTCGTCGAATTCAGGGACGTCACCAAGCGCTACCGTGACGTCGTCGCGGTCGACCACGTGTCCTTCTCTATGCGGGCCGGGGACATATTCGGGTTCATCGGCCCCAACGGCGCCGGCAAGACCACCACCATCCGCGTGATGGTCGGGCTCATCCAGGACCAGGAGGGCGAGGTCTCGGTCGGGGGCCATCGCATGCCCGCCGAGATGGCCGAGGCGCATAAGGACATGGGCTACATGCCCCAGCAAATCAACTTCCAGGAATGGCGCACCGTCGACCAGGCGCTGACCACGTTCGCCCGCCTCTCGGGCGTGCCTAGGGAGGAGGTGCCGGGGCGCATCAAGGAGGCGCTGGAGCTCGTGGGCATCTCGGAGTACCGCGGCAAGCGCGTCACCGAGCTGTCGGGGGGCACGCTGCAGAAGGTAGGCATGGCACAGGCGCTCATCCACCGGCCCAAGCTCCTGGTGCTCGACGAGCCGATGTCCGGGCTCGACCCCGCGAGCCGCTACCAGTTCAAGCAGATCATCGGGGGCCTGAGTAAGGCGGGCACGTCCATCTTCTTCTCGTCGCACATCCTCTCGGACGTGCAGGACGTGGCCAATCGCATCGGCATCCTGAACAGGGGCCGCCTGAGGTGGACGGGGACCTTCGACGACCTCGCCGCCTACTTCAAGGTCACCAACGACTACGACATCGTGCTGTCGCTCGACAACGGCCGGTGGAAGGAGCTTGTTACGGTCCCGGGCCTCGTTGCCCTCGAGGAGATCTCCCCGGGTCGGCTGCTCGCGCGCATCAGCGCGGGCGCGGACGTGGACGCGACCGTCCACGCCGTCCTCACGGGCCTGCTCGAGCGCGGCTGCCGCGTGCGCAGCATCAGCCCCATCACCCCGAACCTTGAGGAGCTCTACATCAGGTACGTCCAGGGAGGCGGAACGGCATGAGCCTCCCACTTCTGTTCGTGGACGAGCTGCGGGGGTTCTACAAGTCCAAGGTCATGCTCTTCCTATGGGTCGGCATGCCGGTGTTCGGGCTCCTCGTGCACCTCCTTGCACAGGGCGAACAGGAGATGCCCGTCTCGGTCCTCACCGCCATCCTCGTGTCAACCATCAGCGGCACGCTCGCGTCCGCGATGCTCGTCGTCTCCGTCCTCAACGAGCGCGAGCGACACGTCTTCGATCTGTTCGTGGTCCGGCCCGTCAAGCGGCGCGACCTACTGCTCGCCAAGTTCTTTGCCGTCTACGTCTGCGTCGTCACGGCAGCCATGATCGCGGTGGGGGTGGGAGCCGCCATCGACTACCTCGACGCCTCGATGCCGATGGACGTGGTCCTCAAGGGCGTTGGGGAATCACTCGTGATGAGCTTCGCCATGCTCGCCGTGACCGCGTCGGCGGGCGTGCTCATCGGCATCGCTGCGCCGTCGATGCTCGTGGGCGTCATACTGGTCATCTATGGCGGAAACCAGATGTCGGCCGTCGTAGGTCTGCTAGGGTTCTACATCGGCAACGATGTGCTTACCATCGGCCTCGGGGTTATTATCGCAGTAATGTTGCTCACCATCTCAATCCGCGTGTTCGACCGCAAGCAGATCTAGCGACGACCAAAACTTTTAGAGCCTAGGGAGCGATGGGCCGCGGAGGAGGACGGACAGTGTTCATCGATATCCACGCGCATGCCTACAGACAAGTCGGCCCGCGCCGATTCAGTACGCCCGATCAGTTGCTTGAACGCTATGACAGGATCGGGGTCGAGCGTGGCGTCCTCCTGCCCTTGGTCAGTCCCGAGATCTACTTGCCCCAGTCTAACGAGGAGATACTCGAAATCGTCGAAGCCTACCGCGGGCGCTTCATCCCATTCTGCAACATCGATCCCCGGGCGATGACGAACTCAGGCGATGCTCCCCTCGGCGAGTTGCTCAGGTACTACCGCGACCGCGGGTGCAAGGGGATTGGGGAGGTCATGCCTAACATGCCCTTCCTGCATCCGATGGTGCAGAATCTCCTCAGGCATGTTGAGGAGGTGGGCCTTCCCTTGACCTTCGACATGGCCACGCGAATCGGGGGTGCGTATGGCCTGTACGATGACGCCGGGTTGCCCCAGCTGGAGCAGTCCCTGAGGAACTTTCCAAGGCTCATCTTCCTGGGCCACGGACCACCTTTCTGGGCCGAGATCGCTAGGCTTGAGACCCCGGCGGACAGGAGCGGATACCCAAAGTCTCCCGTGAAGGAGGAAGGAGTGGTGCCCAGGCTGATGAGGCACTATCCGAACCTCTACGGAGACCTGTCGGCGGGCAGCGGCTATAACGCCCTTGCTAGGGACCCTGATCATGCGGTACGATTCCTCAACGAATTCCAGGACAAGCTCCTTTTTGGTCTGGACATCTGTGCACCTGACAACCCAACCCCGTTGGTCGATCTTCTGCTCAGGCTGAGGGACACACGGCGTATCAGCAGGAAGGCGTTCGGCAAGATAGCACACGGGAACGCCATCAGATTACTCGGCCTCTGAGAGTGAGGGGCCTCTGATACGACTGGGAAATGATGCGCAACCCGAGTTAGATGCGGGGAGCAAGCAGACCAGACCGTAGTTTATTTATCCAGGGGATGGCGTCCTGCCCATCGAATGAGGGGTACGGGTGCAGTTCTTCTGGCCTTGATACTTCTGCAGATGCCAGCAGCTTGGCCCCGTGAGGTGCGTAGGGACCCGGTGACGCACAAGATCAGGGTCCTCTACATCGGGGATGCTTGGGGGCCGACGCCCTACACCTACATGATGGAGGAGCCCTCCTTCACTGGAACGCCCATCCCGGCGACCTACCGCCACCTTGGCACCTACAGTGACGCCCAACTGCGCCAGTTCATGCGGGTCTACATGCCCAGGACATTCAATGCGCTAACGACAGGGTACGATCTGATCATACTCAGCGACACCAACCGGGGACTGTACAGGACTGATCAGCTTGAGTGGTTCAAGCGCAGCGTTGAGGATCAAGGCATGGGGTTGATGATGGTCGGAGGAGTGGAGGCCTTTGGGGGATCAGATTACCCTAGCTGGAAGGGCTCCTTCGTGGAGGACGCCTTGCCTGTATCCTGTGTTGACGGCAAGACCTTCGGGGCCAGCTTCAGAGTTTCGTCCAACTACCCGGAAGATCCCTTCATCAGGTCCCTCCCCTGGAATACGATGCCGCCCTTCGGCGGGATGAATGTGGTGGAAACAAAGGAGGGATCAAGAGTATTACTCCAGGCAACGGTTGACCCGAAGTACCCAGTGCTCGTGTATTGGGAGTACGGAAATGGGTCCGGCTTGGCCCACACGCCGGACTGGACACCATCATGGGGCGAATCTGTAATGTATGATTGGGAGTTCTACCCCGACTACGTGGACAACATGAACTTCCTCACAGCGGGTGCTCGGATTCCCGAGGATCTTGACCTCCTCCACGTCATCCGCACCAAGTTCGGCGACTACTTCACCAGGCGTGCGCTTGCGATCAGCCTGTTGGAGTTCGTTGAGAAGTTCGGCGCCAAGATCTCTTCGGCGGAGAGAAGCCTTGGGCAGATTGCCCTCATCGAGAAGAACGGCGAGGAGCTATATCTCGATCAGGACTATGCTGGGGCCCTTGCGAAGCTGGAGGAGACCGAGAAGATGTTCAGGGCCTTGTCGGATGACACGATGAAGCTCAGGGAACGGGCCCTATTCTGGACGTACGTGGTTGAGTGGTTCGCTGTGACCGGGACCACGATGGTCTGTGGAGGCCTCTTGTGGACCCTCATGATCAAGAGGCGGCTCTACAGGGAAGTGAAGGTCACGCGAGCGGTCTGACGGAACGGGTGCTTATCGGAGGTCGGTGACCGAAGCTGACTGTGGAGGGGAAGCTCAGATATGCGGCATGGGGCGTGGGCTTTGCCGGTGTCTTGGCCTTGGTGGTTTTGGTGAAGCTATCATCCAAGCCGAGCAAGACCGAGGTGGCGTCGATCGGGTTTGAGTCCGTGGCGTGCGAGGACTTCCTGGGCTTCGGCGCGGAGTGGGATTCCCGGGCCTACAACGAGCACGGGGTGACGGAAGAGGACTTCGAGCTGATCGCGGATCGCATCCGATGGATGAGGCTTCCCCTGGTCAGGACCATGATGCAGACCAGGTGGTGTTACTCCGGGGAGGGGAAGTTCGACTGGGAGACCCGGGACATGCAGAGCCTCTACCGGCAGCTGGACCTCTGCCAGCGAGAGAACGTGACCGTCCTCCTCACCGACTGGGGTTGTGAGCCGGAGTGGCTCAGGATCCCGGGAATCAAGGACGTGGCAGATCCCAAGTACGCTGAGGCGATCGGCACCTACATGGACTACCTGATCAACCAGCGGCGATACACCTGCATCAAGTACTTCATCCTCGTCAACGAGCCCAACTACGAGGTCAGAAGCTGGGACAGGTGGAGGAAGGGCCTGGAGAACGTCGCCGGGGCCCTAGCCGCAAGGGGGTTGGACGAGAGGGTCACGCTTATGGGCCCCGATCATTCCAACGCGGATGAATGGCTCCAGCAGGCGGCGGATCAACTGAGCGACATCCTGGGAGCCTATGACATCCATCGGTACGAAGGTGATGACGTGGTTCGCCCCGGGCTGCTGGAGGCCTACTTCCGGCGCCAGTGGGAGTACGTGCGAGCCAAGGATCCCGGGTCTGATCGGAAGCCCTTCGTGGTCGGCGAGGCCGGGCTCACCGACGGTGCAGACCATCCGTACGGGAATCGCGGGATCGAT
>Ga0172364_10001497_pt1 | contig 18021 bp, 21 predicted proteins | sample LakKivSesite10cm_FD_114545 | JGI IMG/M metagenome (GOLD analysis project Ga0172364, IMG submission 114545) | Sediment microbial communities from Lake Kivu, Rwanda - Sediment site 10cm | ecosystem: Environmental > Aquatic > Freshwater > Lake > Sediment | place: Rwanda: Western Province, Lake... | reverse complement strand
GAAAACACCTCAGGATTGAATAAATTTTTTCATTAGCATATTTAAATACTTTGAGTTAGTAAGCTTTTGCAAAATAAACAACTTCCTTTGCTTTGTTATCACAATGAATACAATTTGAAAATGTTTTTTCTTTCTTGAACGGTATAGTTCTTATGGTTGCTCCTGTCTCTTCTTTTATTTTTTCTTCACAACTTTCTTCTCCACACCAACAAGCTCTGATGAAGCCCTTATTTTGTTCTATTACTTTCTTAAACTCATCATAATTTTTGACAGTTCTAATGTTATCTTTCAAGAGTTTATTTGCTTTGTTGAACAGAGATTTTTGAATGTCTTCTAGAAGTTGGTTAATTCTTTTGATTAACTGACTTTCTTTTATTACAACTTTTTTTCCATCATCTCTTCTAACTGCAACGACTTGCTTCTTTTGAATGTCTCTCGGTCCGATTTCTATCCTCAGAGGAATGCCTTTCAGTTCCCATTCGTTAAATTTCCATCCTGGTGTATACTCAGTCCTATCATCGATGATTAATTTTAAATTTTCTTCCAATTTCTTTTTAATATCTTCAGCCTTCTTTAAGACTCTCTTCTTCTCTGTTGGTTTATAGAAAATAGGTATTATCACGGCATGAGTATGAGCAATCTTTGGCGGTATTACAAGTCCTTTATCATCACCATGTGCCATTACCAAAGCCCCGATCGTTCTTGTTGAAACTCCCCAAGAAGTATTCCACACGAGTTTTTCTTTTTCATCCTTGTCCAAGAATTTTACGTTGAAGACTCTTGAGAAATTCTGGCCTAGGTTGTGTGACGTTCCCATCTGTATTGCTCTTCCGTCAGGCATCAAGGCCTCAAGAGTAGTAGTCGTTAAAGCTCCAGCAAATTTTTCTTTATTACTTTTTTTCCCAGTCAAAACAGGTATAGCCAAATAATCTTCAATAAATCTTTGATATACTTTCAGAATATCCATCATCATCTTATCCGCTTCTTCCATTGTCTCATGAGCAGTGTGTCCTTCTTGCCATAGAAATTCAGTCGTTCTGACAAAGAATTTTGTGGACGATTCCCATCTCACGATGTTGCACCATTGATTGATTTTTAATGGTAAATCTCTCCAACTCCTTATCCATTTACTGAACATATAGTAGATTATGGTCTCGCTAGTTGGTCTTATTGCCAATTTTTCTCCTAATTCTTTACCACCACCAATAGTTACCCAAGCGCATTCTGGAACGAATCCTTGGAAGTGTTCAGCTTCTTTTTTTAAGAAACTTTCAGGTATAAATTGTGGGAAATAAGCATTCCTAACACCATGTTTTTTGAAATCTTGGTCTAAAGTTTTCATTATGTTTTCCCATAAAGCATAACCGTTCGGCCTTATGACCATGCATCCTTGGACTGGCGCATAATCAGCTAGTTCAGCCTTTTGAACGACTTGCGTGTACCACTCTGAGAAATCATCCGATTTTTTAACTGTTATTCCTTCTTGTTCTGACATATTATCACATATTAATATAATCTTACTCCAATATCAACTTCTTTATCTGGCTTTAACAAAACACAATTTCCTTTTTTATCTGGAACACCTACAACTAATACCTCTGACATGAAATTTGCAACCTGTTTTGGTGGAAAGTTGACGACAGCTAGAACAAACTTTCCTTTTAACTCTTCTTTTGAGTAATTTGTTATTTGTGCACTCGATTTTTTAACTCCTATTTCTGGACCAAAGTCTATTTTTAATTTGTAAGACGGGTTTTTGGCTTCCTTAAAATCTTCTACTTCTAGTATTTTGCCGAGTCTTATATCGACTTTCTGAAAATCTTCTAATTTTATCATATTATCACGAAAATGAGGATGCCGTGATTTGAACACGGGTCTCCAACTAACTTGGAATTTCCTCCCAAGGCTGGAATACTAGACCAAGCTATACTACATCCCCTTGTTAGAAAATTAGTAATTTGAGTAGAAAAATCTAGAATTAGTTCACTCTGGAAAACATTCACCGATCATTCCAATCACAACAAAATTAGATTAATTAAGTATTAAAAAGTTTCTATTTAATCACTTTGGTCATTTCTATAACATAGTCCTTGAAGCCCATCTTCTTCCAGAAACTTATTCCCACTTTGTTATTTGTGTAAGCATCAACTCTAATCCATTTTATTCCTTTGGATTTAAACCATTCTAGCAATTCTTGAGTTAGTTTCTTTCCCGCATTTTTTCTTCTAAATTCTTCAAGAACAAATGCATCACGAATATAACCCCTTCTTTTGTAGATATGATGATGAGTCGGTATTTCAATTTCTCCAAGAATATAACCAACTATTTTACCGTTTTCTTCAGCAACAAAGAACACAGAATTTTTCCTTTTAATTAACTTTTTATAATGTTTCTCATACCATTTTCTTACTTTTTCAGGATCTACAAGAGTTTTACGTAACTTTGCTTCGTATTTTGCCAGATCAATCTGTAATTCATTCAAACTCTCTAAATCTTGTTCAGTGGCTTTTCTGGTTTTCACATTTATTATTTATGTAGTTTTTAATCCTAATCTTTTATCGAATTTTTCTCAGATTGACCTTTATTATCACAATAACGCATCATCTTAGGTATGTACATTGTTTTACCTGCATACAGTTCTCCGACAAAACCAGCATCCGTAAATTCTTTTGCTATCTCTAATCCCGTCCATCTGTGTGAAATCACAACTAACTCAAAATAATCATCAAATTTTTCTTTTCTTCTTGTTGCTTCACGTAATATCTTTCTTAGGAAAACAGATTTTCTATCTCTAGCTCTGTAAACCTCTATGTTGTTTGTTTCAGCATTGAAGCTTGTGTGTATATTTCTTCCTACTACTTCCCTGATAAAATCCATTTCAGCGTAATATTCCTGTTGTTCATATGCATGTAGAACCCAGGACAATTCAGGGTTTTTTACAGCCAAAGAATAAGGAAATAATTTATAAAGTGGAATGGCAGTTCCTAACTCTTTTTTTACAGGATCTATAAACCTAACCTTTGTTTTCATGAAACTTTCAGGTATTAAATTCGGATCTTGGGCAGTTTCAATAGGATGTATGTAAAGTTCTGAAATAAACAGATCTTCATTCTTCATACAATCTCTAATAGCTTTAAGAGTCCTACTTCTATCAACTGACTCAACATTCCCTAAAGTGTTTGTTAGCAATGTATAGATTACAGGCCTTGTCTCATTTTTTAAATATTTCCTTAGTTTTTTAAGCGAACGCATATCATCTTTTAATACTTCTGCGTCGGGATGTTTGGTTTTACAATGTTCAATCATGTGAGGGGAGTAATCTACACCTATTCTTCTAACAACTTTCGAATCTTTACCTAAAACACTTTCTTCAAAATCTCTCCCACCGCCGCATCCAATTGCAACATGCACTTTATCCTTTTCAGGTAGATGTGATGAAGCTAATATTGGTAAAATTTTTTCATCTTTAGCAGCTAATCTGGATAATTGTTTTTCATGCTCTACATATTTTCTGCATGATATTTTATTTAGGTAAACTTTATCTGACATTTAATCACTCTAGAATTTTTCACCTTGCTTAAACATTATTTTGAGTCATTTTACCCACTTGATGAGTTGCTTGAATACAATTCATCAACAGTTTTTACTAAGTAATCGAGTGTTTCCATTAATTCTGTGTCATCAACATTTGTGGGAGTTTCAATATAGTACCTTACTTTTACCTTACTTTCTCCAGAAATTTCAGGTCTATCAATCGAAAAAGCAGTCAATGAAAGTCTTGAATTTTTGCGTTCTGGAAGTTTAAATTCAAATATTTCTCGCACTTCTCCAACTTTTCTATTGCCATAAATTTTATGAGGAAAAGCTTCGTGACATATTCTTTCTTGTTTTATTTTTCCGCCTTTACTCTCGATATAAGCTCTCAAATTTTTAATAACGGATTCTGGTATAAATCGGGATTCATCCCAAAAAACATTTATAACTGGTAGTAAATGATCTTCTTCATCAACCTGACTCCAAAAATCCTTTTCGGAGATAGGAATTTCTTTGTCGAAATAGAGTGTAACCTTAGTAGGTCTGTTAGTATCTGTATAAGAATGTCCAAAATAAATTCCTTTCGGATGCATGATTTTGGCATTTAACCAATAATATAATCTTTCTAATCTAGTGGACGGTCTTTCTGTCCTAAGGCAATTCGAAATCTTATGCTTATTATACAAATATGACTCGAAATCTCTTAAAACACTGTATCCTTTTCGATATTTTTCTGCTTCTAAATATTTTTCCGTGGGGAATTCTTTTACAGCGGTTTTTACTATTGCAGACATATCATCACTATCAAGTAACAATAAATAACTTAATAAAACAATAAGAACAAAATTTTAGACAAAAAGAGAAATATTTAAATATATATATCTATAAGTAAAAAATATGAAAGAAATATCTAGTAAAAAAGAATTAAAATTGGGCTTAAAAGACAATAAAATACTCTTTAATCTAGATTTTAACGCCCGTCAAACAGACTCTGAACTGGCTAGAAAAGTAGGTCTTAGCAAGCAGGGAATTCATTATAAAATAAAAAAGCTAATAGAAAATAAAATCATCCTTGGCTTCTATCCTATAATCAACATTTCTTTATTAGGTTATAAATATGGAAGAATCTTCCTGAAACTACAAAATTTAACAGAAGAAAAGGAATCCCAGATACTGAAAGAACTAGTTGAAAACCCTAAAATAAATTGGATTTTACGATCTGAAGGCAATTATGATATTCTAATGGCCACATGGACAGATGAATTAAAAAGTTTCAAAGAAATAACACAAGAATTATTGTGTAAGTATGGGATATTCATCAAAGAAAAGAAAGAATCTGTTGGTATTAATGTCACCCATTTCCAAAACAGATATCTTTTGGGTGTTAAGGAAACTGAAGAAATTTCAGTCGGAGAACAAAAGGAATTAGTTAAAATAGATGAATTAGACAAGAAAATTCTAAAAGAACTCTGTAATGACGCAAGAATATCCCTAGTGGAACTGGCAAAGAGATTAAAAATATCCACGAAAGTCGCGGCTTATAGAATAAAAAAATTAGAAAAAAATAAAATCATCCTTGGTTACAGACCACTAATCAATCACAATCTCCTAGGCTGGATGCATTATAAGATTCTTTTTTATTTGACTAATGTGACACACGAAGATTTCAGCAGATTCAAAGCCTTTCTCAAGACTGATCATAGAGTTATTTATATCGTTGATGAAATAGGAATTTGCGACATCGACGTAGAAATAATGGTAAAATCAATTCAGGATTTATTTAAGTTCATAAAAGAGATAAAGTTCAGGTTTCCTAGGCTTATAAGAGAATATGAAACTTTGGCTTTAGTCGAAACTTTAAAAGTGAATTATCTGCCGACTTACCTATGAACTAAGTTTAATATTTTCATTCCTATAATTTACTCGATGTTAATATCAATCCTGTCTGATTTCCATTTCGGTTACGGTTGGAACACAAGACTAGAAGAAGATAGTTTCCAGAACGCAAAAGAGGCCTTATCAAAATGCTTTGATTCGGATTTGGTACTGATTGCTGGGGATATATTTGATTCTAGGAACCCAAGAACAGAAACTTGGGCTGATGCTTTAAAAATCTTATCAAAACCGTTGTTATCCGAAAATAAAGGAATTAAATTGGTTGATAGAATAAACAAAACCCCCCCAGAAATTTCGAAAAGAACTTTATCTGCTATTCCAGTCTTAGCATTACACGGGACGCATGAAAGAAGGACTAAAGATCAAACTAACGTTATAGAAGCATTGGAACAAACAGGTTTTCTTATACATCTACATTGTAACGGTTTAGTCTTCGAAAAAGATGGTCAAAAAATTGCAATACAAGGTATGTCCGGTGTTCCAGAAAGATACGCAAAACAAGTCATGGATAAATGGGATCCTAAACCGGTCGAAGGATGTTATAATATACTAATCCTTCATCAAAGTATAGAACCATACGTTTATTCTCCATTGGAACCTCCAACACTCAACTTAACAAACCTACCGAAAGGGTTTGATCTGATAGTTGATGGTCATGTCCATACTAAAGATTTGACTAAGATTAATAACACTCAGCTCTTGTTGCCAGGGAGCACTATCGTAACTCAATTAAAAAAAGAAGAGTCTGAAGTTAACAAAGGATTTTATCAAGTCGAAATCGGAGAAGAGACAAAGATAAACTTCATTCCATTAGAAAACAGTCGAAAGTTCTTTTACAAAGAATTGGAACTTAAATCAGATGTTACAATAAGAGATCAAATAGAAGGAGTTCTAAGCGAAACATTAAAAGAAGAATTCAAGAAGAAGCCAATAGTCAAAATAAAGATTTTCGGCAGGGAAACTGGCATAATAGAAAAAGAGTTGAGAGAAATAGAGAAGAAATTCTCCGATCAAGCAATAATATATTTCCAGAAAGAATTGGAATCCGAGGAGATGAGCAAAAAAATCGAGTTGTTGAGAAATTTAAGGGAAAGAAAATTGTCGATCGAAGAAACTGGTTTGCAGATATTGAAGAAGAACCTCGACGAGTTGAAATTCACATCTGCATTCGATTACGAGAGTTTATTCAGACTACTAAGTGATGGCGAAACTGATAAGGCTTTAGATATTTTGACTGGCGAACAAAAGACTCTATCCATGTTTAAGGGAGAATCATGATAACCAAAGTTAAATTAAAGAATTTCCGTTCACATCTGGATTCAGAATTTAATTTCTCTAGTGGGACGAATGCTTTAGTCGGAATTTTAGGGAGTGGCAAGTCCAGTGTCATGAATGCCTTATGCTTCGGGTTGTTCGGAACCTTTCCTGATCTCCAAGGCAAAAAGATCAAATTGGACGATTTGATAATGAACAAACCTTCTGTGAAAGACCAAGCAGAAGTGGAAGTTGAATTCCAAGTCGATGAAAAAACTTATTCTGTGATGAGAACTATTGAGAGAGGCAAAGGTACGACTTATTCTGAAATAAGAGAAGGCGAAAAACTTCTTGATGCTCCTAACACACAAAGAGTGACTGAGTTAGTCGAGAGGGTCTTGAAGATAAACTATGAGTTATTCTCCAAAGCCATATACTCTGAACAGAATGCATTAGATTATTTCTTGAGGTTGCCTCGTGGAGAAAGAATGAGGAGAATCGACAATTTATTGACGATTGATAAGTTTGAAACAGCAAGGTCTTCTGCAGTTTCTTTAAGGAATAAATTGGTCGAAAGAAAATTAGGCAAACAAAGCATAATCGAACAGACAGATATAGAGAAATTAAAGAAACTCGTTGGAGAAGTGAAAGAAGATTTGGACAACTTGAGAAAAGATAAGTTAGAAGTATCGGCTGAAGTAGAAGCTTTGGAGAAACAAAGAAGTGAGATGGAAATAGAAGTGAAGAAATTAGAGCAACTGAACAAAGATTCAAATTACTTCAAGGAACAAGAAAAGTCAGTAGAATCGGCAATAGAAGAGAATAACAAGTTCATAAAAGAAATTCGGGACTTGTTGAAAGGCAGGACTAAGCAAGACATAGAAAAAAACCTGAAAGAATTTTCTGAGAAGGTTAAAGATTTAGAAAGTAAATTGACTGAGAAGAGAAAAGACCAAGAAAAATTGACTGAGTTGATATCTGAATCGAGAACAAAAATTGATTTTCTGGAAAAAGAAAAGATGGGAAAACTGGAGGCAGATATTTCTACGAAACTCTCCATCAAAGAAATGATAACTGAGATAAAGAAGAAATACGGTCAAAAACCTCTAGAAAAAATGAAGAAACAAAAAGATGAATTGGACGATTTAATCAAGAAAATAACTTCATTCTCAACCAAATTATCAGAGACAAAAGAGATACTTGATCAGATCTATCAGTTGAAGGATTATTGTCCTATCTGTCAATCCAAACTCACACCTGCTAAGAAGAAAACACTGATAAAAAACCAGAAAGAAAAGATAGAAAAAATCGAGAAGGAAATCAAGAGTTTGGAAAAAGAAAAAGGAATGAAGGAAGAGGATTTCAAATCGATAGAAGATGTCGTTGACAAGTTTAAACACTTCCTGATAGAAGTAGAAGGTCTTGACGAGATGCAATCCCAGTTAAAAGATCTGAAAAAAGTACATTCAAAATCGATCAAAACACTCGAATCATACCAGAAGAATCTTAATGCTATTAAAATCGACATTTCAAACCTGCAGAAAGAAATTGAGAATACTGAGACAGACGAGAAGAAATTATCCTTACTCTATTCTAGGATTCCTGAGATCGAGAAGAAAAAAGAGCGTTTGACCTACCTGAATTCCAGATTAGAAGATGTTAGACTGAAGCTTACAGATATAAACAAAAAATTGGAAGGGCAGGATGTAGAGAAATTAAGAAAAGAATTCACTGATGTTGTTAGCAAGAAGTCAGAATTAGAGGAAAGATTGAAGAACTTGACTGAGATGTTCAAAGAAAAAGAGTCCAGAAAAAATGAAGAAGAGGAAAAAATCAAGATGGTCGAGACTCAGAAATCTGAAGTCGTGGAGTTGGAGAAAATTATCAAAGACTTGAAGATATTTGAAAAAGCATTAGAAGAGACGCAAGTTCAGTTGAGGACAGAGTTTATAGAAGCTGTCAATTTTACGATGAGCCAAATCTGGACTAATCTTTATCCGTATGAGGATTTCGTCAGCATCGGTTTAAACATAGAAGAAGGAGATTATGTTCTACAATTAAAAACAAGGACTGGAGATTGGATTAATGCCGATGGGATTGCATCTGGTGGTGAACGTTCTATTGCTTGTCTAGCTTTAAGGGTTGCTTTTTCTTTAGTTTTAGCACCGAATTTAAAAATGATCATATTAGATGAACCAACGGCAAATTTAGACAGATCGGCCATCACAGAATTAGCGAATACTCTCAGAGAAAAAATCAGTGAATTCGTGGATCAAACCTTCATTATCAGTCACACACCAGAATTGGAAGATGCTGTAACAGGATTTGCGTATCGCCTGGGAAGAGATAAGACGACGGATGGTTCGACGGAAGTAATCAAATTGAATTGATTTCAAACATAATAAAACTTTAACCTTCCTTTATGTAGATGTTACCAGAATCTTAATCCCTTCTTAAAATATTTTCTGTATAATTCATCAACTCTTCTCTGATCTATTCTTTTTCCAAAACATTTATGCGGCACTAACCCACCAGAGAATTTTTTCGGTATATGGAGTAATTCATGGATTAGAGTTTTTTCTTGTTCTTCTTTACTTAACTTATCGAACCTTGGATGTATTACTTCGATGATGTAATGTGATTTAACTTTCAAGGCCTTCTGCCACACTCTTGACAAACCCCAAATCCTTGCCACTGCCCTGGACCTAGAGCCATAGCTTCTCATACAGACAATTCTACTACCATCTAGATGTTCATAATTTATGATTTTCAGTATTGAGTTTATTTTTCCCTGAATATCTGGTGCAAACTCAAACCGCATAACAATTTTTTGTTTTTTAATTAGAAAAAGACTTTCAAAAATTCAAGTAGAACAGTTTTAAGACTTACTTTTGATGAAATTTAATTTTAATTACTTCTTTTCATCAATATTTCAATGATGAAATCTAAGGGTCTTGATAAAAAAACAACAAATACGATTTTAACTGCTCAAAAGAATGAAATCACAGAGCATTTTATCTACGACAGATTATCTCAGTCAGTGAAAGATTCTCACAATAAAAAAATCCTAAAGCATATCTCGAATGAGGAACTTAGGCATCATAATTTTTGGAAAAAATACACTCATGCAGATGTAGAGCCAGATAAGTTGAAGATATGGTGGTATTATCTTATCTCAAGAATCTTTGGGATAACATTCGGGATTAAATTGATGGAGAAGGGCGAAGAGGATGCTCAGACAACATACGGGAAGATAGCCAAATATATACCATCTGCCAAGAGTATCGTAAAAGATGAAGATGAACACGAAAAAGAACTCACGAATATGATAGACGAAGAAAGACTTAGATATGTTGGTTCTATGGTTTTAGGCTTGAATGATGCGTTAGTAGAACTTACTGGAGCATTAGCAGGTTTTACTTTTGCCCTACAGAATACACGATTAATCGGAGTAACTGGTTTAATTACTGGGATCGCTGCATCTTTGTCAATGGCTACATCAGAATATTTGTCTACTAAATCAGAACAAAGTGGTAAAGATCCTCTAAAGGCGTCTATCTATACTGGTGTTGCATATGTTCTTACAGTGATGTTTTTGATATCCCCTTATCTAATTCTAACTAACGTGTATTTCTGCTTGGGTCTAGCAATCCTTGATGCCATCATCGTGATTCTAATATTCACGTTTTACGTGTCCATTGCGATGGATATTCCATTTAAGAAGAGATTTTTGGAGATGGCGTTAATTAGCCTGAGTATAACTGCTCTGACTTTTGTTATAGGTTATCTTGTGAGGATATTATTGAATGTAGAGATTTGAAGTTTTACTTCTTCCGCCGTTCTCAAGGACTATATCCCAGTCTTTTTCTCTTTTATACGATTTCTCTAATTTTGTCTAACACCCGCGGATTTATAGAAACTCTACCAGGTTTCATTAGGAGCAAATAACCTTCATTTATCAATTCTTTAACTACTCTTTCAATGATTTTCATATCTCTTTCATGCTTTGGTAGACCTTGACGGAAATCGTCTATCGACATATGTCTTCTACCAATATAAGTATGTCTGTAAGCCTTTCTGAGTATATGCACTTTCAGTTTTTCCATGGATTTTATTAGAATGCTTTTGTTGATAAGGCTTTAGTCAATTTTTTATAATTTAAAACTATAATAATTAGATTTATAAACTTTAAACTTTAATAGATAGTAAGTGATTATATGGAAAAATCAGCCTTTGTAAGAGTTTTCGGGGATTCTCCAATAGTCAGAGTTATAGACTTCTTACTGACTGAAAGAGGACTGTATGACTACACCTTAAAAGACATAGCTGAGAACTCAAATGTTTCATTCGTTACTCTACAAGGAATATTCCCCAAACTAGAAAAGATAGGCATAGTAAAGATGACCAGAAGAATAGGTAAGGCAAAGTTGTGCATGTTGAACGAAGAGAACTTGTTAGTTCAAAAACTGGTCAGGTTGGACAAAGAGATCTCAGATTACTTTATTGAAAGAGAGTTGAAAAAACAAACTGTTGAAAAACTGATAAAAGTTAGATGACTTTTTGGAATATTTTTTTAAATGTTATAACCTCATATGTACAAAATAAGAGAAGAAGAAAGGTGTTTGAAAAATGGTTAAAAAGGCTAAGGTAGACTATGACTATGAGAATGATGTCCTTTATGTGTATACTGGAGAGAAGGTTAAGGATAGTCTAGATATCGAGAATTTTGTGATAGACTTTTCTTCGGATAACAAAATAGTTGCCGTTGAAGTTTTAGATGCATCAAGAGTGCTGAGTAAAATGCTCCAGATCGATTTAAACAAGGATGTTTTATCAGGAGTAAAAGAGGCTGGAATTAACATTTATCAAGGCAGAGAGATACTTTACGTAGTATTGATGTTTCCAATAATAGTTAATAAACAGAGGGTAGATGTAAAAGTACCTATACCGACAGCAGTGGCAGCTGTTTCTGTGTAGTTTTTTAATATATATTAAAACTTAGTCGTTATCTCATCTTTTATTATCCTTGATAACACATCAGAGAGAATTGGAATTAAATGTAGAATTTAAATCTTTTAACTGCTTCAATTAATACATGCAAACTTTGAGTCATGCCGATTTTGAAAACGTAGCAAAAAAGTTAGGAGAATTCATGCAATATACACAAAGACTTGAATCAGGCGATTCTTATTTAATTGTCAACAGAAATTCTCCTGCTTTGACAAATGCAGCAGTTTTTGCAGCTGAAAATTATGGGTTGCGTGTTAGAACTCCATTCAATCTTCGTGCTCAAAAAGCATACGAGCATTTTCCTCCGAGTCTTTTAAAGTTACTTAGAGAGAAAACGCCTAAAGGCGGAATAAGTTTTTTTGATTATACTAAAAATCCAGATTGGAATTTAGAAGAGAGAGGGGCAAGAATAGAATTTCTTAAAGGAACTATAGAGCAAGTGCCAACAAGATGGGGACATTCTCCAGGCATAACTTTGGATATGGCTGTTAATGGTCCGTTACAATGTGACTATAAAAAAATGGCCGAACAGGCTGAACTCATGTTAGAACAGTTATACAACGTTAAAGAATTGCATATAACTGCTCCTGGTGGTACTGATATTAGAATCAAAATTCCAAAAGAAGTTAAGTTTGACACAGATTGTATCATAGTAAAGAATATTTATGGCTTACCAGGTAAATTCGGTAATCTTCCTATTGGAGAAGATTGGTGCGAAAAATCTGTTGATGTTGAAGTTTTAGATAAAGCAACTGGTAAGAAAACAATTCAATCTTATCCCGTTAGGTTAATGGCAGATGGTGTTTTAGTTTGTGATGTATGTGTTGGCGGTTATGATAAAAGATTAGAACCGTCAGAATTTATTAAAGTTAAATTCAAGAATGGTAAAATTGCTAGTTTTGAGTGTGAACAACCTGCCCTTAGACATAGTTATGAGGTAATGTTGGAATCTGAAAAAAGATATGGAAAACCAACAGTGCTTCAAGAAGTTGGTATTGGTTTCAATGATAAGGCTAGAGTCACAGGAAACATGTTAGAAGATGAAAAATTGGGCGGGACTTGTCATTTGGCTCCTGGAAACATAAGAGTGCATGAAGATATGTTATTCGATAAACCAACGATTAAAGTGGTTTATATTGATGGATCAGAAAGAGTTATCATGGAAAAGGGAGTTGCGATTTAATAGTTTTTTTAAAAAGTATTTACAAAAACCTAGACATAGGTTAAATTTTCTACGATTTGAGTTTTAATGTTAAAATGTTCACATCTTCTTTTAAGTCCTCTAGCACAGCCATATCTGGCTTCGCCCTTCACATTACCGAACTTAACATATACAGACAACTCATTAAGGAACTCATCATCTCCCATTCTGAGTAACTCGTTTATCAATTTCATTCCAAAATTTTCAGTGGGAACCAAAATCGCTGAATCCCTGTTTATACCCAAAATTCTTAGAGTTTCTTTTTTATAACCCACTGGTGTCCAAACTAAAACAGGTTTTTTTCCTGAAACGGATTGGGTATCTAACTTCAACCTGTCCAGATAATTTGAGTAACCTTTGCATTGGACTTCACTCAACCTATAATAAAACCCTGGATGAACGATGAATTCTGCTTCTTCACTCAGAACTTCAGATGCTATATCTGGAAAAAGTAGGATGGGAATGTCTTCAAGCCAATCATAGAGTGATGTGGAGTATATGTTGACTAAGCGTGGTACTACAATAGGTTTCCCTGCAATTCTTTCTGCTTCTTGTTTGCTGATCATTAGCAAAAATAATGGAGTTAAGGTTTAAATTCTAATCCCCTTTACTTTTTAATTTCATTGGTTCGAACTATATCTCCAGCCTCCGCCTGTTTCATAAAAAGATAGACTTATAACTTTTATTATTCCCTTCATATCCCATGGCGTATGAAAACTTTGTTGCTAACTTGGCAGACGTAGTTACACACAATATAGAAATGATTTTTAAAGAAATGAGGGAATTGCCACCTGAAGGAGATATAGCAGCTTGTGTTACCAGACTCAGTACTTATTTGACAATTTTTTACAGAGCTAAGTTAGTAAACAATCTCATATCAATTATGATGAAAAGTACTGATCCTTACGTCAAAGACCAGGCAAGAAGTCTTGAAAAAAGTGTTAAAGGCGCTACTGTCGAAACGATTAAAGAGTATTTAAACTGTAAAAAATGTTTCAAAGACCTATATCCTAAAGAAAGCGAATGGCTTGCTGATTTTTTCATCGACATAGAACCCGAAAAGTAATTTTCTTCATTTCCAATATGCACAAAAACTTCCTGCACAAAAACCCAGTAGTTGCACAAAAAGTCTAAATCACTATACTTAAAAGTTTAATTCCTCTTATTTTAAGCAGAGGTTTATTTAATGAATGATCCAAAACTACTTGAATTTGGTGAAAAACATCTTGAAGTTGTTCTGGCTCTTGATGGAATTGTTGGTGGTTCTGGATTTTATGGTCACGCTACGACAAAAGAACTGGCTGATGGTTTTGCGCTTGGTGAAGATTTTTTGGTTAAAAATTCTCCTTTGTGGACAGACCCACAAGCTGTAGAAATAAGAACAAAAGCTGGAGCTGGAGAAGACACAACTGAACTAAGAAAGGATTTCGCAAAAAGAATCAACCCAAGAGAAAGAGTTCAAGATTTAATAGCAGCTGCTAAAGGAATAAAAAATCCATATCAAAGAAAGGTTCGTTTAGATCAAGCAAATTCATTAGCTACAGTTACTGATGTTTTACTTACAGATATAGGATTGGAAAAAACTTCTTTGAATTATGTCGATGCACTAGTTAGTATAACAGGAGTATCTCCACCATTAATACCAACTGATGACTATATGCAAACGTATAAAGGAAAGTTATTAAAATTAATGGGTGCTTCAAACGAATCTTTGGCTGAAGCCGCTAAAAAATGGAGAGAAGGAATTGGTTTATTAAGTAAAAAGGAAATGGGTAAAGCTTATAGACGTTCTGCTAAGCTTATGATTGATATATTAAAAAGAAATGGTCTACCTCGTGACTTTGTATTAAAAGTAGAGATTTTAAAGGATGCTCCTTTCCTAGGGTTTTTTGCTTATGGAAATAAAGCTGGTGATTTTTATGGAGAAACGTGTATGGTTGAATCTGATACAAAATGCATTTTTGATATCATTCATACATCAACCCATGAATTGACGGGTCATGACTTTTTAGATGCTTTGTGGCATGATTATGCAAGAAGAACAGGGGACTTATATCCTGCAGTTGGCGCAATGGCATGTAACCAAGCTGTTTTACATGAAGGTTTTGCAAATTGTGCTGCTGACGTATTTGCTGATGATCTTGGTTACTTATTCGATAATATCAGTTTTGGAGTAGAAAGAATGAGTCCTAAGGATTTGAGAAGAAACCTTAGTATAAGTGCTGGTTTAGAGAGACTTGCCATGACATCAATTGGATATGTAGCAGCAAGATTCTTCCACCGTAAAGATATTGATGTTCCTGGGATGGAAAAAGAATACATAAAATTTGGTGTTGATACAGATAGAGCTGCAAGTCGTGCTAAACATATGGGTCAAGCAAAAAATCTATTACACCCATATTGTTACTTTGGCCCAGGATATTATCCAGGAATGGCAGTTGTTGAAAAAATAGTTGAAAGATATGGTAAGCAAGGAACAATCGACAGAATGTGCTCAGATCTTGGTCCTTGTAGTTTATCCACTTTAAATGGTGGAGATATAGCAGTAATTGGATAAAGAGACTATGCAATTATATGTTCTTTCTGTTTGGTATCAAGACTATGTCTATGTCTCTGACTTCTGGTTTTTCCCCTGATAACATAATTGTTTACTGTTTCTATGTTCTCTGGAGACCAGGGTTTTGTGATTTTTTCTGAGATTTCGTTCAAGTTGAATAGATTTTTAAGATTAACTAATCATTAGGATATTAGTGGTTTTAATGGGCAGAATGGCGTTAGAGTTATATTTTCTCTGTGAAAATAAACATCAGAATAGAGATCAAGCTGCTTGGTTTGGGCTTTTTGTTGATGATGGGGATATAAAAAGACTTAAAGATTTTCACTTCTGGGTAAACGAAAAAAACTTCTCGTATATGTTCAAAAGTTTCACTCATTGTCCTGAATGCGGCAAACCCTATGAAAAATTTGAGATAACTAAAAGAAAAAATGCGAGAAAAAAAGGAAGTACAGAATATTCTTTCATCCATGGACAGGACAGATGTACATTAACTATAAATTATGATGTTGTTGATTGGATTTTTGATGTAATGGTTGAAGACTTGATACATCCTAAAGTGTTAGAGCTTTTTTCAAAGTATAAGCATTGTCCGTATTGTGGGAATGCCAGTAAAGGGATAAAACATATTAAGGATGCAGATAGTTACCATCTTTATTATAAAATACAACATGCATAAAGACAGTTCTAATCTCCTTTACTTTTTATTTTTCTTGGCTCGAACAATAGAACTATTGATGGTTCTAAAGAGATAGGACAGTGCTCTAAACCTTTGGGTATTTTCACTCCCTCACCTTCCTCAAGGATTATGTTTCCAGCCTTGGTCTGTATCTTTATCCTACCCTTGAAGACAAGGAAGATTTCATCCTCTTTGTCATGCTTGTGCCAGTGATACTTGCCGTCGAATCTTGCTATTCTGACGACATAATCGTTTACTGTTTCTATGTTCTCTGGAGACCAGGGTTTTGTGATTTTTTCTGAGATTTCGTTCAAGTTGAATTTTGTGAGGTTGTTCATACGATCAAATATAGGATTGATGAATTAAAATAAAAATAATTTTTGAGAAGGAACTGGAAAAGATACCTACTACTTTCTTTAAAACGTTGAAGAAATTTATAGTAATACGAAAATCAAACAAATAAAAAAGAAAATGGCTAATAAAGTAATTTGAGTATTATAGTAGTTTTCCTCTATAATTTCAAGCAGAGACCAATTAGCTGTCTTATACGATCTTTTTTTAATTATTAAATCATCAAGCATCCATGCCAAAACTCCATAAAGTAATCCAATTATAGAACTCTTTAAGACTTTCGTATTATCTATAACGGTAGTCGGGAATTTTAACGCCATAATTAAAAATATCACTGAAATAATAACTACGGCAATGTACCAATGACCTGCCATTCTAATACTTTCTAATACATCCATACAATAGTTAATTTTTTTTAATTAATTAAAATAATTTTGCAAAACCGTCAAAACGAGTAAATCACTTGAAAAACATTGTTGTGACTTAATCATATTTACTTAGTATTATATCAGTAATCCTTTCAAGAAAGAGCAGCACTTCTTTTTCCTTTGGCTTATATTTTCCTGGATGAGCGCACATATTTCGAAGTTTGAGGCAATCTCCTAATATCCCCCGTTGATTCCTATCTATAATTCCTAAATCTTCACAAATAAACAAAACTTCTGTATCAGGATAGTAATTTAAATCGTCAACCTTCCTAACTGTTTTAACTTTTTTGTTAGGATTAGTTATCAAGAATCTTCTTTTGTATAATCTGTTAAAATTGTTGAATCCTCCACTCTCTATTTTCTTGTAAATATTATACATTGTCGCTATCCACGCCATTATAACTACAGAACGGTTTGCATTAATACTGACACATAAAACTGCTTCATTTAAGAAATCTTTTTCGTCTGGATCTCTAACTTGATTTACATATTTTTGAAAATCAGGAGATATAAAAAACTTTTTAGATTTTAATGGTATAATAATTTCTCTGAATAAGATATTCTCAACTTCATTCAAATTTTCTTTTAAAAATGAAGTACTTGATTGTCTTTTTTTTGATTCTTCATAGATTTTTTCCAGGAAACCATCTAATTTTTTGGCCGATTCAAGTTTTACAAACTCTATTGTTTGTTTCATTTCTGTTTCCCATTCTATAAAAATAGCTTTAACCTTTTCTTTGAATGAAATGAATGCTATTGTTTTAGATTCATGTTTTTCAACGGTATCTCTTAATGACTTTATATCGTCATAAAATTTTTGGATTTCTTTATTGTTCATTTGGCTCAAATTTTCGAGAAAACAGTTTTATTTTCTAATTTAAATTTTCTGATCTTACCTCTTTTGAAAAGATCATTTAAAGCACCACTCATATAATTTGTTGGTCTTATAATACCACAATATTTCTTCATTATTTCTGTAACTTCCTTGATAGTGAGTGGTTGTTTTGACGCATCCAAAATATTTGATGCAGCTAGCATTGGACTTGTTGTATGTGGCAAATTCTTAAATTCATCTAAGAGTTCGATTTTTGCTCCTAATTTACTCTCTTCTGTT
>Ga0172364_10001492_pt1 | contig 18050 bp, 16 predicted proteins | sample LakKivSesite10cm_FD_114545 | JGI IMG/M metagenome (GOLD analysis project Ga0172364, IMG submission 114545) | Sediment microbial communities from Lake Kivu, Rwanda - Sediment site 10cm | ecosystem: Environmental > Aquatic > Freshwater > Lake > Sediment | place: Rwanda: Western Province, Lake... | reverse complement strand
ATACTGCCATAACTATATCAGGCCCCATCGGGCCTTGAATCTGCAAACACCCTATGAGTATTATCTACAATGGAAAAAAATGAGAAGAGCCCATGTGTCACGGATGTCCTGACCCCATACAAACAATTGACAACTAATAGCAGGTCCAAATAAAATTGGACAAGATTTAATTGCCGCGGCGGGCGCTGCGGCGGATGGTCCATGAAAAAAATCGGCCGGCTCAATCCCTTGCTCGAAGTCATAAAACATTCACCGGCCAGAATCAACAAGATTTTCGTTCAAAAAGAAAAAGCCCCACACAGAATGACCGAGATCATCCGTCGGGCCCGGGAAAATTCCATTCCCTTCGTCTTCGTTCCCCGCCACCTACTCGACAAAATGTGCCCGCATCACCAGGGAGCAGTCGCCGAGCTGACCGCCAAGGAGTTTTCGACCGTCGAGGACATCCTCGACAAATCTACCAACCCGTTCCTGGTCCTCCTTGATGACATAGAAGATCCGCAGAACCTGGGAGCCATAATCCGGAGTGCCGAATGCGCCGGCAGCGACGGGTTGATCCTTCCCGAGCGAAGATCGGCCGGACTGACTGAAACGGTGGAAACCGTATCGGCCGGAGCTCTGGCTCACGTCAAAATCGCCCGGGTCGCCAACCTGGTCGCGGCCATGACAGAATTAAAAGCCCGCAATATATGGGTAGTCGGGGCCGAAGCTTCCGGCGGACGAAAATGGTTCGAATTCGACTACACTCAACCCGTGGCTCTCGTTTTAGGCTCGGAGGGCCGCGGCCTCAGGCCTCTGGTCCGGAAAACATGTGATGAACTGCTTTCGATCCCTCTTCACGGCAAGGTCAATTCGCTTAACGTGGCCGCGGCAGCGGCCGTCTTCTTTTTCGAGATAGCCCGCCAGCGCCAGGCCGCTCCTTGACATGTTTTCATCCCTGCCTTTAGAATAGGCAGGTATTTCGATGATCCAAAAGCTAAGAGAGATGAGATGAAGCAGAGCGCCGACTTTTACAGCCTGGAAAAAGGCATAATCGCCCTCAAAGAAAAAATCGACTCTTTAGCCGAAAAAGGCGAAGCGGGCGCGGCTGAAGAAATCGCGAATCTGAAGAAAAAAATAGCCTCGGAGTGGTCAAAAATCCAGCCTCAGCTTTCTGCCTTCCAAATCGTCCAGGTCGCCCGTCATCCGAAACGGCCCTACACTCTGGACTATATACAGTCCCTTTTCCAGGACTTTCTGGAAATGCACGGCGACAGGCGTTTCGCCGATGATCCGGCCATAGTCGCCGGCCTGGCCTTTTACAAAGGCCGGACCGTGGCCGTCATCGGCCACCAGAAAGGCCGGACCACCCGGGCCAGAATCGAGAGGAACTTCGGCCAGGCGAATCCCGAAGGCTTCCGAAAAGCGCTGCGCGTCATGCAGCAGGCCGAAAAATTCCGGTTTCCGGTCATCACCTTTATCGACACGCCGGGGGCTTATCCCGGAATCGGCGCCGAGGAAAGAGGCCAGGCCGAGGCCATCGCCACCAATCTCAAAACCATCGCCATGCTCAAAACACCGATAATCAACATAGTCATAGGCGAAGGCGGCAGCGGCGGCGGACTGGGCATAGGCTTCGGCGATCAACTGATGATGCTCGAGAATTCCTTTTACTCCGTTATTTCGCCCGAAGGCTGTGCCGCCATCCTCTGGAAGGATCAGGCGGCGGTCGAAACAGCGGCCGAAAATCTCGGCCTCCGGGCCGGCAAGCTTCTCGAACTCGGCATCATCGACAAAATAATTCCCGAACCGCCGGGAGGGGCCCACATAGATCCGGACCAGACTTATAAAAATGTCGATAAAGCCCTTCAGGCCGCACTGAAGAAATTCGATAACGTATCCCCCTCCGAACTGGTCGCCAGTCGGTATGAGAAAGCCCGGAAAATGGGAGTGTTCATAGAAAAGTGAGCGAACGGACCCCTGTTACGGCCGTCAAAGGCACGAAAGACATCCTGCCCGGCGAAGTCGAAAAATGGCAACGCCTGGAATCTATCGCCCGCCGGACATTCGAAGTCTACGGCTTCCGCGAAATAAGGACCCCGATCATCGAGCATACCGAGCTTTTCGAGAAGGGGACTGGCGAGACATCCGACGTCGTCACCAAAGAGATGTATACGTTCACGGACAAGGGCGGCCGGTCGATAACCCTTAGGCCGGAATACACGCCCTCGATCGCCAGGGCCATCATGGAACACAGACTGGATCTGAAACCCGCTACCTTGCGCTTTTATTCCATCGGTCCCATGTTTCGCTATGACCGGCCGCAAAAAGGCCGTTACCGCCAGTTCCACCAGATCAACGTCGAGATCTTCGGCGAAAAGGACCCGGCCGCTGATGCTGAACTGGTCGAAATGGCCCACTTCCTGCTGGCTAATCTGAATGTCTCAGGCACTGAGACACTGATCAACTCAGTCGGCTGCCGTAAATGCCGGCCGCTTTACAGCCAGGCACTCAGAAAAGCGGTCGCCGAGCGCATCGATCTTTTCTGCCCTGACTGTCAGAGAAAAGCTAAGTTGAATCCCCTGCGCATCTTCGACTGCAAGGTTGAGACCTGCCGGCAGGCGGCTCGCGATCTTCCGCTTATCACCGATTTTCTTTGCGATGAATGCCGCGATCATTTCGCTAAGTTCAAAGCTTATCTCGACCTCCTGGGCATCAAGTACACAGTGGAACCACGGCTTGTCCGAGGTCTGGACTATTACACAAAAACGACTTTCGAAATCGTCCTGCCTTCCGCCGGCGCCCAGAGCTCGATTCTCGGAGGCGGCCGTTACGACGATATGATGAAGGATTTCGGAGGCCCGGACATCCCCGGAACCGGGTTTGCCATGGGAGTCGAAAGAGCCCTCTCCGTCTCTGATATTCCAGTAGAAAAAAGGCGCTCCGTTTACGTCGCCTATCTCGGAGAAGAAGGCAAGAAAGCCGGCCTCCAAATCGCTCGTTTTCTGCGCGGCCACGGCGTGGAAACCATAATCGAATACCAAAGCCGGGGCATGAAAGCCCACTTCAGCCGGGCCGCCAAGCTTCAGTCCGAATGGGTGCTCGTCGCCGGCGAAGAAGAATTGCAACGGGGGCGATTCGGCCTCAAGGAAATGAGCTCGGGCCGGCAGTCGGAAGGAACGCCCGAGGAACTGCTCGCCTTACTGAAAGGCGAAAAGGCCGGTTGACTTCAAGGGCGAGTTTTTTTCTGAAGGGGAGCAGATGCTGAAAAGAACGATCTACTGCGGCGAGTTAAGAGGCACCGACGAAGCCCGGCAAGTCACACTGTCAGGCTGGGTGCAGAGAGTCAGAGACATCGGTCATCTCGTCTTCGTCGATCTCCGGGACAGGGAAGGGATAGTCCAGCTCGTCTTTTCCTCCGACCGGCCCGAACTTCTGGATTCGGCCAAAAAACTCCGTCCGGAATATGTCATAAGCGTGACCGGGAAGGTCAGAAAGCGTGAACCTGGATTGGTTAATCAGAGCATGGCGACGGGCGAGATCGAGGTTGCGGTGGACGAAATTGAAATCCTGGCTGCTTCCAGGGTTCCGCCTTTCCAGGTCACCGACCCGGTTCAGGCCAGCGAAGAACTGCGTTTCAAATACAGGTACATCGATTTGAGACGGCCATCGATGCAGAAAAATCTGCGTATCCGCCACGAGGCCGCTCTGGCCGTCAGGAATTATCTCAACGGCCGGGGCTTCATCGAAGTCGAAACGCCTTTTCTGACCAGGTCGACTCCCGAAGGCGCCCGCGATTATCTCGTGCCCAGCCGTGTTCAAAAAGGAAAATTCTATGCCCTGCCTCAATCTCCTCAGCTTTTCAAACAACTCTTGATGGTCGCGGGACTGGACCGCTATTTCCAGATAGTCCGGTGCTTCCGCGACGAAGACCTGAGGACCGACAGGCAGCCGGAGTTCACTCAGATCGATATCGAAATGAGCTTCATCACTCCCGAAGATATCTTCGCCCTGACGGAAGATCTCATGGTTAATGTCTTCCGGGCCATAGGAGTTGAGATAAAGGCTCCCTTCCGGCGTCTGACTTATTCTCAGAGCATGGAGAGATACGGCTCAGACAAACCGGACCTCCGAGGCGGGATGGAGATCGTGGACCTCTCCGGGCTGGCCGAAGAGACCGGGGCCGAGCCGGTCCTTAAGGCCGTCCGGGCCGGCGGCAGCTTCAAAGGCCTGGCCGTCAAAGGCCAGGCCGGAATGTCGCGCTCCCAAATCGACAAGCTAAACGAAAAGGCCAAAAATCTCGGCCTGTCAGGGCTTTTCTGGATCAAGAAGACCTCCGGTTTGAAATCATCCCTCAAAACAGAAGCCCGGGCTTTGACTTCGATTTGGGAAAAAACCGGAGCCGCCGACGATGATCTGGTCTTGCTTTCGGCCGGCAAGAGCGAAACCGTCCTCAAGGCCCTCGGTGAGATCCGTAAGGATTTCGTCGTCGAGGGGGCCAGAGGAAAGCGGCTATATGAATTCGTCTGGATTACTGATTTCCCTCTCTTCGAGTGGAGCGAGGAGGAAGGAAAGCCGGTATCAGTCCATCATCCTTTCACCTCGCCCGATCCGGCCGACCTCGACCGTCTCGAGACGGATCCGATGTCGGTCCGGGCCCTGGCCTACGACATAGTTCTAAACGGTTACGAACTGGGCGGAGGATCCATCCGCATCCAGGACCCGGAAATCCAGAAGCGAGTTTTCAAAGCCCTCAGGCTTTCCGAACACGAAGCGGAGGAAAAATTCGGCTTCCTGCTCGAAGCCCTGTCTTACGGCGCACCGCCTCACGGCGGTATTGCCCTGGGCTTCGATCGTCTGGTCATGCTTCTCGCTGGTCAAGAATCAATCAGGGAAATCATCCCTTTCCCGAAGACGACAAGTGCCCTCTGCCTGCTTACGGGATCGCCTTCCGAAGTGTCCGACCGGCAGCTGGCTGAACTCGGTCTAAAGCTCGTAAAATAAGAAGTCCCCGGTATTGCCCTTTTAAAGATAGCGGCTCTGCCTTCTTTTTTTTAGGGCTTCGACTGCTTCCCTGACTCTTTGATCGGAGCCGGCGGGGCAGATGAGAAGAGCATCACCGGCATCGATCACGACCAGGTCTTTGAGCCCGATGACGACCGTCATTTTGTCCGGGCCGTAGGCCAGGCATCTTTCGGAATCGATGAATAAAGCCCGGCCTCTGGAGGCGTTGCCGCGGTTGTCGGTTTTCCAGACCCCAAGAAGAGAAGACCAGGAGCCGATATCGGACCAGCCGAAATCGCCCCGGCAGACCATAACCCGCCGGGCCTTCTCGAGCAGGGCATAGTCGATGGAAACGGCTCTGGCCTGACTGTAAGCTTTTTCGAGGCCGGCCTGATCTTTTTTATCAAGGGCTTCGATGATTTTTACCCACGCGCCAAATAAGCGGGGGGCTGCTCCTGAAAGTTCCCTGGCGAACGTTTCCGGAGTCCAGAGGAACATCCCCGAATTCCAGAGATACGTGCCGGCGGTCAGGAATTTCCTGGCCCTGGAGAGAGACGGCTTTTCCAGAAAAGAACGAACCGGATAAAAAGATTCTCCGAGAAATTTTCCCGAAGCACGCTTATCGAAATTTATGTAACCGAAGGCCGTGGCCGGAAAAGACGGCGGTATACCGAAAGTGATGATGGCCTTTTCTCTGGCGGCCGCCCGGGCCGAGGCTTTCAATTTCTTAAGAAACAGGCGGCGATTCCCAATCCGGTGATCGGCCGGAAAGGCAGCTACGACAGCCAGCGGATTTTCGCGCCGGATGACTGCCGTCGCCAGAACAACCGCCGGGCCGGTGTTTTTCGCTTCGGGTTCAATGATGATGTTCGCTGGCGGCACTTCCGGAAAAAGCTTCTTGATAAGCGGACTTAAATAAGCATCGGCGACAAAATATGTCCTATCCGGCGGCACGATTTGCCTGATTCTGTCTACGGTTTCCTCGATCATGGACTTACCCGAGACGATCGGCAGGAATTGTTTCGGCCTGGATGACCGGCCAAGAGGCCAGAACCTGGTGCCGCGGCCGCCGGCCAGAATGACCGCCCGAAGATCGATCTCGCCGGTGCCCGTCCCTTTTTCTGCCCGCTGCCTCAAGCCCGTTTCTCCAACTTGCGGATTACCTTTTCCAGGACGCCTTTGACCTCGGCTTGAATGGCCTGCAGGTCCGCTTCGGTATCGGCTTCGAAACGCATGACGATAACGGCCTGAGTATTCGAGGCTCTGACCAGCCCCCAGCCTCCCGGAAACAGGGCCCGGACTCCGTCTATGTCGATGACTTCGTAACGAGAAGAAAGCTCGCGCCGGACTTCTTCCACTATATCGAACTTTACTTCGTCGGAAGCGTAAACCCTGATCTCCGGGGTTTTATAAGTCACCGGCAAACCGGCCAGGTGCTCCGATAATTTCTTATCCGAACCGGCCACGATTTCGGCCAGCCGGGCCGAAGCATAGATCCCGTCGTCGAATCCGAACCAACGGTCGGCAAAGAAAACATGACCGCTCATCTCACCGGCCAGGGGAGCATTTTCTTCTTTGATCTTTTTTTTCATGAGCGAATGGCCGGTTTTCCACATGATCGGCCGGCCGCCCAGCCTTTCGACTTCATCGTAAAGCACCTTGGAAGCTTTGACCTCCGAAATGACGGCCGCCCCGGGCCGGGAGGGGAGGATGGAGCGGGCGAAAACGATCATCAGCTCATCACCCCAGATGATCCGGCCGTTCTCATCTACGATTCCCAGGCGGTCGGCATCGCCGTCAAAACCTATGCCGAAGTCGGCCCCGCTTTCTTTCACCTTCTCGATAAGCGATTCAAGCGCCTCAGGCAAGGTCGGATCGGGATGATGGTTCGGGAAACGGCCGTCCATATCGCAGAAGAGGCATTGGACTTCGCAGCCCAGCCTTTCGAAAAGCGGCCGGGCGACGACGCCGCCTGTGCCGTTCCCGGCGTCGATAACTATTTTCAGCTTTCTGGCCACCTTCACGTTGCCGGCCACGTAATTGATATAAGTTGGAATTATTCCCAGCGGTGAAATCCGCCCTGAGCCTGATGCGAAATTCCCTGCTCCGGCGATCCCGCGTATTTCCTGAATTGCCGGTCCATAGAGAGTATCCCGGCCGGCCATGATTTTGAAACCATTGTATTCGGGAGGATTATGAGAGCCCGTGATCATAATTCCGGCTTGCTTGTTTTCGTGGTAGACCGAAAAATAAAGGAGGGGAGTCGGCAAGACACCGATATCCGTTATGTCACAGCCCGTCGACATAAGCCCGGTCGAAATGGCTTCAAAAAAAACCGGCGAGCTCAACCGGCAATCCCGTCCCACGGCCACGTCCCGCAAGTTCCTGGCCCGAAAATACGTACCAATCGCCCGGCCGAGCAAAACAACCTTTTCCGGAGTCAAATCCTTTCCGGCCAGCCCCCGGATATCATACTCCCGGAATATCTCAGGATTCAGTTCCATCTTTCCCTCCTTGACCGATATGTCAAATAGCCGGACCTTTTATGCTATATCTAATTTATTATCAATAACTTATATTTTTCTACGGCCATCCTGAAACTCGCGGCTGGCCTTGATGAATGCTTTGAACAGCGGGTGGGGTTCGAGCGGCCGGGACTTGAATTCGGGATGGAACTGACAGCCCAAAAACCAGGGATGACCGGGAATCTCTACGATCTCGACCAGCCCATATTCCGGATTCCGGCCGGAAATCTTCAGACCGGACCGCATGAGTATTTCTTCATAAGCGGGATTGAATTCATAACGATGCCTGTGCCGTTCTTCGATTACCTGGACTCCGTACGTCTCACGGGCCAGCGACTCATCATCCAGTGAACAGGCATACTTGCCCAGGCGCATCGTCCCGCCCATATCGGCGGCCTTCGGCAGATTGCGCCAGAGCACCAAAACCTTATGCGGCGAATGCGAAGCGAACTCCTCACTGTTGGCTTTCTCCAGTCCCGCGACGTTACGGGCATATTCTATTACCACACACTGCATGCCCAGACAGATACCAAAAAACGGAACTCCGTTTTCCCTGGCGTATTTGACGGCCCTGATCTTGCCTTCTATTCCTCTTTTTCCGAAACCTCCCGGGACCAGAAGGCCGTCATACCTGCCGAGGACTTCCCCCGGATCGCCGGCGTCCAGGCTCTCGGCTTCAAGCCAGTCTATATTCACCTTTAATCCATTAGCAAGGCCCCCGTGCATCAAAGCCTGGTTAAGGCTCATATACGAATCCTTGAACTCGGCGTATTTCCCGATCAACCCGATTTCGACGCTCCCGCTGCAATTCTTTAATTTATTTACCATGTCTTTCCATTTGCTGATCTCGCGCCGGCCTGCGGACAAGCACAAACCGTTCAGAATCGTCAAATCCAGATCTTCGGCCGCGAAGTTCAACGGGATTTCATAAATCGTGTCCGTGTCGGAAGCCGCAATAACCGATTTCTCCTGGACGTTAGTGAACAGAGCGATCTTCGACTTTATGTCATGAGAAAGCGGCCTGGCCGTACGGCAGAGGAGGATATCGGGCTGAATGCCTATGGCCCGGAGCTCCTTAACGCTATGCTGAGTCGGTTTTGTTTTCAACTCGCCGGAAGAACCCACGTACGGGATCAAAGTGACGTGAACGAAAAGAACGTTTCCAGCTCCAAGCTCCATCCTCAGTTGGCGCGCCGCTTCAAGGAACGGCAGGCTCTCTATGTCTCCGACCGTACCGCCTATTTCGCAGATTATTATTTCGTTGTCATCATCCACGCCGTGAATCGCAGCCTTTATTTCATCGGTCACATGGGGTATGACCTGAACCGTCTTGCCCAGGAAATCGCCCTTCCTTTCTCTCCGGAGAAGATTCTGATAAATGCGCCCGGCCGTCCAGTTATTGGCTCTCGTCGTCCTGATGTTCACAAATCGTTCATAATGCCCGAGATCCAGGTCGGTCTCGGCCCCGTCATCGGTGACGAAAACCTCTCCGTGTTGAAAAGGATTCATGGTCCCGGCATCGATGTTCAGATACGGATCGATCTTCAGAATAGTGATTCTATAGCCGTGGCTTTCTAAAAGCATGCCGATCGAAGCAGCGGCCAGTCCCTTGCCAAGGCCGGAAATAACGCCGCCGGTCACGAAAACGTACTTCTTGCCGCCCTTGATCATGTCAATCGCCTCCAGCCCTTTTCATAAGCCTTATCATAACCTATCTCAGTAAGACCATAAGGCAAGAACGCTAACTCCTTCCGTCCCGGGCCGACTGTTGGTATCCAATCCGGATAAAACAGGCTTCTCCGCGAGTTCATCTGCCTCAAAAAAGGAGTAGATTAACATCAAGCCGCACGTCAGGATGGGCTCTTTTCTTCTTTCTTGCCCTGGGCAACGCCCTGAGCAGCCGTTTGGACGCTTTGAGTTTGGCAATTGGCGTCGATAAAAGCGCCTTCTTCGACTATCAGCCGGGGTGTTATTATTTTTCCGAAAACCCGGCCTTTGTTGTGAATCTCTATCTTTTCCTTCGCTTGAAGAGTTCCCCGGACTTCGCCGTTTACTACCAGGTGCCCGACGTTAATCTCCGCCTCCACTTTCCCTTTCTCGCCGACGACAAGCAGCGAATCGGAGTTGATGTTTCCCTGGAAAAGCCCCTCAATTCGGAAGGAACCCTTGAAGGTCAGATCGCCTTTGAATTCTGACCCGGTTTCGATCAATCCGGCCAGCCTGTCCTCTTCGATTTCCCTTGGTTTGTCTTTCATTTTCTAAGCTCCTTTTATACTTTGGTAGACCTTGTTCAGGTCATCAAGGGAAAAATAAAAAATCTTAAGAACTCCCTTGTTTCTCGTGCCAGTTATCATAACCTTCGTCCCCAGTATTTTCACTATCTCTTCCTGAAGCGCTTCGAGATCCGGATCAACCAGAGGCTTCTGTCTCCTTGGAGTTCTTTCTTTTAGTCGGTTGACCAGCTTTTCGGTATCCCTTACGGAAAGTCCCCTGTCGATTATTTCCTGGCAGGCATAAAGTTGGGCGGTTGGCTCTTCAATGGCCAGTATGGCCCTGGCATGTCCCATGGTAAGAACACCTTCCCTGATTTTCTCCTGCAGTTCTTCGGGAAGTTTCAGCAGCCGCAGGTAATTGGTCACTGAAGTCCGGTCCTTGCCCATTTTCTCGGACAGTTCGTGCTGAGTATAGCCATGTTCCTCTATAAGCCTGGCATAAGCCTGGGCGATCTCGATAGGATTAAGATCTTCCCTGTGCAGGTTTTCTATAAGCGAAACCTCGAGCTGCTTATCCCTGGGAATATTCCTAACGAGCACGGGGATTTTTCTCAAGCCGGCCCTTTGGGCCGCCCGCCAGCGTCTTTCTCCGACGATAATCTTATAACCTTCGGCATCCGGGACTACCACGACAGGCTGGACGACTCCCGATTCCCTGATCGACTGCGCCAGTTCCTCTATTCCCTGGTCATCGAATTTCGATCTGGGCTGCATCGAGTTGGGAGAAATTTGATCGATATCGAGCTCCGCGAAACGCTCTTCCTTAATTATCCCGAATTCCTCGGGAATAAAAGCCTGTAGACCTTTTCCGAGAGCTTTTTTGTTCATTTATTAATTATCTCCTCTGCCAGGTTCAAATAGGCCTCCGCCCCTCGGGATTTTATGTCGTAAAGAATAATCGGCTTACCGAAACTCGGTGCCTCGGCCAACCTGACGCTTCTTGGTATCACGGTCTTGAAAACGACGGGCGCGAGAGATTTGCGAATCTCTTCCGCGACTTGCTTGGAAAGATTCGTCCTTTCGTCATACATTGTCAGTAACAGCCCTTCGACCGACAGCTTCGGATTGAAATAAGTCCGGACGGTGTCCAGGATCTGGAAAAGATCGGGGATGCCTTCCATACAGAAAAACTCGGTCTGAACGGGAATGATCAGCGAGTCGGCCGAAGTGAGGGCATTCAAGGTCAGGAGGCCCAGCGACGGGGGGCAATCTATGAAAATATAATGAAAATATTTCTTCACCATTTCCAGGGCGGCAACCAATTTGTACTCGCGCTTGTCATCAGAGAAGATTTCCGCTTCGACCCCGGCTAGTTCGGGTGAACAGGGGCAGAGATAGAAATTTTCCAGTTCCGTTCCAAGAACATGATCCATCATATCCTGTCCGTTGAACAAACTTTGATAAATCCCTTTACCGGAGACCTTAGATTTCCCCAGGCCGAGAGTCGACATCCCCTGTGGATCAAAATCGATTAAAAGAGTCCTTCTCCCTTTGAAAGCCAGTCCGGCGGCAAGGTTAATGGCCGTCGTCGTCTTGCCGACTCCCCCTTTCTGATTGGTTATTGCGATTACCTTGGCCATCCTCTAGCTATGTTTCACGTGGAACGTCCTGACCGGATTTTTTTCTTTTATTATCTATCTCAATGAAAACCTGCAAATTTCTGGCTGCGGCCGGCGTCATACCCGGGATTTTTCTGGCTTCTCCGATATTAGCAGGCCTATATCTGGATAACTTCTCTTGGATCTCTATGCTCAAACCCGGAACTTCGGAAAAATCCAAATCAGCCCCTATCTTCATGACGTCAGCTTTGTCCAGCTTCGCGATTTCCCTCATTTGCTTGTTTATATATCCTTCATACTTAACTTCAGATTCTATGAAACGCATTTCCTCGTCGGACAATTCCAAGCCGGGCTTAAAGTATTTTAACATATTTTCTATCGATACACCCGGTTTTTTCAATAAATCGCCAGCCAGAGCATGCTGGCCGTCAAATTCGATCCTGGTCTTTTTTATCATAGCTATGGCCTGCTCGAGCCGCTCCTTTTTATTCAGGAATTCCTTCCAGGTCCCATCATCTATAAGCCCGAATTTATGGCCATAGGGCATGAGCCTCAAATCGGCGTTATCGATCCTTGTCAGCAGCCTGTGTTCTGCCCTCGAGGTGAAAAGCCGGTACGGCTCGTCAACGCCCATAGTAACCAGGTCATCTATCATGACCCCCAGGTAAGCTTCTTTCCTTTCCAGAACGAACGGCTTTTCGCCCCGCAACTTAAGGCCAGCGTTGATTCCGGCCATCAAGCCCTGGCCGGCCGCTTCTTCGTAGCCAGAAGTGCCGTTTATCTGTCCGGCCAGGTACAGACCTTCCACCCGGTATGTTTCAAGGGTATGCTTCAGTTCCGTCGGCGATACGGAATCATATTCGATACCGTATGCCGGCCGGATTATTTTTGCTTCCTCAAGGCCGGGGATCGTCGCCAATAGTTCTTTCTGGGCCTCAAGCGACAGGCTGGATGAAAACCCATTGACATAAATTTCGGAAGTATTAATACCTTCGGGTTCGAGGAAAAACTGATGCCGCTCATGATGCGGGAACTTCACTATTTTATCCTCTATCGAAGGGCAATACCGGGGCCAGACGCCTACCTTTCTACCGCTGTAAAGGACTGACTTATCAAGATTGCGGCGTATCACTTCGTGTGTTTTTTGGTTGGTGTGGCCCAAATAACAAAGTACCTTGTTTTCCAGAGTCCTCTTTGTTCTAAAAGAAAACGGCACCGGATGGATGTCTCCGGCCTGAGATGAAAAGAGACTCCAGTCTATAGTATTCTTGTCGAGGCGCATTGGCGTTCCCGTCATCAGCCTCATGATCTTGAAACCCATCTCCTTCAAGCTACGAGCAAGATCCGTAGCTGAAGGTTCGTTCGCCCGTCCGGCCGGATAATTCCGCAACCCCATATGGATTGTCCCGTTCAAAAAAGTCCCGGGAGTGACAATTACTGCCGGAGCCTCCAGAAAAGTCCCGTCAAGCAAATCTAAACCCCGGATCTTGCCGTTCTTGACCACGAGATCAGTTGCTATGCCTTGGAATAACCTTAGCCCGGCCGTATTTTCCACGGTACGTTTCATGGCCAGGCGGTAAGCCGCCTTGTCGTTTTGCGAGCGCGGCCCCTGAACTGCCCCGCCCCGGCTGCGATTCAACAGCCGGAACTGAATGCCTGTTTCATCGGCCAGAAGGCCCATTAATCCGCCGAGTGCGTCTATTTCCCTGACCAGGTGTCCCTTAGCCAGCCCGCCGATGGCCGGATTACAGGACATTTGGCCTATAGTCTCGAGATAGATGGTTACCAGGCAGGCGGATAAACCCATTCCGGCCGCGGCGGCTGCGGCTTCACAACCGGCGTGGCCGGCTCCGACAACGACCACATCGAACTTTTCCGAATTCATCTTCTTCTCACGAAATCATTTACCGACACAAAAGCGGCTGAAAATATCGTTTATGACATCCTCCGTGCTGATTTCCCCCGTCAGTTCCCCCATAATTTTAAGAGCTCCTCTGATTTCCTCGGCTCCCATCTCTTCCGAATGGCCGGAAGTCAGGATCAGGCATGCTTTCTCTAAGGCATCCTTGATTTCGATGAGTTTATTCCTCTGATGGGCATGCAGAATGACATCATCTTCCAGATCCTGTCGCGGGCCGAAAGCCTCAAACATATTGCTTTTTAAGTGATCGATATTGGTCCCCAGCAAAGCCGATATTTCGACCACCCGGCCTCCAGGCACCATGCCTTTTATCATGTCCCTGTCTATTTTTCCCGGCAGGTCGATTTTGTTCAGGACTACGATAGGTTTCCGCTGCCTGAACTTTTCGATCAACATCTCATCGTCTTTGGAAAGCCCGGTCGAAATGTCCATGACGAGAATCAACCCTTCCGCTTCTTCCGCTATGCCCCAGCTCTTTTTTATCCCGATTCTTTCAGCCGGATCCCCGGGCTCTCCCAGCCCAGCCATGTCGATCAGATGAAAGACGTAACCGTTTATGATCAAATGCTCTTTTATGAAATCCCGGGTCGTCCCAGGGAACGGGGTCACGATAGCCCTTTCGTGTTCAAGTAAAGCATTGAAAATAGTTGATTTACCTACATTTTTGCGCCCTATTATAGCTACCGTAAGGCCCTCTCCGAGCGCCCTCCCCGCTTCATAGCTGGCAATGAGCTTGTTCACTCCGGACAAGATCTTTTCGAGCGCCTGCAATTGCTCATTCGCTTCTAGGCCCAGCCCTTCTTCTGGAAATTCAAGACCCGATTCAATGTCTGCCGCCAGTCTAATGAGTTCCTCACGTATCGAACCAAGTTTACTGGAAACCCCGCCTAGTATCTGGCGTACGGAGGCCTTAGCCTGAGTCAAAGTCACGGATCTGATAAGATCGTTCACGGCCTCCGCCTGGATGATATCCAGTCTTCCGTTCAAGTAGGCCCGAAGCGTAAATTCACCCGGTCCGGCCGGTCTGGCCCCGGCCCTTATGCCGAGACGGACTATCTCCTCAAGCAGCACTGGACTCCCGTGGCATGTTAGCTCAATCATATCTTCCCTGGTATAAGAATTCGGGGACTCGAAAGAGACCAGGAAACATTCGTCCAGGACTCCTCCACTTTGCCGATCAACGAGCTCGCCGAGGACCAGTTTCCTCACCGGGAAATCCCGGCCGTCTATATTTTTGGCCTGGAAAATCTGGCCGGCAACGGCCAAGGCGTCAGGACCGCTCAGCCTTATGATTCCCAAACCCCCCGTCCCAGGAGGAGTTGAAATAGCAATTATCGTATCTTCAAGCATGGGCTATTTTTTCCAGTATATAATTTTAGAGAAGAAACCGGAAAATCACAACCGGCCTGACAAACGGTCAGTCTTCACTTCCCGGCTTGGAAGATTTTGACTTTTTTTAAAAAACCTTCGCCTATGCTCTCGCTCGTTATCCCGGCGACTTGGTTTACGGCGATATGAATTATCCGTCTCTCATAGGGATTCATGAAGTCTATTATCTCTTCCTGCCCAGTGTCGGCGACCTGTTCGGCAATCCGCCGAGCGAAATCCCGGAGATATTTCTCTTTTCTGCGGCGAAAGAATTCGCAATCGACTTGGACTTTGATCGGGGAAATCTTGTTCAGGACGTGCTGTAACGAAAGCAGAAGGGCCCCGTCGTTTTTGAGCAGCAGGGCTTTATCCGGGCCTCCGAAGACGATGAAAATCATGCCCGATCGCTTTTTCACCTCATAATCAATCTCGAGCGGGAAGTATTTCATCAGTTCACGGAGAAAATCTTCGACTTCCCGGCCTTCATCAGCCTTCTTGAGCCAGGCCCGGATAACTATTTCCTTGGATTTTATCCCGAAAAGCCTAGTTTTCTCGGTGACTATTTCATAGTTCAGATTTTCTCTCTGAACCTTCAACCTGTGTTCGGCCAGGCTTATGGCCTCTTCCAGATTCCGGCCCTTGAACTCGTCCCTTGGGGCTTCTTCTCTTTCTCGTTTTACTTCATCAACGCTGTCGTCAACTTCTTTTTCCATGTGTATCTCTCTTTTTGGCGGCCATCAATTTGTTCATTATGGCTTGCTGACCGATCTGAAGCACGTTCTGCGTCAGCCAATAAAGGACCAGGCCGCTCTGGAAGTTCATGAAAAAGATGGTCATTATGAAAGGCATGATGAGCATCATCCGCGCCTGGGACGGGTCGGCCGAGGTCGGAGTCATCTTTTGCTGAATGAACTGGGTCACCCCCATCAGAATGGGGGTTACGTAATACGGATCCCGCACGGAAAGATCCTTGATCCAAAAAATGAACGGACTATGCCTCAGCTCGACGGAAACCACAAGCATTCGGAAAACTCCCCAAAAAACCGGTATCTGGATAAGCAATGGCAGGCACCCGCCCGCCGGATTTATGCCGTGTTCTTTGTAGAGCTTCATCATTTCTTCGTTCATCTGCTTCCGCTGATTGATATCCGTCTTCGATTTCTTGTATTTCGCCCTGAGCGCCTTGAGCTTCGGCTGAATTTCGGCCATCTTGGCCATGGATTTCGTCGAGCTGTAGGTAAGAGGGAAAAAGATTATCTTTATGATCAGTGTCATCAGGATGATGGCCACTCCCCAGTTTGGTACCAGCTTATAGAAATATCTGACCACGGCCAGCATGACCTCGGCTATGGCCCCAAAGGCTCCAAAGTTTATTACTTTCTTGGCCATATGCCCAAATGCTTTGAGACGGTCAATCTCCTTTGGCCCTAAATAAGCTTTGACCGGATCGGCCACCGCCAGATAAAAAACCGGATTGCCCTTGGCCTTTGGTTCTTCAACTGTCCCGGCCGACTCTTCCGGAAGCCCCGGGAACTCCCGCATGAATATGGCCTGGCCCTTGCCGGCTTCCGTGACCAACATGGCCACGTAATAGTTGTCCTCATAGGCCGCCCAGTCAACGAAATTGAAAGCGCTTTTCTCCGGCTTGTATTTTTTCTCGCTTATACGGTTAACCTTGCCTGCCGAAAGTGCGGCCACCCCTGAGATGGCGCTGAACCGGTGTTTTAGCTCTTCGGGCGAGAGGCTGGAAATCCCCGGCCCCCAGATTAGATAAGGCTCAAGCCGTTTTTCTCTCTCCAGCACTTCCAGTTCTATCCCGAGTTCGTATTTGCCTCCGGTGAACCGGTAAACCTTTACCGCTGATATTCCCTTCCCGTCGGAATATTCAAACTTGACGGAAGCCGTTTCTCCGTCTTTCAAAACGATCGATCCGCCCTCCACCCGGAAAAAGGCCGAATTGAGGTATTCGGCTGTTACCTTTTCTTCGAGCCAGAAAGAAAACGGGTACCTATTCAGTTCTAGGGCCTTGGGGTTTACGAGTTCCAGGTCGGTGCCGTCGCCGCTCAGGTGTTCTTTCAGTTTCAGGCTGTGCAAAGTCCCGCCTCTGTTCGAAAAAACTGCCCTGTAAAGACTCGTTTCAACTGTTACTTTCTGCTCGTATTCGGCGGCAACGAGGGGTTTCCCTTCCTGGCCGGCTTTCTCAGCCAGTGATTTTTCATTAGTTACAGGGGTCTCGCCGGCCGCCTCTGAGGGTAACTCAGCAGCCGGGACAGCTTTAGATGCCTCGGCCGGCTCCGCTTCGGCCTGGACCGGCGGCGCAGGCGCCTGCATCTTCGGCTTGACGAAAAGGAGTTGATAACCTATCAAAACGATGAATGAAAGAACCGTGGCCAGGATGAGTCTTTTTTCCATCAGAGCTTTCCTCTCACGGGACTGGGTCAAAGCCGCCTTTGTTCAACGGGTGACATCTCAATATCCGCCTGAAACCGAGGTAGACTCCTCGACCTAGGCCGTACTTCTGAATGGCCTGGTAGGTGTACTCGGAGCAGGTGGGGGAGAACCGGCATCTGGAGCCGAGCAGCGGGGAAACTACCATTTGATATCCTCTTATCATCAAGAGAAAGAATTTTCTCAAAGCCACACCGTTTCAGGCTATTTTTTCCAATGCTTCCAAAAAGCTTTTCTCCAGCACCTGTCTCGAGGCCAGGGCAACCTCAGGCCTGGTCAAGACGATGACATCCGTCGATCCGGGAAGCCGCTGTTTATTTCGCCTGTAAATATCCCGGAAACTCCGTTTCACCCTGTTTCTGACTACGGCCTTACCTACCTTCCTGCTCACGACTACGCCGAATCTTCCATAACCAAGGCCGTTGGGGCGAAAAACCAGGCTGAACAACCTTCCTCGAAGGCGAACACCTTCCCTGTAAAGGACCGAGAAATCCTTTCTGGAGCGGATCCTCTCGTTCCGCCTTAATTGCTCGTTCATTAAACGGACAGGCGTTTTCTGCCCTTCCGTCTTCTGTTCTTTATTACTTCCTGGCCGCCTTTTGCTTTCATCCTGATGCGAAATCCGTGTACTTTCTGCCTTCTTCTGTTGTTCGGTTGGAATGTCCTTTTCATAACTTCAACACCTTTGAAAACAGTATGTTACAGGAAGGAGTGGAACCTGTCAAGCTTTTCCGGCTTCAAAGGTTTCTTTCCTGACCGAGTGCCGTTCTTAAGCCTGAGGGCCAGCAACCGGGCACGGCAGCCGAGCCTGATAAAGCCCGGAAACCCCTTCTTTCAAGGGATGATTTTCATGTTTAAGCCAAGTCAATATGTCCCCCTAATTGCCAAGCGAAAATGTCCCCTTGGACCGGGGCAGGAGTTGTTTCCAAGTATATCTGAAGGATGTGATTGAGATGACGGGATTCGCCTTTCT
>Ga0172364_10001491_pt1 | contig 18056 bp, 14 predicted proteins | sample LakKivSesite10cm_FD_114545 | JGI IMG/M metagenome (GOLD analysis project Ga0172364, IMG submission 114545) | Sediment microbial communities from Lake Kivu, Rwanda - Sediment site 10cm | ecosystem: Environmental > Aquatic > Freshwater > Lake > Sediment | place: Rwanda: Western Province, Lake... | reverse complement strand
CCCTCAGGTCTTCGACGAGGACCTTCATATTACTCAGGTCGGTGGCGAGGGCATGATTATCCAGAACTCTGCCTCGCTGAAACAGGAGAACTCTTATAGCCTTTTCTGCGGCCTGGATTACGGGGTGCGGACGGGCTCGGGCCTTTTCCAGTTCGGCTTCGAAGGTTTTTACACTGACCTGAACGACGCGTTCGTGCTTCACGAGATAGGCAGCCTGGAAAACGCCCGGATTTTGGAGCGGATCAACGGGCCCGGGGCCAGAGTCTACGGCTTGTCTCTGAGCCTGGGCTTGAGGTTCGGCCGGTCGTTCTCTTTCTCTTCCGGCTGGACCTTCCAGAAAAGCCGGCTCGACGAACCGGAGGAAATGTTCGGTTCCCGCGAGTTCTTCCGGACGCCCGGGCTTTACGGTTACGCCAGCCTTGGTTATGAGAATCCGAGAGTCGTCGATCTCGATGTGTCGCTGGATTACACGGGTTCGATGAAAGCGCCGCACTATGCAGGCTACATAACCGAGGACCGGCTGGAAACGACGGCTTCGTTCCTGGTCGTGAATTTCAAGGTTCTGAAGCGGCTGCGGCTGTCGGGCAACTTTTCGGCCGGGATATTCGCCGGGGTATATAATCTGTTCGACTCCTACCAGGAGGACCTTGATATCGGCGTCGACAGAGATTCCGGTTACGTTTACGGGCCGGCCAAACCGCGGGCTTTCTATGGCGGGATCGAATTCGAGTTTTAGGAAGCAGGCCGACCAGGTCTCACTTAGCGGCTCTGATCACGACAAAAGAACCCTGGCCGCAGCCGGGCTTTACCGGTTCGATTTTCTTTACGTCCCTTAATTTGCGGAAAAGCGTCTGGCTGAAATCGAACTTTTTAAAGCCTGCTTGCCTCAAATTATCGATTATTTCGTCGACGGAAAAGAATTCGGCGACTTTGTAGAAAACGCTCTTTTCCTTGATATTTTGATACATTTTTCCGAGGCGGCTGTTTTTGTCTATGAAACCCACGATCAGACAGCCGTCTTTTTTGATCACCCGGTAGGCCTCTTGGAAGGCTTTTTCGATGCTGTTGACGAAGCAAACGGTGGTTACCATTAAGGCGAAGTCGAAACGGCCGCTTTTAAAAGGCAGTTTTTCGGCGAATCCTTCCACGACCTCAAGGCCTTTCCGTTCGGCGATTTCTCTCATGCGCCGGGACGGTTCTACACCTGTCTTGACGGCCAGAGGCACGGCGAACCGGCCGGTTCCGACGCCTATTTCCACACCCAGTCCTGTCTCCGGCAAAAGGCTTCTTACTGCCTCGAGTTCGGACTGGTAAACGTATTTGTTTCTCCGGAACCAATCTTCGTATCTCTGAGGAAAATCTTCGAACGGTTGAACCCGGCTGAGATTGAAGCGCTTTTGTTTCTGGTCCGCCATTTTCTTTCACCAGCCGTCAGTCAGGTTGCTTTACGCGGAATTATATAACGCCTGTCCCGGATATGATAGAGACCACCGCCTTGACATGCTTCATCCCCGGACTTAGACTTGGAAAAGGGGAGGAGTGAGAATTCCAGAATAAAGGAAAAAGGAGAAAATATCATGATTATTGAATCGTCCATGATTTTGGTCGGTTTTTCCGGCTTGACCGCCTTTTTATCCTTTGTATTATTTGGCCTGGCTTTCGGCCAGGCTAAAGAAAGAGCATCCGGCGAAGAAGAAGAAAAATCAGTCCCGGAAGGCAGCGTCCGGGTCACCATCCTGTACGACAATTATCAGGGAGCTCCCGGGACTGAAGCCGATTGGGGATTTTCTTGCCTGGTCGAAGGCCTGGAGAAAACCATCCTTTTCGATACCGGGGCCAGGGGGGACATTTTGCTTCACAATATGAAAGTTCTCGAAGTTGACATAAACGAAATTGATCAGATTGTCATCTCTCACCTGCACGGAGATCATACCGGCGGCTTAGCTTCGGTTCTCGAGAGGAATTCGAAGGTCGTCGTTTACGTGCCCTATTCAGCTCCCGATTCGTTCGTCAGAAGGATACAGTCAGCCGGAGCCAGAACCGTGAGAGTCGAAGGCCCCGAACAGATCGACAGCAATGTCCATCTGACGGGCGAAATGAGCGGTCCGGGCAACGAACAATCATTGATAATCGATACCAGCCGGGGACTGGTAGTAATCACGGGCTGCAGCCATCCGGGGATAGTGGCCATAATAAAAAGGGCGATGGAAATCATCCCCAAAGTCCCGTATGCGGTTTTCGGCGGGTTCCATCTGGGCGGCGAGCCGGATTCGGTGATCAATTCCATAATACGTGATTTCAGAAATTCGGGAGTCGTGAAATGCGGCGCTTGCCATTGCACCGGCGATAGAGCCATAAATATGTTCAAAAAAGAATACGGTCAGGACTTCCTGCCCATGGGTACGGGCAAGGTGCTGGAATTTCCCTGGTGAGCGACAGACGGCGGAATTGACGTTTATTTCCACGGGGTGTAAAATTTCTTTTCTATTAAGTCAGGGAGGACGCTAATATGCTTTCTAAGATTCCGGTGATGGTCGATAAGTTGCAGGGCAAAGAACTGGATGCGGAGATATTGAGAGCGGGGATAATCGCCGAGCTCGACGCGATCAATCTCTACGAACAGATGGCGGCGATGACCGGGAACGGGGATTTGAAGAGGGTTCTTCTGGATATAGCCAGGGAAGAAAAAACTCACGTGGCCGAATTCCTCGAATTGCTTTTGAAAGACGACGAAGAACAGGTGGAGGAGATGGAGAAGGGGAAAGAGGAAATCGAGGAACTCACGACAAAGAAGTGAAATGATCGCTTTCGGGCCGGTTCCGTCGCGAAGGTTGGGGCAGAGCCTGGGCATCAATAATATTCCCGCTAAGATCTGCACTTATAGCTGCGTTTACTGTCAACTGGGCCGCACGATCAAGATGCATTGGACCAGGGAGAAATATTACGGCCCCGACAGGGTATTTAAAGAAGTAAGCGAAAAAGTCAAAAACGCGACCAAGCTGGGGGAGCGGATCGATTATCTGACTTTCGTTCCCGACGGCGAGCCGACTCTCGACAACGATCTGGAAGAAGAAATAAAACGCCTGAGAAATATAGGCATAAAAATCGCCGTGATAACCAATTCCTCTTTGATCTATCTTGAAGAGGTAAGATCCGCCTTGAGGCAGGCCGATCTGGTGTCGGTAAAAGTGGATTCGACCGACGATCAGATCTGGCGCAAAATAGACCGTCCGCCGAAAAACATGAAGCTGGGCATGATTCTCGAAGGTATCAAGAAGTTCGCCGCCTCTTTCGAAGGCACCCTGCTCTCGGAAACCATGCTGGTCAAGGGCTTGAACGACGGCCCGGAGGCCGTCAGAGGGGTCGCCCAATTCCTGGCCGGAATAAATCCGGACACCGCCTACATTTCAATTCCGATCAGACCTCCGGCCGAGAATTTCGTGGAAACACCCGACGAGGAAACGATCGTCAGCGCATATAACATAATGTCCGAGCATGTCCGGAACGTCGAATATCTGATCGGCTACGAAGGGAATGCCTTTGCCTTCACGGGCAATGCCGAGGAGGACATACTGAGCACGACCTCGGTGCATCCGATGCGAAGCGATGCCGTCTCCGAACTGCTGAGAAAGGCCGGGGCCGACTGGTCGATCGTCGAAAAGCTCATCGAAGAAAAAAAGCTCATAAAGCTGGAATATAAAGGCAAGACTTTTTATATGCGGAAGCTGGCCTGAAAAGCGGTTTTCGGGAAGCTCTCTGAGCCTCAATCGGACGAGCCGGTTTTCCCGGATTTAAAAAGTGACAGGGCCGCATAGCCCGTCTAGCCTGAAATAGCGGCCGCACAATGTCTTCAGACATGCTTTTTGAGACAGGTTTTTTCCGTGCTATGATAGGAAGCCGTCATCGGAAAGGAAGGTGAGATGGACTTAGTCGTGGCCGAAAATATAACCAAGGATTACGTCAACGGTAAGGTTAGCGTCAGGGCTCTCGACGACGTGAGCTTCACGGTCGACGCGGGCTCTTTCGTATCTTTCGTTGGGCCCTCGGGAAGCGGTAAAACGACTCTACTCAATTTGATCGGCTGCCTCGACAGGCCCACTTCCGGCCGGATCCAGGTGGCCGGCGCCGAAATCTCGAATCTCGACAGACGCGACGGCGCTTTGTTTCGGGGGAAGAATCTCGGTTTTATCTTTCAGGATTTCAACCTGGTGCCTGTTCTGACCGTTTATGAGAACGTGGAATATCCGTTGGTCATGGTTCATGGTGTGGACCGTCGCAGACGCAAAAGGAAGGTGATGGAACTCGTCGAAGCGGTCGGCATGAAGGCCGAACGGGACAAGTATCCCGATCAGCTTTCGGGCGGCCAGAAACAGCGGGTGGCCGTGGCCAGGGCCCTGGTCACTGAACCCAAGCTCGTTCTGGCCGATGAGCCGACGGCCAACCTGGACAGCCACACGGCCGGTATTATCATCGAACTGATGAGAAGCATGAGAGACGCCCTCGGGGCGACTTTCATATTTTCGACGCATGACATGCGGATCGTGGCTGCGGCCGACGTCATATACACGCTGCGTGACGGAATGTTGACGGAAACCGCCCACAGGGCTGTCGTGAACGAGGGGGGACCAAATGTTTAAGATGTTCAAAATCGCACTCCGCAATCTTTTCAGATATAAGCGGCGCACCATCCTGACCACGTCTTTGATAACTTTCGGGGTGGCCTTCGTCCTGGTCTTCGTGAGCGTAACGGCTTCCTTCAAAAGCATGATGATCGGAGAGATCACCGACTCCATGCTCGGCCATATCCAGATCCATAAGAGAGGCTACGTCGCTTCGCTGGACAATCTTCCTCTGAACCTGAATCTCGCCCCACAAGCCTTCAAAAAAGTTGAGGAGGCCCTGACCGGCATACCGGAGGTAGAAACCTGGTCGCCGCGCATAAAATTCGGCGGCGTCTTCAGTAATTTCATCGATTCGACCAATATCAGGTTGAACGCCGTCGACCCCGACAGGGAATGGGCGACGGTGCCTCTTCTGTCTTCCAGAATCATATCCGGAGACAAGACGGTCAAGCCGGGCGAAATTCTCGTCCCCGAGCTTCTGGCCAAAGGCATGAAAGTCAAAGTCGGGGACACGGCGGTCGTCGTGGCTACCAACGAGGACGGCTCGGTCAACGGCTATCAGTTCACGGTCAGCGGCATCCTGCGCAGTGTCACAGGGCCGGGCGGCCGGGACGGCTACATTCACATCGAGGACGGACGCAGGATACTCCGGCTGGAGGAGGCGGCGGTGTCCGAGGTCGCCATCCGTCTCGAGAGCTTCGATGCTCTGAGACATGTCGTGGCTCGTCTCGAGGAAACACTCGGTAAAGAGAAAAATGCCCAGGGCCAGCCGGCCTTCGAGATTCATGACTGGACGAAGCTGAGCCCGTTTTACAATATCGTGCGGATGATCGACGTCATGACCTTTTCCATCCGGCTGATGTTGATCGCCGTTGTCCTCATAAGCATCATGAACGTGATGATCATGGCTGTCTATGAACGGACCCGGGAAATAGGAACGATCGCCGCCATCGGTACCCTGCCGGGCCGGATCCTCTCGCTCTTCGTAATCGAGGGTCTGAGCCTGGGCGTGCTCGGGGCGATTTCGGGCACGGTTCTGGGCGGTCTGGCCGTCATGGCTCTTAACATTTTCAAAATCAGGTTCAATTTCGGCCGGCAGCAGGGATTGATCCTCAATTCGGGCCTCGATCCGGCCGATGTCCTGATCGTGGGCCTGATCGTCGTCGTCATATCCGTCCTGGCCTGTTTGCAGCCGGCTCACCGGGCTTCGAAGCTTGACCCGATCAAGGCCCTGCATCAGGTTTAAAGGGTGAATGACATGAGAACGAAAGCGCTGTTTTTCCTTCTGATTTTCGTTTCATTTTTTCCCAATCTTTCGGCCCAGGATATTAATGGCGATGCCATTCTGGCCAAGGTGGACCGCAATCTAAATCCGGAATCGTTCGAGTCATACCGTAAGCTGGTCAATATCGAGCCCAGCGGACGAACCAAAGAATTCGTGCTTTACACGATCAAGAAAGGGAAGGACAAAGTGGCCGCCCTTTTCCTTTCTCCGGCCAGCGAAAAGGGGAGGAGCACACTGCGCCTCGAAGATAACATGTGGCTTTACATCCCAAACGTGGCCAAACCCATTCGTATCACCAGCCTTCAATCGGTCGTGGGCGGAGTATTCAACAACGCCGACATCCTGCGGCTCGATTACGCGGCTGAGTATTCGGTTGAAAAGACGGACGATCTGGAAAGTGAGTACGTTCTGCACTGCCAAGCCAGGACGGCCGTGGTCGCCTATGACCGGCTCACGATCCGCACGGACAAAAAGAGATTAGTGCCTTTGCAGATCGACTGTCTGACCGAAGCCGGGATGTTGATTAAGACTCTCTATTTCAAAGAAACCAAGGATTTCGGGGGAGGGATCGTCAGGCCGTCGGTCATCGAGACCGAAAGCCCGCTCTACAAAGATTATAAATCGGTCATGATCTTCGCCGGTCTTAAGGCCCGCCAATTCGAAGACGAGGTTTTCACGATAACGTTCATGCCTCAGCTCGATAGCCTGCGAAGATAATAAGATGGCACGAAAGGGCGGATTTCCAGGGTTTTGCGCTTTGCTGCTTTTCCTGCTCGTCGGCCTGGCCTCGGGCCGGGCCCAGGAATACGAATTCGATCCGGAGCAGTTCACCCGGAAACCGTTTTCCCTCGACGGATATCTGGAACTCAAACCCTCCTTTTACCGGCTCAATCCTGACTCGCCTTTTTACAAGCTGTCTTACTACGATCAGGAGCCGAGGAAGTCGGTTGGAGAGGCCTACGCCGCTTTTCTGGGTGATTTTTCCTACCGAAAAGGGGTTTTCGAAGCCTTCCTTGAACCATACGCGGAATACACGCTGTCGCCTTTCGAATCCACGGCGGGAATCGAATTGTTTCAAGGATATCTGGCCCTCAAACTCTCGCCTTCGTTGACCGTATATGCCGGCAAGAAAACGTTGCGTTGGGGCAAGGGCTATGCCTGGAGCCCGGTCGCCTTCGTCGAGAGACCGAAAAACCCCAGCGAACCTGACCTGGCCCGCGAGGGTTACTGGATGCTGACGGCCGATTATACGAAAAGCTTCGACGGCCCTCTCAAGACTTTCTCTTTCAGTCCGGTCGTAATTCCGGTATCCGGTTCGCTGAACGGTGATTTAGGCCGGAACGGGGGGCTCAATTTCGCCGCCAGGATATACGTTCTATTCCTCGCCACAGACATCGATCTGGTGCTTTCGGCCGGAAAAACCAGGCCGGCGCGTTTCGGCCTGGATTTTTCCCGCAATCTGCGTTCCAACTGGGAGATTCATGGCGAAGCGGCGTATTACCGGGATTTAAAGCGGCAAGTAGCCCGGCCGGACGGAACAACAGGGACTGAAGAATTCAACGCGGCCAGCTTCCTTGTCGGCCTCCGTTTTCTTTCCGCGGCCGAAACTACGTACATCCTCGAGTATCATCGCAACGGACAGGGTTCGAATTCTTCCGGAATTGATGCCTTTTATTCTTTCGTTGACCTGGCCTATGAAAGTTACCTCGAAACAGGCGACGATGCCCGCCTCATCGAAGCAGCCGGTCTTGGGTCTTACGCCGGTTTCAGTCCGATGAAGGATTATGGTTTCCTGCGGATTATGCAGAAGGATCCGTTCGGTATTCTTTATTTGAATCCGGCCGCGACGGTCATAGTCAATCTCGCTGACGGAAGCGCATCATGGGCCCCCGAGGTGACATACAACGGCTTCACCAATTGGGAGTTGCGTCTGAAGGCGGCCGTTCTGACCGGGGGGCCAGGCGACGAGTTCAGGGAAAAAAGGAACCGCTTCCGGCTGGAGTTTAGGCTAAGGCGATTTTTCTGAGCCGGCGCCCCGGGCGTTAGAGATTCCAGGCATAGCCTATTTTGAGAAAAAAGGTGCGGTCGGCCCGGGTAAGCGGAATGTGCTGGAAGGGATCGCCGATTTCCAGCAAACGGTCATAGCCGAGATGATTATCGCTGTAGCCGACGAAAAGCACCGTCCGGGGGTTGAGTTTATACGAGAAGAGAAGCTGGGAGAAGAGATGCCTGGATTCGGCGTCGACCGGATCGGGATACAAATCAGTGTTGCGGTCGATGTCGGTGTACTGCAGGATGGCTCTGAAGAACACCCGTGAATTAAGGTGATAAATGATTTTGCTCTGGGTCAGATTGGCCAGGAACAGCCGGTCGCCATCGATATCGAGCCGGCTCAGCGTGTGACTGAGACTCAATCCCAAGTGCCTGCCGAGTTTCAACTCGACTTCGGGTCCGGCTTCCAATGCCTTTCCCGGTCTCACGTAGTCATAATCGATGGCATTGCTTACGGCTGCGTATACCGTCAAATTCAATGTTCCTGACGGCCGCATTGATAAAAAAGCACTGGCGAATTTCTGGTCGAACTCAACGCCCTGGTAGACTTTTCGCCTTATACCGCCTCCAATCTGGGCTTGCGACCAAAGGGGGCCTTCGAGAATCAGGGCCGATTCGAGCTCCCTCTCCAGTAATCCGCCGTCGAACCTGATTGTCTGGTCGTAGTTGGCAATCAACATCAGCCGGTTAAAAAAAGCCCCGGGCTTTCCCCAGTGGATATAGCCGCCTCCGACCTCCACTCTGTGAAAGTCGACCTGCGGTATATAACCCAGGTCGGCCCGGAAGCCAGGGCTCCTCAGGCCGTACTCGCCGAAGAGGTAATAAGACCGCTTTTCCCTCCGCAGCTCGACCCTGCCGGCGTAACCCGAGAAACTTTCCGTATCCTGTCCGAAAGCGGCAGCTGTCTCGGCCGGGTATCGTGTGCTCGATCCCAAAACCTGGAAATCCAAAAGATCGGACTTGCTGAATCTTATGAGTCCGTCCAGACCACCGAGGCGGTTTAAATAGCTCTTGCCCTCCCTGTCGGTCAGAATCAGACCGATGGTTGATGCCTTGCCGATGTCCCGGCGGTACCTCAGGACATTGGTCCACGACCTTTGCGAAAGGGAAAAAGAGCTCGAAGCCTCAGCCCCGGGGAAAACGACGTTAGTCAGGCTGTCCTGAGCCGAAAAGAAGCCGACCGCGTTCCGGCCTTGCTTCCCGGATATCTTTATCCCCCAGTCAGGATCGGCGACCGAGCGGGTGTCGAGAACCTGAAGAGAAGTGGCGAAAAAGTCGAGGCCTTCGAGAAAAAACGGCCTTTTTTCGGGGTAATAAAGAGCGAACTGCTTATTTATGTCGAGCTGGGCCACGTCGGCCTCGACCTGGGAGAAATCGGGGTTGGCGGCGAAACTCAACGTCAGATTGCGGGTGAATCCCCAATGGCCGGAGATTCCGGCTTCTATGTTCGACGCCGCCTTTTTCATGGCTCCGTCCGGGAAACTCTCCCGGGCGTCGGTTCTTCCGGCCGTCATCGTGGGATCGAACTCCAGGCTTCGTCCCGGTGAAACGCCTTCGAATCCGGCCAGTTTGGCCGCCTGACAGAGCGTGCAGGGATTGTTCCGGTCGATAGGAATGCAGGAGATCTGGTGACGCCGGCTGCGAGGCAAGCTGCGCACCGGGATAAAGCCCCAGACCTGACCGTCGCTCCCATTGACGCCGGTTCCGGCCCTTTGAAATTGAAGCGAACGGAATGGGATGGCGATTTCCACGGAGTAACCCGTTTCGGTTATCTTACCGGCCGAGTTCCATATGGCGTCCCATGACATATCTTCCTGCACGCCGCCCAGGCTCATGATTTCGTCTGCCTGGATGCCGAGAGGGTTGACAAAGAATGAAAAGGCCCGGTTCTGGTCGTTGAAGGTGTCGAGCAGGATGCCGACCGTGTCATCCCCCCAGCATTGGTCCCGGTCGCTTAAAGTGGCCCTGATTTTATTCGGTTCGGGATCGTAAGCGATGAACCCGACATAAAGATTGTCCCGGTCATAACCCAGCAAGCATTCGGTCTCCACCGGCGGCTTGACGTTCTCTCCGGGCATGACTTCAATGTCCAGGTTGATCTTGAGGGACTGGCTCCAGATCGCCTCATCCAGCACGCCGTCGACATTGATACGTCCGGCAAGGCGGGGAATCAGGAAAGATTTTTTCTCTTGTTCGGCCGGGCCGGATTGAACCCGCGGACAAACGGCACCGGCTTCAGCCGATGATCCGTTACAACCGGCCCGGACGGGAAGTCCGGTTTCAGTTGGTCCGGAGGCGGCTAAGTAACTCGAAAGGGCGATCATCGTGGCGAAAACGGCTAGTACTTTTGTCATGAATTTCTCTCGTCTCTCTGTAAAATACGGACGAATAGCCGGAAAAGTTGCCCGGACGAGATGAATTTGACTTCGCTTGAGTCGGAATTACCGGCGGCAGTCAGATTCTGGTTTTTTCGTCCTCGCAGACTTCCGTTTTCTCGAACGAAGGAGCTTCGCCCTTACTCTTAATGATCGACCAGATCACGCCGGCGATGAGGACTATAACCACGATGGCCAAGCCGATGGACATCTTGTTGAACTTGACGATCACCGGAGCGGCCAGGAGACTGACGATGTTGGTAACTTTAATCATCGGGTTTAGAGCCGGGCCGGCCGTATCCTTGAGCGGGTCGCCGACCGTATCGCCGACGACACCGGCTTTATGCCGCTCGCAGCCTTTACCGGTTCCAATCGCCAGGTCGCGCGGCTCATCCTCGATGCTCTTCTTGGCATTGTCCCAGGCGCCGCCGGCATTGGCCATGAAGACGGCCAGCAGCTGGCCGCTCAGGATTATTCCGGCCAGGAATCCGCCGAGGGCTTCGACCTGGAGGATGATACCGATGATAATGGGCATCAGGACGGCGATAAGAGCCAGGGGAACGAGTTCCTTCTGAGCGGCCGCCGTGGAAATGCCGACTGCCCGGGCGTAGTCGGGTTTGACCTTGCCTTCCATCAGACCGGGAATCCTGAACTGGCGCCGGACTTCCTCGACGATAAGACTGGCGGCCCGGCTGACGGCCCGCAGGGAAAGAGCGCTGAACAGCCAGGGCAAAGCACCGCCGAGCAGCAGGCCGATGAAGACTTTGGTATCGGATACCCTTATCGATTCCATTATCTTGTCGATGCCGAGTTGAGCCTGGACCCGGCCGACATCGGTGATGAACGAAGCGAAAAGGCTGACGGCGGCGATGACGGCCGAAGCTATGGCCACGCCTTTGGTTATGGCCTTGGTCGTATTGCCGACGGCGTCGAGGTCGGCCATGATCTGCCGGGCTTTCTTTGTTTCGGGATCATCCATCCCGTGCCAGGACATTTCGCCGATGCCGTTGGCATTGTCGGAGATAGGCCCGTAGGAATCCATGGCTACGTTGTTGCCGGTATGGCTGAGCATGCCGATTCCGATCATGGCCACGGCATAAAGGACGTAGGTCGGCCCGTCGGGAGAGTAAAGAACCAGAGCCAGTATGAAGCTGACGACGATCACCACCACCGCCCAGACGCTCGACTCCATTCCGACCGACAAGCCGGTGAGGATGGTCGTCGCCGGGCCCGTTTTGGTCGATTTGACGATTTCCTTGACCGGAGGCTTACGGGTTGACGTGAAGTATGAAGTCAACGGGTTGAATGAAACGGCCAGGCCGACGCCTATCGAAGTGAGAGCAGCCAGCCTCCAGTCGTGGGCGTAGATGATGGCCACCAGGAACGACCAGAGGATCGTATTGACGCTCGAGACTTCGTACGAACGGAACATGGCTTCTTCAGCATCTTTGGCCCGCAGGAACTTGAGCGGGAAACGTTCCCAGATGGGGACGGTAAAGGTCCCGAGAATCGAAGAGATGACCCCGATGGCCCGGATGATGAGCGGATACACGATCCATTTCAAACTGTGAGTGGGGTCGATGGCCATCAGGGCCAAGCCCAGGATAAGTCCGGAGACGATGGTCACTTCATAGGATTCGAAGATATCGGCGGCCATACCGGCACAGTCGCCGACGTTGTCGCCGACGAGATCGGCCACGACGGCCGCATTCCTCGGATCATCTTCCGGGATGTCCTTTTCGACCTTGCCGACCAGGTCGGCCCCGACGTCGGCGGCTTTGGTATAGATGCCGCCGCCGACCCTCATGAACAGGGCCAGAAGCGTTCCGCCGAAGCCGAAGCCGAGAAGGGCGTCCGGAGCGGCTGTACCGAAGACGATGAAAATCAACGTCCCGCCGAAGAGGCCGAGGCCGTCGGTCAACATGCCAGTTATGGTCCCGGCGTAATAGGCGATCGACAGGGCTTCGTTAAAGCCGCGGCGGGCAGCCGAAGCGGCTCTGACGTTGGCCTGGATGGCCATGCGCATGCCCAACTGGCCGACCAGAAGCGAAAAAGTCGCGCCCATGATGAAAGCGATGGTCCGGCCGATGGCTACTATGATCTGCGCATTCTTAGCCCCGAACTCGGCCACGGCCTCGCGGCTCGGAGGCACGATGTAAACACTGAGAAAGAGAGCTATGGTCAGGATCCCGATGAGCGGCAGGATTTTTCGCAGCTGTTGATTGAGGTAACTGTCTGCCCCGGTCCTTATTGCGTTCCAGACATGCTGCATCTTCTCCGTGCCTTTATCTTTCTTAAGCACGACCTTCCTCAGCATCCAGGCGTACCAGAGGCTGACGAATGAGGTGAAGAGGACGCCTGTAATGGCGATCTGTTCGAAAGAGTTGAGCCCGTGGTGGGCCAGGCCAAAAATGTTCATTACCGACTCCTAAAAATTACCCTGTGGATCAGCCAGAAGAACCTCCCTCAGGGCCATCGATTTATAGCGAGGTAAAGCCTTTTTGTCAGGTTGCCGGCCCGCCGGAGAGGCTGGAAAGCCTTTATTCTCCTGGATTAAAGACGATATTCTATCCAAGTCAACGAAAAAATCAACCCCTGAGCTTCGTTCGGGTGGAAGAAAAAGCCGGATATGATATAATTCAGGCCTTTAATTCCATAAGGCGAACGGGCCGGTTATATGAACGATTTCCGCTTCAAGTCTTTCCCGGAAATGACCGCCTCCGATTATTCAACGGTCGGTTTTCGCTCCGGGTTGGAAATCCACCAACAGCTTCTGACCGGGAAAAAGCTGTTCTGCAGATGTCCAGCGGGCCGCTACAGCGACGTCTACGACGCGGAAATTCTCCGGCATATGCGCCCCACTCTGTCCGAGCTCGGTGAATATGACGGCACGGCCCTAATGGAATTTAAAACCAAGAAGGAGATCATCTACCGTATCAACCGGGAAACAGTCTGCACTTATGAAATGGACGACACGCCGCCCTTCATGATCAACGAGGAAGCTTTGGACATAGCCCTGAGCGTGGCCATGCTTTACAATCTCAATCTGGTCGACGAGCTGCATATCGCCCGGAAACAGTATCTGGACGGCAGCATCCCGACCGGTTTCCAGCGGACGACCATCGTCGGAGTCGACGGCTGGATCCCTTACAAAGGCAGGAAAATAAGGATTGTTCAGCTCGGCTTGGAAGAAGATTCCTGCCGTGAGGTGAGCGACGCCGGCCACAAACGGGTATACCTGACCGACCGCCTGGGGACGCCTTTAATCGAGACGGTGACCGGGGCCGATATGGTGACTCCTTATGAGGTGGCCGAGGTAGCTCAGGTCTGCCGCCGCCTGGCCCGCAGTACGGGCCGGGTCCGGACCGGTATCGGAGCCGCCCGTGAGGACGTCAACGTCAGCGTCGAAGGCGGAACGAGGGTTGAAATAAAGGGCGTGCCCCGCATTCCGCGAATTCCGCTCCTGACCTATAACGAAGCCATGCGGCAGTGGAATCTCCTGCGGCTTCGCGACGAACTTCTCCGGCGGGGAATAACGCCGGAGACCTTCTCCTCCGAGGCCCGGGACGTGACCAAAACCCTGGCCGGAACCGGATTCAATCCGCTGCGGGAAGCGCTGGCCACAGGTCTCTTGGCCAAGTGCGTTGTCCTGCGCGGGTTTAAGGGGCTGCTGAACTGGCAGACACAGACCAATACTCATTTTTCACGGGAGATTTCCGACCGGGTCAGGGTTATAGCCTGCCTGACGACTTTGCCCAATATCATTCATTCTGACAGCCCTTCGGAGACGATTTCGAGCTTCGAATGGCAAACTCTCAGGAGAGTCATGAAGGCCGGCCGCGACGACACTCTCGTTGTCGTCTGGGGCGATGCTCAGGACGCCGGGACGGGCGCCTCAGAAATCGCCATCCGGGCCCGGGAAGCAACGATCGGCATCCCTTCGGAAACCCGGCAAGCCCTGCGAGACGGGACCAACGGCTTCGAACGCATCCTGCCCGGACCGGACAGGATGTATCCGGATACCGACCTGCCTCCGAAGAAAGTGACCGAGGAGCGGTTGGAGATAATAAAGCGGACCCTGCCTGTCCCGGTTTGGATCAGGGAGAACTGGTACGAGGAAATCGGTGTTCCGGCCGATCTCCTCCAGGCTCTGGCTCTTTCGCCGTTTTCGGCCCTGTTCGAGTCAATGGTCAAGGAATGGAAGCTCGATCCGGCGGCCGTTTCCGTGGCTCTTGTGCATTTTCCCCGCAGGCTCAAGAAAAAGGGATTAGACGTTACGGGACTCGACGAACGATGCCTCCGCCGTATTTTCGGTTTGTACAGGGACAAGAAAATCTCGATTGATGGCATCATGCTTCTCATGGGAAAGGCAGTCAAGGGCCAGGTTCTGCCAGGCGACGATGAATTCAAGGCTGCGTCCCCCGAAGAGATCGAAGCCGAGATCGGGCGTTCGTCGGCCCTGATGCGTAAGATAAAGATCCATAATCCGGAGAAAAAAGACCACATACTTATGGGTTTGGTCATGTCCGCCCTGCGCGGGAGGGCTGAGGGAGCAGCAGTTCTTCCTCTCGTTCAGGCGGCCGTCGGGGGAATGGGCTGATGGCCGGCGACGAATCCTACAAGGGTTACAAAGGCGAGGCCCTGTCCGTGCTCAAAAATTTCGGAGCCCTGGTCTGGAGCGACGTCCGGATCAGGACTTCCAGGGGGACCTACACCGGTATCATCCTGCCGCGCTCCGAGACGGCCGACGACAAACACGTGGTCATCAAGCTTCGGTCCGGCTATAATATTGGTCTTCTGGCCCGCTCGATCGTCGAGGTCAAGATCAGCGGCCGGAAAGAAGCCCATTATAAGATCCCCGAGAAAGATTTTCCTTATGACCCGGTCAAGCCCAATGTCAAACTGCTCGGGACGGGCGGAACGATTGCCAGCAGGTTGGACTACCGGACCGGGGCCGTCATTCCGGCCTTTTCGCCGGGCGAGCTTTACGGGTCGGTGCCCGAGCTGGCCGACATCTGCAATCTGGAGACCGAGAAACTGTTCGGCGTCTTCAGCGAGAACATGGGGCCGGAGCAGTATATAGTCACGGCCAAGGCTATCGGCCGTGAGATAGAGAAGGGAATCGACGGCATCGTCATCGGCCACGGCACTGACACCATGCATCACACGGCGGCCATCCTGTCTTTCATGGTCCAGGATTCGCCGGTGCCTATCGTCATGGTTGGTTCGCAACGTTCCTCCGACCGGCCTTCCTCCGATGCCGCTCTCAATCTGATGCACAGCGTCAAGACGGCCGCCGAAAGCGATATCGCCGAGGTCATGGTCTGCATGTTCGGGCCTACCTCCGATATGTACGGCCTTCTTCACAGAGGAACGCGGGTCCGGAAGATGCATTCGAGTTACCGCTCGACTTTCCGGACCATCAGCGATATACCCATTGCCATGGTCAGCCGCGAGAAGATCACGCCCTTGCGCCAGGACTACAAACGGCGCCGGAGCGACCGGAAGGTACGGATCAACACTTCTTTCGATGAGAGGGTTTCGATCGTTTACTACTACCCGAACATGAAGCCCGATATAATCGACTCGCTGATCGACAACGGTTACCGGGGTATAATCATAGCCGGAACGGGCCTCGGTCACGTAAACAAACCTTTATATCCGGCGCTCAAACGTGCCAGAGATAAGGGCATAGGAGTCTATATGACGGTTCAGACCCTCTGGGGCTACGTCCAGATGTACGTTTACGACACCGGCCGGGACATGATGGAACTCGGTGTCATCCCGGCCGCCAACATGCTCCCCGAAGTCGCTTACGTCAAACTGGCCTGGGCCCTGGGACAGGCTTCCGACCCGGAAGAAGTCCGGAAAATCATGCTGACGCCGATCGCCGGCGAGATCACTGAAAGAGAACCGTCAAACGGTTATTTGATCCTTCAGGGCGGCATCCCGGAAGTCGAGGAATTCATCTCCCGCATCAAGAAATAATCTTGCCCGCCGGGCGAGATCAGATTTCCCTGATGAATTGAAGGCTGCGTGGTTCCTTTTCCATGTGGTAAACGATTATGGATTGAAGGATGCTCCGGACGGCGGCCAGAGTGTCGGCGGGAAAGGGCGAGCCGGCTCCGGACGGCAGCGGATTTTTCCTCACCCAGTCAAGGAAGGCGGACATACCGGGGGGGATCGGCTCTTTCTTGATCTCAGCGCAGTCGTCGCAGAACGAGCCGTCCTTTTTCGGGCTCAGCCATTTCTTATCCGATTTCTTCCCGCACTTGCGGCAGGTCTCGAAATCTGGCAGGAAACCGTTCAGCCGCAGGAACCAGGCCTCAAAGTAAGCCCCGAGGAGAGCCCGGTCGGCACCCTGCTTCAGGCTTTGCAGGGTCGAAAGCAGCAGCCGGTATATAAGCTCTTCTCTGGCCCGGCAAGGCACGAATTCCTCGAGAAGTTCGACGAAATAGCCGAGCAGGAAGGCGGTCTTGGGAGATCTCTGGATTTCGAAGTATGATTCGATGAGGTCACAGGAGGAAATGGTAACCAGCTCGCGTTGTTCCTTCTCGTAGTAGAAGATCTTGACCACCGACAGCGGCTCGAGGCTTGAACCGAAACGATTACCGAACTTTCTGGCGCCCTTGGCCACGCCCCGGACTAAACCTTTTTCCTTGGAGAAGAAAACGACGATCTTGTCGATTTCTCCGAGCGGGGAAGTCCGCAGAATGACGGCCTCGGTTTGATCGGCGGGCATCAGAATAAGCCGGGCGCCGGCCCGCCCGCGAGCCGGTCCGGATCCTGATTGTCAGGGACTACGCCGGTGAATTCGTCGAGGTTATCGATATTGATCCTGATGTTTTTCTTGACCTGGCCTTCGAGCCCCAGGCTTTTGCCGTTTTTACCGTTCACCTTGTAAGTAAAGCCTCCGGCGTTACCCACCTCGATCAGAAATTCCTTGTCGGCTTTGGCCGAAAGCGTCCTTCCGGCCGGGAAAAGGCCGTCGATGATCAAAGCGCCGTCGGAATAAATACGCATCCAGGTAAGGTCCGTAAGAGATATTTCAAGCAGCAGCACTGTAGGTTTTTTTTCTTCGGCCGCGGGCTGATTTTCCTGCGGAGAAGGTGCCGGTGGAAGAAGTTCTATTTGGCCTGTTTTGATCGATGAATCGTGAGCGGGCAGGGAAACCGGCCGGCGATCGGGCTTGAAAAGCAAAGTCAGAACCACCGCCGCGAAGAAGAGTCCGGTGATTATTACAGACCAGACGATCAACTTGTTCTTTCCGGAAAAAGCTGACAGATCGCGGGCCCGGCCCGGATGCGCTTCAGAAAACGCGGGGATTATTCCGGCATTGCTGTATTTTTTTAGGATTTCATCGGCATCCAGTCCGACGGCCGTCGAATACGAACGGATTATGGCCTTTAAAAAAAAACCTCCCGGCATTAGATCGAACCGGTCATTTTCCAGGGCATCCAGGTAGCGGGTAACTATCTTGGTCGAGGCCGCCAAATCCTGCAGGGACATTTTCCGGGCTTCCCGGGCTTTTTTCAGTTCTCCGGCCAGATCGCTCATCTCCGGAAAATTTTAAGCCAATCCGGCCCGGCTGTCAACGCGATGTATGGGGTCAGGACATCCGTGACACATGGGCTCTTCTCATTTTTTTCCATTGTAGATAATACTCATAGGGTGTTTGGAGATTCAAGGCCCGATGGGGCCTGATATAGTTATGGCAGTATG
>Ga0172364_10001490_pt1 | contig 18062 bp, 20 predicted proteins | sample LakKivSesite10cm_FD_114545 | JGI IMG/M metagenome (GOLD analysis project Ga0172364, IMG submission 114545) | Sediment microbial communities from Lake Kivu, Rwanda - Sediment site 10cm | ecosystem: Environmental > Aquatic > Freshwater > Lake > Sediment | place: Rwanda: Western Province, Lake... | reverse complement strand
TCCTACCAGCATCTAAAGATGCTGGTTTGACGGAGTTTTCTTTTGACAGTGGATTTTTAGGATGCCAGAAATGCTCATCCTCATACTAAAGTATGAGGTTTTCGCAAGCATTTCTGTGCATAAGAATCTGAGCCTTTGATTTTTTTTCCAGGGTAGCTTAGGATATCCTCCATACCAAATATTGTGTATGTCCTTTCTTTTACCAAAGCAATTAAAGAATTATCCTTTTCCATGAACCTTATTTCCGGCCTGAAAACATTAGATGCAATGTATTCAAGGTTTTTTTGTTTAGAAGGAAAATATTCACAAAAAGGGTTGATAATCTTCTTCATATTTTTACCATTTTATAGAAGTGATATAAATAGATTTAGCAAATCAAAAGATTATAAAAGAAAACTAATTTTGGAGAATAATTATTCCTATACAGCAGGCGCAAAGCCAGTCATTATTGTGCCTGCAACAAAGTTAAATAATAAAGTAACGATGAGGGCAACAAAAACATAAAGAATAGTGCTTTTTATCATGTTCTGGCCTATAAGATACTGCTCATTAAGCCTGTCAGAGCCGTTTTCAACCCCGTTTGCAAGTATTGTCATTGTATAGATTATTTCAACCATGTATATCCCAACAATTATCTGGAAAAAGTAGGTTGGCATTCCATCGCCAAACATTCCAACCATTCCTCCTACCCCTGCTGCTCCTACTGCTCCAGACTCAGACTGCATTGCCTGCATCTGGGTTCCAAGCTTTCCGAGTATTGTTGTAACCATGGATGCTATTCCAACAACAACCCCTGCTATTGCAGGCGCAATAAAGGATATCTGTGATTTCATTGATGAAATAACATCTGCAAGCAAATCCCTTAGCCTTTCATTAACCCTATGAATCTCTTTTATATAGCGTGAAACATTTACAAGTGCCTGGGCTGCAATTAAAGGCCCCTTCTTAATGCTCTGCAGCAGGACTTTCATTGAACTCTGGATGATGTTTGATGGAAAATACAGTATTGCCCCTGACTTTTTGTTGAATATGGCTTCTTTGACACTCATGCCAAGCTTGCTTATGTTCATGCTGACAATCCTGAAAAAATTTCCAGATGTTGTGCCTCTCATAACCTCTGCCACCCTGCTAAAGGCAATCTCAGCAGGAAGTCCATCGCCAAGCCTGTTTCCAAGCTGAAATAGCGCTGATGCAAATTCATTCTCTAGCTTTTTTGTATTTTCCCTGATTTCAATGAGGTTTTTTGACCTAAGGCTGTAATAGATTCCAATGCTGAGGCCAAAGGCCAGGGTTATAAAAAAGCTGAGAACAGCTGCCCCTAGACCAAATGGGCCGACTGTTTTCCCAACCATTAGGCCCTCTTTTGCAACACTTGTATGATAGTCAAGAAAATAAAAACCACCAATTGGCTTTGGTTCAACAAAGCCAGGGATATGGGGCAGGATTACTGGCAGCAATCCAATAATAAAAAATATTATTCCAATAGATATGCCCAAAAAAACAGGGTTTATCCTTAGTTCAGATGAGCCTATTCTAATAATAATGTTTTTGTATTTTTTTAGTTCTGGATTGGCCTGCGAGATGTCTGTCTCACCATAGCCAGTGGGCCTCTTTGACAGGATTATCTTGCCCATGTAATAAACAGCTATTGGCAGTGTTATATTGTAAATAAGCGCAATATGATACCATTTAATTACCTCCATAAAACTAACAATCAGTGGCAATATTACCAGGCCCAGGAGAGGCATTATTATTCCCAGCATATGCAGCGTTTGTATTGGCGACTGCAGATTATGTGCATAATGCAGCATCTTTTCATAAGTGCCCTCAAGCATGACATCAAGAGCGCGGTCAACAAGAGCTAGCCTGCGGTCCTCAGACGGCTCGTAGAGTGATGACTCAATTAGGTGGAATGATTCGATAAACTCTATGTTCCATTTTCTCCATGTTTCAAGATAGTTGTCTAATGACTCTTTTACAGACTCGTATTTTTCTGTTTCAACGTCCCACAAAATCTTTTTAAGGTCTAAAGATAGCGGAGGGGCAACATGCTCTGCAGCAAATGCTATAGCCCCCTCAAGGTTTGAGGTATGCCTCATAAAAGTAACAACATAGAATATGCACTGCACCATCTGGTTGCTTGCCTTCAGACGCCAGCTGTTTGCCATGAATTCAGGCAGCTTTCTGAACATAACCATCAGGATAAGCCCGATCAGCACAAAATAGCCTATAAAAAAGAATGATTTGAATGCCAAAAAACTAAGAATGCTTCCAAAGATTATAATCATCAAGGGAATAAGTATTGCAAAGCTTTCTGTTCCAGCCGGGCTTGCATCCAGATGGCAGATATTAATTGACTCACTTATTAAATCTGCGGTTTTTTCATCTGGTTTAATTTTTATTGTCTTTTCGCTTAGATTGCACAGCTTTTCATAAATAGAGAGCTCATTTGGCAGAAAGTCTTTTTTAAATTCAACATACTCCCTAGAGGTTATCTCCTTTCTTGTCTCCTCTATTGGGATTTTAAGCTCTTCATTCAGTTTTTCCCTGTATTTTGACAAAATCTTTCTAAGGTCTTGGTCTTCTCTCATAAGAACCACAAAATTATTTGGCTGTTTTTTTCCTGAGCTCCTTTTTGAGCCATTGCTCCCACTCAGACAATATCCTCTTGCTGTCCAAAGAGCCAATATCCTCCTCTATTCTTGCTGATATGTTGTGGAACTGGTCATTTGCATTGATAACAAATTCTGCTTCTAAGAGTTCTGGTCTTTTTGACTTCAGTGAATAATCAAGCAGCATCTTCTTAATATTGGCTCTTAGCATTATATTGTCCCAAACAGCGTCCCAGTCAGAGGCCCATTCCTTTACATTTCCGGCAATTGCCTTGAGAACATCTGAGTCCCCGTTTATTATATCCCTGCTTGGCTCAAGCATGTCTGTTTTGGGGTCATATTTCATAAGGTCTGAAAAGCCAGCTTCTAATAAGGGGTCATTTTCCCAGTGCTTTCTCACCTCTGTTATTTGCGTGACCCTTCTCCATTTATGCAGGCCATCAGGGCTTTTTATTGGATTTGCAACTATTATAAGGTCTGTTGCCTTGAAAGATGTTCTCGGAACTCTAAGGTCATTGACAACCCTGTCATAAACACCATATGGAGAGTCACCATGTATGGTTCCTGCAACAACATTTGCCAAAGCACCAACCCTCATAGCCTCATAAAGAGCAAGGGCCTCTACGCTTCTTACCTCTCCAACTATCAGGCATGAATCACCCATTCTCAGGGTTGTTCTTATTCCCTCGTCAGCAGCAACCTCTGTTGTGCCCTTAGTCATGGCAGCTGCCACCTTCATTGACTGTATGTTATAGCCAAGTTTTCTTAAAGAATCTACCGGAAGCTCTAATGTGTCCTCTATTGTAATAACGCGGTATTTCCTCATAATCTCTGTCATCATGGCCCCAAGAAGGCTTGTCTTTCCAGCAGACCTTGTTCCTGCAACAAGCACTGTTCTTGAGCCGTCAACAATAAAACTTATCAGGCCGGCTGCAAGCGGGGACAGCATGCGGTTCTTTACAAATAAGGGCAGTGTCCATGGCTTGTCCCTATGCCTTCTAAATGCATATGCTAACCCAGTTGGATTCAATGGAGCAGAGATGACAGCAACCCTTGCCCTTGCATTTGGTATTATCAGCTCTGTATCAAGTATTGGATTTGCCTCATCTAATGGTCTTCCAGACAGCATCCTTAATTTTGATGCCCATGACTCTGACTCTGTTCTTGTGGGAATAACATTAGTTATGCATTCGCCGAAATCCTGGTGGACAATAAACATTGGTGTCTGGCCCATTGGGCTGTTGATCGTTACATCCTGAACCCTTTCATCCTGAAGCAGGACCTCTATCAACCCAAAACCAACAGTGTATCTAACCAAGATGTTGGTGAGTTCTTCTATATCCTCTGATTTTATGTTAATATTGCTGTGCTCTGCAAGGTCTTCAAGAAGATCATGTCCGATGTTATAAAATACCTGCCTCATACGCTCTGGATTAACAAACTCTGACTGTTTTGGCTTGTATTCTGATATTATTTTTCTTGCCTGGTCAAGAAGGTCATATTTTTCCTCAGATATCTTAAACTCGGGCGGCAGAATATGATAGAGATATTGTATTGTGCCGGGAATCTTAAAGACAGTCACCTCATTCTCGCCTATCATATAGCTAGCAAGCTCTTCTCCCTCTGGAGGATAGGCAGCCATTAGCTTTGTAAACATAAAATCAGGTTTGATTGATGGGCTGAAGACCTGCCTGTAAATAGTCCTGTCTCCTAATCTAAAGCCTGCAAGATAGGGCTTGGCAATGGCTATCAGCTTTGTTTCATCTAACAAGCCAAGGATATATTTAAGCAGGGAAATAAACTTTTTTTCACAATGAATGCATTCCTCATTAGAGCTTTTATCAAGCTTTATCCTCTCTCTTCTCAAAAGTCTTTTTAGCTCAACATATGCCCCTAATGGGTCGCTTTTAAAGAGATTAAAGATTATGTCCTGCATCTGAGTGAATCTTGTGTCAGAGCATTTCACACAGCCAGAGTCTGAGCCAAGGCTGTGGTATTCAAACAGCTTCTTTTGCTTTGCAAGCTTTTTGTAGACCTTTGCTATCTCTACAAGAATTTGTGTTTGGTCAAAGTCATACTCATAATCCCTTTTCTGGGAGAAAACTATTTTAGTAACATTTCCTGCCTCAACCAGCTTGATTATTGTCATGGACATGCACTGCGGATTATCCTCTAGCGAGGGCAGCAATGAGCATTTTTCGCAATTTATTTTAAGGGTGGCTTCGTCTCCCTCTCTTATTACATCATAAGAGCAAAGCTTTTTTCCATTGAATAAGGGCATTTTATCTGTTTTTTTCCTCCTTTTTTTTCAGAAACTGCAGTGCTATCTCAATAAGGTGCGACTTATTCCTGTATTTAATATTGTCCCTAAGCTCTGAATTAACCCATTCAGCTAACTTCCTGTCTATTGTTGCGCTTATGGACTGCTTCATTTTTAAAATATATTTTATATTTTTTTTAATATATTATATATTTTATAACATAACTTGTATTTAAAACTTTTGATGATTTTTGTACTACTTTAATATACTAACATAAGATTTATTATTAAGCTTGGTTTATTAGTGTTATAAGCTAATAAAATCTTATAAAAGGGGTTGAATAATGCAACAAACACCTGAAACAGAATTAAATCAAGCAGCCAGAATATCAGGGATTATCAATAGCATCAACCGCAGGGTCAGGGTTCTTGAGGAAAGAAACAGCAATATCCAGAGAAAAACAGAGGTTATTGAAGATAACATGATCAATAACTATAAAGAGGTCTCTGAAGGCATAAAAAAAATAAACTCTGATATAAAGGAGCTGAAAAAGGATTTTGAGGATATCAGGGAGAATATCAGGATGCTGGTTAAGGAAGTGCAGTCAAGGGCAAGGAAAGAGGATGTTGATGTCATACAGCAATATATTAATCTTTGGAATCCAACAAACTTTGTAACAAACCGCGAGCTGGATAAAGCAGTCAAAAGAATAGTCAGTGAGAAATAGAAAGTTTTAAAAAGTTCTTATAAAATAAGATAAGCAAGGTGAAATAATGGCCTTATTTGGCTCAAAAAAGGGTGATGAAGAAACGCAACAGGGCACTAGTGGGGCTCCTGTTGATATGGTTCTCAGGATGAGGGAGCAGGGCCTTTCAAACAACCAGATTATCTCGAGTCTTCAGAGGGAGGGGTATCAGACAACAGATATATTTGATGCAATGAACCAGGCAGACCTTAAAAGGGCAAATGGGGCTGCTGCTGAAGAAGGAGAAATGCAAAACCAGATTTACCCAGAAGAGCTGATTGATGAGCCGCAGCAATTTGAACAGCAGCCGTCTTATCAGGAGCCAAGCTATGACAGCAACATAACAAAGGTAGAAGAGCTTGTGGAGGCTGTTATAGAGGAAAAATGGGTTGATTTGGTAAAGGATGTTAATAAGATTACTGAATGGAAAACCAGCGTGGAATCAGATATAAGTGCAATAAACCAGGAGATAGAGGACTTAAAGTCAAGTTTTAATGAGCTGCAAAAGAGCATAGTTACTAAAATAGACGAGTATGACAGGAATATTGTCAAGGTCAGCACCAATATAAAAGCCATGGAAAATGTTTTCCAGAAGGCAATACCAGCATTTACAGAAAACATAAACGAGCTTGCAAGGACAGTTGAAAGCCTGAAAAATATTTCAAAGAAAAGGAAAAAATAGGATTTCTACTCTCTTTTTATTATAGCAGGTGTTGCAGATAAATAACTCATTGCATAAGCACCTATAATCAATATCAATACAAGACCCAAAACCCTTGGATGTGTTAAGGTAGCAGTCAATGCAGATTGGCCTGTAGTTCCAACAGCTGATTTATTTACAGCAGTTTCATTAACATCTGATGTTGTCGGTCCTGTAAAAAAGACCTTGCCTATTGAAGATAAAATAATTACTAAAATTATTATAAGTATAAAACCCCTAGTACTATGCTTACTAGAGCCCATAATCTCCAGTACATCCTTATCAGACGCTCCCATAAACCTGTAAATCAGGACTGCAAAGAATGCAAAGAATATAAAGACAAAAAATGTAGGGGTTACAAAGCTTATTAGTTCCCTTGTAGGTCCTGATAAGCCCAATATTAATGCCAAGGCAAGTGCAAGCATTGCATTAAGGTTTTTGTTCTCGCCTAATACTTTTGTAAGAGACAAAATAGCGTATATCAAAACAAATATGAATATTAAATAAAAGATTATGCTGAAATTCTCAACTAGCCCTATATCCAAAAAAGTAGCCATTTTATTTATTCCCTTTAAAGGCATTTATAATGCCCTTGAGGGGTTTAAAGGTTTCCTCACCAGAGGTGATAATTGCAATGATTATACCAAATACCAAGAGCACCAAAATAACAGCCAGCGTGTCTGGATCAACATTAAACCAGCTAAAGTTTTTCCACCATCCTGCTGAAACCCCAAATATGTATATTATGACAGCAAAAGCAGGAATCAGTATTGCGCCGCCAGCGCCTTTAGTTTCATAACCAAAAACACCGGACAGCAGTAAAACCATTATAATTGCTATAAGCACCAATGCAACATTTGGCAATGCATTGTTAATTATAACAACAGCATCCTGGCCTTCTGGATAAGTTCCCATAATATGGGGGATAACAACAACCATTCCAAGGACCAAGGCAATAATAACATTGAACCTTTTGCTGTCATCTCCGAATATTTTTGCTTTTTGAAGAACTGCAAAAACAACAGTGAATATTAGGAGAAATGGAAGCATCACATCAAGCATGCCCCAGCTTTCCATTATCTCAAACAACTCAACAAAATTAGCCATTTTTCATCCTCCTTTTTATGATTAATCCTTTTTCTTTTCTTTTTTAGGGCTGCCTCCCATGACATAAGCCATAAAGCCAATAACAACGCCTATAAGTATTAATGATGCAACCCAGTCTGTATTCCACTTTGTGCTTATGAAATCCATAATAAAACTAAGCCATGTTTGTCCGCTTTCTAGTTTAATTGCATTAAGGAATATCCCTAATATTCCGACAAACATAATCACCATAAATGTTGTGTTCCAGCCCCCCTGCAGGAAAAAACCCTCTTCAGTTTCCTTATGGAATGAGCCAACTAATATTAGGAATAGGACAGACAGCAAAAGAAGTATCACAACCTGGGAGGATATCTGTGTTATAGCCTCAACAAGCTGTGATGAGGCAACAACAAAAAATGCAATAACAAAGGCAACCATTGCATCAAGGTTCTTTTTTGTGTATTTTTTCCCCTCTATTTCCTCTACGCCAAAAATCCTTGTTTTTTCAAGTATTGCAAAGACAATTGTAAAAACCAATAAGAAAGGAAGGATAACATCATAAATTCCAAGTTTTCCAAAAAATTCCAGCGTTCCTCTAAACACAGATTGCTCTACCATTATGCAATATCAGGGATTGAGTGATATATAAAACTTTCGCTTTTTTAAGAACATGGTTTAAAATTTTAATTAAGCCAAAAAACTTTCTGATAGTTCATAAATATATTGTTTATGGCTTCAGTTATGCTTATGTTTTTTATTTCTGCAATTTTTTTTATTGTTTCTATTATAAAAGAGGGCTCATTTCTCCTGTTTTTGTAAGGGCTTAAATACGGTGAGTCTGTTTCTGTTAAAATCTGGTTTATGTCAACTGCTTTTGTCAGGCTCTGGAAATGCTGTGAATAGGCTATGTTTGTTGGTATTGAAAAAGAATAAGATAAGTCCTCTGCTGTTTTTACCAGTTTCAAATTCCCGCTAAAGCAGTGGAGTATTACATTTTCTGCATTTGAATTTCTTAATAAGTCAATAACATCTTGCTCTGCTTTCCTTGAATGGACAATTATTGGCTTTTTTATTTTTTTTGAAAGCTCTATTAATTTAATGAAAACTTGCTTTTGTTTTTCCTGCTCCTGCTTTTTTTTGCAGAATTTATAATCAAGGCCAACCTCGCCAACTGCAATTATCTTATCCCTGTTTTTTTCAATAAATTTCAGTTCTTTTTCAATTTCCTTTTCAGTCAGCTTAAGCGCATCATCCGGGTACAGGCCAAGGGCTGGCTTTACAATTTTGTATTTTTTGCTTAATTCCAGGGTTCTTCTGTTGCTTTCGGGGTTAAGGCCGTTGCTTATTACTGCCTTAATTCCTGCAGTTTCAGCCCTTTTTATGACTTCATCTAAATCAGAACTAAATTCCTTCAAGTCAAGGTGCGCATGAACATCTACCAGCAGCATAAAAGAATAATATTGTTGATGTATATAAAGTTTTAGTTAAAATTATCTAATCAGCAACAACTGTCTCAAGCTTTTCAAGGTTGCAGAAGTCTGTTGAGTATGTGTAGGCGCCTGCATTCAGAAAGACTATTTTATCCCCTGCTTTTGGATTTTTTAAATAAACCCTGTATCTGAAAATATCCATAGAATCAGGAGTGCATCCCTTAATTACATAAGGTGTTCCTTGCTTTAGTTCGCCCTCAACCAATAACCTTATGTCTGCAACAAAGGTGTCCATGGCAGAGTTGAAAACAGAGCAGTTTATAACGATGTTGTTGTTGTATATATTAACTATCCCGGCCTCTAGCTTTATGCTCGGCCCTGCAATAAACCTTCCAGGCTCAACAATCATTTTTATATTATATTTATTAAGCCATTCTTTTAGTTCTTTTATTTTTTTGAATATAGCTGGCTCGAGATTTTCATTATAATTCCTGTAGCCGATAGGTATGCCTCCGCCAATGTTTACAATGTCTATTTGTTTTATTACCTCCTCAGGAATTGACTGGCTTAACTCATATTTGAGAGACCATTCGCTTATATTCTGTGTTTTCCTGTGAAAATGTATTCCTAATTTTTTTATGTTATTGTTTTTTCTAAGCCTTGGAATAAGCTCATTAACCTGATGGGAATAAAAACCATAAACATAATGCTTGCCTGTTCTTATTGTGTTTTCCTTTAAACGCATTCTTAACAGCAGGTTGATTTTTCTGTTATTTTTGTTTATGTAATCAACTAAAACATTTAAATCATTCTCATTGTCCGCAACAAAATTTTCAATGTTTTTTTCAAACAGGATATCAAGCTCTTTATTGTTGCATGCCTGCGCAAAAAACCACACCCTTTTTTTGTCTTTAACATGCTCTAATGATGAGATAAAATGGACTGCAAAAAAAGAATCAGTATTTTCCTCTAAAACTTCAGCTAGAATAGGGTTGGTCTTCACGCTGTATGAAACAAAATCTGCAATTTTTTTTATTTTGTTGTACTGCTCAATTACCTTTGATTTTGAAAGAATGAATCGTGCGCTTGTCAGCATTTTATAATTCCCTCTTTGCATAATATTTCCAAGGCATTTATCATTGCTATTGGGAAGGTTATTGAAACATCGCCAATAACAGTAGCAGCATCTGCATCATCCTTTATCTTGCCCCATGATTTTGCTTCGCGAGTTGTTGCGCCGCTCATGCTTCCAGAGAAATGCCTTGCAGTTGTCATGTAAACAGCGTAGTTCAGGCCGCCATTTAACAGGCATGAGAAGATTGCATGATGCTTTGAAACCCCTCCGCCAAGCGAGATGATTCCCTTTCTTTCATCATGGCTTGTTGAAAACGAGATGTTTGCAAAATCCCTTACAACATCAACCACAAAATCAGGATGCTTCTGCTGAAACATAAACAGATGGAATCCAAATGCGCCGTCTGTTATTGCAGGGCAGAATATCGGAACATTGTTTTTTGCCGCCTGGTATAAAATAGAGTCCTCATCTTTTAAGGTTAAGCCAATTTCTTTTAGTAATTCTGAGACAGGCCATGCCTTTTTTTTATTATAAAGCTTTTGCAATAATGGCTGTATCATATCCTCAAATCTTGCATAACTCTCATTTCTTATGAAAAGGTTTCCAACGCGGTTAACCCCTTTTTCATAAAGCTCAATATCATCCATATTAAAATCCCCGATTATGAATTTCTCTCCAATTGCCTTCATAAAATCCTCTTCAAGCCCTCCAATTGTTGTAACAACAACATCTGCCATCTTCAGCTTTATAAGCTGGGCAAAAAAGCCCCTTAAGCCGGATGTAACCATATTGGATGTAAAGGTAAAAAATATTTTTACAGCCTCTTTTTTCATTTTTATAATTATATTTGAGGCCTTTGCAAGCTCTGCCCCCTGAAACCCAACCCTGCCTATTTTATCTGCAAGCAAATCAGCGCTCATTCCCTTCTCCCATTTTAAATCATGCACATTTTCCATAACAAACACCTTCCTGGCTTAATTTTGAATTTAAACCATGTTAATGAAATATAGGTAAGTCTAGTTAAAAGAAACAGCTTATGAACCCATTTTTCTTACTGAACTCATATGAGATGGAAAAGGAGAGGCATATTTAAAGCTTTGCATATATTTGTGCAAAAGTTTAAATATCAAATATGTTTTTTTGGTTTTGGTGGTAATCATGGCAGTAATAGGATTTGATTTAAACAAGATAATGGTTGAAAGAACAGGCAATGTGGCTGGAGAAATAAAAATCAACAACAATGTTGCTATAAAAGAGATTGACAAGATAGGCATCCCTATCAAGAGGGATGACCAAGAGGGCCTAAGATTTGGCTTTGAGTTTACATCAAGCTATGAGCCAAAAATGGGCAAGGTAATTATTAGGGGAAATGTTGTTGTTGTAGAGAACAAGAAAAAGGCAGAAGATATTTTAAAGCAGTGGAAAAAGGACAAAAAAGCAGAGAGCGATGTTATGACATCTGTTTTGAATATGGTGCTTGAGAAATGCAATATAGAGGCATTGATATTAAGCAGGGATGTTAATCTTCCGCCGTCAATACCATTGCCAAAGGTAAAACCAAAAGAAAAATAGTTCTAAAACCAAAAGGTTTATTTATTAGGTTAGCTTTGTTGGAAAAGGGGAAAATGCCGGAAAAAGAGCTCAAACTAAAGGTAATAGAAGCCTTGCAGGATGATGTCAACAAAAGCATTGTCAGGATAGACTCTAATTTTATGCAGCAGATAGGTGTTAGGCCTGGCGATGTTATTAAGATAACTGGCGAGAGGGAAACAGTTTCAATAGTTGACAGGGCATACCCTGGTGATATAGGCCTTAATATAATAAGAATGGACGGCATTACAAGAAGAAATGCAAAAACAGGCATTGGGGAAGTTGTTAAAATAACAAAGGCAGATGTCAAAGAGGCAAAGAAAATTATTATAGCGCCTGCAAGCAAGGGCATTATGATAAATGCTCCCCCACAGATTTTTAAACAGGGTCTTTTGGGAAAGCCGGTTGTAAAGGGGGATATTGTATCATTGGGCGGAACTAGAAAAAGGAGAGAATATGGTGGAATGAATGATATTTATGAGGCAATAAGCGAGAGCATGGTTGGCTTTGGCCTTGGAAGCCTGAAGTTTGTTGTTGCTGATTCTAATCCAAAGCAGGCTGTTATAATATCTGAACTAACAGATGTTGTGTTTAATCCAGAGGCCATTGAGATAAAGGAAGAGAAAATATTAGAAGTAACTTATGATGACATTGGCGGCCTAAAGGATGAAATTGACAAGGTTAGGGAGATGGTTGAGCTTCCATTAAAACATCCTGAAATATTTGAAAGACTAGGAATAGACCCCCCAAAAGGGGTTTTACTGCATGGGCCGCCTGGATGCGGAAAAACATTATTGGCTAAAGCAGTTGCAAATGAAACAAATTCGCATTTTATTTTGATTAACGGCCCAGAAATAATGAGCAAATTCTATGGGGAGTCTGAAAGCAATCTAAGAAAGAAGTTTGAGGAGGCTGAAAAAAGCTCTCCATCAATTGTGTTTATAGATGAGATTGATGCAATTGCCCCGAAAAGAGAAGAGGTTCATGGCGAGGTTGAGAGAAGGGTTGTTGCCCAATTGCTTGCCTTAATGGACGGCCTTAATGCTAGAGGCAAGGTTGTTGTTATTGCTGCAACAAACATACCAAACTCAATTGATATTGCTTTAAGGAGGCCTGGAAGGTTTGACAGGGAGATAGAAATAGGAATCCCTGGAAAGCAGGGCCGTTTAGATGTTCTTAAGATCCATACAAGGAATATGCCTTTGGCAAAGAATGTTAATTTAAAGGATATTGCCAACACAACATACGGCTTTGTTGGGGCTGATTTAGCAGCGCTTTCAAAAGAGGCTGCAATGATTGTCTTGAGGAGGATACTGCCTGACTTAAAGCTAAAGGAGAAAAACATCATTCCAAAAGAGGTTTTGGAAAAATTAAAGATTACAAAAAAGGACTTTGCAAATGCATTGAAAATTGTGAGGCCATCTGCATTAAGGGAAGTCCTGGTTGAGGTTCCGGATGTAAAATGGGATGATATTGGCGGCCTTGAGGATGTAAAGCAGGAACTAAAAGAGGCTGTTGAGTGGCCATTAAAGAATCCTGATTCATTTAAAAATTTGGGTGTCAAGCCGCCAAAAGGTATATTAATTTATGGAGCGCCAGGAACAGGAAAAACCTTACTGGCAAAGGCAGTTGCAAATGAGTCTGATGCAAACTTTATTTTGGTTAAAGGGCCAGAAATGCTGAGCAAGTGGGTTGGCGAGAGCGAGAAAGCAGTAAGGGCTGTTTTCAAGAAGGCAAGGCAGACAGCTCCGACAATAATATTTTTTGATGAGGTTGACTCAATAGCCCCTAGGAGAGGAATTAGCTCTGACAGCCATGTTAGTGAAAGGGTTGTAAACCAGATTTTGACAGAGATGGATGGCCTGGAGAATTTGCAGGATGTTGTTGTTATTGCTGCAACAAACCGGCCGGACATGCTGGATACTGCTCTTTTGAGGCCTGGTCGTTTTGATAGGATTATATTATGCCCTGCTCCTGACAAGAAAACAAGAGAGGAAATCTTTAAAGTGCATACAAAGGGAATGCCCTTAAAGGATGTAAGGATTGGGGAGCTTGCTGAAAAAACAGAGGGCTATGTTGGAGCAGATATTGAGGCCATATGCAGAGAGGCGGCAATCTTCGCATTAAGAAAGGACATAAAATCAACAAAGGTTTCAATGAAGAATTTTGAGCAGGCATTAAACAAAGTAAATCCATCAATCACAAAGGAGATTGAGAAGGCCTATGAGGATATAAGAAAGCATTTCAAATCAGCAAGGGCAAAGGAGATGAAGGAGGAAAAGCCCTCTTATATGGGATAATGGCAAAATTAAAAGAGGTTGTGGATTTTCTTGACAATGAGCTTGGAATAAAGGATGTTGAAGACAGCTCAAACAACGGGCTTCAGGTTTCTGGCAATAGCCATGTTAGAAAAATAGCATTTGCTGTTGATGCATGCCTTGAGGTTTTTGAGAAAGCAAAAGATTATGATATGATTATAGTCCACCACGGCATTAGCTGGGGGGATTCTTTGAAATACCTGACTGGCATTAACTATTCCCGTGTAAGGTTTTTAGTTGGGAATAACATTTCCCTTTATGCCGCCCATCTGCCTCTTGATAAACATAAGGTTTATGGAAACAACGCCCAGTTTTGCAGGCTTTTTGGGTTTAGCAATGTAAAGGAGTTTGGTGACTACAATGGCCAGGCTATCGGATTTTCAGGTGAGAAAGAGATTAGCTTAAATGGTTTTGTAAAAGAGATTAATGAGAGATTGAACACCTCTTGCAGGGTTCTTGATTTTGGAGAAAGGCAAATTAAAAAAATAGGTGTTGTCTCTGGGGGCGGGAGCTCTGCTTTAAATGAGGCAATTGATAAAGGCCTTGACTGCTTTGTCACAGGCGAGATACCGCATTATGCTTATCATCTTGCCAAGGAGGGAAGGATTAATCTGATTGCAGCAGGCCATTATGCAACAGAAAGCCTTGGAGTTAAGGCCCTGATGAACCTTGTAAAAGAGAAGCTTAATGTTGAGGTTAAGTTCATTGATGCCCCCAGCGGACTATGAAAATTCAGCAAGATTTAAATATCAAATAAAAACTGCTTTCTTTTTATGAAAGATTATGTTGCTGTAACAATTGTCCCAAAGTATAACTGCGTTGTTGAAACATACAACATGCTCAATGAGATGGGGATTTCTGTTTTAAAGGGATTTTCCAATGATGTTAAAAGGGCAGTTGCCCTAACTGCAAGTGTTGCAAGGGACAAGATTTCAAAGCTTGAGGAGCTCCGCAGCATTGTTGACCTTATTGCAGTTTATTCAGTAAATAAGACAGAGCTTGATAAGGTTTACAAGTCAATTTCCTCAAGAGACCTAAAGATTGAGCAGGATTTTGTGCTCTATTCTCCTACAGCTGTAAAACATCCTGGAAAGATGTCAAATTCCCAGAAGTCAGATGCAAAGTATTACTGGGTTATACCAAGGGATGAGCCTGCTGATAAAAAAAACCCTGTAAGCTTATTGCTCCAGTTCATAAAGCCAAATTCAAGCACATCAAGGCATTATCATGTCAGGACAATTGAGTCATTTCTTCCTCTCTTCGGCAAGACAATAATAACATGCCACAGGATTAATGAAAAGCTTCCTGCAAAAGCGCAGAACCTGATTTATTCTAGTTTTAAGAAAATAATGCCAAAAACAGCCCACCAGCTAAAGACCCTGGATGGGCCTGCTGTAAACCTCATCTGCATGAGGCCGTATGATCCAAAGCTAAAGGACCATTTTTATGAGGAATGAGCATAGATTAAGCTGTAAGAATTCCAGCATTAAGACTAAGTTTAGTGTTTTTGATTGTTGCATAAACATATTATAAAATTTCTGCAAAAACAAATATTTATATAATTGTTTATTATTTATAGGCATAATATGGAATCTTTAAAAGAAATTATTGACCAAGTATGGCAGATAGTTCCAATAGTTGTTATAACAGGTGCTGCTGCTTATGCAACTCATAGACTACAGAAGCGCATTTGGCGTCCAGCTTCTCTTTCTTATGGAATGGATGTTCTTGTAAGGAAAGAGCATAACCAACTTTCTGAACTAAAGATAAACAGACCACTTCTTGTAATCTCCTATAAAGATGAATATAATAAGGGTAGGGATATTTACTATTGTGAACGTCCAGAAAAAAGATTTCTTGTAAAAAAATTTATTGGTTTCAGAGAACCAACCATAGAGGAAATGGTTGAAATCCAAAACAGGGTTGAGGAGGCTAAGAAAGCTTACAAAAAAAGAGAATCAGAAGAGCTCAAAAAATATGTGATTTAATATTATTCAGTGGCCCAAACCACGAAGAAGCTATGAGAATAAAAGGGATTGCAAGAGGCATGCTAAGGAAGATAGAAAAAAGGCAGTAATTTAATATCAACCACCTTGAATTTAATGCAAAATAAAAGAAATATTATAACAAAAATCAAGGGTATAAGTATGAATTCATATTTCTGGAACAATGTGCTCTTTAAAACAGGGCATATCAAAGTCTCAGACAAAAGAACAGTTACAAATGCATAAACAAGGATGTATGCTATAAATATATAAAAGTCAGACAAGAAGAAATACCAGTTTGGAATCTTCAGGATTTTTGATATATACCAATCACTGATAAGGAAGAGTAGTAAAGCAGATATTGTATGGCTGATAATTCTTTTTATTTGCTCATACTGTGTTATAGTGACTGAATAATATCTCCTCATACAGAGCAAAGTATATTTGCATGTTTTTAAATCTTGCCATATGTTTTTGATTTTTCTTATTAGGGCAAAGTTTTTATATTGTTTGTGTATTCTTGATTGAAAGGGTGGTTAAATGAAAAAACCAAAGAACCTTATTAAGTATCTGATTGGCTTGATAACTGTTGTTTTTTTAAGGCTTGTTCCTCATCCGCCAAATGTTGAGCCAATAATGGCCACAATGATGCCATTTGCAAAGAGATGGGGCAAGTTAGCAGGATTATTTTTTACCCTGCTTGCAATATTAAGCTTTGATGTAATAACAGGAACATTAGGCGTTTGGTCTATTATGACAGCAGGCACATATGCTTTGCTTGGAATTGCTGCTGGATTTTACTTTAAGAACAAGGAAAACAAGGCAAGGTATTATGTTGGATTTTCAGTTGCTGGAACATTAATATATGATGCAATAACAGGCATTGGAACAGGAATGCTTTTCTTTAAGCAAACATTCATGGTAACTTTCCTGGGCCAAATCCCCTTCACTTTATACCATCTGGCTGGAAACATAGCCTTGGCAGCAATAATATCTCCATTATTGTACAAATGGGTTCTTGAAAACAAGCAGCTAGAAACACAGCCAGTTATTGACAAGCTTAAGTCTGTGTTTGGCGCAGCAAACTGATGTTTGGTGCCTTATTTATAAAAAAAATTGTAATCAACATTAAACAGGGGTCTGCTTTTTTATTACAGGGTATTTATCAAAGGGGTTAGGCCATGGAATAATGTCCTCCCTCAAAAGTATATTTGTGTTAATATTGCCTCTTAGTACTATATCTGCCAATGAATCATAGTCAAAGTCCTTTTCATTTAGTTTTTGAACTACTGGATATAAAAAATTTAGAAATAATTCCTTTTTCTGTACATCTTCGGACTTCTCATCTAACTGTCTTAGGAATATATAAGGTATCTGACATTGGGTTAATAAGATATGTTGTTCTAAGATCCCAAACTTATAATTTCCTGAAACATCTCTCCAGAAATTCTTAAGTTCAGAAATAGGTTTTTTTTGAATCTCAAGCATACTATCTGAATATGTATACAATGGAAAAATATTTTTTATAAAGGATTCTGCAATATCTTTGATTGATGTTTCTTCATTAAAAGCACTTTCACATATTTGATTTAACCCGTAATCTATTAAGAAAAATATTTTCCCTTTAATCTTTTCATTTTCCAGCACCTGGCTTAACCCATAATCCAGTGAGCCATATTCCTCTTTTTTGATTTTTTTACCTTCTAATATCCGGGGCAGTGTATCTGGGTCTATTAAGTTATACAACTCTTCTCTGATTTTTTCAATCTCTGTTAATTTTTTCATTGTTTTGGATATATTTGTCAAAATAAAGAAATTCAGACTTCCCTGAGATAGCCCCAGGTGTTTAGTTTATCTCCGTCGTCAAACCAGCGGTCTCCTATGTCTGTCCTGTAATACATATGCGGTATTAAGATGTTTTTTATGCGGCTGTATACCTGGTTTTGGGCCTGCTTCATTGTCTGCCCTGTTCCGCAGACAATAAGGATAACTCCTGATGTCCCTGTAACAAGCCACTCACTGTTTATTTTCTTTACATCCTCTATATGAACCCCCTCAACAGGCCTCTTAAAGAAAATAACAGAATCCTTTGACTTGACCTCAAATGTCTCTTTGTCCCTAAATGGAAATGGGGGCACAACAATTCTTACTCCAATCTGGAATCCGCTCTTTACCCTGAACCTTGGCCTGTTGCCGCTTGCAAGGTCATAAAGAAACTCGCCTATCGGGGTTATCATTCCCTCCTGCTGTATGCAGATCG
>Ga0172364_10001488_pt1 | contig 18077 bp, 14 predicted proteins | sample LakKivSesite10cm_FD_114545 | JGI IMG/M metagenome (GOLD analysis project Ga0172364, IMG submission 114545) | Sediment microbial communities from Lake Kivu, Rwanda - Sediment site 10cm | ecosystem: Environmental > Aquatic > Freshwater > Lake > Sediment | place: Rwanda: Western Province, Lake... | reverse complement strand
GAGAATAGGGTCGTCTGCCTTGAGGTGGACGCGGCAGGAGGGAAGGTCCAGTGGATATTCCCGAAGCTCGGGGAGGATCAGCTCAAGGGCGATCCCTGCGGGGTTGCCCTGGGGGACATCAACGCCGACGGCAAGGTCGAGATACTGCTCTCCCTGGGCGGTGCACAGTTCTTCTGCCTCGATGGGGCGGGGAAGATAATCTGGCAGTTCACGCCCGCCGGCTCGGCGGACGTTGCACCATCGCTCTTCGATATCAACGGAGACGGCAAGCTGGAGGTGTTCTTCGCTGCAAGCAAGGCGGGGGTTTACTGTCTCAACTTTGATGGCAGCCTTCGCTGGCTTCACCCGCTGCCCTACGACATGAGCTCCGGCGTGACGCCTTGGGACGTCGACAAGGACGGCGAGATCGAGCTCATCACGGCAACCGAGGATGGAAAGTACCTTCTCTGCCTGAGTTCTGGCGGAATTGAGAAGTGGCGGTACTCGGTCATGCAGGAGATCCACGAGCAGATGCCCGTCATTGGGGATGTGGACAAGGACGGCGAGTACGAGATACTGTTCATAGCGACGGGCAGTGACGCGTCGACCATTCCCGAGCTCAATGTAGTCAGCTTCTTCGGCACCCTGGTCTGGAAGTTCCCGCTAATGGTGACGAGCGATCCGACGAACTACTTCGCCCTTTCGGTCGGGGACGTTGACGCGGACGGAGAGGTGGAGGTGTTCACGGCAGATCTTGACCTTGAGACCGCCCGCGCGAGCCTGTACTGCATTGACTGCGGCGGCAAGCTCAAGTGGAAGTCCCCCGACCAGGTACCCACCTATGCCTACCAGGTACTGCTGACCGACTTTGACGGCGATGGCAAGGTGGATGTGGCCGGGGCGGTGTCGTTCTTCCATGCCTTTGTCTACAACAACAAGGGCCAGCTGACGTGGGTCTGGGATCAGTCCGCAATCGACACGAAGAACCTCTACCCGGCGCCCGGCGGCCTGTGGCATCCTGACATCAGGAGCATCGTCGGGGACGTGGACAAGGATGGGAAGGTCGAGCTGGTCTTCACGACCGGCGCGCTCTCCCCCTACAAGGGCATGGTGTACTGTTTCACCGCAGATGGCGCCGTGACGCCCGGGACCGAAATCTGGACGAGGCCTTTCAGGACGGAGGCGAACGTCGCGGTTCTGCCCATATCCGAGGGATGCGTTGCCGCGCTCGTCTTGGTGTTTGCGACACTTCTGAGGCGACGATGAAGGAGCCCCGAGTGCCCTCTCCGCTTGCCGGGGCGATCGGGAGCTAACACTCCAAGTATTTGGAGCAAATTTTTTGACGCAAAAGGCTGGCCAGTCTGAGCGGTCTCACGGCCACCCGACGAGCCGGCCATCGATTTTTCGGCCGTGACATTATTGAGGTGGATTTGCAGGGACAAGCGGTGCATCTCGCAGGGCCTTGGGAAAGATACCCCAACTATGCGCTCGACTCATCGCGCGCAGGTGCTCTCATTGAGGACATGTGGCCTGTCCTCTTCTACGGCGAAGAAAGGATTCCTGAGATCAGACGCAAGATTGCCCTGTTGGGCTGGGCCCGTCACCTGTACGGGAGGATGTTGAGCGAGTCAAGGGAGGTTCTGGGATCTTCCCCCAGGCTCCATCCGGGCCATCCTGGATGGAGGCATGACTTCTACTCGCCCAACACGGGGGCCCACCTGGTCTTCGATCCCGGAAACTCCAAGGCATTCAGGGACCCCACCGATGGATCGCTCGTCACAGGCGAGCCACAGAGGGAAGCATGGGTGCTCCTTCAGCATGAGCGGTTATACCGCCTGATGCGGAGCCTCGGGGTGCTCTACCGGCTGACCGGGAAGCGGGAGTACTCTGACTGGGTTGCTGGGGGGATCGTGTGTGCCGCGGATTACTTCCGGCGGGCCGAACGAGGCGATCGCTACGGGGCCGTGTATTTCCAGCCGCTGTACGACGCGCAGGTGATCGGGCTGCTCGCAGACGCATACGACCTCACCCGGGACAGCTGCTCCTTTGAGCCTTGGGCCCACGAGCACATCAGGCGGGCTCTGTTTGAGGGTGGCTCATCCAGCCTTCTTGCCTACCACCGCGTGGCAAGGGCCCACAACATAACCTGCTACGTGACGGCGGCCATCGGCACCTTGGGGGCGCTCCTGGACGAGCCTGATCTTGTGGCGATGGCACTATCAGAGGAGGAGACCGGCTTTCAGGGCCTGCTCAGGGAGGGGCTGCGGAGGGACCCGGAGGGGCGAAGCGACGGCATGTGGTATGAGGGCACAACGTTCTACCACCTATACGCGATGTGTCCCCTCTTTTGCCTCTACGAACTCGCGAAAAGGCAAGGGCTGACGCGAGATCGGCTGTCGGATATCCACGAGGATCTTGTCGCCATGGCTAGGGCACCAGCCCTCCTTGTGGATGAGCGTCTGCGCCTGCCCTGGCTTGGCGACCTGGGCTTCCCGGCGCACCCGGGGCTGAGGAGCTTCGCCCACCTGTACGAGTACTCCGCAGGCATGCTTGATCCAGGCTTTTCCGCAGTTCTGACTTCCTGTGAGGCTAGACGAGGCAGGGCCGGTTTGGCTGCCCTTGCATTCGGCCCCGACGTGATTCGCGACCGATGGGCACCTCGGGGACCCTCTTTCCTCGGGCAAGGCGGGATCGCTGTTCTCAGGGCTGCCTACAGGGGAGCAAGCTACTACGTGTTGCTCAGATCGGGGAGGCATGGCGGGGGCCACGACCACCGCGACAAACTCCAGCTGGTCGTGCACGGGATGGGACAGGTCATCGCCCCGGACCTTGGGACCGCGGGATACTCCCTGAGGGATTTCAAGACCTACTGTGCCAGCACCCTCGGCCACAACACCCTCATGGTCGATGAGGCGGACCAGTCAAAGGTGGCTGATGCGGCCCTGGTCATGGACTCTCCCTTCTCGGCTAGGGGGACAGTCCGGGATGCTTACCCGGGGGTCGTGTTGGAACGGAGAGTGAAGCTCGATCCGCCACGTGTGCTAGTGTATGATGCCTTCTCCTCGGCAGTCAGCCACCGCTATTCCTGGGTCTTCCATGCCAGGGGCAGCCTAGAGGTGAAGGCGGAGAAGGTCCGGGGAAGGGTTGATCTACCTCGCCTGCCTTGCGAGGGCCAATATGCGTTCTTCCGCAACAGGACCGATCTGGGGACCGTTCGCAGAGCGTTGGCTATGTGGAAGATCCGGGACAACCTCGGCCTTCTGTGCGATGTCAGGTGGGACAGGCCCTTCGAATGCATCGTCGGAACCACCCCCAACAACCCCATGGACTCCGATCTTGGGACGATGGTCCTGCGTTGCCGCGGCAGCCGAAGGCGGGTTCGCGCGGAGTTCAATTTGGTCGTTCGTTGAGTGATTCCGGTGCGGAACCTTTTTCACCATTCGTCTGAATCCAGGGGTGCGGGCGAAGGCGTCTTGATGAGGTTCCAAGAGCTCATCCTCGTCAGCATGCTCGCATTGGTGACTGTGCCCGATCCCTCGGCGGGCAGGACCGGACCGGAGGGCAGGATCCGGGTGATATGCTTCGGGGACGTGATCGACCAGTACGGCGGCTTCAACAGCTTCGTGGTGATGAGGGCGGACCCGGCAATCCAGACGACCCTGGTCCCGTCGAGGGGCGACTACCTGGGGTCCCTCGAGGAGGCGTGGCGCAACATGAGGATGTACATGCCGCGCACCTACGGGCTCCTCGTCCAGGACTACGATCTGCTGGTGACCAGCGACGCCGACCGGACGGTCTTCAGGCCCGACTGGATTGACTGGATGACCAGATCCGTCACCGACGGGGGCCTGGGCCTTGAATGGCTAGGAAGCATACAGAGCAACAGCTTCCCGAGCTGGGAGGCGACCACATTGGCCGGCATCGCGCCCGTCGAGCCCGCCCCTGATCTGGACCTCAGCAGTAGCCTGAGGATCAGGGTCATGGACAGGCAGGAGCCCCTCATGACCGCCCTGCCTTGGGAGGAGTCGCCCCCTCTGGCGAACATCAACACACAGATCCCCAAGGAGGGATCCAGCATCTGGGCGGCCACCGATCACCCCAAAGGCTACCCTCTGATGACCTTCTGGACGGTGGGCCAGGGCTCGGTGCTTTGCTTTTCGAGCAAGTTCCCCAACGGCGTGCGGCCGTGGTCGAGGGACTGGGCCTTCTTCCCGCAGGCTATTATCTACCTATGCTACAGGGCGGCCGAGCGGGAGGTGCCACAGGATGCCCTTCTTTTTAAGCAGCTGTTCACCGAGCTCCTTGAGTATGAGCAGAGGAACTCCCTTGCGTCCTCGATCCTGCAGTTTGCCGAGAGCTTCGGGGGAAGGGTGGAAAGGCTGTACCGGAGGCTTGATGAGGTGGCGGACGTGAAGGCCCTGGCAGACGCCGCATACCTGCGGGGCGATCTGGAGGAGTGTATGGACCTCATGGGGAGGATCAAGGCCGAGCAGAGGTCCATCAATGCCGACTCCATGAAGGCCAAGGACGCCGCCCTTCTATGGGTCTACGTCACTGAGTGGTGTGCCCTCACCTCCACCCTTCTCCTTTCGGGCGGTATCGTGTGGCACCTCATGGTTCGGAGGGCGCTGTACAGGGAGGCAGGCGCCTCCCGCCACGTCCTGGTGTGATGGTGAAGGGTTCCCACCCGGGGCCGTTCAACCGGGAAACGGGGGCTTTGCCCGGTTGCGGTCGCTCGGTGTTGCGAGGCAGACCGTTCCACTTCGTTCCAAACAACACATAAGAAGCGTTCCGGCCCCTAGCTGAACAGGTGTATGCTTGAGGGTATCGAGGAAGCTATTGATTGCGTGTGCCTTGGCCGCAGCGGTTCTAATCCCGCTGGGGGCCTTGGGCCAGTCCTGGTTCTTCGACCGGCCGAGGGCTAGGTATAGGGCGATGCTTTGCGACCTGGGGCTTGGGGACTGCCTCAAAACCGGGAACATCACGGAGGCGGACGTGGACAAGGTCGCCGAGGATCTGAACCTGACCGCCGAGGAGACGGATAGGCTGAAGACGCTAATCGAGGAAGTCAAGCCGCTGAAGGAGGACCTCAAGGAGAAGATGGAGGAGATACGCGCAATAGTCGGCCCCAAGATCCAAGAGAAGATAGAGGATACCCGGGAAGAGTGCAGGGGTTTGATGAACCAGACGAAGGCGCTCGTGGACGAGCTGAGGACCCTCTGCTCCGAGCTTAATAAGGCTGAGACCGAGGGCAACAGCGAGCAGGCCGAGCAGCTGAAGTCCCAGATCGAGGCGAAGAGACAGGAGCTCAACCAGCTTTGGGAGGAGTCCGGCTGTGGCCCATTCTGTGGCCGAATGCTCGGGGGACGGCTGAGGGACCGTGTGATGACCCGTTGGGGAATACGAGGGAGGGGAGGCATGGGCCCGATGGGCGTTGCCCCGGCCGGGGAGTGGTGGCAGAACCTCTCGGAGGAGGATCAGAGCACCCTGAAGTCGTTGAGGGATGAAGTGCGAAACGCCGGCCAAGAGATACGGGGTCTGATGGGGAAGGGGACCCGGGAGGAGTTCAACGCCATTGCGGGCAAGCTGGCGGACATGCTCTTCCAGATATCCGAGTTCATGAAGGAGAAGGGCATCACCCTCCCTGAATGCGTCAGATGCCCTTAGTCCGAGGGTTGGGCTTGCACAGGAGCTGGGTATGGCTACGACACCTAGTAGGGCATTGATTGTCTTTGCGTTGCTGGTCCTAGTCGGCTCGGTAGCTGCCGTTGCCCTAATATCCAGACTGCGGGAAAGGAGATGGCAGAGGGAGGGCGACGATCTCGAGGCTTTCCTGTCCGGGCTGCCCGAGAAGAACGCAAGCCAAAGCTTCGTCGGTTCTCCTGCCCTGGTCTTCGAGCGCCGGGATGATTCGACCTATGTCGAGCAGCCCCCGGAGCAGGCAAAGGTGTTCATCGTCACTAGGGAGGTCCCTGAGACGGGCATCCTCAGACGCATGCTTGAGAACAGGCCCTACAGGATCTTCCGGACCTCGAAGGAGAGCATGGTGACCCGGTCCGAAGGGATGATCGTCGTCGGCGGAAAGCCCTTCGTGGTGAGGTCGTTCGAGACGGAAGAGGGGAGGTCCACGGCGGAGCTGTGGAGCACCGGCCCTGGCGCTCAGAAGATAGGTTCCCTTGAACTGGAGGCCACTCCCGAGAAGGTCGTCCGGGCAACCATCGAACTGGATCAAACCGGCCAGAAGTACGATCTCATAATCGCAAGGGATCACCCGAATTTCACCAAGCTTGCACAGAGCATTCGCGGGGCCGGGCCCCTGACGCGGGCGGAGGCCCTGGCTATGTTCAGGGAGTCCTACCGAAACGCTAGCGCCTCCACGGGACAAGCTCCGCGGTAAGGCGTCCGTCGCCGCCCATTGGGCCCAAAGGTTCCCGCGGTCTCGGGTAACATCTTAATGCTATTTCCGGCAAGGCGGTTCCGGCGACAGCTTGGAACTTCCCGAGATCGGGGTCCTGGACTGTGGTTCGGGCAACCTTCGCAGCATCTCCAAGGCGGTCAGCCACGAGGGAGGGTTGCCCCGGATATCGACTAGGATGGACCCGGACTGGTCTGGTTTGGTGCTACCCGGGGTGGGGGCCTTCGGCCATGTGATGAGGGCAGTCCGTTCGTTCCAGAACGATCTGCTGGCCTTCCTTCACGAAGGCAAGCCCTTCCTCGGCATCTGCCTTGGCCTGCAAGTTCTGTTTGAGTCAAGCGAGGAAAGCCCTGAGGAGCCGGGGCTTGGGTTAGCCAAGGGCAAGGTCGCCCGGATAAGTGCAGCGAAGGTCCCTCATATGGGTTGGAATTCGGTCCAGGTCACCAGGGAATCCCCGCTCTTCGAAGGGATCGAGACCGGTGAGCACTTCTACTTCGTTCATTCGTACGCGGCCAATCCCAGGGAGGACGTCGTGGTCGCGACCTGCGAGTATGAAGGGCAGGGAATCGTCGCAGCGGTGTGGAGGGACAACGTACACGCCTGCCAGTTCCACCCCGAGAAAAGCGGACGGGCGGGGCTGAGGATCATCAGTAACTTCGTCGGTCTGTCGAGAGGCGATCCCTAGTGCCCTTGGCAAAGCGGATCATCCCGTGCCTTGACTGCGACCTTGCCGTTCCACAGGGCAGAGTGATCAAGGGCATCAGGTTCAGGAAGCATGTGTATGCCGGAGACCCGGCGGAGAGGGCGAGGCAGTACGAGCAGCAGGGGGCCGACGAGATCGTCTTCCTCGACGTGACGGCGTCACACGAAAGAAGGGAGACGATGGCAGCCGTGGTTGAGCGGACGACCGACGAGGTGTTCATCCCGGTAACGGTCGGCGGGGGGATCAGAAGAGTCGACGACTTCGTAAGGATGCTGAGGGCAGGGGCGGACAAGTGTTCGATCACCACGCACGCCTTGCAGGAGCCGGACCTGGTCTCAAGTGCGGCGGAAGTGGTAGGGTCTCAGGCTGTGGTGGTCTCCATAGACGCTCAGAGGCATGAAGCGGGGGACGCGAATGGGAAGGGTAGGAACGTCATAGACACCCCGCAGGGGCCCTCGTGGTATGAGTGTTGGACGTACGGAGGCAGGCAGGGAACCGGCGTGGACGCGATAGCTTGGGCTGTCGAGGCGGAGGAAAGGGGAGCGGGCGAGATCCTGCTGAACAGCATCGAGGCGGACGGCATGCAGATGGGATACGACTGCGCCCTGACCGAGGCGGTTTCGAGGCGGCTTGGGATCCCCGTCATCGCATCCGGCGGCTGCGGCCGGCCTGAACACTTCCTAGAGGCCTTCACGAAGGGCCGTGCGGACGCTGCGCTGGCTGCCAGCATCTTCCACTTCGGTAGGTACACGGTGAGGGAAGTCAAGTCCTATCTGGCGAACCACGGCGTGCCAGTGCGCCTTGTGTGCGGATAAGGACAGCGCTCCGGGTAGTCGGGGGCGCCGGAGCTACTTCAGCGAGTTGATGAACTCGTCAAAGAGGAAGGTGGCGTCGAGCGGCCCGGGGGTTGCTTCTGGGTGGAACTGGGTGGCCATGATTCGATAGTCTTGATGGTCCAGCCCCTCGACGCTGCCATCGTTGAGGTTCTTCATGGTGATGCGCAGCCCGGTGCCGCCAAGCGAATCCGGGTCTACCGCGAAACCGTGGTTCTGGGTCGTTATGTAGACCTTGTTGCGCTGGAGGTCCTTGACGGGGTGGTTCCCGCCCCTGTGGCCGAATTTCAGCTTGTAGGTCTTGGCGCCGAGGCCAAGGGCGGCGATCTGATGGCCCAGGCAGATGCACATGAACGGGAAGTCTGGCGCCAGCCGTCTGATGGTTTCCTGGGGCTGTACCGCCCTCGCAGGGTTTCCGGGCCCATTGCTGACGATGATGAACTTGGGTTCGCAGGACGCCACCTGATCCGGAGTGGAGTTGTACGGGAGCACGACCACGTCGAATCCCCGCTGGGCCACGCTGCGTGCGATGCTCCTCTTCATCCCGCAGTCGACGATGACGCAACGTTTGCCCGCTTGGAGCTCCTGCATGCTGGCAACCTGCTTGGCGTCGGGGGATCGCAGGTAGCGAGGCGCCTTCGTCGATGCAAGCGGGATGAGGTCCAGATCTGACAGGTCAGGCCTCTCCATTGCCTCCCTGAGGAGGTCGTCGGGGTTAATCCGGCCGCTGCCGACCTGCATCGCAGCATTCATCGCGCCCTGGGTCCTCAGTCTGATGGTGATGTCCCTTGTGTCCACCTGTTCCATCCCGGGGACGCCGTTCTTCTCAAGGTACTTGTGGATGGTCATCGCGGAGTCGCGGTGGCTCGTAACCGTGGATGCCTCCCTGACGACGAAGCCGCTGGGCTGGATGTGGTCTGATTCGAATCTCTCGGGGTGCTTGTCAGGGTCTGAAACGCCGTAGTTCCCGATGAGCGGATAGGTCATGAGGAGTATGTGGCCGGTGAAGCTTGGATCCGTCAGGGTCTCCTCGTAGCCCGTCATCGAGGTGTCGAAGGCCAGCTCGCCCGACACCCGCCCGGGCGCTCCGAATCCCTTGCCCTCGTATACCGAGCCGTCAGCAAGGGCCAGTACCGCCTTGAGCCTCGGCATCTTTCCTTCCACCGATTGCCCGGCATCCCGGCGCATGGCTTATTTGTCTTTTGTGGTTCGTGGTTGCGGTTCGTCCAAGGGAGCAACCCCTGTGGGCAGCCCCGAACCGGGGAAGGTTGTCAAAGTTGGGGTCACGATCACGCAAAGCTTTTTATCGACACGGGGCACCGCAGCTGGGATGAAGACATACCTTCTCGTCTTCCATTCGAGTGAGGGTGCTTTGCCTTCCGAGGTTGTGGAGCGCATCAAGTCGGTCGGCTTCACGGTAATGAAGGGGTACTACGATTTCGTCTACGAGTGGGAGGACCAGGAGAACGTGGAGGAGGTAGTGAAGATCGCCGACGTCCTCCACAGCGTGCTCAAGGGAACGGGCACGACGTTCAAGCTGGAAACGACGCCGGACTAGGCCTCGAAGGTGCGATCGAGCAAGTCCACGATCCTCCTCGCCCTGCGCCTGCCCAGCCCTCTGACCTTTGACAAGGATTCGCGGGAAGCCTGTAGGGCCGATCGAAGGCTCCTGAACTCCTCGAGAAGCCTGCGGGAGAGAACGGGCCCGACGCCGGGCAGTGTCTCCAAAAGCAGCAGGGCGGTCTCCTTCTCGCCGCGGGCCTTGGTGGGCCGCAGGCGTGGATTCGACGGCGATCCCCCTACCTTCTGCGACATGAGCGAGATGAGCAGGGCGGAGGTTGCCATGTCCGGCGTCTGGAGAAGCCCTATCGGGCTTGACAGGACCAGCCTGGAGAGATATCCGTAGAAGGATTTCATATTGACGACCCTCGGACGATACTCCGGCCTGCCCTCGATGAGGAGGAACGGCATCTTGAACGTTCCGGACAGATGCTGAAGTTGGTACCCAAGCCTTCCCGAGTACATTGAGGAGAGGAAGTCCGACACCGTCTTCCTCTCGATGCAGATCAGATCAGATAGCACATAGTCGCCCACGCCCAGGTAGGCGACGGTCACATGTATCCCCAGCTTGACCAGCGCCCTTCTCATCTCAGCTGGCTCGTATATGTCCATCGAGATCCTGCCAGCTGCCGCGTCTGCCTCGGGCAGAATCTGGTCGGCGGAGGACTGCAAGGCACCCTGACCTTGCGGGCAACCAGACTTAAGCTGATCGCCCGTCCGGCCGACACGCTTGGAAAATAATTTCCCATCCGCAGCAATCCAGATCGCTGCACTGGGGTCTTTGGCGGCGCATCGTGCACCGTGGTAACGGTTATAAAAGGGCTCCAACAGTGTGGCCGAGGAGACCATAGCCATGGTGAACGCAAGGAGCGGCATGGAGAAGATCGTTGAGAGCCAGGAGCCCGTCACCCGGTCTGTCAGCTTGATGCACTCGGTTGGACAGAGACTCTCGCTGGATGAGAGGGCGGTGAACGAGCTGGTGAGTCCCCAGGAGGTGGTCATCTTTCGTATCCCGTCCAAGACCCTGGGCAAGGTGGTAATTCACTGGGGTTGCATGGCGCTTCACAACAACGCCCGGGGCCCCTACAAGGGCGGTGTGAGGATCTCCGAGGACGTCACCGCCTGGGAGACGATTGAGCTTGCGAGGCTGATGACGCTGAAAACGGCGGCAAATGACGTCGAGTTCGGGGGCGGGAAGACGGGGATCCGGATCGACTTCCCCAGCATGTACCGCCTCTTCGGCAAAAAGCCGCGGGACTCCGAGTTTGAGAGAATACTGAAGCTCGATGCAGTGGAGTACTTCGCGCATGCGTTCAAGGACATATTCTCAAGCCACAAGTATGTGCCGGCGCCGGATGTCGGAACTGGGGGTGAGGAGATGGCGGTGATCTTCAACCAGACAAATGATCCGGCGTCCGTCACAGGGAAACCCTCCGGAATCCATGGCTGGCTCCCGGGGAGGGAGGAGGCCACGGGGTGGGGGTGCTTTGAGGCGTCTAGGGTCGCAGCGAGGGAGCTTCTGCACAAGGACATCGGTGAATGCACCGCGGCCGTGCAGGGATTCGGGAACGTGGGCAGGTGGACTGCGAGATACCTTCAGCAGCACGGGGCAAAGGTGCTGGCGGTCACCGACTCCAGGGGAGGGGCATACGACGCGCACGGCCTGGACATCCCATCGCTCATCGAACGGAAGGAAAGATCCGGGGCTGTGTCCGGCTTTGCGGCCGAGATTGACAATCAGAGGCTCTTCAAGCTGGACCTCGACATCCTTGTGCCGGCGGCGCTGGGCGACGCGATAACTGCGGCGAACGCCCCGGGGATCAAGGCGAAGTCTGTCGTGGAGGGCGCGAACATGCCGGTCAGCCTGGACGGCATGGAGGTCTTGAACGAGAAGAAGATTGAGGTGGTGCCGGACATCATCGCCAACGCCGGCGGAGTGATAGGATCCATGGAGGAGTACTCCCGCTCGCTTTCCGCGATCAAGGTCGACAAGTCCCAGGTCCTCGGAATCATAAGCGAAAAGATAACGACCAGCTTCAGGGAATCCCTGGATCTCATGTCCAGCGAGGGCATAACCCTCTCGGAGGCCGCCGTGCAGATCGCCATGCAGAGAGTTTATGACGCCATGCAGCACCGGAGCTTCATCTAGCCTCTTGCCAAGCAGAGGCGGGGCCGGAATCCGCTCGCCTGGGGTGGCGATTGCGCGCGCACGCGGGGCGATGAAATGAGGTACAAGAAGCTTGGGAGGACCGGCATCAAGGCCTCGGTGATTGGATATGGAGGCATCAAGCTGCCTCTGTTATCCCAGGACCTGGCCACAGCAACGATAGACAGGGCGCTGGACCTGGGCGTCAACTTCATCGACACCGCAAGGAACTACGGTGACAGCGAGCGCAAGATCGGGACAGCCACCAAAGGACACAGGGACGACTTCCACATAGCCACCAAGACGTCCCAGAGGACGGCCGAGGGGGCCAGAAAGGAGCTGGGCACCAGTCTCAAGGAGCTCGGCATGGACAGGATCGACCTGTGGCAGCTCCACACCGTGAGCGATCCCGCCGCCTATGAGCAGGTGACTGGCCCCGGGGGCGCCCTTGAGGCCATGAGGTGGGCCAAGGGCGAGGGCCTGGTGGACCACCTAGGGATCACCATCCACCGCGACCTGGGCGTGATGAAGCGTGCGATAAACTCGGGGGAGTTTGAGACAGTGATGCTCGCCTACTCGATCATAGACCAGGAGCACGTGGGGGCGGAGATCCTTCCCCTGTGCGGCAAGAAGGGGCTCGGGGTCATCGTGATGAAGCCCCTGGGTGGTGGCGCGTTGGCCATGCCCCGAGCGCAGGGCGAGCCCAAGCCCGGGCGTGACCCGATCGTGCGGGCAAACCTCCGCTATGTGATATCAAACAGGTGGGTGACCACCGCCATTCCCGGAATCCAGTCGGTGGAGGAGGTCGAGGAGAACTGCGCCGTGGGGCGCAGCGTTGATCCACTTTCCCCAAGAGGGAGGAGGCGCCTGTTGCGGCTGATCGGTTCCCTCGGGGCCTCCTTCCGGTATGGACAGAGATGCCTCAGGTGCGGGTACTGCCTGCCCTGCCCGAACGGGATAGCCATCCCGTATGTCTTCAGGGCGCTTGACGAGTACCAAGGGTATCCGGGAAATGTGAAGCACATCGGCCTTGAGACCTACAAGTCGCTGAAGGTCAAGCCGGACGCCTGCCAGGAGTGCAGGAGGTGCGTGAGGAAATGCCCCTCCGGGATCGATATCCCTGCCAAGCTCAAGCAGGCCCGGATTGTCCTGGACCGGGCAATTCGCGAGGTGGGCTGAGCCGGTTGGGCCGTTCTGGTTCTGGCTGCCCGCATATCCCTGTCAGGCGCTGACAACGAAGCCTTTATCCACCCAGCCATCATTGTGCCGATGGGTGTCGATGTGAAGATCTCCATATCGGCATACAGCCTGCACAGGAACATAGGCGAAGGCAACATATCGATGCTGGACTTCATCGGAATCGCCTCGGAGAGGTACGGCGTCCATGCCGTCGAGCTGAACTCTCCCTTCTTCGAGAACACGCCCGGGTACCTGAAGCGCCTCAAGGATGCCTTGGAGGAGCACGGGGTGGCCGTACAGAACATCGCCGTGGACCTGGGAAACATCGCCGACCCGGATGAGTCCAAGAGGGTCGAATGGGTGAACAAGAACGCCGAATGGCTTGATGTGGCCAGGAGGATAGGGTGCCGGTCGATAAGGGTGAATGCCGGGCACGCCGAGGATGGGGAGGCCGGCCTCAGGCGGTCCATCGAGAGCTACAGGAGGATCGTGCGCCGTGCCAAGAAGCTGGGGATGGCGGTCCTATTGGAGAACCACGGCGGGTACAGCTCGGACCCTGCCAGCATCCTGAGGTACGTGTCCGTGCTGGGCACGGCGAACTTCGGCACCTGCCCTGACTTCGGCAACTTCGACCCGGCGATCAGGTATCAAGCACTGGAGAAGGTCGCTCCGTACGCGAAGTTCGTCCACGGGAAGACCTACGAGTTCGACGCCGAGGGGAACGAGACCACCCTGGACATACCGAGGATCATCAAGATACTGCAGCAGGCCCGCTACAACGGCTACGTCTCAGTTGAGTTCGAGGGCCGTGGGGATGAGTACGAAGGGATAGGGTCAACGCTAGCCCTTTTCCAGAGGTGCGGCTTGGAGCTCTGAGGTATTGAGCTGGCCACCGGGCATTCCTTGCGGCCAACAGGTCAGTAGGCCCTGGTGACCAGGACCTCCCTGTAGAGCCTCCTTCTGACCATCAGGGAGTAGAGGGCAAAGCCCGCCAGAACCGAGGTGCCGCTCACAACGGACCACTCCGTCAGATAGACCCAAAAGAGCGCCCTGTCCTTCATGGCCATCGCCTCCTCATTGAGCTTGGCTAGGCCTTCCGCCATGAGTTTTATCTGGTCGTAGCAGGCCTCGTACTCGCTCTCAAGGTAGAGCCGTTGCGCTTCCTCCTTCCCATCGTCGGCCTGGGCAAGCTTCCTCTCAAGTCCGGCAGTGTTTGCCCCAAAGCTATCCACGAACTCCAGGACGGCAAGGACGAGCTTCTTCTCGACGTTGAAGCGGAAGAAGGCATCTCTGATGCTGTGGATCAGCTCTATGTTGGGCGGCAGTTCCTTGCCGACGGAGTAGTAGAAGATGTTGAGGATGATGTCGCCCCCGTACCGGTTCCCCGCGCCCATGCTGAACCACTGCTCATCGACGTCCACCCCGACAACCCAGGTCTCGGCCTTCTTCTCGCCGAATGTCCAGGAGATTATGTACTCGTCCTCCGACGAACCCAGCGCGCTGCTCTTCTCGGCCCAAGCCCAGACTGTGCTTCCCTGCTTGGGATGCATCGGCCTGGTGCCGTCACCGGCGAACTTCTCGATCCCGAGCGGTAGGAAAGGCGTAAGGACGGGGGGATTGTCCCTCTCGACCAGAACATGGTATGGAAGGTTGTCGTCCGCCTCGAAGCTGGGGGCGAACTCCTGTGGGTAAACCGGGCCAAGGTCCGACTCGACCAGGGAAAGGTAGCCCTCGCTATCGGGCCACAGGGTAAGGAGCGAGGACACCCCGAGCTCGACGGAGTCCCTGAACCGCCGCATCTCCGCGCCGCTGAACCATTCCATTCGGGGCTCGAGAAGGAGGAGGACGTCGTAGCTCTGCACGAGCCTCTCAAGCGTTCGTGGGGTGTATATCCGCGTGACCTTCTTGGCCGCCTCGTCGCTCATCACCCCGCCGACATCGGTCGGAAGTTCCTGCCACTGCACGACGAAGTCCAGTGAGAGCCACCCGAGTATGGGCGACTCTCCGTAGCTGGTGTCGCCGATGCAAAGGACGCCGATCCTTCCCGTGTTCGTGAAATGTGGTGTGTTCCCGACACAGGGTGGGATCAGAACGACAGCGAGCGCCAGAAGGCTCAGTGTTCTCATGCTGCCGGACTGGGCACGGCCTTCCTTCTCTTAAAGCCTTCTCGCCGACTGGCGCTCCCCAGGCCCGGGAGGCCTGCATCTGCGGAAGAAAGATAAGGTAGGCGGGCCTGCGGGCCTTCCCGATGATAAGGTACGTCGAGAAGCAGTTCAAGACCATCCTCAACACCTTCAGGTTCATCGACAGCTGGTTCTGGGCCCGGTACAGCATCAACCCCTACAACGGCTGCGAGTTCGCCTGCAACTACTGCGATTCGCGAAGCCACAGGTACCACCTTCATCCCGAGTTTGACCAGATGGTCTACGTGAAGAGCAAGGTGGGCCCCATGCTGGATGCCAGGCTCAGCAGGGCAAGAACGCTTCTGCCAGATGTGGTGGCGATCGGCGGCACCTGCGATGCGTACCAGCCAGCGGAGGAAATGTACCGCAACACTAGGGCTTGCCTTGAGGTGCTCCTGAAGCACAGGTACCCCGTCATCATCTCGACCAAGTCGACCCTTGCGCCAAGGGATATGGACCTTTTCGCCCGGATCGCCGAGACGAGTTGGCTTGTCATCGCGGCAACGATAACCACATTCGACGACGGCCTGGCCAGCTTCCTTGAGCCAAGGGCTGCGCCGCCGGCGGATCGCCTCGAGATGGTCAAGGAAGTGAAGGAGACTTGCCCAAAGATACAGGTGGGCGTGAACTTCATGCCGATAGTGCCGTTTCTCTGCGACGACGAAGCCAACCTCAGAGAGGTGACCTCGAGGGCCACGCGGGCGGGGGCGGACTTCATGCTTTTCGGAGGCGGGATGACCTTGCGCGACAACCAAGCAACCTGGTTCTTCAGGAAGCTGAAGGCAGAGTATCCTCGCTTGGTGGCCGAATACGAGAAGCTCTACGACGCAGTCTGCTCCGAGGCTGGATACAAGGGGAGATACGCGCCCAGCCCAGGCTACGTGAGGCGCATCAGCAGGACCATGCTCGACCTCTGCAAGGAGCACGGCCTTGCATTCCGGATAAGGAGGTACCTACCAGATGACTTCAGGAGGCTCAACTACAAGATCGCGCAGAAGTTGCTTGATGAGGCCTACGTCCGTCAGATCGTCGGCAAGCCGTGGAAGGACCTTTTCTGGGCCGGCCAGAGCATCAACAACCTGAAGGAATCCGTCGCTGGGATCTCCAGAAGGGGGCAGTTGTGCACAATACGCAACGTCGGGCCATCGCTGGAGAGCACTCTGCTGGAGATGCTGGGAGAGGACGGGTGATCATCCACTTCACCTTGCAGCTCCACGGGTCGATGGCGCGCCCCGGGTTGCACAGATGACTAGGAGCAGGGCAAGCGCGGATAGGGCGGCAAGATCGTCCACCCCCGCCTTCTTCTTGGTGATCTGGACCAAGGCTCTTATACAGTAATCCTCTGCCGAGAGGTACTTGCCTGCCTCAAGCATCTTTCCAGCGATGTAGATGTACCGCTCCTCCGCCGACACATCGATCCCGAGGGCCTTTGCGGATTCAGCCTCTATTGATGACACCTCGAGAAGTTGTTGGGCATACTGCAGCCCGGCCGCTCCCGTCTGGTTCCCGATCAGGTCCAGGCAGGCCGGGTAGTTGCCTGCCAGATACTCGGACCATGCCGATTCGAGGATCGTCTCGTATGGCGACATGTCCGCGCCGTAGGCGGTGCCGTTGCGCACGACCCGGTCTAGCTCGATCAGAAGTCCGTGGACGTACTCGCTGGACACTATCATCCAGCCCTTCCCGCCGTTGTCATCCCAGTTGGTCCCCCATTCGGTCTGATCCCTGAACTTGAATTCCAGGGTCTTTGCGTCCTGGTTGGGGATGATCGCGTACCAATGCCCGTCCAGTCCCCTGAGCATCACGGTCTCACAGGTCATGTTGACGGCGCGGCTGTTGCGGGGCCTGGAAGATGGGAAGAGCCAGCCGTTTATCCCCCAGACAAGGGTGCAGGACTCAGAGTCCTGCGGCAGCGAACCCTTCCGCGCGTCGTACTTGATGATCCACAGGTTCGTCGAGGTTAGCCCACGAACGTGCGTCGCGGACCCGTCCGCAGCCACATCCTCGATGTAGAGGGTCGCAACGGCTTTGTTGTTACCCTCCAGCAACTCGACCACCTGGCCAGCTGGATCCACCGTTACCTCCCAGCTCAATGCGCCGGTGATGCCCGGTGGGATGGACCAAGAGAGGAAGAACGATTCACCTGCGGGGAGGCGGGATATGGTCGTGTCCGGGAGGTGGGTTCCTCCCACTGAGCAGGAGACCAAGCACTCCCGTGCATCGGAGAAGCCCTGGTTCAGGATGTATGCACACAGCGTACCCTGCCCATTCAGGGAGAGGTTGACTGGCAGGAGGTCCGGTCCGGGGCCGCCGATCAGAACAGTGAAGGTCTGGCCGTTGTTGGCGTGGGTGAGTTCGTCCACCTCCGCGTTGGGATCAGCTAGGACAGCAAGCGTCACGTTCCCGGCCACATGCGGCGTCCAAGCTAGGTCCACGGTCTCAGAGGCCCACCCGTCAAGACCTGCGACGGTCGCGCTTGTAAGAACCTCACCGCGGCAGAGGATGGACAGATTGAAGGATGGAGTCAGGGATGCCCCAAGGTTGCTCACCTTGACCCCCAGAGAAGCCCCGTCTTGGGGCAAGACCATCGGGTTCTGGACTGAGATCGCTATGTCCGGACGCATATCGTCGGTGTATATGTGTACCCCGTAGGCCTCGAACGCGTCCGTTACTCTACCGTCGATGACCTCGATTGATCGACCCTCGAAAAGGACGCGGGCCTTGGCGCCGATCCATCCGGCAGGGAGATGGATCTCCCTGGCCGTCAGCTGCTCCCTCTTGGTGTTCAGTACGAAGAGGTAGTTCCGGCCGTCATGCATCTTGAGATGGAGTTCGAGGGCCGGATCCGCCGAGGGAATTCCCTGGAAGGCTCCGTCCACCAAGACCGGAGTGAGGTCTCGCAGCTCGGAGGCGATCCTCTTGAGGTTGCGCCAGATCTCATCCTCGACCTTGGCGTAGGCCATCCCCCAGTAGATGACCCCGTTGGCGCCGTGGCATACCGCGTCGTAGGCCATGAACCGGGTTTCAACCCAGCTGGGCTGGGGGGTTGCCCAGGACGTCCTCTCATGGCCCGGGAGCG
>Ga0172364_10001487_pt1 | contig 18078 bp, 11 predicted proteins | sample LakKivSesite10cm_FD_114545 | JGI IMG/M metagenome (GOLD analysis project Ga0172364, IMG submission 114545) | Sediment microbial communities from Lake Kivu, Rwanda - Sediment site 10cm | ecosystem: Environmental > Aquatic > Freshwater > Lake > Sediment | place: Rwanda: Western Province, Lake... | reverse complement strand
ATCGTCGAGACCGACTCAAACAATTCTTGAATATTGGCGTTCTCGAAATCGGGCCGGTCAAATACGAGGATCAATATACATTCGATATCAGAATTACCGCTGACGGCCGGTTTAGCGAACAGGGAGATTTTTCACAAGCCCAAGTGATATATAGCCCAAGTGATATATAGCAAAGGAGACATTGAACTTCGAATCTTGTCTTGCCTTTCAGCCAACCTTGATAACGAGGCAACGGTTGAGAGTCTCGAAATAAGCTCACTATCTGAGTCCAATATAGTGTATTGGCTTTCCAGAAAGTCTCAAAAGATTGAGACCCTTCTTACATCCCTTATCGGCGTTGAAAAGGCCATGGGACCTATCGCAAACGACCTGACTCAATCGGACGAGAGAAAAAAAAGAGCCCAACGCTACCTCAATGATATAGATGCTCAAACCAAGCCTCAGATTATTGAAGAAATCAAGCGTTGTTTGAGGGAAGGTCATATTATATTTCGTGGAAATAGCCGATCAATCAGTGATTCAAGCGATAATCTAAACGTCATCTTTAATCGTGAAATATCAAGAATTATCCCCCAGATTTATACTCAGTTCCACCGGGCAAAATATAAGATTGATAATGAAAAGAAAACGATCGAAGCAATATTCGAGCGTCCATCTAAAAGCCTCAAGGCAATCGAACCGGGACTTGGTCTCTTCGATGATCAAGGGAACATAAAGAGAACAACACCAGCCGTGGCCGATATTGTGGATTACCTGGATAAGGCTTCAAGACAAGGACAGCGTGTTTCAGGTGATGATTTATCTAAAAAGTTTTCGGGCATTCCATACGGATGGGACCCAAACCTGGCACGGGTGGTCGCAGCTTCACTATTCCGTATCAGCGCTATCTCCATCCGATATGAAAATTCTCTCTATCAGGATTATAAAATTGAAGAAGCTCAGCGTATATTTATTGACATCCGTAAATTTAACCGTTCTGAGATAAATCTTGAAATCGAAGAGCCTTTATCTCAGAAAGACCTTCAGAAAGCCAGAGAAGAAATAGAGCTTCTTTTAAACCGCAAACCCTACGAAACCGCGACCTCCATTTCCGATGCCCTGAAAGATGAGATAGAAAATCTTCTCAGCACTCACAGCCGCGTCAACGCCTGGATAAGCGGAGCGAATTTCCCTATTGATGACGAATTTATCAAAGCGCCAGATGTTCTCAAAAATATCACAAGTCCTGACAGGCCAAACCCTGTTGTAAAAAGATTTCTGGAGAACCTGCAATCATTCCGAAGTATTGTGGGAAGCATTAAGAGAGCCGAAAGTTTCTATGAATCTGCCGACAGACAAAAAGTGCCTGAGTTAGAAGCTCTCCTGCGCCTTGCAAGGTTTTTGGGGGAGCATGTAGAAAGAAAAGAAATGCCGCATACTGTTGAAGCAGCCGATTTTCTGGAAAAAGCTTGGAAAGATAAAACACTTATTGATAGATTTCCTGAGGCAAAAACTGTATTTCTTCAAGCCTCTCCGGAAATTAAAGGCAAATTTGAAGAATTAAAAAAGAAGAATCTCGATCACTTACGATCTGCAAGGGACAGACTTCTCAATTTAATAAAACAAGAGGGGTTCGAGGAAAAGCAGTTTCTGGACTTCTTTGAGCCCTTAGAAAAAAAGACAAAAATGCTTAAGGAGAGCCAGTTTGATTTAGCTTCGGGAAGCCCTGCATTTCAAGGCCTCTGGTTTGGAACCCATGAGATTGATGATCTTGAGGACAAAATCCGCTTCAATATAGCTGCCAAAATTTCGGAGATAAAGCGGAAACCCAAGAAAGAGCGGAAGAGGCTTCGTTTTCGCGACATCCCAAATATCCCAAGGGTAATTAGCGATGAAAAAGAATTGGATACAGCGCTCTCTGGTATTGGAGAAGCTATCAAGTCAGAGCTTGATGAAGACCGTGAAGTAGAGCTGGATTAAAGCCATGGATGACAGGGTAAAAAAGAGCGTTAAAAAATCAGTCCTTGCCCTGCGTAAGCTCCTGGAAAAAGAGGATATTCCCGCAATCTTAAAACAGTACGGCATTTTCTCAGACGGTCGTAAAGTTCCTTTAGATAAGCTTTCAATTCTTGATGAGCAAGGGAAAAGACGACGCTTGCGCCTTGAAGTAGCTATTGACCGCGAGATTCACGCTTCTAAAGCCGATGAACAGTTGGGTATCAAGAGATATTGTCGTGAAGTCGCTTTTACTTATATCAACCGTCTTATTGCCCTTCGCTCTATGGAAGTGCGGGGTCTCATCGAGGAGTGTATAAAGGTCAGGCAAGAGTACTCTGGTCGCAGCCTCCGGCATTATCGTTTTATCAGAGAGTTTCCAGAGAGTAGATTTGACCATGATGACGAAGACGGCCTTAAAGCCTTTTTATTTTCTTTATTCCAAGAACTCCATGATGACATAAAGATCCTTTTTGATCCACTGGACGAATATTCAATTGTCATGCCTTCCTATCAGGCGCTCCAGGAATCTTTGAGGATTCTAAATAATGATATTCCCGAAGAGGCATTTAAAGAGCCTGAACTTCTGGGCTGGGTATATCAATATTTTCAAGCTGAAGAAAAAGACAGGGTGTTTGAAGATGTCCGGACTAAAAAGAAAAAAATTCAGGGCGACGATATAATCCCAGCAACATCTCTCTATACAGAGCGCTACATGGTCGATTTTCTCGTTCAGAACTCACTGGGGGTGCTCTGGATGGAGATGTATCCCGACTCTAAGCTTTACGAAAAATGGCCTTATTTCGTAAAGGACCAGGACCTGAAGAAGCGAGAGCCGAGGCCGGTTAAATCCATAACTTTCCTAGACCCGGCGTGTGGAAGCGGTCATTTTCTTCTTGTTGCTTTTGACTTGTTTGCCCAGATGTACGAGGAAGAAAGAAAAATGGCCTCTGAAGGCAGAGTTCCTCCAGACTGGTCAGTACCACAGGAAGACGTAGCTTTAACAATCATAGAATCAAACCTTTATGGAATCGATATAGACCTGAGGTCAATTCAAATTGCCTATCTTGTTCTCTATCTCAAAATGCGAGAGCATCAAATTGCAGCAGGGGCATCTAAAAAGATCCCTAAAAAAGTCAATCTTATTGCCGCTGATGCTGTTCTCCTGAATACCCTCGAATTTGCCTTATGGTCTGAAGAGCAATTTAAAAATGAGCCCTATGTATTAAATATTCTGAAAGGAATTGCCGGAAAACTTGCCAATCTTTCTGAAATTGGAAGCCTGGCCAGGCCAGAGGAAGAACTTAAAGAGCTTATTCGAAAAGAAAAAGAAAGACTTCTCGCCAGCTGGAAAAAAGTGCAAATTCCTGAACAGAAATTGCTTTTTAAGGAACTAATGACATCGGCCCAGCAGGAACTTCCTTTTGAAAAAGTCACGGATGAAGAATTCTGGGCTGGCGTGATGAACAAAGTTCTCCACAGCCTTGATGATTTCTACAAAAAAGCTGCTGAGCAAGGCGACATGAGGGCCCAGGTTTTGGCTCATGAAGCTGATCGTGGCTTTAAGTTCCTGGAGCTGTGCAATAAAAAATATGATGTTGTTGCCACCAATCCTCCCTATATGGGCTCAAAAAATATGGGTCAGGAGCTGAAGAGCTTTGTCCAGAAATTTTATCCAGAAGGCAAAAGAGACCTTTATGCTGCATTCATTCTTAGAAACCTTGATTGGACAAAGGAACGTGGATTTGTCGCCATGGTCACTCAGCAGTCCTGGATGTTTTTGCGATCATTCGTCAAAATGAGAGAATTTATTCTAAAAGAGACATGCATTCAGACGCTGCCACATTTGGGAGAGCATGCTTTTAGTGATCCTGGGGCAGCCGGAGCATTTGTCGTCCTCTTCACTCTCGCCAATAAAAAACCAGAAGAGGAGCACAGGCTCGTAGCGTTTAGATTGATTGAACCTAGTTCTAGTGTGGATAAGATAGTAAGTTTAAATAATGTTTTAAGAATCCAAGCGGCTGATGGAAAATTTGATTTGTCTCAATTAAATCTAAAAAGAATCCCTTCATCTCCTTTTGTATACTGGCTCAAACCGAATTTCTTTAAATTATTAGAGTCCGGCAAAAGAATGGCTGGAATCGCCGATGTTAAACAGGGACTTGCTACAGGCGATAACCTAAGATTTGTAAGATTTTGGTGGGAAGTATTGCCAGAAAATGAAGGCAAAGTCGTTAATGGCAAGGCCATATCAGGCAAATGGTTTAGTTACGAAAAAGCTGGTGGTTACAGAAAATGGTGGGGTTATCATTTTTATTTGGTTGATTTTTCGCGATCAGCAATAAATTATTATGTCCGGTATGGAAGGTTTCAAAATCAGGAGTATTTTTTCCGAAAGGGATTGACTTATACTCTAATGGCACGAGGTAAAATGGGATGCCGCTTCATTGATAAGTCAATCTACGATGTTGCAAGCATCTCTATCTTTCCTAATGAGCATCAATCAGATAGGTTTATAGCATCGATTTTGAATTGTCGAGTATCCACTTATCTTATGAGAGCAATTGTTCAGGATCTTAAGTTTCATCTAGGTTACACTGAATTACTTCCTGTTCCAACTCAATGTTCGAGCTTGTTAGCAGAATTAGGAGAGGCTTGTTTTAGAAACAAAAGGCATATTGTAGATTTAGATTTATCTGAACATGATTTTGATAGATCAAATATCCTTCAGAACGATAAGCAATTCAAATTTACTTATAACAATTATATATCTAAACTTGATATGCTTTGTGCGGCACTGCACACTTTCGAGGGGGTAATAGAAAAAGAATATATGAGAGTATCGGGCTTGCACCTTGATGATATAAAACCTATGCAAAAAGATTTAGGTGTTCCTGCTGGGTGGTTTCCTTTAATTTCTGGGTATGATTCAATTCCAGAAACAGACGTTTGCGAAATCCCGGGCGAGGTAACCGAATATCTAAGGCGTCACGAGCGGATCGATCCAAGTGAAAATGAGCTCTTAAAAATAAAAAACAAATTAAGAACGCTTTATGAAGCTGGTCCTGGAACAAAAACAGAAGAATTAGAAAATGATGAGGAGGGGGAAGCTCAATCTGAGGAAGAGGAAGAGGAAGATGAAACCATAATCGGGGAAAAAATTCCGATCCCTACAGAAACATTTCTGGAAGAACTTTCGGTAAAAATGAAAATCCATCCCATCTCAATTTATTGGCTTCTTAAAGAGCTAAGGGAGGAAGATGGCGTAATTTGCTGGCCGGAATATAAGAGATATGCTGAAGATTATTTCACTGTGCTGATCCTGCGTTTGCTTGGATTTCGCTGGCCTAAACAGATTGAAGCTGGAGAGCCTGTACCCGATTGGGGGGATCCAGATGGAATCATCCCGATTACTGAGCATACAGGGGAGAAAACTCTGCTTGAACGATTGCGGGACAGGCTAGCTGAGCAATTTGGAGAGGATAAAGTTTCTGATATCGAAGCAGAGTTTTCAGATATCCTTTTCAATGCTGCCTGTAAAGAAGCTCAACTGAAAAAAAAGAAGCCACCCAAAAAGAGAACTACTATTGGTGAATGGCTGGAAAAAGAATTTTTCAAGCGGCATATCAGCCAGTTCAAAAAAAGACCCATAGCCTGGCACCTGACGAGCTCAAACGGGAGCTTTCAACTGCTGCTTTTCTGCCAGAAGGTTTCCCTGGACATGCTCAAAAGCATTAAGAATCGGTATTTGGCAAAAACCCAATCATATTGTTTTGCCCTTAAAGAGCGGGCCAGGCTGGAGGAGCCTTTGCCTGAGGCGCTTTCGCGAGGAAGGCTTGAGGCCATCCTGGAAGAGCTCGAGGAGTTCCAAGAGAAAATTGATCAATTGATTAAAATGCCTTATGAGCCCTTAATAGACGATGGAGTCCGGGTTAATATTGCTCCCTTCCAGAAACTTGGATTGCTAACATCGCCAGTGCTGGCGCCAAAAGATGTTGATCGGGCTATCGCTGACCGAAATAGATGGAGAGAAGACGATAAAGAACAGCATTACTCCTGGCAAATTTAGGGTTTGACAATTATTTCATTATATTATATAATTTCAGCGAACGCTGAAATAAGCAATAATAATGATATTTAGTTTTATATCATTGAATATCAATATTTCAGCGTTTGATGAAATTAAAGGATATAGTGAAATATGATAAAAGAAAGGGAACTCCTCCAGAAGTTAAGAAATTCGGCGACCGCGATATTGTCTTCAACCGGTCTCCTCAAAATCATTGAGGGAGCATCGAATTATCCGGATTGGCCTCAAATTCGAGATGAAAAGGCTGTAGATTTTTTTATCCAAGTAGAGACAAAGGACCAAAAAAAATACTGGCTTCTTTTCGAAGTAAAATCCATTGGGCAGCCGAGATATGTCCGGATGGCTGTTGAAAAGCTCAGGAATTACTTTTCCTATGAAGCAAATACTTATTGCGTATTTGGCGCGCCCAGCATTTTCAAGGAATCTCAGGAGATCTGTAAAAAAAACGGGGTTGGCTATATTGACCTAGCAGGTAATTGCCTGTTTAATTTCGATAATATCTACATTAATATTCAAGGCAGACCAAGTCTTTATCCGACGACGCGTCCTCTGAGATCATTGTTCGCTCCGGTCGCATCCAGGGGATTGCGCGCTTTGTTCCAAAGTCCCAAAAGAGAGTGGCTTGTTAGTGAGCTTGCGAAGGAAGCCAGCATAAGTATCGGCCAGGCGTCGAACTTGAAGCGGAGGCTTTTAGATTTTGAATTCATTCAGGAAACTGATATTGCTATCAAAAAAGGGAAAAAATTCAAACTGTCAAATCCTGAATCACTGTTAAAAAAATGGGCAGATAACTACGCTTATTCAAAAAATGCCATGCGGAACTTTTTTTCTTTTGATGACACTATTACAATCGAAAATAAGCTTTCTGATTTTTTAGAGAGAAATAATATCCCTTATGCCTTTACCTTAACTTCCGGGGCCTCTTTTGTGGCTCCATTCCTCAGATATAATCGAGTGTTTATCTATGTTAGGGATAAAACTGAAGAAATCGCTAAAGCTTTAGATCTAAAAGAGGTGTCAACAGGAGCAAATTTGATCTTTTTAGAGCCATATGATGATGGCGTTTTTTACGGCTTGCAGGAATTCCAGAGGAAAGGACAGTTTCAGAATTTTAAAGTCGTTTCCGATATCCAGCTCTATTTGGATCTCAAGAGTTACAAAGAAAGAGGAGAGGAAGCTGCCGAGTTTATCCTTACCCAGAGGCTAAGAAAACAATGGTCATGAGATCTGATTATCAGAAGGAAGAAGTAGATATTTGTCTGTCTGTATTGATCGAACTGATGACAATTCTTGGTTCGTTCAGAGAGAATATGGTATTGATTGGAGGTTGGACGCCCTGGTTTCTTATCCCTGAAAAAAGAAATGAACATACAGGAAGCTTGGACATTGATATCGCTATTGATTATAAATATATCGATTCAGCTGCCTATAAAACCATATTACAGCTTTTAGCTGAAAAGGGGTATATGCAGGGAGAGCAGCCATTTATATTCTACCGAAATGTCCTTATAGAAGAGGGCAAGGTTGTGACTGTAAAAATTGATTTTCTGGCCGGCGAATATGGGGGGACATCAAAGTCACATAGGACTCAACGGGTCCAGGACATAAGAGCCAGAAAAGCAAGGGGGTGCGATCTTGTCTTTGATGACTATGAGATGATTACCTTGGAAGGAACAATGCCGGATGGGGCGCGGAATAAGGTTTCTATAAAAATTCCTGGAGTTGTTCCCTTCCTTGTTACCAAAGGGATGGCGCTCTGGGAAAGCTACAAAGAAAAACATGCCTATGATATTTATTTTGTGATTAAGAATTATGCTGGCGGGATTGAGGCGATTGCCGAAAGATTCAAACCGTATTTGAGAAATACTCTCGTAAGAGAGGGAATCGGGAAAATTCGCAATAAATTTTCAAGTGTCGATTTGGCAGGGCCGGTTTGGGTTGCTAACTTCTTGGAGATCAAAGATACAGAAGAAAAAGAAAGAATCCAGAGAGACGCTTACGAACGGGTTAATGCCTTGATAATGAAGCTTGAAATCCCTTCTTTTGAGGTTGAGGAATCATGATCATCAAGGAATTGAAAGCTGAATTTAACGAGTACTTCCAATTGCCAGATGCGGAATTAATTCTCTGGCTTGATAGGGATTTGGAATGGAAAGGAATTCTTGACCATTTAAGGAGCGATTTTAAAATAATAGAGTACAGAGGGAGTCAGCTCGAAATAAAATCAGATGTTGAACTTACCCGGGCAAAAGGAGAAAGACCGAAATTTATTCTCTATCTTGGGGAGATGAAGAGGGAATCACTCACTGTCCTCAAGGAATACGAATTTTCCGGGAAGGTTTTTGAAGATTCAATTCTTAAGGCCCTTGGCCGTTGGGGCCTGCGATTTAATCGTGAAGAAGAAGATGACATAAGAAATATCCTTCCAGTTGCTATCAGATATTATGCAGAAAAAGATTTGTCTTTCTGGAAAGAGAATAGCACTGTTGAGAAATTACGGGCAAAGCTTTGCGATGATGAATGTGTACGTTTGTTCATTGCGGACCCAGAAAGAACACTTAAAGAGCTAAAAGAATCAGGCAGATTTTCTATTTTCTGTGATTACCTTCAGGATAAATTCGGCGGTCCAGTTTTAAGGGAAAACGAAGCCGCGGCCTGGCCGGAAAAGTTTGCATCATATTTGCTTTTAACTGAGGTTAGGGCTAAAGCGGGACACCCATCTTCGTTCCCTGAATTTGATATAGCAACCTCCGATGAAAAGCACGAAGAGAACTGCCTTAGTTTTCTACGGGATTGGTTGTCCAGTACTACTTATAAAGAAGATTTCAAACGAATAGCTCATGAATTAGAACGAAAATACGACCTTTCCCTCTGGGCAGAAAACCTTTCGAATATCCCGGATGCGGAAAGTTCTTTAAACGTAGAGAGGATTGTCGAAAAGAAGATCTTGGCGAGGATTGAAAAAACGGATAGTCTTAATGCACTTTGCGAGCTTATTGATGAGAATATTGATTTAATTTCACGGATGAAAAGCCATTTCTGGTCGAGAGAGGGCGAGATCATTGCCTGGGAAGCCCTGGAAACGGCAGGCAAAATCGTCAGGGGAATCCAAGAATGTCTTAATGAATTACCGAGCATTACTGATCCGACTATTCTAATTAGAAAATACACGGAGAGTTGGTGGGAAATCGATAAAAAATATAGGAGCTTCCGGATAAAATATGACGGCGAAGAGAGACTTAAAAAGCTCAGCCGGCATATAAGCACGCTATTCAGAAAGTATCAGGAAAGCATGAACGACAAGCTTCTGAATTTATTTGAGGCGAGCGATAAATGGGAATTTCCGGAGATAGATTCTCAACATCAATTCTGGGAAAACCAAATAATTAGGAGTCAGAAAAAGCGGGCAGTCTTCCTCGTTGATGCTTTGCGGTACGATCTGGGGTGCGAAATGAAAGAGCGTCTAGAAAGCTTGTTCAGAGGGGACAAGATTTTATTAAAACCAATGCTTTCTTCTGTTCCCACGTTAACCCCGATTGGCATGGCGGCAATTATTGCGGGCAAAGACCTGGAAGCTGGCTTGGATGAAGCAGGCAATTGGAGAATATTCTCAGCCGATTCAGGAAACATAGCTGTAAAAGAAGAGAGAAAAAAATTTCTCAAGAAGCGCCATCCGAAAATTCTTTTCTTCGAATTAGAAGAATTGCTTGGAAATTCTGACGTTAAGCTTGATGGGGGAAATCCCGTCGTAATATTTACCAATGAGCTGGATGGAGTTGGCCATGAAAGCGGTGCCCTGAATATTTCCTCAGATTTTTTCGGTCAATATCTGGAAGTTCTGATAAAGGCCCTAAGAAGGCTGGGAGCTTTAGGCTTAGAGGAGATTTATATCACTTCCGATCATGGATTTATAATTCTGGACGACCTGATTGAGGCCGATAAAATTAAAGTGCCAGCTAACATAGACATTCTTTATCACGGTCACCGGTGCCTCATAGGAGAAAATATTCCTGAGAATATGGGTGCTGTTTTCAAATTTCCCGGCGCCGCAAAGATGAAATTTGCGGTTCCCAGAGGAATTGGGATATTCAGAAAACGAGGAGCAAAAATTTATTTTCACGGTGGCCTTTCCCCTCAGGAGATAGTTATTCCTTTATTGAAGATTGTATTCAAAAAGGCTCAGCCCAAGTATTGCGCAAAGATTAAGGCTCCAGATGCCATCCATAACCTTATTTTTAATATTGAATTGCTCCGTGTTATGCCCGGCGAAGGAGAACTATTTGGAGCCCCACGATATATAGAAGTAATCGGAGTTCTGGTCAGAGAAATGAAGGAAATAATTAAGCTGTCTTCACCCGACCTGGTTATCAATCAAATGAATGAAAAGATTCCTATAAGGCTTAGAATAGCTCAGGGAATACGATTCAAGTACGGAGATATTTTGAAAATCGAAGTCAAAGATGCCGATACAGGAGAATTATTGGATACCGCCGAAATTAAAATTGAGGTGGAGTCAGATGAATAATTATGATCAAAAGCAAAGAAATATCATGAACGAGGAAGTACTCGATGAACTTGATAGAAAAGTAGCGACAGCCTTTCCAGGCAGGTTTGTCAAGAAGGATTTGGTTCGTCGGGTTAAGGCCGGCGCTTATATTCCGATTTTTGTTCTGGAGTATCTTTTAAGCCGCTACTGTTCGTCAACGGAAAAAGAGATTATTGAAGAAGGCTTAAAGCATGTTAATGATATTATTGCCGATAGATTTGTCCGGCCAGAGGAAAGTGCTAAAGCTCAGTCGAGGGTAAAGGAGCAGGGAGAACATACGATTATAGATAAAATCAGGGTAAGGCTCACTCCGAGCGAAGATAAATATTGGGCGGAATTATTAAATTTCAGCCATCGCTATATCCACATACCAGACCACTTTGTCAGGGAATACGATAGGCTCCTCCAGGGTGGATTATGGGCACAGGTCGACCTTATGTATTCCTTTGATGAGGAACAAAAAGGAAAAACGAAAAGCCCCTTTGTGTTAAAAAATCTCAGACCAATCCAGATAGCCACATTTAAATTCAAGGAATATTGTGATGGCCGAGATCAGTTTTCGACAGATGAATGGCTCGATCTTCTGGAGCGGTCGACTGGCATTGAGCCAAGCATTTTTGATAAAAGAAAAAAGCTTCTCTACATCTCCCGACTTATTCCATTTGTTGAGACGAATTTTAATTTTGTGGAACTGGGTCCGAGGGGAACTGGAAAATCTTATGTTTATCAGGAAATAAGCCCCTATTCAATTTTATTAACAGGACCGACAACAGTCGCCAACCTTTTTTATAATATCAGAACGCATGAAATTGGCCTGGTCGGAAGTTGGGACGTGGTTGCCTTTGATGAGGTTGCTGACCTCGAAAAAATGCCAAAGGAAGTGTTAACAACGCTAAAAACGTATTGTGAATCCGGAATGTTTGCTAGGGGAAGGGAAAATCTTCAGGGGAGAGCCTCGATAGCTTTATTCGGGAATACGAATCAGCCTGTAGAAGTGCTTGTTAGAACATCTCATTTGTTTACTCCGATGCCTTCGTTGGTGAGAACTGATATGGCTTTTTTAGACAGATTGCATTTCTATCTTCCCGGATGGGAAATGCCAAAGATGGAAAATCGATTCTTGACCAGCCACTATGGCCTGGTTGTCGATTATCTTGCTGAGGCATTCAAAGAATTGCGAAAACAGAACTATACTGAAATTGTGGATCGATTTTTTAGGTTCGGATCTCATTTGAATACTCGAGATGTTAAAGCAGTAAGAAAAACTGTTTCTGGCTTTATTAAGCTGTTAAACCCGAGTGGGCAGGTTGAAAAGGAAGATTTGGAATTTTATCTAATGGTTGCTCTGGAGGGGAGACGGCGTGTTAAGGAACAACTCAAAAAACTCGGAGCCTATGAATATTATAAAACGAGTTTTTCTTTCGTGGATGAGGCTACTGAGATTGAGAAGTATGTAGCAGTTCCTGAAATGGGCGGGACTAATCTGGTTTCTCCAGACCCGCTTCCTCCTGGCTCTGCCTATGTGATTTCAGTCTCGGGTAACGGGAAAGTGGCCTTCTATAGGCTGGAAGTAGTGACATCGGGTGGCTCGGGAAAAATGAAAATTTCAGGCCCAATAGATACGACTTTACGACAATCAGTTCAGACAGCCTGGGCATATCTGAATTCACGAAAAGAACAGATGGGATTTTCAGAAATCATTAATACAAACGATTTCCATTTTCAGGGTATTGATTTACTGGGAAATGGAGAAGAATGCGAAGCAGGAGTGGGAGCTTTTGTCGCTTTATACTCTGCTGCTTTAAAAAAGCAAATGCTGCCAGGATTGATAATTCTGGGAGACTTAACGGTGCAGGGAAATGTTAAACCTTGCCGCTCCCTGATCGAACCGCTCCAGGTGGCGATGGAAAATGGGGCAAAAAGAGTTATTTTACCCACTGAAAATCGCCGGCATTTTCTTGAGGTTCCTCCCGATGTCATGGAAAAGGTAGATCCGATTTTTTATGCAGATCCCCAGACTGCAGCGGCAAAGGCTTTGGGATTGCATTAAAAGGCTTAATTCATGTTTAATTCAAAAATAGCAAACCTCACTTGGCTTAGGGGATAAGCCCGCCATAATGAATGCTTATGAAAGGGGTTAGCAAAAGAGCTTAGATTAGATGCTTTCAGCATATGTCAATTATCCAAGGTGCAAGATATCAGTCCATAAGGATGCTTCTTGTAACCGAATTCGGGCAAGGGACAAGGCTAAACAGCGCGTTATTCACATCGATAGATCAAATGTTGACACCGAATTAAGCAAACTTGCAGTTCGAAATTTGAAATTTGCCTCAGTTGCCGAGTTAAATGATATCTGGATTCACATTAATCTTGAAGACATATCAAGTGAAGAGAGTCTGATAAGGACGATTCAAGAAATAATCGGAAAAAGCTATAAGAGGTTAGCTCGTGCCAAAATTGTGACACACTGTGCATATCCGGGAGATTTAAAGCCAGATTCAGAGGATTGCGCTCATTCATTCACGAAACCTTTCCATTATTTGGTGATAAGAAGCAAAGCGGCGATTTCAAGCCGGCAGGAAAAGATCGAAGCCATTATCGAAACGATAACTTCACGAATAGCTAATTTCAACTCGCTCTATAGAGGTGGCCCGAGCCTATATTTTTATAAACGAATCGTTGAATTGCGCAAGAAGCATACCAGAATCTTGGATTTCTTCTCTGATAATTATAATTTTGAAGTTCTGTATGCAACGTTGGTATATTGGGACATGAATAGCAGGGGGGCCAAGCTCAAATATTTTGATGATTTTAAGAGCGTATTGCGCTCCTGTCTTCCTCAGTTTGAAGCGATAGAGAGTGCAATGCAAAGCTTTAGCCCGACACAGAGCCATTATATAATTGAGCTTCTTAGAAGGACGTACGAAGGCATGACCTTAATGGAGACATCTGGAAGACTTGTTTCTAATTCCAAATGTCTCCATTTCCTCTTCCCATCATTGTGCATCCCTATGGACAGGACGAATACATTAAAATTTTTGTTTGGTAATACGAATGAATCTATAAATCGTTACTTAGAGGCAATCCAGTTTTCGTTTGATATAATGCGGATGGACATACAATTTGAAAAGTATCTTGATAACCAATGGAACCAAACCGTTCCAAAATTGATTGACAATGCGATAATTCTTTTAAGCGGAAAGAGTCTAAGAAAACCTTCTAGAATCTAAGGCAAATAATATTTTATGTTATTTTTCTTTTTTTATATGGCCTACCTTATAAAGGCTGCACACGTATCGAATTGTTTATAATTTGGCCTTTGCAACTTCTCCATTTCATTCCACGGCTAGTAGCCTGCATAAAACAAGTTTCTTACGCCAGATCGAACTTCTCTGGCTTGATGTAGGCATACTTATTCAACTAGTCTTCTGTATACTCTGAAAGATATGAGGTTATAAGTCTGAGGTAAGAGCTGACGGATGGAAACACTCCCCCCACCAGGCTCCTGCATCTTATCTCAGTTTTGATCCTCAGCCAGCTTCCTGGTGGTCTCAAGATCAGGCTGAAGCCAGATCTGCTTGAGCTTCTCTGCCAGACGTCCCTCGTCCTTAGAAGATACCCTGGCAAGGATATTCCTCATAAAATGAACCTTACAGCGCTGCCAGGAGTCACTTATCCACTCCTTCCTCACCGCCGCCTGTATCCCCTGATGAGCGTCCTGGATTATCATACATACGCGCTTAAAACCACGGATATTGAGATTCATACAATGAAAAGAAAGGTTGAGATATAAATCTAGCTTAAGGAAATTACAAAAATTATTTTTGTTAACGAAAATAGTTGCAGTTTATATGAAAAACTTTATTTTGATGTTTTGACTTTTTTCTTATTGGCATTTTTGGTAATAGGTAGCACTATTATTTCATCTTTGGGACTTCCGAAAATTCCGATTCCTGTTGTGGAGTCTATATCAAATTCTTTTAATTCGCCTGATGATGTTTTGATAATTACCTTCCCAGGAGACTTTAGGTCTGTTTTATCTACTGAAAAGCTAGTAGGAGTAATGTTAATTGTAATGGTTCCTCCCTTTGATACTGAAACAAATTTGTCTTTAATTCTTTTAATCTTCATGATTTCGCCTCCAAAAAAGAGCATAAACAATACCTTTCAGAGGTGCCCACCCCCCTTAGGAGGTCAATATAATATTTTCATAATTAGAGAGCTTTTTCAAGTCAATTATGTTTTTCTTTTGGGCTCGGCAGTGTCAAGTTTTGTTCGCAATTTGGCCATTGTAACCTCTCCATTTAAAGCTTCTTGAGGTGAGGGTCAAGGATAATTTAAAGATAGGATGATAATAGAGGTACTTTTCAGGTTTTATGAGGAGTTAAATGATTATTTGCCCGAGAAGTGCAGAAAAAGGGATTTTGTGGTTAGATTTGATGGGCCAGTAACGGTAGGGAAGGCCATTGAATCGCTGGGGCTTCCGTGAGGGGAGGTTGGCTTGGTTATGGTAGAGGGGCGGAATAACCGGGCTCTGACCAGAAAAAGTTGTTTTGCTTTTTAGGGATCGCTATAGTATATTTTTGAATCGAAAGTCAAAAACTAATTCCAGGCTTGAGGGGTTGCCAAGCCCATGGAAGATAACAAATCATTATCCTCACAAATGAAAACAATATTGATGAAAGATTGTGAGAAGTCACAATCTGAGATTGAAAAGTACATAAACTCCCTGGGAGGAAAATTTATCAGATGCCCCTACAATTTTTTCTCTGAATCAGATGCCCACTCGTTTCTTTATTATTACATATTTCGATCGGGATGGAAGCCATTAAAACTGCCTCATCCTACCAAAGATCCTTCTATAAAAACAGTGCTTATCCATAGAGGATACCCTACCAGCTTCAGATATAGAAAAGACACAATGAAATTGGATAGAAAGGGAGGAAGGGGACACTATGATCTGGTTATACTAAACCCTGAATTCTTGGCTAATCATTCTATTAGTGAAGTCATTGCCAAAAGTTTCAAGAAATGCTGTATAGAGGAAAACAATCATATTTTGGCTGCGATAGAGTTTAAGTTGATCGTAGATCCTTTGAGTAAGCAGTTTAAATCTGAGATAAAAAAAGATTTTATTAAACTGACCTGGGCTATTGAAAAGAGACAAGCACAAAGTGCCTATATGATAATTTTTAACCGCTGTAGACCTGAAAAGGCCTTTGTTAATAAGCTCGATAGAATTGTCAGAGAAAATCCGAATGTTAGGGGCTTGTATATTGAGTCGGTCCTGAAACCCGAGAGAAGTTTTTACATTAATTACATAAACGACTGGGAGAGAAAGTTGCGGTTTAAGCAGGATAATTCTGGCGGGAATTAAAGTGATTTACCGCCATGTGGCGCGCTCGCTTTTTTAATTATTAAGGATGTTGGTGAGCCCGGGTTTTGAAGAAAGTAATTCGATTTTTAGTATCCTGGCAATTTGGAAAGGGCAAAGAGGATTCAATAATATGAAGGCGAAAGAGGTTACCTTCAGGTTCTATGAGGAGTTGAATGATTATTTGCCGGAGGAGTGCAGGAAAAGGGACTTTGAGGTCAGGTTTGATGAGCCGGTAACGGTGGGGAAGGCAATAGAATCGCTTGGGGTTCCCAGGTCTGAGGTTGACCTGATTCTCGTCAATGGGCAGTCGGTTAGCTTCAGGTACAGGCTCAAGGATGGGGACCGGGTCAGCGTCTATCCAATATTTGAGCAGATTGATATCTCTGGCGTGACCAGGGTGAGGAAACAGCCGCTCATAAAGCTTCGGTTTCCAGAAAATAAGGATTAAAAGAAGTAGTAGGCGGCGAAGAGAAGGCGCAGGTTGGTGACGGTTCTGGTCGGGTTCGCCCGGCCGCGGGTGTCGCGCGGACCGTAGGCGGCTGAGGTCAGCTCCACTTCCTGAGCTAAGCGAACCTTGCCGGCGTTAAAAACAAGGCGCGGGGCGATTCTAAAAAGATGATCGATGGTGTCGCCGCGGCTGTAGATGGAGCCGGCGATGTCTTTGCTTGCGCCGTAGTTTTTGCTGTAACCTCCGAAGAGCCCGGCCTGCCAGCGGCTTCCGTTCGTCTGGATTTCCAGCCAGGCCGAGCCGGTGTTTACCGGCGTGTAGGTCCAGCGCAGCTCGGGCAGGCTGCCGATTTCTGAGACGGCATAGCCGCCGAGCATCGTCAGATGATGGAGGTTTCCGCCGTAAACCACCTGGGCTTTTACGGTCAGCGGAGCGGTCTTCAGCCGGGCGAAAGCGTAAGCCGCCGCGGAACTAACCGATTCGTCAGCCTGGTAGCCCGTCGCGGTGCTCAGACGTGGCACGATCCTTAGAAAATTTCCGCCGCCCCCGACCAGCAGATTTTTATTCGCATATGCCGCCTTTACATCCAGCTCGGGGAAAGCCGCATTCCTGAAATAAACCGTGCTGACGCCGTCCGGTCCGGTGGAAGCAAAGTCCCGCTGCGAAAGCGCCGCCGCCGAGAGCGAAAACTTTCCTTCCGTCCAGGTGAAACGAATCTGCGGCGCCCGCGAAAAAGGCTCAAACGGCGCGCCCGTGTTGAACGAAACCACTTCCGGAAAACTTTCGGTGATGAACATCGGGTGCCAGAACTGCCCGATCATAAGCTCGCTTTTTGCCCAGTTGAGTTTGAGGTAAGCGTGCCTGAGTCTGAAGCCGTTTATGTCCGGGTCGGAATGGCCGAAGAATTCTCCCTCAATATAACCCTGAGTCTTTGCTCCCAGCGCCTTCGGACCGGTGATCCGGAGCGCCAGCCTCGTCTGAATCGACAGAATGTGGAAGGTGTCGTTGGCGTTGAGGTCGCGTCCGTCGGGGTCAAGGAGCTGATCTTTCGGATAAAGCAGGAAATGCCCTTCTCTGATGCTCACCGTCTGGCGCGTGTCGTAGAGCACATCAGTCTTGATGAACCCGCTGAAGGTCAGGGCGATTTTATCGTCCTGGCTCTGCGCCTTGAGGGCAATCGGACCGAGCAATAACCAGCCCGCAATTGCCAGATTTAATAAAAGTGCCGCTAATTTTTTCCGTTTCATAATGGAGTATTTATAGCAAAATCAACCCATTATTTCCATTCAATCGGCTGCGTTTCTTTAACGGTTTACGCCTTTATAACCAATCGCGTTCAGGCTCGTCCGGCCGTCCTCAGAGATTCTTCTGAATTTCCACCAGGGTTGATTCCGCATCCTGCCGGATTTCAAAGTCGCGCTTCTGGAAAACGGCGATCATCCGCGGATTGTCGGTGGTCGTATAGGCAACGATCTTTTTCACGCCCCAGGCCCGGGCGATTTCCGTGCAGTAGTCGGTGAGCAGCCCCCCGAGCCCCCGATTCTGCCAGTTGTCCTGAACGAGCACCGCATACTCAGCCACCGTTCTGCCGGGGTCGGCCGTCAGCCTGCCCACCCCCAGAATCCGGCGCTTGTTCCCGTCCT
>Ga0172364_10001485_pt1 | contig 18083 bp, 16 predicted proteins | sample LakKivSesite10cm_FD_114545 | JGI IMG/M metagenome (GOLD analysis project Ga0172364, IMG submission 114545) | Sediment microbial communities from Lake Kivu, Rwanda - Sediment site 10cm | ecosystem: Environmental > Aquatic > Freshwater > Lake > Sediment | place: Rwanda: Western Province, Lake... | reverse complement strand
TTGAAGCGTCTCCTGCATGTGCACCCCCTGCTACCGGAGATACTGGACGCGAGAAGCTATCTGGAGAACGCCGAGATAGCGGCCGGCTACCCCGACCTCTCCCTGGACAGGGAATCGCTCCTTCAGCGCATCACCATGCCCGTCGTCTTGGAGGGGCCGCGCTCGTGGGATGCGGTCAGGGCCTCCTTCCACCAGTTCAAGCGGCGCTACCGCAACACCTACGCTGCGTTCCATTCCTCCTATCGCGATGGGGCGGTGGCGATGAGGCTCCAACTGGACGGCGCCAGACAGAAGCTGGCGGCCCTGGACTACCTCAACTCGCTGACCGAACTGGGCGGCCCGGTGGGAAGAGGGCTCGAGGAGCGACTGGAAAGCCTGGCCAAAGCGGTCCGGGCCTGCTCAGGTAAAGAGGACAACCTGCAACTGGAGCATTGTCCCAGGTGCCTGGAGTGCGGCCTGCCCCTGGGGGAGCGGCTTCCCGTGGGGGAGGTGGACACCCTGGTAGCGGAGGTGGAATCGGCCCTGGGCCAGCAGAACCTGCGCCTGAGCCGCGTCCTTGTACGCGACATCATGGAGGGCCGTGCCGACCAGCGGCTGGACGACCTGTTGAGGATTGTGCAGGCCAGCGACCTCTCGGCCCTGGCCAACACGCTGGACGAGGAGATGGTGGAGTTCATCCGAGGTCTCCTGGTGTGATGAGGCTCATCGTCGGACTTGGCAACCCTGGCACCGAGTACGCCGCCACCCGCCACAACATGGGCTTCCGCTGCGTGAACCTTCTGGCGAGGAGACACGGCATCCGCTTCTCCATACGCCGCAGCAAGGCCTCCATAGCCATCGGCGAAGTCGAGGGCCAGCAGGTGGCGCTGGCCAAGCCACGCACCTACATGAACAACAGCGGCGAGGGCGTCCGCTACCTCCTGGGGCGGCTCTCCGCCGTCCCCGGCGACCTGGTGGCGATATACGACGACATGGACCTGCCCCTGGGAAGCATCCGCGTGCGCGCCGGAGGCAGCGCTGGCGGCCACAGGGGGATGGCGTCCATCATCCAGGCAGCGGGCACACAGGCGATACCGCGCATACGCGTGGGCATCGGAAGGCCCCCGGAGGGGATGGACCCCGTCGATTACGTGCTGAGCCCGTTCCTTCCCGAGGAGGAGGCCCTGGCCAAGCAGGCCACCGCCCGGGCCGCCGAGGCGGCCGTGCTCCTGCTCCGCGAGGGCATCGAGGCGGCGATGGAGCGCTTCAACGCCCGTGAGACGGCGGAGGGATAGCCAGCCGTCATGTGACCCTCTCAGCCGTTGAAGCCGAAATCCCCATCTGCTACACTTGGCACGTTTGCCAGAGGAGGTGCCCATGCCCCTCAGCCGCGACGAGGTGATACACATAGCGACCCTCTGCCGCCTGGGGCTGAGCGAAGAGGACATCGAGGTATTCCAGGAACAGCTGTCGAACATCCTGGAGCAGTTCGAGGTGCTCCAGGAGGTAGATACCGAGGACGTCGAGCCCACGGGCCACTCGGTGGCGCTCCACAGCGTGATGCGGGACGACGAGCCCCGTCCCTCCAGCGACAAGGAGGATGTCCTGGCCAACGCCCCGCGCCGCGAGGGAGACTCCTTCCGCGTGAAGGCCGTGCTGGAGGAGCACGGTGCCTGAGCTGTGGGGACTGACCGCCCACGAGGCCGGCGACCTCCTCCGGCGGAGGGAGACCAGCTCCCACGAGCTTACCGAGGCCTCCCTTGCGCGCATCGGAGCCGTAGAGCCGCACATCAAGGCCTACACCACCGTTACCGATGAGGTGGCCCGTAAGCACGCCAGGGAGGCCGACGAGGCGATCGCCCGCGGCGAAGGCAGCCCTCTCACCGGCGTGCCCATGCAGATAAAAGACCTCATCTGCACAAAGGGCATCCGCACCACCTGTGGCTCCAGGATGCTGGAGAGTTTCGTCCCCACCTACGACGCCACCGTGACCACCAGGCTATACGACCAGCGCATAGTGCTCCTGGGCAAGGGGAACATGGACGAGTTCGCCATGGGCTCCTCCACCGAGAACTCCGCCTTCTTCCCCGTCCACAACCCGTGGGACCTGGAACGCGTCCCCGGGGGGAGCAGCGGCGGGGGAGCGGCGGCCGTCGCAGCCAGGGAGTGTTTCTACGCCCTGGGCTCCGACACAGGCGGCAGCATCCGCCAGCCGGCGGCGCTCTGCGGAGTGGTAGGTCTCAAGCCCACCTACGGCCTGGTGAGCCGCTACGGCCTGGTGGCCTTCGCATCGTCCCTGGACCAGATAGGCCCCATAACCAGGGACGTGACCGACGCCGCCCTGGTGCTCAACTGCATTGCGGGGCACGACCCGCTCGACTCCACGTCTATACCGCGGCCCGTCCCCGACTACGCCAGGGCGCTGCAAGAGGGCGTGAAAGGCCTCCGCCTGGGCATACCGGCCGAGTACTACGGCGAGGGCATCGACGCGGGCGTCAAGGAGGTGCTGGAGGAGGCCGCAAAGGTGCTGGAGGGCCTTGGCATTCACCTGGAGGAGGTGTCGCTGCCCAGCACCCGCTACGCCCTGGCCTGCTACTACATCATCGCCCCCTCCGAGTGCTCCGCCAACCTGGCGAGGTACGACGGCGTCAAGTACGGCTTCTCCTACCAGGACACCGACGACATGTGGGAGGCGATGGAGAAGACCCGGCAGTACGGGTTCGGGCCCGAGGTGAAGCGGCGCATCATGCTGGGCACATACGCCCTCTCCGCCGGCTACTACGACGCCTACTACCTGAAGGCCCAGAAGGTGCGGACGCTCATCCGGCAGGAGTTCGACGAGGTGTTCCAGCGGGTGGACGCCCTGGTGACGCCCACGTCGCCATCGGTGGCCTTCCGCCTTGGTGAGAAGACGGCGGACCCCGTCCAGATGTACCTGAGCGACATCTGCACCATACCGGTGAACATGGCCGGCCTGCCGGGCATCTCGCTCCCCTGCGGCTTCTCGGAGGGGATGCCGGTGGGGATGCAGCTCATCGGGCCGCACCTGAGCGAGGAGACGCTGCTTCGAGTGGCCTACGCATACGAGCAGGCCACCCCGTGGCACACGAAGTGGCCCCCGCTGTAGCTCCCGGACGGGCGAGGCCCTTCTAGCCTAGCTGACCCTGGCAAACTTCTGGACGCGCGGCGTCCTGCCTATCTCGCCCTCGTAGATATCGCCGCGGGAGTCCACCCAGATGCCGTGCGCCACCTCCAGCACCCCCCTGCCCTCGCTCTCGCGGCCCTGCCACGAGGAGAGCTCATTCCCCTCGAGGTCGCGGATGCTTATCTTGGGCTGGTAGGGCCCGCCGATCTCCGCCACGTATACGATGTCGTTCTTCCAGTCCATGTACACGTCCGAGGGGTTGTTCAGCCCCGCCCACTCGGTGACATAGTCGCCGTCGCCCCTGAAGAGCTGGATGCGCCGGTTCTCCCGGTCGCAGACGTACACCGTGCCGTGCCTGTCCACGCCGATGTTGTGGGGCAGCGCGAACTGGCCCGGCCCCGTGCCGGGTCCGCCCCACGTCTTGAGCAGCTTCCCTTTAGGGGAGAACCTGTGCACGAGGTAGTTGGCATACCCGTCGGAGACGAAGAGGTCGCCCGACGGCCCGACGGCCAGCCCGGTGGGCATGTTGAAGGGCGCGCGGCGCAGGAGCGGCGCCGCCCAGTCCCTCGTCCCCATCGTCATCAGCAGCTCGCCGTCCAGCGTGAACTTCTCCACGGTATGCGCCTGCGCGTCGGTGGCATACAGGTTGTCATCGGCGTCTATGAAGATGCCGTGGGGCCAGCGGAAATGGCCCTCCCCCCAGCAGGAGATGAAGCTGCCATCCCTGTCGAATACCAGCACCGGATGGTTGCCCCGGTTGAAAACGTAGACCCTGTCCTTGGAATCGCACGCTATGTCCACGACGCCGCCGGAGCGCTCCAGGCCGCCGAACTCGAAGTTCTCCGGTATCCTGGCCCATCCTTCCACCCGCTCGTACCTGTAGTTGCCGCTTCCCAGTGCCATCGCTCTACTACGCCTCCTTTTCGGGGCCGGTCCCAGGGCTTCAGCCAGGCCCTCAGGGGCCTGGACGCCTTTGCCAAGCGGCCCTCTGGGCTAGATAATAGGGGGGCAAACCGATACGGTCAAGACGGCCCGGAATCGCTGAAGAAGGAGGGAGACGATGGCAAGGAGAATACGCATCACCGCTGGCCCGGTGACTGTGGAGGCCGAGCTGAACGATACCCGCACGGCCCAGGCCATCTGGGACGACCTGCCCATCAAGGCCCACGGCAACCGGTGGGGCGACGAGATCTACTTCGGTATCTCCTCGCGGGGAGAGGAGGAGAAGGCACACGACGTGGTGGGGGTGGGGGACCTGGCTTTCTGGCCGCCGGGCAACGCCCTCTGCATCTTCTTCGGCCCCACCCCTGCAAGCCGCGGGCGCGAGCCTCGCGCTGCCAGCCCGGTAACCGTCTTCGGCAAGGTCATCGGAGATGCAACGGCGTTCCGGCAGGTGGCTTCGGGCACCGAGGTGACTATCGAGAGGGCGGACTAGCGACGCCAGCTATGGCCCTCGGTGGCCTCGAGGAACTTCCTCACCAGATGAGGGCTTGAGGCCACCAGGCTCTCCTTCGAGAGGTCGGCACGCTCGCCGTGTTTGTCCACCACCAGGCCACCGGCCTCCCTGACCAGGATCAGACCCGCCGCGATGTCCCACGGGTAGAGGTGGTGGTGGAAGTAGAGGTCAAGCCGGCCGCAGGCTGCATAGGCGAGGCTCAAGGAGGAAGAGCCCATTATGCGGAGGCCCTGCATGCCCGGCCATAGCCCGTGCAGCATGTCGAGCGCCAGCTTTCCCTTCCAGTCCACGTACCCAAGGTCACACCCCATCAGGCACTCCTCCAGGGTCTGCTTGGACGAGACGCAGATAGGCCTGCCGTTCAGCGTGGCACCCTTCCCCTCCTCGGCGGCAAAGAGCTCCTCCCGGAACGGGTCATAGGTAACGCCGAGCACCACATCATCGCCCTCGGCCAGCGCGACCACCGCGCAGCAGTGAGGGACCCCGGAAGCGAAATTGCGGCTGCCATCCAGCGGGTCAACCACCCAGGTGTAACGGGAGCCCAGGTCCAGCACCTCCGACTCCTCGGAACGGACGCTCAGGTCCGGGTACTGCTGGCGAAGGACGCCCAGGATCGCCTTCTCAGCCCGCACGTCCACGTTGGTGACCACGTTCCCCCGCCCCTTGAACGAGACGCTCACCTCCCTTGAGAACCCCTCCCGGATGACGCGGCCACCGGCGCGGGCGGCCTCTTCAGCCACGTGCAGCGCCGAGTCGCCCTCCACGGAGGCGGGCAGCGAGCCGGATGTACCTTCCCCAGCGATGTCGGCCTCCTCACCTACCGCAAGCTCAGCCTGCCCATTACCTCGGAGACGGTCTCCCGGGCGATGGCTTGCGCCCTCCGCGCCCCGTCTGCCAGCACATCCTCTACCAGGCCGACTTTCGACTCGTATCCATGACGCCGCTCCCTGAGCGGCTCCAGGTAGCGGTTGATGCCCCTGGCCAGGTGCTCCTTGCACTCCACGCAGCCGCGGAAAGCGTTCAGGCATTCGAAGTAGATCACGCCCTCGTCGTCGGGATTGAAGTGCTTGTGCAGCGAGTAGACGTTGCAGACCCAGGGCCTGCCAGGGTCGCTCCGCCGCAGCCGCTGCGGGTCGGTGAAGGCGGTCAGCACCCGCTGCCGCGTCACCTCGGGGGTGGCCGCTATCTCCAGGTCGTTGTCCAGGCTCTTGCTCATCTTCTGCACGCCGTCCAGCCCCAGGATTACGGGGGCCCTGCTCAGCTTGGCCTGTGGCTCGGGAAAGGTATCCCCGAACATCCGGTTGAAGCGCCGGGCGATCTCCCGCGTCAGCTCGATGTGAGGCACCTGGTCCTCTCCCACAGGCACGGTGTCGGCCTTGTAGAGCAATATGTCGGCGGCCTGGAGGACCGGATATCCCAGCAGGCCGTAGCTCACGCTCTCCTCGGTCTCGTGCATCTGCCGCACCTTCTCCTTGAAGGTTGGCACGCGCATTACCCACCCCAGGGGCGTCACCATGCTGAAGATGGTGTGCAACGTCATCACCTCGGGCACGTGCGACTGGACGAAGAGGATGCTCCTCTCCGGGTCGAGGCCCGCGGCCAGCCAGTCCAGCACCATCTCGCGGATGTTGGGCGTGATCTCGCGGACCTCGTCGCTCGACCTGATGTCGGTGAGGGCGTGTATGTCCACGGCGCAGTAGATGCAGTCGTACTCGTCCTGGAGCGCCGCCCAGTTCTCCAGCGCGCCCAGGAGGTTTCCTATGTGGAGCCGTCCCGAAGGGCGTGCCCCCGAGAATATCCGCCCTTTTCTCCCCTTCTGCGCCAATAGACCGTCTCCTGACAGGAAGTCCGGTAGGGAAGTCTAGCACAAGGAGTGCGGCCGGACAAGGCGAAAAGCCCTCCATGATGGTCGGGCCACCCATGAGTGAGGGGCTGGACAACCCGCCCGTGGCGGCGATAATTTATGTGGCAGAAGTCAGAGGAGGTCCCTTACAGATGCAACCAGGATCGCTTATCAGGTCGGTTACTGCCAGGCAGGTCTTCTCCGACCGGGGCCACCCGGGCGTGGAGGCCGCCGTGGTCACACAGGACGGCTCCATGGGGATGGCGGTGGTCACGGCGGGCACCTCGGTGGGAAAGCACGAGGTTCAGTTTGCCTATGACGGGGGAGAGCGCTGGGACGGTATGGGCGTGATGAAGGCGGTCGAGAATATCCACCACGCCATCGCCCCCGCACTCACAGGGAAAGACGCCGCCAGGCAACGGGAAATAGACGACATCATGATAGCCCTGGACGGCACGCCCAACAAGGCGAAGCTGGGCGGTAACGCCACCGCAAGCGTATCCGCCGCCGCCCTCAAAGCCGGGGCCGCGAGCCTGGGCATACCCCTGTACCAGCACATCGGCGGGGTCAACGCGTGTATCCTGCCCACCCCGGGTGTGCTCGCCATCCTCGGCAGCAACAGGTACGGTGGGGGCGAGAGGGCCGGGGTCAAACCGAGCTACACCTTCATGTGCCACGGGTTCGATACCTACTCCGAGGCCTCATACGCCTGCTGGGCGGTGAGAAGGGCTTTCGACCGGCTCTTCCTCAAACGCTTCGATATCAAGATAGCGGGAATCGAGCGTCCCTGGCTGCCGCCGGGCATGGTGCAGCATGACAGGGAGCTGTGGGACCTGATGGTGGAGGCCATCGCTCTTTCGGGGAATGAGGGCAGGATCGGCTTCCAGGTGGACATCGCCGCGGGGTGCTACTACGAGGCAGAGAAGGACGCATATGTTGGCCTGTTCTCCAGGGGGGAGAAATCAAGGGACGACCTCATCGCGCTCTACAAGGAGATGACGACCAGCTACCCCTTCGTCGTCCTGGAGGACCCTCTCGACGAGGACGATTACCTGGGCCACGCCATGGTGACCAGGGAAACAGGGGTCCAGGTCGTGGGCGATGACCTGTTCACCACCGATATCGAGCGCCTCAAGAAAGGCGTCGAGGTCGGGGCCTGCAACACGGTCCTGCTGAAGGTGAACCAGATAGGTACAATCAGCGAGGCCTTCGACGTGGTGGAGTTTGCCTACAGGCATGGCTACGGCGTCATGCCGTGTAGCAGCAGGGGCGAGGGCGCTGACATAGCGGACTACGCAGTAGGGCTGGGCACGGGCAACGTGAGGGAGAGCGGCGTGGGCCCTACGGCCAACAGGCTGCTGGAGATAGAGGCGGAGCTCGGCGGCAGGGCGAAGTTCCTGGGGAGGGCAGGGTTCAAGCCGTGATAGACTGTTGTCCCACCCGAAATCCTTCCATGTGCTACAGCGGACCAGGGTAAAGAGGACCACTCCCGCTCCCACGGAAGGAGTTGTGTGCCACAGGTGGAACCACGGATTCAAAATACAGAGACCCTGCTCTCCACCGGCAACATCCGCGGGAGGAGAGCCGTCCTGGAGATACTCGAGGCTGGGCTGCAGGCCTCCGACCCGTACGGCAACACCAGGGAGCTGGTCCGCATCGAGAACGGGCGCCTGGTCGTGGGCAATAAGGACTTCGAGCCGCTCGGGTCGCCCAGGACGGGCGACGAGGTCTACGAGCTCTCCGAGACGGGCAACATCTACGTCTTCGGGGCGGGTAAAGGTATCCAGCGGGTGGCCAAGGCGATTGAAGACATCCTGGGAGACAGGCTTACGGGAGGCCACGTAATCGACAAGAAAGGCCACCCTGTCATCCTCGAACGGATAGGCGTCACCCTCGGAGGCCACCCCGCTCCTGATGCGGACTGCGCAACGGGCTGCCAGCGAATCCTGGAGATGGCCCGGGGCCTCACGGAGAAGGACCTGGTCTTTACCTGCGCCGGCAACGGCGTCTCCTCACTCCTGACCATGCCCGCTCCCGGCCTGAGCATAGACGACCTGAGCAGGACCACGTATCTCACCCAGATAGAGCGCGGGATGCCCACCGGAGAGCTGTGTCCTATCAGAAACCACCTGGACATGATGAAGGGCGGGAGGATATCCCGCTACATCCACCCGGCGAAGATGGTCCACATACTGGCGATCGACCCCGGCGATTATCAACAGCTCATGCACCAGAACCGCTGGCTGCACACGCTCCCCGACTGCACTACCTACCAGATGGCCATCGAGAGCCTCAAGAGAGCGGACGCTTGGGACGCCGTGCCGGAGGCGGTCAGAAACTACCTGGAGGCGTCCGACCCCAAGTACGAAACGGTAAAAGCGGAGGAGTTCGAGAGGATGTCCTTCCGCATCTTCGGGGTGATGCCCGGCTACTGGCAGAGCGGAATGCTACCGCCCGCTATGAACAGGTGCAGGGAGCTGGGCTTCAGGCCAGTGCTGCTGACAGACAGGATGGGCCACGTGGAGGCGAGTCAGGCCGGCCTGTACATGGCTACCATCGCCAGGACCATCGAGCGGAGCGGCCAGCCCTTCGAGCCACCCTGCGCCCTGTTCAGCCACGGCGAGTTCGTGGTGACCGTGGGCGATGAGTCCGGAATAGGCGGGCGAAACCAGGAGTTTGCCCTATCGGCGGCCCCAGGCATCGAAGGTAGCGAGAACATCGTAATCGGCTCGGTGGACACCGACGGCACCGATGGCCCGGGCGACCAGTTCGCCGAGAGGCCTGTGGGCATCCCGTGTCTGGCCGGCGGCATCGTGGACGGGAGGACCGTGGAGCTCGCGAGGCGGAGGGGTATCGACCTGGCAGGAGCGTTGAAGAGGCACGACACCACGCCCGCCCTGTGGGCGCTGGACAGCGGGATAGTGGCAACGCCCAACATAAGCCTGAACGACCTCTCCGTGGCGCTGATAATCGGCTCTGGCGAATAGCAGAAGGAGCAGGAGAATGGGACCAGGAGCACGCATCAGGTCGGTCATGGCCCGGGAGGTCTTCTCCGACCGCGGCCACCCCGGCATCGAGGCCACCGTAGTCACCGAGGACGGCTCCCGCGGCACGGCGATGGTCACGGCGGGCCTCTCCGTCGGCAAGCACGAGGCCCAGTTCGCCTATGATGGGGGAGAGCGCTGGGGCGGGCTGGGCGTGATGAAAGCCGTAGCCAATGTCCATGACATCATAGCCCCGGCTCTCAGGGGGATGGATACAACCAGGCAACGGGAGATCGACGGGGTCATGATAGAGCTTGACGGCACGCCCAACAAATCGAGGCTTGGAGGAAACGCCACGGCCAGCGTCTCCGCCGCCGTCCTGAAAGCGGGCGCTGCCTCCCTCGGCATCCCCCTGTACCAGCACATCGGTGGGGTCAACGCCTGCATACTGCCGGTACCTTGTGCAGGCGCGTTCAGCGGGAGCGAGCGGTATGGGGGCGGGCCGCCTGGTTCCTCGACGGGCGACAAGCCCAGCTACTCCTTCCCCTGCTATGGGTTCGATAGCTTCCTGGAGGCCTCTTACGCCGGCTGGGAGATCTCGCAGGAGTTCCACCGGATGCTCACCAGGAGGTTCGGCATAGGGTCCCAGACCTCGGGCTATCCGGGAATACCCCCGGGGACAGTGGGCCACGACAGCGAGCTCTGGGACGCCATGGCCGAAGCCATCGAGAATGCAGGCTACAAGGGGAGAGCGGGCATCCATATCGACGTCGCGGCCGGCACCTACTACGACGGAAGAAAGGACGTGTTCACCGGGCTGTTCTCCAAAGGGGAAAAGGGCAGGGAAGAGCTGATCGGGCTGTACAGAGAGATGGTCAAATTGTATCCCGTGGTGATCCTGGAGGACCCCCTGGACGAGGAGGACTACGAAGGGCACGCCGTCCTGGCAAGGGAGCTCGGCATCGAGATCGTGGGCGACGACCTGTTCACCACGAACGTCAGGCGACTCCAGCACGGGATAGACACAGGTGCTGCGAACGCGATGCTCCTGAAAGTGAACCAGGTGGGCACCATAACCGAGGCCTTCGATGCCGTACAGGTAGCTTATCGCGCGGGCTACGGCGTCATGCCGTGTAGCAGCAGGGGTGAAGGGGCTGCCCTCGCTGATTATGTGGTCGGCTTGGGAACCGGCCACATGAGGGAGGGTGTGGCAGGCCCGATGGGTAACAGGCTCTTGGAGATCGAGGCTGAGCTTGGCAGCAGAGCGAGGTTCCTCGGTAAGGATGGCTTGAAGGTCAAGTGGCCTGAGCGTGGCGGAAGGTGACGGACCCCGGAGATGATAATAAAGAACGCGGAAGAGCTGACCTCGCACGGCAACGTAAATGGGAGGAAGGCCGTCCTGGAGATACTCGAGGCGGGGCTACAGGCGGCGGACCCGTACGAAAACGTAAGGAGGCTGGTCCGGATAGAAAACGGGAGGCTGATCGTCGGCGATGGAGGCTTCTCGGAGCCACCAGGAGAGCCACCCCTGGTCTTCAACCTATCGGAAGTCGGCAATATATACGTGGTGGGTGGAGGGAAAGCGGCGCAGAGGCAGGCGAAGGCGATAGAGGACGTCCTCGGGGAGCTGATCACCGAGGGGCACGTGAACGCCAAGAAGGGCGAGAAGGTGCAACTCCAGAGGATAGGGGTTACCCTGGCAGGCCACCCCATACCCGATGAGGACAGCGTCAGAGGAGCCCGGAAAATCCTGGAGATAGAGCGGAGGGCGAAGAGAGGCGACATAGTATTCCATTCCGAGTCGGGCGGCGGTTCCGCGCTGCTGACCTTGCCCGCGCCCGGCCTGACCCTCGAAGACCTGCAAGAGGTCAACCGGATACTCTACTTCGAGTGCGGCGCCACCATGTGGGACACCAACGCCGTCCGAAACCAGCTCGTCATCCTGAGGCAGAGACACGCCAGGTACGTGGGCGAAGCCACCCTTATTCAGGTGCGCACGGACGAGAGGCCGCCAGGCCTGCGCATCCGGCTGGACAGGCCGCCCACCAGCGCTGACTCGTACCAGCACGCCATTGACATCCTCAAAAGATACGGATGCTGGGATGAGGTGCCGGAGTCCGTCCGGACATTCCTGAAGGCCGCCGACCCGAGATACGAACCCCTCAGACGCGAAGAGTGGGAGGGGAAACCCCGCTACTGCTTCAGGATCATGGGCCCCGAGTACATGCTGGAGGCCGCAAGGAACAAGGCGGAGGAGCTCGGGCTGGACGCCACAATCGTCATATCAAGTCTGAGCGACGTGGAAGCGCGCCACGCCGCAGAGACCCTGGCCTACATGGCGCAGGAGGTCGAGGTCTACGGGAGGCCCTTCAGGCCCCCCTGCGTCCTGCTCTACGGCGGCGAGGTCATTGTCACGGTGGGGGAGGCAACCGGCACCGGGGGTAGAAACCAGGAGTTCGTCCTGTCGGCGGCCGCACGGATGGACGGTAGCGAGAACACCGTCATGGCATCTGTGGACTCCGACGGCGCGGACGGCCCCACGCACGCAGCAGGAGGTATAGTTGACGGCTATACGATGGAGAGGGCCAGGGAGGCAGGCATAGACCTGTTCGAAGAGCTCGTCAACCACAACTCCAGCCCTGTCTTGAAGCGACTCGGGGACGCAATCCACACCGGGATTCAAGGGACAAACGTCCAGGACCTCCGCGTCATATACGTCGGCGGGAGGATGAAGCGGCAGCCCGCCAGACCGAAGTGGCCGCCTTACGTCTAGGGCGGTGTTCCGCCTCCTGGTGCGCCTACCACCTGTGCTTATGTGGCCCGAAGTCGGTGTTTATCACGTCTGGCTGGTAGTATGGTGAGACTGCCCTGCCCGGAGGGGCGACCCGGTCTATCCTCGCAAGGTCCTCGTCCGTCAGCTCGACCGTGAGCGAGCCGAGGTTGTCCTCCAGTTGCTCCATCGTACGCGGGCCGATGATAGGGCTTGTTATCCCCGGCTGGGCCTTGCACCAGGCCAGCGCGACCTGGCTTGGCGAACGACCCTTCTCCCTTCCAATGGCCTCCACGGTCTCGACCACGTCGAAAGCCCTGTCCGAGAACAACGCCCTGGTTGTATCGAAGGTGCGCTCTGCGTGCCGTGCTCCAGCAGGAGGTGGCTCGCCTCGTTTGTACTTGCCCGTCAGGAACCCGCCCGCAAGAGGTGACCACGGTATGATGGCGATCCCATAGGTAATGCACATGGGCGCAAGCTCCCGTTCCACCCGCCTGTCCATCAGGTTGTAGGGGGGCTGCGTGCACACAAACCGGTTGAGGCCCAGCTCCCTCGACGCCCATAATGACTCCACCATCTGCCAGGCGGCGAAGTTGCTCGTGCCGATGTACCTCACCTTGCCCGCGCGCACCAGGTCGTCCAGCGCTCTCAGGGTCTCGTCTATGGGTATGGAAGACATCGGGCGGTGCAGCTGGTACAGGTCGATGTAGTCCGTCTGCAGCCTCTTCAGCGACTGCTCACACTGCTCGATAACGTGCCGGCGGCTGCTCCCCGCCGCGTTGGGGTCCTCATCGTCCATCCGCCCGTGTACCTTGGTCGCCAGCACGATGTGAGGGCGTTTGCCGTTCCGCTTCAGCGCCTTGCCGACCACCTCCTCGCTACGCCCGCGTCCATAGACATTGGCCGTGTCCAGGAAGTTGACCCCTGCGTCGATGGCCCGGTCGATGATCTCCATCGACTCGCCCTCTGCGGTCTTCCCGCCGAACATCATGCACCCCAGGCACAGCTCACTCACCTGAACGCCGGTCCGGCCCAGACTACGGTACTGCACTTGTCCTCTCCTTTCGCCGTTTCCGTTGAGCACTACAACCAAGTCCAAGCATATCATACAACAGGCTCCAGAAGGGCTCCCTCGTATCGTATCTCACATCGGTGCGCCAGGCCGGGGCCCTTTCGACATCGATGTGTGAACCGCTCTTCGGGCATGTACGGCACCCCTTGTATCAAGCAGGGGAATCGTTGTATGGTATCAGCACACGGAGAAAGGAGGTGATCCAGCTTGTTAAAAGAAGATGAACGGACCTGTGAGGTGTCTGTAACGTAAACGGTCCCCTTAGGACAATGGCGCCAAGGGTTCCGTTTGCGGAATCCCAGCGGCCACCGGGCCCCGGAGTTCCTGGCTGTCCACAGGACGGCGATGAGCCGAAGTGCTCCGGGGCCTTTCAATTCCCAGTGGGCGGCTGCCGCTTCAGTAGTAGATGGCCCGTCCCTGCCCTCCACCAGCGCAGACCAGGTCCCCGGTAACAGCTACCGCCTTGGGCGAGGCGAGAAAGGCCACGACGTAGGCCACTTCCGATGCGTCTATGATACGCCTCACCGAGTTCGCCTGGCCCAGTCTCTGCTTCACCTCCTCGGGCGAGGAGCCTTCGCTACGCGCCCGCTCCGCTATCAGCTCCGGCATCCGCTCGGTCCAGGTAAGGCCCGGGTGCACCACCGTGACGTTGATGCCAAAGGGGCCCAGCTCGTCCGCCAGGTTCTTGGTCATGGCAACGACTGCGACGTTCCGTATGCTGCCGATGGTGTTCCCGGAGTTTCTGGCCGCCATGCCGCTGATGTTGATAATGCGGCCCCACCCCTGCCGCTTCATATAGGGCGCTACTTCCCTGGCACACCGTAAGTACCCCATCACTTTCACGTTGACTTCGTCCCATAATAGGTCGCCAGTGACCTGGGACAGGTCAGGCACCGGCCCGCGTCCAAGGGGCCTGGCCGCGCAGTTGACCAGGATGTCCAGACGGCCCAGGGCGGTGGCAGCCCGGCGGACCATCTCCCGGACAGACCTATCGTCTCCGGTGTCAGCGGGTATGGGAACGATGCGGCGTCCTGTCTGCCTTGACAGCTCTTCGGCCGTAGCCTCCAGAGCCTCCTTTCCCCTGGCAACGATGGCCACATCAGCCTTTTCCATCGCCAGTTGCCTTGCGATGGCCTTGCCGATGCCGCGGCTGCCTCCCGTAACGATGGCCTTCTTCTCCTCCAGCTCCAGGTCCATGGTGCACCTCCGCTGTTAGCGCGTCTCATGGCTTCGGGCCAATCGGCATTGTACGTCGCCGTGTGTGACGCCACAAGCAAGTAAGAAACGACAGCTATGTGGTGGACAACCCTAGCGGAAATCTGCACCGGCCTTCATTGTGCACGGTCCCGTCCAAGGTCAAATCCACTGCACGAAGATGACCGAGGCCACGAGGACAGCCGTCCCCAGGGCAGCGTAGGCGATGGAGCGCGGCGTCCTGGCGAGGAGCGCAGCAACGGCCACTGCCTGAGGGAACAGGCCTGGCAGGTAGAACCGGGCATAGGCGATGAACCCTATGGCTTGCTCGGCTCGGTCCAGGTTCCACGAACCGTACATTGAGTACAGGGCATAGACTCCCAAGAACCAGAGGAGGAGCAGCAATACCACATCCCTGGGCATTGCCCTGCCTGGTGACCTGAGTCCGAAGGCCAGGTGGATGAAAGCGGGCACGGCGGCGAGGAGCAGCGGGTAGCCCATCAGCAAGGCCTGAGGATGGCTCCTGGCGTTTCCCTTCAGTATCTCCCAGAACGCAGAGCCGCCGGCCTCCCCCGCTTTTCCTATCATCTGGAAAGCGAACTCAGTGGGCAAGTGGCTGAACTGGTAACCGTAGCTCAGTGGAGAACCGAATACGTAGCTGTTGTACAGCAGGAGTGTTACGATGGAGATGGCAGCCCCGAGCGAGAGCGGTACCGCCTCCCGCGCAATTGACCGCACGTCCTTTGTATCGTACAACACTCGGGCCCGTGTCACCACAAAATGAAGCGCAAACAAGGCTGCCACCACGAGGTTGGTGTACCGCACTACCACGGCCCAGCTGAGCAGCAGTCCGACGAAGAAGAGCACCGGAGCCCTGGGCCTGCCGCGGCGTAGCGCCACCTCCAAGATGTAGAGCGACCCGCCGATGGTGAGAAAGCTGAGGCCGGCGAACATGGCCATGAAGCTCCGCTGGAGCATTATGAGGCTCGCCGGAGAGAACAACAGCAGCAGGGACCCGATCAGTCCGGCCCGCTCACTGACCAGGCGTGTCAAGAGGAGATAGGTGGCTATGGCCGCGCCCAGGGCGAGCACGATATTCGCCAACCTAGAGGCGTGGACAACCGTGAACGGAACCATGAAGAAGACATAGCCAGGCGCCTTCTCCAGGGCCCATCTCCCATTGGGCAACTCTACGTACTGAGTGATTATCCCGCCTGTCCGCCGGGCCTCAGCCTGTTGCTGCACGTGCAACTCTGCGCTTATCGTGAGACGTCCGCTGGAGAAGTTCTCGATAGCGTAGTAGTAGGCCCATTCATCGGGCTCCCGAAACCGGTAGGGAAGAGCCATTACCAGGCACGTGGCGAGAACCAACCCCAGCAAGAACAGGGAACGGCAGATGCGTTCCTCTGTGAACCGAGCCGATTTCCAGCGGTCGAGCAAGGGAGGCCGGCCTTTCCTCGATAAAGATTGCCAACGCTAGCTGGACAGCAGCCACTGCCAGCACTCATGGCTGGTACCAGCAGCCTAGAAGCTCCGCTTTGTTGTGTCAAGGCTCCTCAGGATATTGGCAGAGGTGCGAGCGCTGGAGTCCCACAGAAGCCACCGACCGGTCTCGCTCCGTCGGGGGTAATGATGAACATCAGATGGACATGCGTCCGGCACACCTAACCCAACGGCCATGAGCTAGGGCTTTCGACATCGCGGTTGTTCTTTTCCCGCACCGGCACATCCTTCCCCGATTGCGCATCATCGCTGTCTGGAGAATCAACCTCGGCCGCGGGTTGGGGACGGCGACCGCCCCTGGTGTTGACGAACGTGACGAAACGGTACAACGCCTGGTAGATGCTGTCGGACTCTCTGGCGAGTATCGGCCCCAGTATGCTTAGGACGAGCACGTACAGGGCCGCAAAAGGCTGGATGACCGTGAGCAGCCCGGCCGATGTGGCAAGGCTGGCCACCACGATGGAGAACTCGCCCCGGCTGATGAGGGTGAGACCAACCGTAAGGCGGGCGCTTGCCCTCAGTCGGAGGAGCTGTCCTACGATGATCCCAGAAGTAATGGCCCCTCCGATGGTAACCGCGGCACCTCCTACGGCCAGAACGGCAGCACCACCGAGTTCGAGCGGGTCGATGTTCAATCCGAAGGAGAAGAAGAAGAACGCCCCGAACAGTTCCCGTAGTGGCGACGCCAGCCGCTGCATTCTCTGGGCATGCCCGGTCTCTGCCACCACGAGCCCCATAAGGAGGGCGACTATCGCCTCCGTAATGCCGGCGGCCTCCCCTAGTCCAGCGACAACAAAGAGCACAGCGACCACCAGGAGCAGAAAAGCCTCATCCGCCAGCCTGCCCAGCCGCCGGTTCAAGAACCGGGCCGAATACCGCCCCATCAGGATTATGGACAGCAGGAAGACCAACGGAACGATCACGGATACGATTACGCCGACGCCGGGAACCGCATGGTAGACCACAAACCCGGAAACAATGGCTATATACAGCGCCAGAGCCACATCCTCGGTCATGGTTATGCCCAAGATGAGACCGCTTTCAGGCCGTGCGGAGCGCCTTAAGTCGATGACCGATTTGGCCACAATGGCGCTGGATGACGAAAGCATAATGCCTACGATAACCAGCACCTCCCGGATCGGAAACCCAGCCACCCAGCCAAAGGAGAATCCCAGAATAACGGTGATGCCTATGTAGATGATGCTTCCGACAACGATGGAGCCTCCGGCACGTACAAGCCGGCCGACTGAGAACTCCAGTCCCAATGAGAACAGCAGGAAGATAATGCCCAAACGTCCCAGGAAATCTATCAGCGACTTGCTCTCTATGAACCGGAGGTCCAACATGCCTACGTGAGGCATATGTGGCCCTACCGCAAGCCCTATGAGGATGAGCAGGGGGATGACAGACAGCTTCAGCCTTCCTGCGATGAGGGTCGCAGCCGCCATCAAGGCTATGGCTAGGCCGATCTCAAAGACCGCGTACTGCAAGGGATCATCGTCCCTTTTCGATCAAATCGATTGCCGTTCGCACCTGTTTCTGCGTTCCTGCCAACGCAAGCTGCACGCCCTCCTGGAGCACATAGCCGTGCGAAGGGCAGGCTTGCCTCTTGCCGTCTTTGTCTACGAGGGCAATCACGGCAACCTCACTATCTTGCAGGACATCGCCCAGGGCTTTGCCTATGGCATAGCCCCCTTCAGCTACACGGTGCCATTCCACTACAATCCCGTGGCGCGCAAGCCGCTCTATCGCCTCTGGGCGGTGGATGGTCCTTCCAATTATGGCTGCCGTCAACCGGGCCTCACCGTCGTTCAGCGTGACGATGGGGATTGCCGTATCAGGGTTTTCCTTGGTTGCGTGGTATAACTCCGTCTTGCCGGCGTCGTGCACTACGATGATGAGCTGGTCTCCACCAGCCGTCGTGACCACATACCTTGTCCCTATCCCTGGAAGGTAAGTCTCCTCAAATGGGCCCATGGCGTCCTCCTCCCTACAGTCTCTGCCTGAAGGGGCGCAGAATCCTGGCACTTGAAAAACCCTGCGCAGTGGGTCTCGAACAAATGATAGCATCCCATGCGCTCTCTTTGCTTTACAGTTGCAGACATGATTAGGGGTGAACCCCTGAAACTGGACGGTT